>WBZL01000677.1_pt1 | contig 38204 bp, 22 predicted proteins | sample 5204291 | NCBI WGS metagenome assembly WBZL01 (sample SAMN12344345, study PRJNA552823) | activated sludge metagenome | biome: Activated sludge suspended growth; feature: Nitrification reactor; material: Wastewater; isolation source: activated sludge from nitrification reactor of wastewater... | reverse complement strand
TTCCAACGGCTTCGAATCCGACAACTACAACCCGGGCATCAATGCAGGAAATCCTTCCCTCGACGAGCCTTACACTTCAGCTGTTTTCTCCAATGTCAGCGTTTTCGGGCCGAGGGCTACCACTTCCACCGCTTATGACGCCCTGCACCAGCACGGCGCCCACCTGCGCAGGAATACCAAGCTGCAGATCTACAACACAGTTTTTGCCGGCAACAAATGGGGTATCCGCATCGAAGGCCCTTCAGCAGCCAACGCCCAGGCCAACGAGTTGAAGATCAACAACAGCGTGATCGCCGGCGCCTCCATTCCGTTCTATGTAACGGCTGCCGACAGCATGGCCGGCTGGACTTCCACCGCCGAAAGTGCATGGTTTTTGGCCGCACAGCGTGAAAATGAGGTGATCGTCTCTGTAACCAACCTGAACTACCAGGATCCGTTCAAGCAATCCGGCAAACCCAACTTCAACCTGCAGGCAGGTTCCTCATTGCTGGGCGGTTCTTATTGGGACACCGGTCTGGGTCAATCCGATATTCCCTCCATTGACGACGACTTCTTCACCAAGGTCAACTTCCGCGGCGCCTTCGGCGACAACGACGACTGGACGGCCAACTGGTCGGAATTCGATCCCATCAACAAGACCTATCCGGCAACAACCGCTACGCTCGGCAACGGCAATACAACCTCCGGTACGCCTTTCGAGATCACGACCAATATGACGCTGGATGCAAGCAAGGTTTACCTGCTGACCGGTTGGGTTTACGTCACCAACGGCGGCACCCTGACCATCCCGGCGGGTACGGTTATCCGCGGCGACAAAGCCACACAGGGCGCTATCATCGTTGAACGCGGCGGCAAGATCTTCGCCCAGGGCACGGCCAACAATCCGATCGTGTTCACCTCCAACCAGGCGCCCGGCAACCGCTTTTCCGGCGACTGGGGCGGCATTATCCTCACCGGTAACGCACCGACCAACCAGACCGATCCCAAGATCGAAGGCGGCCCCCGTACGTTCTACGGCGGTACCGACCCGCACGATAACTCCGGCTCCATGCAATACGTCCGCCTGGAATTCCCGGGCGTGGCCTTCCAACCCAACCAGGAGATCAACGGTCTGACCATGGGCGGTGTCGGCGACGGCACGACTCTGGATCATATCCAGGTTTCCTATTCCGGCGACGACTCCTATGAGTGGTTCGGCGGCAATGTGAACGCCAAATACCTGATCGCTTACAAAGGGCTTGACGACGATTTTGATACGGACTACGGCTATGCCGGTCGCGTTCAGTTCGCAGTAAGCCTCCGCGATCCGGACATCGCAGACGTTTCCGGCTCCAACGGCTTCGAATCCGACAACTACAACCCGGGCATCAATGCAGGCGACCCGTCTCAGGATGAGCCCTACACCACGGCGGTATTCTCCAACGTGAGCATTTTCGGCCCGAGGGCTACGACGTCGACTGCATTCGATGCACTCCACCAGCACGGCGCTCACCTGCGCAGGAATACCAAACTGCAGATCTACAACACCGTTTTCGCCGGCAACAAATGGGGCCTTCGCATCGAAGGGCCTTCGGTTGCCAACGCCATGAGCGGCGACCTCAAGGTTCGCAACAGCGTGGTTGCAGGGGCGCAGGTTCCGTTCTATGTAACGGTCAACGACAGCCTCGCAGGCTGGACGACGACCGCCGAGCGTGATTGGTTCCTCGACAGCCAATTTGAAAACCAATGGCTGACCAAAGTGGCCGATCTGGGGTACAACGATCCGTTCAAACAATCCGGCAAGCCCAATTTCCTGCTCACGGCCGCTTCTGTTTACAAGCGCGGTTCTTACTGGGATAAAGGCCTCGGCGCTTCCGAGATCCCGTCAATCGATGATCCGTTCTTCACGCCGGTCCGGTACCGCGGCGCGTTCGACGGCGCGAATGACTGGACCAAGAACTGGGCCGAGTTCGACCCGATCAACAAAACCTACCCGGCAACGACCGCTACGCTTGGTAACGGGAACACAACTTCCGGTACGCCTTTCGAGATTACCACCACCATGACCCTTGATGCCGGCCAGATCTACCTGCTCTCCGGCTGGGTTTACGTTGCCAACGGCGGCAGGCTGATCATCCCCGCAGGTACGGTTATCCGCGGCGACAAAGCCACTCAAGGCGCCATCATCGTTGAACCGGGCGGCCAGATCATTGCGCAGGGCACCGAAAACCAGCCGATCGTGTTCACGTCCAACCAGGCGCCGGGCAACCGCTTTTCCGGCGACTGGGGCGGCATCATCCTCACGGGCAATGCCCCGACCAACCAGTCCAATCCCAAGATCGAAGGCGGCCCCCGTACGTTCTACGGCGGCGACGACCCCCGCGATAATTCCGGCGTGATGCAATATGTACGCCTCGAATTTCCGGGTGTGGCCTTCCAGCCCAACCAGGAGATCAATGGTCTGACGCTGGGCGGCGTCGGCGACGGCACGACCATAGACCATATCCAGGTTTCCTATTCCGGCGACGACTCCTACGAGTGGTTCGGCGGTACGGTAAATGCCAAGTACCTGATCGCCTACAAGGCGGTTGATGATGATTTTGATACGGATTACGGCTATGCCGGCCGCGTTCAGTTCGGCGTTACCCTCCGCGACCCGGACATCGCTGACGTTTCCGGTTCCAACGGCTTCGAATCCGACAACTACAACCCGGGCATCAACGCAGCTGATCCGACCATGGACGAACCCTATACGACGGCCGTATTCTCCAACATCAGCGTGTTCGGCCCGAGGGCGACCACTTCCACAGTGTACGACGGCCTGCACCAGCACGGCGCCCACCTGCGCAGGAATACCAAACTGCAGATCTACAACACGATCTTTGCCGGTAACAAATGGGGCATCCGCATTGAAGGCCCTTCCGCCCTCAACGCCATTGCAGGTGAACTGAAAATCAGCAACAGCGTGATCGCCGGCGCTTCGGTTCCGTTCTACGTAACGGCAAATGACAGCCTCGCCGGTTGGACTTCCACCGCCGAGAGTGCATGGTTTTTGGCCGCAGAGCGTGAAAATGAAGTACTGACCAGCGTGCTGGACCTGAACTACAACGATCCGTTCAAGCAAACGGGCAAGCCCAACTTCCTGCTGGCAGGCGGCTCTTCCATGCTGAACGGCTCCTACTGGGATGTGATCACCAGCGTGAAGGTTGAGCCGGTAGCCCAGGCGGGCATCACGGTTTACCCCAACCCGTTTGTCGACGTGGTGCGCCTTGAAACCGACCTCAAAGTCGTGAAGGCGCTGGTATACAATATGAACGGTCAGCTGGTAAGGCAGGTACAGGTGAACAACAACAGCCTGAACCTGCAAGGTTTGAATTCAGGCATGTACGTACTGTTGCTGGCTACTGCCGACAACAAGTTCTACAGCCAGACCATTGTCAGGAAATAAGCCTATTTGGTCCTTGATATCATTTTGTTAAGCGAAGGCCTTGCGGAACATAACCGCAAGGCCTTTTTTGGTTCCTTGAAGTCGTTCACAGGTCGGTCCTGTCCCAGATATACAGCGTTTCTTTGGGATAATTAATGGAGAATTTCAGCTGCCGGAGCAGGGGAAAGCCGATTATGCCGTCGAGTTCCAGGCCGGTCAGCGCCTTGAGCTGCGTCAGGTCGCCGCCGGAAAAGCGGACCTGTTCCAGTTTTTCCTTACCCAGAAAGGCTTCGGTCAGTTCATACGACGCGCATTCCTTTACATCCTGATCCAATCCCTGAATGCTTTCATTGGGTAATTTGACCAGCAACTCCTGCGGGATATTTTCCACGGCTCTGTTGTTCAGCAAATTGATTCCCGCCCCGGTATCGATACCGAATTTAAAGGACTTCCCGCCGATCATCAAATTGACAATGGGCAGGTGGTCGTCAAATGTCAACGGCACAGTGGTCGCCGGTTCGAAATACCGGTGCAGCGGGTTGCGGTTGGGATCCAAAACCTGGATCTGACTGGAAGCGTAATCAAAATAGATCTCATTCCCCCGGATGACCTCAAATCCGATCAACCCCATCAATTCCTTTCCGAAAACCGCTTCGATATGGGAAATATCCAGCTCCAATGCGGTGAAATCCCGCAAATTGATCCCCGACCAGTTGAATTGATCGACCTGGGTGGTCCCGACTTCCACTTTGCCGCTGAAACCGGACGCAACAATATCGCTTTTTGAGGCCGGCATCCGGTTGACAGCCAGCATAGGCGCACCGGTGTCGAGGATAAACGCTCCGGTTTTGCCGTTCAGCGAAGCATTTACAACCCACATGCCGCGTATAATGTCCGCACTGACGGGTTGATTGCCGATACCGGATCTGGAATGGAAAGAAAATCTGGCTTCAGGAATTTCCAACAGGGCAATAGCATGTTGCCCGAAAGCCGAAAGGCCGAATAGTAACAGGAAAACAGTGAAAGTCCGCTTCATCTCAACAATGCTTGGAGAGGTGACCGAATTCCATTCCTGTATTGTGTGCTATGGGATAAAATTCAAACCGCCTCCAGGTTAAACCATCACCGGACCAACCGGCATTGTTTGACTGACCGCCTCCGTTATCTCTTGTTCAAGGGAATTATGGACTTTGTCAGCACGATCTTACGCTTTGCGCTTGATCGTACAAATATAAGCAATTGTTTACAAAAAATCAATATTAGGTTAACATTAAATTAACATTAGATTCAGATCCCGTGTTTTCCTGCCGATTGACGGTCTCCAATCGGCAGAAATCCCGATTGAAGACCGTCAACTAACAACCAATAAAGCACCGCCTACCGGGCAATAATGAAACGCTGGACAACCGACCGGCCGTCTGCCAGGGTCAGTTTCAGGAAGTACAGCCCCTCCGGATAGTTTGAAATATCCTGCTCTACCCGGGTACTGTCTTCAGCGGCAGCCCTGTAAATACGCCCGCCGGTTGCATTGATGATCTCGTATTCCAGCGGTTGGGCGCCGAATTCAAAGGCAACCTTATCCTGCGCCGGGTTGGGGAAAATCCGTACAGCTTCATCGCCGGAAACCGATGACGACCCAAGACCGGTTCTGGCGCCGCTGCAGTAGCCGTTCGGATCGGCAACAGTCACCTGCACCGTACAGGTCATGCTTTGACCGTTCGAATCCGTTACGCGAATCGTCACGGGCTTGATCCCAAGGCTCCCGCAGGTAAAGACATTGCTCCTCGGGCTGATGAGTTTTACGTTGTATTCGCAGGAGGGATCAGGCCCGGCAGCCAGGAGTTGGGGATCCAGTACCGCCGCCCCGTTTGATCCGATATTGATGGTGGCATTCTGGCATACGGCCGCCTGAACGCTGCAATCCGGCCCGGTTGCGTTGGAGCAGGTCCCGGGATTGATCACCGTAAAGCTGAGCTGGCAGCCGGCAGTCCCGTTATCCGTTATCGTCAGATTCAGGTTGCCCCCGTTCGCAGAGCCGGGCGCCGTAGCGAAAGTGGTCGCACTGCCGTATGCACCGCCTGCCGGACTCAAGAGCGCCCCCGAAACGGCGTACCCGCTGCCCAGCGCCGATCCGGAAGGGTTCAGCGTGAACGTCAGGTAGTCATCTGCCGGGTTGGACGGCGTACCGTTATCCTGGCAGGCAACTCCGGATAGGTTGGCCGAAACGAGCGAACAAACAGGCGGAGGCGGATTGCCCGAACAACTGCCCGGATCGGTCACTGTAAATGTCAACTGGCAGCCCGTATCCGATCCGTCGATGATCTTGAGCGTCAGGTTGCCGTTCCCCGCCGTACCCGGGTTGCTCGTAAAGGCGGATACCTGCCCGTAGACGCCTGTCTGCGTCGGCACGCCCGTACCGGAAACGGTGTACTGTGTCCCCAGGGAAATGCCCGCAGGGGAAAGGTTGAACGTGATCCTGTCGTCGGAGTCATTGGCGGCGGTTCCGTTATTGTTGCAACTGATGCCTGATAATCCGGCGCCGGTCAGATCGCAGTCGGGTATGGCGACACTGCACGAACCGGGGTCGGTCAAAACCACCGTCAGGGAACAGCTCGCATTGGAAAAATCCTGGATGGTCAGGGTGATGTTCCCGTTGCCGGCGGTACCCGCAGTGGTCCTGAAGCCCTTAGGTACGCCGTAGGAGCCCCGGTTACTGCCCACTACCGGGCCGATCACCCTGTACGTGGAGCCGGTATTGGTTCCGGTCACCGTCAATTGGAAGGAGATATAATCGTCCGCCGGGTTGCCGGGTGTATCGTTATCCTTGCATTGGATATTGGTAATTGTGGCATTGTCAATCGAACAGGGTACGACGACGCTGCAGGCGCCGGGCGGCGTCACCGTGACCGAGGCCTGGCAGCCGGAGCTGAACGAGTCGGTAATGGTCAGGTTGAGATTGGGCCCGCTTGCCGACCCTGCCGCAGCGGTGAAGGTTGTCGGGGCCCCGTAAACGCCTGTGTTGGGCGTGAGGGTCGCGCCGGAAACCGAATAGCTCTGGCCGATATCCATCCCGGTCGGATTAAGGGTAAAGGTGATATAGTCATCCGTCGGGGTGTCGGTCCCGTTGTCGTGGCAGGCGATATTGGACAGGCCCGCCCCGCTGATCTGGCAGTTGAGCGGTACGCAGGTCGATTGGCCGTTGACCACGGTAATGGACCCGCCGCCGACGGGGTCGAGCCAATCGCGCAGCCTTCGCCGGCTGTCCGTTGCGCCGTTATTGTTCCAGGAATAGGAAAGTTTGCCGTAGTCCCCTTCGTCGTTGGCGGGGTCGGAGCAGTTGGGTTGTCCCCCCGCAAATCCGCCAAAAAGCTGGCCGATGAGTCTTTTCTGGCTGTTGAACAATCCGGATCCGGACGATCCGCCTTCCGTTACACTCCAACCGTTGGGCGTCTGTGACCAGAAAATGCGCCAGAAATGGTCGCTCACCACCGAGGTCGGGGTAATATTATGGGTGGCAATCTTCTTGGCGTCTCCCGCAGGATGGTGGATGCCGACCCCGCCGGTTCCCGGCGAGCCCGAAGCATCGAACCCGGCAAAATACACATCGTACACGTCCACCGGGTTGGAAGTCAGCCGGAGCAGGGCAAAATCCGAAGAAGCGGCGGCATTTCCGCCGACGCTCGGATTGGCAACAACCGTCGCGCCGGAGGTGGTCTGGTTGGGCGGCGTTCCGGTATTGGGGCAGCCCGGCCTTTCATAATTCCAGTAGAATACAAATCCCGGAATATTCGGATTGGTCACGGCATCGTAGCTGCCTTCTATGCAGTGGTTGGCGGTCAGGAAATAGGGCGTGCAATCCTGGGCCGAATTGTTGATCAGGGTCCCTGTGCACAGGGCCGAGCCGTTCACGACGATCCGGGCGACGCTTTTTTTCTCCACCTGCCAGTTATCGCCTTCCGGCGAACAGTTGACATTTACCTGGCACGCCCCCCCGTCGCCCAACCCCTCACTGCCGTCTTCGCCGAAAAACCGGTATCCGTGAGCGATCTGGGCAATGGAGATCCGTCCGCGCCCCCGGTCGTCAGCCGGTTCGAAATATTCCAGCATGATTTCATCCCCGATGGTCACGGCGGTGGCAAACCCGCTGTATGGCCGGTTATTGTGCGCTCCGAAAGCGCCGAGCACCTGGTTGTGGTCGGGGGTATACAGGTAGAACAGCCCGCCCTCGGGCATATGGAAATCGTCGTACAGGAAGTTGATGGATTGCGCGTCCGGGCAATGCGCGCGCAACCTCCAGATCCGGTCTCCGCCGGTCAACTCGGTCCAGGTACCTGCATTTTCCAGGGTCAGGTGGACCTTGAACGGGATCGCAAACCGGATAGGGCTGTTGGTGCCGTCGTTTTCCTCATCCTCAGCCCGGACTCGAGTGAGGTCAACCGCCGGCGTGGTCACCGTCTGGACCGTACCGGTCAGGGCAGCGCTGAAGCTCCGGGGCGCCCCTCCCCTGCTGATCTGCGCATGGAGGTTCGGGATCAGCAACAGGAGAACAAATGAAAAGACAAGGATCCGGGGCAGTTTTCTGGTGAAGCGTTCAGTTGTCTTCATACTAGCGGAAATTATTTTGTTTGGTTAAAAATCATGGTTTGCAGCAAAGGATGCAGCCATACTTAAACCAGCAAGGGGAGACAACTGATTATACTGAAAAACGGAGCCCGGTGTTACTTATTTGCCGGAATTTTTCACGTCCGCCCGCTTAATAAAATCCAGCGAAACGGAATTCATGCAATACCGCAGTCCGGTGGGCGCCGGTCCGTCGTCGAATACATGGCCCAGGTGGCCTTCACAACGTGCACACAATACCTCGCTCCGGACCATACCGTGGGACTTGTCCGTTTTATCGATAACGTTGCCTTTTTTGATCGGCTCGTAGAAACTGGGCCATCCGGTGCCCGATTCGAACTTGGTCTTTGAGTCGAACAAGGGGAGCCCGCAGGCTGCGCAGGTATAGATTCCGTCCTCGTGATTGTCCCAGTATTTTCCGGAAAAAGCGCGCTCGGTGCCCGCCTGGCGAAGGACGTAGTATTCCATGTCAGTGAGTTCCGATTTCCACTCTGCGTCTGATTTGGTCACCTTTTGGATCCCGTCGCCGGCAGCGGAAACCGTTGTTTTCTGGTCATTTGCAGGTTGTTGCGCGCGTTGGCAGGAAGTAGAGCCTAAAATTAAGCCGAAAACGGCTGTGAGTAAGAAACGCATGGTTTTATTTTTTTTACAATACTAGGGATTTAACGCTTACGCCGTTGTCGCGGTTGCGTCCATTCCTCCTTTTCCGCGAATTCGACAATTTTGCGGACCAAGGCCATGATAATCAGAAAAACCAGATAGCCGAATGAAACCACTACGTATATCCATCGATAGGACCCGGCCTCGCCGATGGGAATGGATGAGAACAGGTAAGCCAGGAATCCGGCGCCCGCGGCAAGGCCCAGGAAGCCGTATACCGACCGCCCCCAGTACTTGATCATATCCGCCACGGAGAGGGAAATGACGCTGTTGAACATCGCGAATAACAACATGAAAGCAGCCGCCGTCATCCAGGGAAAAAGGACCGGAACCGTTATCAGCCCCGACATGCGCACCAGCTTCCCGGAAACCATCAGGACCAGGACCATGCCGATAGCAACCGCTGCCTGAAACATCGGATTCTCGATCCGTTTGAAAAATTGGTCGGTGGTCGATTTCATGTATAAATTTATCTAAAGGTATGAAATATATACTTGAATCCCATTCAAAAGCGGAGAATCGTCCGGTAATCCGCCAAAGTTGCTATCTTCGCATCATATTTCAGCATTAAAATGGCGGAAAATTCCGAAAGCAGCCTTTCCTCGGCCAGGCCCAATTACATCTATGCTATCCTGAGTATGGCCCTGGCCTTGTTCCTGCTGGGTTTCTTCGGTTTGTTGTCCCTTCAGTCGCGCAACCTGATCAAAGGATTCCGGGAAGGCATCAACATCCTGGTTGAACTGAAAGACGGCGCTTCTACCGACGAAATTGCGGCCCTTCAGCGCAAATTGAACGAAACCTCCTTTGTCAAACCCGGGTCCGTTCAGTTTACCTCCAGGGATGAAGCCGCCCGTATCATGAGTGAGGAAATGGGAGAAGAAGTCCTGAAGCTTGACCTGCCCAATCCCTTTTTCGATATCCTCCAATTCAATGTCCGATCCGAATATATCGAGACCGACAGCCTGGCCGGTATCCGCCGCACCCTGTTGCAGCAACCCCAGATACAGGACGTTTACTACCAGGAAAACTTTTTCAAACAGGTGGCTGTGAACATCGGCAAGCTGAACTGGATCGTAGCGGTCGTTACCATCCTTACGGTCCTGGCCACCGGTTTTCTCATACACAACACCATTCGCCTGTCTTTGTTTGCCAACCGGTTTATGATCAAAAATATGGAGCTGGTCGGCGCCACCTGGGAATTCATCAGCCGCCCGTATATCCTGCGGGCGATCCGGCACGGATTGCTCGGCGCCTGCATCGCCATAGCAGGCCTCATGGGGCTGATCTCCTGGATCAGCAGCAAGGCGCCCGAACTGGATCCGGCCGCCACCATGGGCGGAATGATCTGGTTATTTGCCGGGTTGGCCCTGCTCGGAGCGGCCATCAGCGGGTTCAGCACCTTTCTGGTCGTTAAAAAATACCTTAAGATGAGGGTGGATGACTTGTACTAGCCAATTTTTTCCCTCATTTTTGCGCAGATTTTCTTAATCAATCTTTTCGGATGAGTACAGGTAAAAAGAAAAAAGTAGTGGTTTCAACCGGCGTTTCGGCCGAGTCGAAACAAAAAGCGGAACGAGCAGCACGCGCGCCAAGAACGGTTGAGAAAAAAACCGCTGAGCTGGTGTTCAGCCGGAATACCTATATCTGGATGCTGGGCGGCGTTGCCCTGATCTTCCTGGGGATGCTGCTCATGTCCGGCGGCGGTATGACCAGCCCCGACGAGTGGAAGCCCGAACAGATCTACAGCTTCCGCCGCACCGTACTGGCGCCAATGGTAATCCTGGCCGGGCTGATCCTTGAAATCTACGCCATTTTCAAGAAATAAGCCCCGCCCTTGACCATGGGAGAAATTTTCACCAATGTCATTCTCGGCATTATCCAGGGATTTACCGAATTCCTGCCGATCAGCAGCAGCGGCCACCTCGAATTGGCAAAAGTCCTCCTCGGCGATCATTCCGTCCCGGAACAAAGCCTGTTGCTGACCGTGACGCTCCACGCCGCTACGGCGCTCAGCACCATCGTCGTTTTCCGGAAGGATATTCTCTGGATCCTGAAAGGCTTGTTCAGCCCGTCCTGGAATGAAGAAAAATCCTTCGCCTTCAAAATCGTCATTTCCATGATCCCGGCGGCCGCAGCAGGCATTCTGCTGGAATCCGAGATCGAGACCTTCTTCAACCACCAGATCCTGCTGGTCGGCGCAATGCTGATCCTGACCGGCGTATTGCTGCTGCTGGCAGACCGGGCCAGAAAAACGGAACGGAAGGTCAGCTATCTGGACGCCCTGATGGTCGGCGCAGCCCAGGCTGTCGCAATTTTGCCCGGCCTTTCCAGATCCGGGGCAACGATTTCCACTTCCGTCCTCCTTGGCATTGACCGGGAAAAGGCGGCGCGCTTCTCTTTCCTCATGGTTGTTCCCCTCATCCTGGGCAAAATGGCCAAAGATCTCATGGGCGGCGAATTCACACAGGATGCCGTCAACGGCCCGGCCCTGCTGGTCGGCTTCGCAGCCGCCTTTATCTGCGGTTATATAGCCTGCGCCTGGATGATTCGGCTGGTCAAAAACAGTAAATTAACCTATTTTTCTATATATTGCTGGATTGTTGGCATTATCGCTATAGCATTTGCTCTTTTTAGATAGGCGCATATGGACGACGAAGGTATACCGCTAGAACAATACGACTTCATAAACGGTGCAACATTGCTGGTCGACAAACCCGCCGGCTGGACCTCTTTTGATGTGGTCAACAAGGTCCGTTACAAACTCAAGCACCGGCTTCAGGTCAGGAAAATCAAAGTCGGCCATGCCGGCACCCTGGATCCCATGGCAACGGGCCTGCTGATTCTTTGTACCGGGAAGGCCACCAAAAAATTGCTGGATTTTCAGGGCCTGGACAAAACGTATACCGGCACCCTCCGGCTCGGCGCCACCACCCCCTCCTACGACAGCGAAACGGAAATTGACGAAACCTTTCCTTACGATCACATCACCCAACAGCAACTCGAAGCCGCCCGGCATCAGTTCATCGGCCGGATCGAACAGGTTCCGCCCGTCTTTTCAGCCATCAAGGTCGATGGCCAGCCCCTTTACAAAAGGGCGCGCAAAGGGGAAAAAGTCACCGTCGAAGCCCGGCCTGTTAAAATTTATGACTTTGAACTTACCCGGGTTGAACTGCCCGAGGTGGATTTCAGCGTACATTGCAGCAAAGGCACCTATATCCGGTCCCTGGCCTTTGATTTCGGCGCCGCGCTCAATAGCGGCGCTTACCTCACGGCCCTGCGCCGTACCTCCGTAGGGCCGTTCCATATCCGGGATGCCTGGCAACTGGACGACCTGATCGACGCCCTCGAATCGGGGCCCTCTCCGCTGTAATGCCGCCGGGCCGATATTTTCGTGAAAAAAAATGCGATTTGTGACAAGGTAAATTAAAAAAATTTATATTTACAACCTGTTCAACAAGCATAACGGAGACCCTTTACACAGAGAACACCCATGAAAATACTTTTAGAGATTGCCAAGGTGGCAAACAAGAAAAAAGTCAAAAAAATAGAAGTTTTTGACGAAGCAACGCTAAAACATAAAACAGCAAATTCAACGAATTTTATGAGGCGGTTTCTTCCGAACGCTTCAAAAATGACCGGGAAGCCGCCCAACAGCTTTATCGCTGCGGCCCCGGAGACGCCAGGTACCGCCAGCTTAAATCCAGGTTCAAGAAAAGATTGCTGAACACCCTGTTTTTTCTGGACCTGAACCAGCCTACCGCTTCCACCTACGACAGGACCTACTACAACTGCAACAAGGACTGGGCTTGCGTCCAGATCCTGCAAAGCAACAATGCCTTCGCAGCCGCCGAAAACCTGGCCAAGAGCATTCTTACCCTTGCGCTTAAATACCGGTTTTCCGACCTGGTCGTCAATTGTTCCAGATTGCTGAGGGCCCAGGCCACCGCCGGCGGGAATGAAAAGGATTTCAAAATCTATGATGACCACCTCAAGCAGTTCCTGCCGATCCTGGAAGCCGAATTGCAGACCGAAGAAATCTTTCAGCAGGTGACCCTGCTGTACAACCAGTCCCTGGCCGGCAAACAAAACCTGATGATGACCATGGAAGGGTATTGCAACCGCATGATGACCCTTTCGGAGAACTTCGACTCCCCTATCGTCCAATACTACGGTTATTTCGTTTGGGCCCTGTTTTACGAGCTGAAACGAGAATTTGACCTGGTCATCGAGATCGCCAACGAAGCGGAATCCTATATCGAAAACCAGCCCCTGTTTTTCCAGAAGAGCAAAATGGTGGCTTTCCAGATCAAGAAAATGTCGGCCTTCCTCCACCTGCAAAAATTCAGGGAAGGCCAGGATTGCGCCAACCAGCTGATCCGGAAATTCGGCGGCCCCAACCAGGAATGGTTCCAGTTTATGGAATATTACCTGCTGCTGGCCCTTCACTCCGAAAATTACATCCAGGCCATGGCCATCCTCAACCAGGTGCTGTCCGCCCCGGAATTCAAGAAACTGGATTCGGATACCCGGGATAAATGGGAGATCTTCAAGGGTTACGTTTATTTCCTGGCCAATTGGCGTTCGCTGTCACAGCCCCTGGAAACCGCCAAGGGCAGAAAAAAAGGCTTTAGTGTCGACCAGTTCCTCAAGGATCCCGGCAATTACGGCAAATCGCTCAAGACCCTGAAGGTCCTGCATATTTTCCTTCAGATCCTGTTCTTGTTCGACCGCCGCCAATACACCGAAATCTCCGCCAGGATCGAGCAACTGAAAGCCATGGAACACAAAAACCTGAAATCCGATAATTCCTTCCGGGCCGTTCAGTTCATCCGGGCGCTCCACCTGCTCAGGAAAAACAACTACCTGGTGGACAAACAAACTAAGACCAATAAATACATCAAAGCCATCCAATCCAAACCTTTTTTCTACAGGGGCCATATCGAAGAACTGGAGGTCATCCCCTTCGAGAAGCTCTGGGCCATCATTCTGGATTATTCCAAATAAAATTCCGGGGCGCCGATCCGGAAAATCGCTACATTTGCCGCCATGAAAAGCCGTATTCTACTATTTCTGAAAGGCATGGCCATGGGGATTGCCGAGGTGATTCCCGGCGTCTCCGGGGGCACGCTTGCCTTTGTTACCGGGATTTATGAGAAGCTGCTGCTGACCATCAAAACCCTGCTGAGCACCACCCTGATCAAAGTCCTTCGGGAAGAAGGCGTCCGGCAGGCCTGGGAAAAAGCCAACGGAACCTGGCTCGTCAACCTGCTGGCCGGAATGGCCGCCGGCCTGATCGGGGGCGTATTCGGGATATCCCGGTTGATGGAACGCTATCCCCAACTGCTCTGGGCCTTCTTCTTCGGCCTCATTATCGCTTCCATCCTGTTTATCGGCAAACAGATCAAAACCTGGAGCGCCTCGGTCATCCTGTCCCTCCTGGCAGGCGCCGCGATCGCCTTTTACATTACCGTCGCAAGCCCTGCACAAGGCATTCCGGCCGGCTGGTTTATTTTTCTGTCCGGCTTCATTGCCATTTCAGCGCTCATGCTGCCCGGCATTTCCGGCAGTTTCATCCTGCTCCTCCTGGGTATGTACGGTTTCATTCTGGGGTCCGTCAAAGGGTTGTTATCCCATCCTGATGCCGCCAATTTCAAAACCGTTTTCATATTCGCACTCGGCGCACTCACCGGCCTGGCGGTTTTTTCGCGCATATTGACCTGGACCTTCAAAAACTTTCACTTCCAGACCCTGGGCTTGCTGACCGGGTTCATGGCAGGCTCCCTGAACCGGATCTGGCCCTGGCGGGTCGTGACGGAATTCCGCATGAACAGCCACGGCGTCATGGTGCCCTTTATCGAAAAAAGCGTACTGCCCGCACAATATGAGGGCGACCCCATGATCGCCGGCGTCATCATTGCCGCTTTGGCCGGCTTCGCTTTGGTCTATTTCATCGATCGGATGGGACAAAAACAACCGGCTGCCTCCTGATTAAACGGATTCTTTTTTTCTTGATAATTTCGTATATTTACTATCCGTTATAATAGCCCGAACCCATTGGCCGCGGATGAATATGATCAAAAAAATATTTTTGACGGCAGCCTGCCTGCTATCGGCTTCCTTCCTCTTTTGCCAGGAACCCTGCGAAGAAGCCTTTCAACTTGCACGGGATGACTACTATGCCGGCCGCCTGAACGAGGTGGTCCGTCACCTGGAAGGCTGCGCCTTCAACCAGGCCGTCCCCAGACCCCTGCGCCGGAACATGCTGGCCCTGCTGGCTGAAACCTACGTTTTCCTGGACGAAGAAGAAAGAGCGGAAGATGCCTACTCGGAATTGCTTCGGCTCGATCCCTTTTTCCGGCTGGATACCAAGGTGCCCGAATTGCGGCTCCTCAGCGAAACGCACCTCACCTACCCGGTGACCACTTACACCTTCTATACCGGCATTTATCTTCGGTCGATCCCCCTGGTGCAAAAACAGTACTCCCCCGACGGGGTTGATATCCTGTCTGAATTCTACGACCGGTCGAACGACGACCTGTTCGGCTGGACCACCGGCGTCAATGTTCATTTTGACCTCTACAATTCCAATTTTGACCTGGGATTGGGATATGGCATTTCCAATATTTTCTTCCGTTATAATGCAGAGCTCGACAATGCGCTTGCCCCAAACGGCGAGCGGCTCAAAGCCAGCCTTTCCTTCCAGGAAAAACAGCGTTGGAACCAGTTCCCGGTAATCCTGACGTACAACCTCATCCCCAAATCGAAGATCATCTATTCCAAATTTGTGCCGTATATCTACGCAGGCGCCGCCTGGGATGTTCTGATCCGGAACAGCGCAGAGGCTACAGGCCCCTCCATTTCCTTTGACAATTCAAATATCCGGGTCTCCACGGATATGCTTTCCCTGCGGGAAAACCGCAACCGCAACAACGTCAGTTTTCTGTTCGGGGCAGGCGTCCGGCTTCACCTCAAGCGTTTCTTCATTTCCCTGGAAGGCCGATATGATCAAATGCTGAAAAATATGGCTTTGGACCGGACCCGCTTCAGCAATACCGAGTTAAACCAGACCTACAATTACGCCGACGACGATTTCAAATTGCACAACTACGGGGTTTGCCTCGGCGCAGGCCTTTACCTGTTCAACTCCCCGAAGCGTTAGTGTAGTTATTACACAAATTCCTGTCCTTGTTTGGTTTTTACTGCGGGAATAATGCTATTTTTGCACCCGGGCCAGGCATATGCCCCCAACCGGGAACCCCCGGCCTGTCACTTAAGACGACTAAAAGATACAGCAATGATCGGACAACTTCGCGACGCCAGCGTCAAATTGAAACGGATATTTATTGAGGCGCAACTTCCCAAAGCGCTGGCGCCGCTCAATGATCTGTCCCACAACTTATGGTGGAGCTGGAACAAAAAAGCCATTTCCCTGATTGGATCCATCCATCCGGAAAAATTCGAAGCGCTTCACTATAATCCGGTCGCCCTGCTCAAGGAACTGGACGGTGAAACCATTCAGCGCCTGCAATCAGATAAGGATTTTATCGCCAACCTGGCGGAAGTGAACCGGGATTTTCAAGCCTACATTTCGGAAAAACCCGACACCAAAGGGCCAAGGATTGCCTACTTCAGTATGGAATACGGCCTGCATACCTCCCTGAAGCTCTATTCGGGCGGCCTGGGTGTCCTGGCAGGCGATTACCTGAAAGAGGCTTCCGACTGCAATACCAATCTGTTTGCCGTCGGTTTGCTGTACCGGTACGGGTACTTCACCCAATCCATTTCCCTGAACGGCGACCAGATCCACAATTTTCCGCCCCAGGAATTCACCAAACTGCCGATCCTGCCGGCAAGGGACCAGAACGGCGACTGGGTCAGGGTCTCCATCCAGCTGCACAACCGGACGGTCTGGGTTAAGGTATGGGAGCTAAAGGTCGGCCGGATACCCCTGTACCTCCTGGACACGGATTTTGACGACAACGTCTGGGAAGACCGGCAACTTACCCACCGCCTGTACGGCGGCGATAACGAACACCGGCTCAAACAGGAAATACTCCTGGGCATCGGCGGCATAAAGGCCCTGAGGGCCATGAACCTGGATGCCGATATTTATCATTGCAATGAAGGCCACGCTGCCTTTCTGGGGCTGGAGCGACTGAAAAATTACGTCACCGTCGATGGGTTAAGCTTTGACGAGGCCATTGAAGTGGCCCGCGCAACAGCCCTCTTTACCACCCATACCCCCGTACCGGCCGGACACGACTATTTCGCGGAAGATCTGCTGAAATCTTACCTCTATGATTTCGCCCCCGCCATGGGCATCAGTTGGGAAAGGTTATCAGGCCTGGGCAAAAACCACCCGGACAACATGCACGAAGGCTTCTCCATGAGCAACCTGGCCATCAGGCTGTCGCAGGAAGTCAACGGCGTGAGCAAACTGCACGGCGCAGTGTCTCAAAAAATGTTCAGCGTGTTGTACCAGGGCTATACCCCCGACGAACTGCATATCGGGTACGTCACCAACGGGGTCCACTACCCTACCTGGATTGCCAACGAATGGGATCAGATCTACCAGGAAAACTTCGGTAAGAAATTCATCAAGGACCAATCCAACAAGGAGCATTGGCGCAAGATCCACCAGGTTCCCGCCCAAACCATCCTCGACGTTCGCCAGGGCTTGAAAAAGAAACTCCTGGATGCCATCCGGCGCAAAATGCAGGTCGACTTTACCCGCAGGGGCGAAAACCCGCGGTCCATTTTCGAGACCCTCAACAAGATCAATGATAAGGCCCTGGTGTTCGGCTTTGCACGCCGCTTTGCAACCTATAAGCGCGCGCACCTCCTGTTCACCAACCGGGAACGGCTGAAAGCCATCCTCAACAATCCGGACCGGCCGGTCATCTTCCTGTTTGCCGGAAAATCCCACCCCGCTGACGGCGGCGGCATCGGCTTGATCCGGCATATCGTCAACCTGTCCAAAGAACCCGACTTCATCGGTAAGGTCATTTTCCTGGAAGACTACAACATGGAACTGGCCAAACTGCTGGTGCAAGGGGTCGATATCTGGCTCAATTTCCCGACAAGGCCGCAGGAAGCGTCCGGGACCAGCGGCATGAAAGCAGCCCTGAACGGCGTTATGAACTTCAGCGTCCTCGACGGTTGGTGGGCGGAAGGCTACCGCCCCGATGCCGGCTGGGCGCTGCCCCTCGAGAAAACCTATGAAGACCAGCGCCTCCAGGATGAACTGGATGCCGAATCCATTTACAATATCCTCGATTTCGATATCATCCCCACTTATTACAACCGGGACGAGAACGGAATCCCGCACGAATGGATCAGCTTCATCCGGAATACCATCGCCGAAGTCGCTCCCGATTTCACCATGAAACGGATGCTCGACGACTACAAGGACCGTTTCTACGGCAAGATCTACCAACGCGGTCAGGTGCTTCGCCGCGATCACTTCAAAAAAGCAGCTACGCTGGCCGGCTGGAAAGCGTATATGAAGCTGAACTGGCCGAATATCTCCCTGGTTGATGCGCAGGTTTTCGATTCTGACAACCACCCGCTTCCGATGGACAGACCCTTTGAGGCCAACCTGAAATTATACCTCAACGGAATTGAAGCGGAGCACGTCGGATTGGAAGTTGTTTTCTTTAAACGGTTGAACGAAGACGAGCTCAAACTGGTCAAAACGACGCCGCTTGAATTGGTCAAAACCGATGGAGAACATGCAGAGTACCGTTGTTCCATCAACCTGGACTTTGCAGGCGTCTTTGAGTACGGCTTCAGGATATTCCCCAAGCACGAACTGCTGCCGCATCGCCAGGAATTGAACCTGGTAACCTGGCTCTGACAGCGCGAAATTTAAGCGGCACACGGTTTTCAGGCTACTGGAAAGCAGGATTTACAGCCAGCTTTTCAAACCAGTTCACCCGGAGCGCCTCCCGGCGGGCTCAGGCGTTTGAGGGTTTCCGTGGTGGCCGCTACCGTACTCAGGGGCAGGGCGAAGACAAATCCGATGAGGGTCATCAGCATCAACAGGAAGACTATCCCGTTGCCGATAGCCAATCCGCGGTTTTGGCGGACAAACCCGATGCTTTGCCGCAAAGTGAGGTGCCGTTCCAGCGTGTAGTCCATGTTCCCGAATCCGGCATAATAGGATTGGATGAAAAAGATCAGAAAGGGCCCGATAACGGGCACAAATCCCGCCAGCAAGGTAAAGAGCAATTCCCGGAAGATATTGCGCAGGCTGATGCTCAACCCGCGGATGAACTCCCGCACCATCCGGGCCGCATTGGCTTTCGGTTCCTGCCGCACGCCGTAGAGAGACTTCTCAATTTTTTCACTGAGCAGGCTCATGAAAGGCGAAGCGGCAGCCATGGCCAGGTTTTTGAACAGGATCAACCCGACCGCCGCCACCAGGATGCCGCCGAGCAGATGGAAAAGGTTGCCGATCTTGTCACAGATCCAGCCGCCGTGGCACCAGGACGCCATCCAGTCGCCCAAAGCGCCGCCGTAACTGACGGCTACCCCGCCGATCCCGGCGGCCAGCACCAGGCTGATCAGCGCCGGAACGACAAAATAGGACCACAATCCCAATTTGTTGATCAGGTGAAACGCTTTCCCGTAGGAAGCCATGCCGTTGAAAATATCCCGAAAAAACATGCAGGCATTTGTTTAAAAGCTTGTCCGGACCTGGTCGCTATCCGATCATCCGGAAAAGCCTTAAGTCAAATCTGCACCATTACCTGCACAAAGTCCGGGCATATTCTACCGGCCGCCGCATTTTTTCGACTGAAGGAGCGCTTCCTCGTTTTCAGCGGTCCTAAACGTCCGCGGGTTTGCGCTTGCGGCGGGTCTTGAACATTTCCACGACCTCTTTTTCCATCAGGAATTTCAGGTCGACAAAAACGGTAGACACGAATTTTTTGATATCCTGGTAATCCTTACCCCGTTTGTCGGTATAATGTTTCAGCAGTTGACCGATATAGTCCATGCACAGGTCTTTAACATCCTGGTTGAACTGCTGATTGGAGAAGATGCCGATATAGACCGGCAGCAGTTTCGAGATCTCGAACAATTCGGGGTAATCCCGGGTATGGAGGTGAGAAACGAACCGGGAGATATATTTGAAAATGCTTTGACGTACGCATTCGTTGACCACGGACAGCCCTTCATACCGGCTGTAGAATTCCTTGATGGCCTCATGAACGGGTTCGTTGACGTATCCCTGGGTATGCACTACATCCATCAGGTCGTAGTAGTCCGAAAGCTGATCCTTGACTTTGCGGTCAATCAGCTCAGAGATGCGCTGATCGGCCTGCGGAGAAAGATCGAAGTCTTTGTCCTTGAGCAGTTCCAGCTCGAACTGGAGCCAATGCAGGTCAAATTCGCGCATTTCCTTCCGGTCGGCGTTCAGGTGTTTGTTGACCAGGGCTTTGTCGGCCTTTTCAAGGTCAAAAAAGGCGGCGAACAGGAACAGGATTTGGAGATATTCCTTGGAATTCCGCAATTTTTCATTGGACACGAAGGCCCGCAACGACGGCAACAGGGAGGCGTTATCGGCCTTGATGCGGATGCGGTGCATCAGGAAATGCTTCAGGGTGTTGAATTCAACCTGAAGCCCGGCCATGGTATCCGGGAATTCTGCGGTCTGGAAATTTTCATTCTGGAACTGCTTCCCATACCGGCGATACCCGTTGGCCCGCTCATTGTCCCTGCGGTAGCGATCCAGTTTCTGGGCCTGCAGGTAATAACGGACCTTTTTGTTGGGGATGCTGTTGATCAGGTTGGTCACCCAGATATCGCTGCTCATCGCAAAGCCCATTTGGATGGACTGGCCGATGCGTTTTTTGATGATATCGAAATTGGAAGAATTGGCAATGGCCAGGAGCACGTCCTTGAAATGGTTTTGCGGGCGCACATAGGTGGTATTCTTGTCAACTTCACCGCGCAAAACGGAATACCCGAGGATCTTGGGCAGATAAAGGCCTTCGAACAAAGGATCCAGCAGGACGACTTCCAAGGGGATCAACTGAAGGGGGACCATGGCAGCCACCTCGTCATAAACCTCCGCGATGAGGGGTTCGAAGCGTTCCTTCAGCTGAAGATAGTGCGCTTCTTCCTCTTCTTCCAGGTACTGTTGGAGTTCTTCTGATTCCTGGATTTCACCGGCGATGGCTTCCAGCCGATCAATGTATTTCTGGTCCAGCTCGTACATAGCTAGCTTATTTTAAGCGCAAACCTGATAGTGCATTTCAGGCGCACTACCAGGTTCACATCAATATTTTAGAATAAAGTATAGCCTAATTAACAAGGGCAAAGATACGGGATTTTATGACAGAAAGAAAAAATTATTGGCCCGGAAAGTTAAAAAATGACAAAAGCCCAGGGAGAAAAAATCCCCGTGCTTTTGCAGTGAGGCGAAACGGGAAGACGGTTATTCTTCTTCGGATGCGGCGTCGGCCGGCGTTTCAGCCGCCGGTTCTTCAACAGCGGTTTCATCCTCGGCAACCGGTGCGGCTTCTTCGGCCGCTGCTTCAGCTACGATGGCAGCTACGGGCTTCGGCGCGCCGGAGACTTTCACATGGTAGTCAGCCTTTTCCTTGGCCGTGCTGGCAACACGGGCCGCGATCCTCGATTCTTTCTCATCTATCCAGGCCTGGTACTTGGTTTCGGCTTCTTCAACGGACATGGCGCCCTTGTTCACGCCCCGCATGAGGTGTTTCTTGTAGAGCACGCCTTTGAAGCGCAGGATCGCCCGCACCGTTTCAGTAGGTTGAGCGCCTTTGACAAGCCAGTCATAAGCCAGTTCCCGGTCCAGATCTATGGTAGCCGGTTTGGTCATGGGATTATACGTCCCGAGTTTTTGAATAAAACGGCCATCGCGCGGCGATCTGGCGTCAGCCACTACGATGTGGTAGAAAGGCGCTTTTTTGCGTCCCTTCCGCTGCAATCTCATTTTTACAGCCATTAAACTTTAATCTTTGGTTTAACCATACCCGCTTTCTCCCTCAAGGGGACGGCGGTTTTTACAGCGGCGCAAAAGTATGGCTTTCCATTCAATGCGCCAAATTATTTAAAGACAATTTAAACCGGCGTTAGTTGGCAGTGGCCGATTTAAAGATCCTTTTCCAGTTGATGCCGTTGAAGATATTCTTGCCTTCCTTGATGGAAAACCAGATGAACAGCGGCTTGCCCACGATATGATCTTCCGGTACAAAGCCCCACACCCTGGAATCCTCCGAGTTGTGGCGGTTGTCTCCCATCATCCAGTAATAATTCATTTTAAAGGTATAGGAAGTCGATTCCTGCCCATTGATATACACCTTGCCGTTCTTCACTTCAAGGTCATTGCCTTCATAATTATGGATAATGCGGGAATAAAGCGCAATATTTTCCGGGCTGATCTGCACCGTAGCGCCCTTTTTGGGAATATAGACGGGCCCGTAGTTGTCGTTCGTCCACCCGCTGAAATGCTTGGGATCGTGCGGGAACAGTTTGAGCGGATTGCGGTCGAACAAGCTGAAATCCACATAATCGACCCTGACGCTGGTATCGGCGGACATGATGGCCTCCTTCTCCTGATTGGACAGGAACAGGAGCCACATATTGGCCGGCAGATCCCTGGACTTGATCACATCCCCCGGGCTCAGACCGATCCGTTCAAGGGCTTTGCCGTTCAGCCCGTTGGGCGCGGTCACCTGATACAGGAACTGGATATGAGCGGGATTTTGGGCGGCTTGCCCGTTGATGTATACCTGACGGTTTCTGACCTGAAGCGAATCGCCCGGCAAACCGATGCATCGTTTGATGTAGTGGTCTTCCTTATCAACCGGACGGGTGATGAGTTTTTTCTTACCGGCCCGGATCAGGGCTTCGTATCCCGGGTTGGCTTCCCGGATGGCGCCGTAACGGAGGTCCTCCACGGTCCAGGTCCTGTCGGGAAATACATATACGCTGTCTCCGGCCGGAAAATTAAAGACCACCGGATCGTTGTGATCGATGGATTCCAGGGCCGGGAGGCGGCAATATTCGAGGCTGGGTTTGTCCAGGTAGGATTCCCCGCCGATCACCGGGATCCGGTTGTGCAGCAGCGGGATCATGGCAATGGTCTGCGGCATGCGGATGCCGTAATGCGCCTTGCTGACGAAGAGGAAGTCGCCCACCATCAGCGATCCCTCCATGGAAGGGGTCGGGATGACATAGGCTTCGATAAGGAACATCCGGATGAAGGCGGCCGCGAAAACAGCAAAGACAACGGCTTCAACCCATTCTCTCACTGCTGATTTTTTATAGGGGTTCTGGGCCTGCAACCGTTCCGCCTGGCGGCTGTTGTTCTTGGTTTTTGCCTCTTCCAGTTTGGCCTGGTATTCCTTTTCCTGATCGAGGACGGGGCCGCCGTATTTTTCCTTCTCGCTCAGCCCCAGGTAAAAGAATGCCGCCGGGGCCAACACGACCGCCACAACGCTATGCCAGTAACGGAGCTTGCCGAACGACCGGACCAGATCGATGCAAAGGCCCGCGAAAATGAAGAAATTGACAATGGGAAAGAGCATCCAGGCGGCGTAAATGCCCTTGCGGCCCACCAGTTGCGCCCATACCACAAAATTATATCCCGGCGCCAAAGCTTGCCAGCCGGGTCGGCCGGCTTTTTCAAATACCTTGTACAATGATGCGCTTAACAGGATGTAATAGATCAACAAAAACAAGCCCATAGGTATAGCCCTCTGTTTTATTCCGCGCAAATATACACGAATTTAACAGCTAAAAAATGTTACGGAAAGGTTAAACGGCAAGTTTCACTCATCCGGCGCGATGACAAAGCCCTCTATCCACAACTTTTCCGCTTTGCGCTGCCCGCTGACAAATACCCGGATGGATTTTCGGAAATATCCTTTGTCCCGGGCATCATATTCGATGCGGATATCCGCAAGGGAGTCCGCCGGAATGGGCGTTTTTTGCCATTCCAGGCTCGTGCACCCGCAAGAGGGCCGGACGTTGTCGATCACCATGGGCGAACCGCTCACATTTTTGAAACGGAAAGTATGGTAGGCCTCCTTCTTGTAGGGAAGATCGCCGAAATCATATTCAGTGGGGCCGAGCCATTGTATGACCTCGGCCCCTGTATTTTGCACCTGTACGGTGAGTAAAAGACAAAACAGATAAAGCATATCCTCTAAACGCTAACGGATAAGCGTAATATTGCCCTTCTGGATCAATTCTTCTTCGTCAGGACACCTGACTTTCAACCAATAGCCGTATACGTCCGGCGGCAATCTTTCTCCCTTGAAGGTGCCGTCCCAGATCGCGAACGGATCGGTGGTCCGGAAGATCTCCTGCCCCCAGCGGTTATAGATCATCAGCTCAAAGTCGAGGTAATCCTCCAGGAAGAGGCTCCTCAGGCGCACCACGTCGTTGACGCCGTCGCCGTTCGGCGTAAAGGTATTGGGCAGGAACACGTGGTCCTCGTCGCAAACAAACGGCAACACCACGATCTCAATGCTCAGTTCTTCCACACAGCCCAACATGCCCACAGCAACCTCATAGACCTGGCTTCCGGCCTCTTCCGGCGTTGCCACGACAATGGGCCCTGTATCCGGGGTAATGCCGCCTGAAGGCACAGTCCAGTCAAAATCGCAGGTTGGGCATCCGCCGACGGTGATGGTCGTCGATTCGCCCAACCGGATGGTATCCGGTTCCGCACTGATCGTCAGATCCAGGTTCAGGGTGATCAGCGTAACGGACGTGCTCAACGTATCCGAACAGCCGTATTGATTGGTCACAATAGCCGTAAAATCGGTAGCGAGGTTGGGGTTGACCGTAACAATGGGGCCGGTGGCGGGTTCAACCGCGTTGGCCGGGCTCCATTCAATGGTCAGTTCCTGGGTCGGATCCAGATTGGTAACCATCAATTCCACCGCATCGGTCTCTTCACAGATCACCAGCGGAGCGGTAATGGTCGCTTGCACAGGCACGGTGCTGACCATCACGGTGTCGCTGTCCATACAGCCGTTGAAGTCGGTACCGATCACCACATATTCAACAATGCCCAACGGCGGCGTGGGCGTAATGATCAAACCCGTACCCACCTGCGTGCCGTTCTCCAGCCAGATCACGCTCTCCAGATCCACGTCGGCAGCAGCCTCCAGCGTAACCGGATTTTGCGCGCATTGCACGATGTCCTCTCCGGCATTGATGTTGATCAGCGGATACACGTTTACCTTGATATCCCGGGTGAGCATGCATCCGCTGCCGGGGTCGGTGATGACCACATGGAAGGTCTGCATGGAATCGGTTGTAATGACCGGATTCCAGGGCTCCGTAAGGTCGAGGTTCGTATCCGGCGTCCACACGTATTCCAGACCGGGATTGCCGCCTGGGTTCAATTCGGTCGGGGTATTGGCGCACACGGTGATCATCGTATCCGGTATGCCGTTGATCGAATTGACCAGGATCGTAACCATGCTGGTATCCTGACAGCCGGTAAGGGTGTCCGTTGCAATGGCCATGTAAATATTCTGCCCGTTTTCCGGGGTCACCGTTATGGGTGACCCTGAATCGAACGGTGTCCCGTTGAAATCCGTATACCAGTCAATCTGCGCGGGTACGTCGGTTGCTGCGGTCAGCACGACGGGGACAGCCTCGCAAAGGACCGTGTCGCCGGTGGTCTCCAGTCCGATCTCAGGATAGAAGAGCACCCAGACCGAATCCGTCACTTCGCAGGTGAAGCCCTGGACGGTATTGGTTACGGTAACATAGTACAACATGTCCTCCGTACCGGTGAAAACCGGATTGGGGGCATTCGGATCGCTGAGCCCTTCCGGCGGCGACCATTGGTAGGTATAACCCGGCGTGAATTCGGGGTTGATCTCCGGTTGCGTACCGGGACAAACCATTACCGTATCCGGGAGGTTGGGGTCAAAAGGAACCACCGACAATTGGGCTGTCAGGGTATCGTTGCAGCCGAATTGATTGGACACGATGACCTGAACGGTAATATTGCCTTCGGTAATGACATATGTCGCGGCCGAATCCGTGGTGCTGCCGACAATAAATTCCGCCGGCGACCATTGATAGCTCAGGACGTCGTTGGGGTCGAGGTTGGTCACCGAGAATTCGGTCTCAAACCCTTCGCAGGCCATGATCGGCCCGGCGGGATCAAGCTCCGCATCTACCCCGTTGTTGATCAGGATCAGGGTGTCGAAGGCCATACAGCCGAAGCCGTCGGTTGCCTTGGCAATGATGGTATCCGTCCCGAAGGGGTTGAATTCGATCACAGGGCCGTTGCCGATCGGGCCGCCTTCATTGGTACTGATCCACTGCACCGTCACCGGCACATCAGCTGATGCCGTCAGGGTCACATCTTCGCCGCAGGTGACGATATCCGGACCGATATTCAAATTGATCGGATCGGGCACGAATACGGTGATCTGTTCTGTAATGGTACACGTGTCCGAGCCGGCAATATTCTGAATGGTGACGGAGTAAATGGTCGTGGAGGCCGGTGTAACGGTCGGATTGGCCGAATTCGGATCGTCCAGGCCGGTTGCCGGGGTCCATTCGTAGGTCAGATCGGGGTTTCCGTCCGGATTCAACTCCGCCGAATCGCCCAGGCAAACAATAATGGTGTCCGCCAGGCTGACGTCAACCAATTGGATGTCGAGGGTATCCGAAACTTCGCTCACGCAGCCGTTGGAGGCATTTACCACCAGGGTGGCGATCAGTTCGCCGGAACCGGCAAAATCGACCATCGGATTCTGCTCGCCGGAAGTCGTCCCGTTGCTGAAGGTCCACATCCAGGTAAGGTCGCTGCCGGAGGAGTTAAAGGTCTGGTCAAAAAAGGCAATCGTTGCGCCGGTTTGCGCGCATGCTACGATATCGTAAGAAAAGTCCGCGATCAGTTCCGGCGCCTCAACGACGATGGTAGCCGTTGCCGGCACGACGCAGTCCACATCATACACCGTGGTCAGGGTGACGGTATAGGTGCCGGGCCCCGGATACAGGTGAACCGGATTGGTTGCCGTGCTGGTAGTACCGTCGCCGAACAGCCACAGATAACCGAACGCATCGGTACTGGTATTGGTAAATTTGACGGTCGTCCCGTCGCATTGCACTTCACTGGTAAAGCTGAGGCTGATAGCCGGGTCGATGACCGCAACATGGACCGAATCTTCGTACATGCAGCCAAACTGGTTAGTAATCGTCACATAAACGGTGTTATACCCGACTGTTTCGATATAATCAGGGCTCGCCGTATCCGTCCCTCCGGCAAAAAGCCCGGCCGGGGTCCACAAATAGGTCAAAGTATCATTGGGGTCCTGATTGATCACGGTCAGGTCGATCTGCTCACCCAGGCAAACGGCAGCCGTATCGGGTACGACCACATCGACCGGGCCGCCGCTGACCGTCAGCAGAACGGTATCCTGGCACCCCAATGTGTCGGATGCGATGACGCTGTAATCAGCCGAGCCGGAAACGGGGAAGGTGATCTCTGCCTGGTCTGAAATCAGGTTGCCGTCGCCGTCATACCAGGCAAATCCGACACCTGCCGAAGCCGTAGCGATCAGGGTGGTCGAATCCTGGCAGGTCGTCAGGTCGCCCGAAACTTCCAGGTTGATGGGCGGCGTCACATTGACGAACACCTGTTGTTCCACCTGGCAGGCGGGTACATTTTCCAGGCCGATCGTCACGGTATAGAGCGTAGGTCCGGAAGGCGTTACCACCGGGTCCGCCGCATTCGGGTCACTCAGGCCCGCAACAGGATCCCAACTGAAAAACAACCCGATCGTACTGCCCACCGGCGTGATCTGGGCTGATTCGCCGCTGCACACCAGGATCGTATCCGGGTAGGCAATATCGATCACCAGGTCGGCTTCCACAATCACCTCGATCACGGCCGGACAGCCCTGGTCGTCCATTACGGTAAGGGTATGGGGCCCGGCGCTGACACCGGTGAACACCGGGTCGGGTTGGAACGGGCCGTTGTCAAGGCTGTAGGAATAATCGCCTACCCCGCCGGATGCCATGGCAGTTACGGTCCCGTCTGTGGAAGCTTCGCAAGTGGCATTGGTGGAAGCTGCCGTCACCATAAGGGTTCCGTTCTGGATCAGGTCGCGGCAACAGGTGGAGGTACATCCGTGAACATCCGTGATCGTGACGCAGTATTCTCCGGGGATGCCGATCGGGCCGGTAGAAGCCTGGTTGGACGTAAAGCCGGCCGGGCCCGACCAGGAATAGGTATATTGGGTAGAGGTCCCTGAAACGATCGCCTCAAACACGGTGGTTTCACCGGCGCAAATGCTGTCGTCAGCGGTTACGATCATGCAGCTGAGCAGCGGGATGTTTACCTTTTGTTCAAATACGATGTTGGCGTACCACCAGGTGTTCAGCGTGCTTTTATCGCCGTATCCGGTGGTGTTTTCATCCTGGATATTGCTGCAATCATTCATCCCGGGGTTGGAGTCGAAGTTGGTCCAGGTACGGCACCCGCTGCCGCAGGGGCAGCCGCCGCGGCCGTCCTTGGGCTGGCCGGTTCCCGGGTCTTCCACGATGTTCCGGTCATCCCAATACAGGATATCCGTTGTCAGGCTTCCGCAGGTGGGGCGCACGGCTTCCACGCAGAACCCGTTCTTCAGGAATTCACCGTCGTAAACGGCCCAATGCTGGACGCCCTGGGAATAGTAAAAAAGAAGGTTCACGGTATCGCCGAAAGCGACCGCCGTACTGTCCCCCCTGAGTCCGTCCCAGGGAATGCAGGCCGCAATTTCATTGGATCCGAAATTATAGACCAGGCTGACATCCTGGGAGTTGGGATCAAATATCCCGTTCCGGTTAAAATCCAGGTAGATTTCCACCTGTCCGGGTTTGGTAACGGACACATCGAGGCAGAAGTTGCCGTCGCCGGTACAGTGAAACGTGGACGCAGCGGTGATCTCCCCGCATTCTCCGTTGGGGAACACCACGGGGTCCGGTTCGGACAGGAATATTTTATGTTCCGCCGCCGCGCCGGTCGCGTTGGCATTATATACCGATTTACGCCTTTCGGTCAGGTCGCCGGTGGCGCCGGGCCCCTGGCTGGTGAAAGCCACGTTGAAGGACAGCCCCTGGAATCCGGAATCCTGAAAATCGATTTTGGAAACGAATCCGTCCGTCGTATAGGAATAAAGGGTGCCGTTGAACGGCCGGTCCCAACCGCATTCCGGGTAAATATTGCCGGCAACCCTGGGGGTACGGAAGGCCCAGTTCCTTGACCAGACACGGCCGTTGACGGGGTTTCCACCCGAGGTAACGGTAATGTCCCAGTAACCGATCATTACTTTGGGGTCGTTATCGCTGGTAAAATCCGCAAATTCAATATAGTAATCGCCGGCCGAACCGGGTGCGAACTGGTAGATCAGTTGTCCGGCGGAGTTGGTGGCGGTTACGCTGTACGATCCGTATTGCGCCTGGTTCCAACTGTTGACATTGGCGTTGGTATTGCTGATGGTAAACGGGCCGTGAACGATCGGGTCGGGGCTTCCCTGCACCACCTTCTTGATGCGAAAGCGATACTGGCTGTAGCTCAGCAACCCGAAAGGCGACCCGAGATCGCTGAATTCGGCCGACAAACCGAGATAGACCACTTCGCCAGGGTCATTGATCGTAATGTAGAGCCGGCTGTCTTCCGGGCCGTTGAAGGTGGCGAAATTGCCGAAATCGGGGCTGTTCGTTTCCAGCATTACAATGTCGCCCGGCCCGGTCGGGGCCACCTGGCGCGTACCTTCTCCATAAAGGGCGGCAGACCAGGCAAGGGCTATCAGCAAAATCAGCGTATTCAGCGCTCCGGTCCGGAGCTGTTTTTGGGTATGAATGCGTTTCATCTTTATATTTTTTAACCACGACGGTCCCTGGCTGAAATGGCCGTGTGCAATATGTTTATGGAATGTTTTCTCCATGGTATGAGATTGAAGATTTCGAGTCGACCAGCTTAGCGATTGCTCGTCAATTCTTTATTTTTGATATCGATTTTCTTAATCTCCACTCTTCTTTCCACTGATGCCCGGATGCTGTAGACCGAGTTCCGGGGGTCATTCAGCTTGTCGCTGACCTCATCCAGGTTGGCGGTCGATTCGCCGTAAGGTTCTTCCTTGAATTTCAGTTTGCCCGAAGACATGTACGGCACCAGGGCGCCGTCCAGGTAATCCTCAAAGTAATTTTTGACGCAATCGATCCGGCGTTTACTCAGGTTGAAGTTGTAGGGCGCCGTAGCGCGCGGGCTGGCATACCCCATCAGCGTCAGGGTAACGGATGAATTGTCCTTCAGCACCACCAGGAGTTCTTCCGCGAATACATCCAGTGCATCCCTTCCCTTTTTGACCTCCCGGTCGAAGAAGTCATTGAAACGGGTGGTTTCCCGGAATTTTTCCTGTTCCGTCCGGCCCTGGGTGAATTCGTTCAGGAATTCATCCTTTTTGGCGTAGTACAATTCGTAGGTTTGAACATATTCCTTGTCCGTCGTGATATTGAGTGTCCGGGGGTCCGGGCGGTCGTTGTCGTAATACAGGGAGATCGGCAGCATTTCGACGATCGACTTGCGCTGCAGTTCAATTTCCAGGACGATCTCGCCGCCCGCGTCGATAATTTCCTTTTCCGGTATCTTCAGATTATCAATTACAAAGGGCAGGTATCCCGGCCGGGAAGCCTGAACGAAATAGTTCCTTTCCAGGTCGAAAGGCGAGTACAGGAATTTATTGTCCTCAAAATTGGTGCGCGTAGACAAGGAGTCCAGACCAGTCGGCGCAAAGGTCATGATCTCTATGGTTACCCCTGCCAGCGGTTGATGGTTTTTGGCGTCAAATGTCCGGATTTCGAGGGTTTGCGGGAAGTAGAGTCTGCGCTCTATGCTGGTAACGTCCGCCCATTTGGGATCGATAAGGTCAAGCGTGTCGAGCTGGGGCCCGATGAATCCCGGGCGGGTGCCTTTGATCACATAGCGTTTGCCTTTCTGGACGATGAATTCTGATTTGTTCCCCGGTGTATTTTCGGCAATGCCGACCGGGATATTGCCGTCGGGCGTCAATTCCATGACCTCGACCGTCGCGCCGTTCAGCGCAAGGGAGTCGATCTTTCTGAAGGTCAGGACATCCAGCCGGATCCCGGGATCGAGGAAAAGATCCTGCCGGATGCGGGTCTGGTCCTTATATTTGGGATCGCGCGTATCGATGATCGCCATATCGGGCGAAAACTCTTCCTTGCTGCCCCGGACCTTGTATTTTTTACCCCTTTCCAACGGGAAGAAGAAGTCGTTCCCGTCGGCATTGTAGAGTTTGCTGACCAGTTTTTCATCGCCGTTGGGCAGGATCTCGATCAACTCAACGACCGTACCCGGCAAGGGGGATTTGTCCTCATTATTAAAGGTAAAGACATCCAGCACCAGGACATCCCTTTGCTGGTAATACAGGTCAAAACAACAGGCGTCCTTCGTATCATCCCAGAAAATCGCATTCTCATGGGGTCTTTTCGACGCCAGGTAAGCCAGATAGCCGTAGGGATTCAGGATAAAGTACTGGTCGTCGTAGCTTGAATTGACGGGAATCCCCATATTCTCCGGAGCGGACCATCGCTCGCCCAGGTAATGGCTTTCATAAATATCGTATCCGCCCAGGGTCGGCCTGCCGTCGGTACTGAAATACAGGGTTTGGGTCGGGGTATACCAGAATGGGGTTACATCATTTCCCGCGGTGTTCAGGGGGCCGAGGTTCATGGGCTGCCCCGGTTTCCCATTTTCATCAAGGAGGCTGTACCAGAGGTCCATATGGCCTTTGCCGCCCGGCCGGTCAGAGGAGAAATAAAGGATTTCCTGTCCGGTTTGCCCGTTCACGCCGATACTGGGTTGGGTGGTGGTGAAGCCCGGCAGGTTGATATCGAGTTTCACGGGGTCGCCCCATTTGCCGTCCACGCTGACCGGGCTGCGGTATACATCGCAGCGGATTTTATTCTGGTCTTCGTATTCGCAGAGGTTGAAATACACCATCGTGTAATCCTTGTTGAAAGAGGTGTGTGCTGCGTGCACGCCCTCTTTGAGCGTCAGGTCGGAAATGGGTTGTCCTTCGGCGCCCTCTACGGATTTAAGGATCTTGAAGAAAGTGCGCGGCGGGTTGGCGGTATCCCGGTCGTCTATAAAACGGTAAGCCGAATAATAGAACTCATCGCCGCGGAAGGCCGGCGCGATATCCGAATAAGGGGAATTGATCTTGTCCCCCAGGTTGACGATTACGATATCCGATTGATGTTGTGCGATGGAATCAGCCCAGATGCAATCGGCGATACCCTTCATTGCGGCGACCGAATCGGCATCGGAAATATTGGGCTGGTCGTCGATGTATTGCCGGTAAAAGGCTTCCGCGCTTTCATACTGGCCCAGCCTTTGCTTGCATTGAGCCAACCAGAAAGCGGCTTTGGGGAAATTTCTGCCTTGCGGCGAGCCGACCACCTTCTCGTAGGCTTTGGCAGCCTTGTTATAGGCGTCAAACTGCCTGGCGGATTCCGCGTATTGGTTCCATACATCTATCCGGGTGGAGTCGTATTGGAGTGCAACTTCGTAATAACGGAAAGCGGCGTAATAATCGGCTTTAGAGGAAGCACGGTCGCCGGCCTTGATCCATTGGTCTACTGTTTGGGAATATCCTGATTGCAGGCCGAATGCAAGGCAAAGGATTAAAAAGATATATTGTTTCATAACCTTGGTATCCATGCGGGTAAGAAAAACGGTAATTTGGGAAAATGATCAGATCAGGGGGCAGAATTTAAAGTAAGGCAATGCCGGTACAGATCGGAAGATGTACCGGATCGACACTTCGGGCCCGCCGCGGTGGTCCGTTGCCACTTTAAAATCCGAGCGGTTAAGGTCATAACTGAACCCGACCTGCCAATTGTTGTAAGTGGCTTGGATATTCGGAATCCAGGCATCGCCGAACACGTTATTGAACCGGTACCCAAGTCCGGGTTGAACGGCGAATTGCCGGCCGAGGGTCCGGCTAAGATGGATATTCAGGCCGAGCATTCCCAGGTATTCCTGGTAGACGGTCTGGAATTGGCCGTAAACATTGCCGGCGAGATCAAGGCTGCTGCTGAGTTGCAGGACGCCCATGAGGTAAGGGCTGAAGCGCATGGGGAGTTTGGCCTTTTCCCCTGCGAAGAAAGCCTGGTCGGGCTGGTTCAGGTGGAACACGCCGATCCCGAAATCCAGTTTCGACCGCTTGGTGAGCAGGTCGACCAGCTGGTTGCGTTTCAGTTCCTGGACCCTGAAGTTGATGCCCAGGCCGAAGTCGAGGAAAAAATTGCTGGTATTGGTAAAATTCTCTCCGGTCGGCGATCCGGGGATGTACACGCCCTGGTATTGGTCGAACTGCTCATCGAAGGAAAGCTGGTCGGTTTTGAACCGCCGGCTGTTGACCCCTAATTGGGCGCCGATGGTTCCGAAGAAGTTATCGTCGAAGGCGCGGGTGTAGGAGCCGTTGAGGCCCAGGTTGACGAGTTGCAGCTTGGAATAGCCGGCCTGGTCCCGGGAAAATGCCAGGCCGCCGGAGAAGAAACCTTTCCTGGCGGTCCGGTTGATGAAGTTCATATCTACGGCTGCGGAGAAGGTGGTATAATCCACGGGGACCCGGTGCCATTGGTTGCGAAAATTTCCGGTGACTCTTACATCTCCGCCAAAAATCCCTGTCAGGCCAGGGTTCAGAACAAAAGGAGCGTTGTAGAATTGGGAGTAGTGGATGTCTTGCGCACTTAAGGTTCCTGCGAACAGCAGGGCCAAAAGCAGGTAAATCTGTTTCAAATCTTTGCGTTTTTTAAAGGCGTACAATTGCAAATAGTTTTGGGATATGTACTGAACGTTCATGGTATTATAAATTTAGGATTTCCGAAATATAGGTATTTATCAGCAAACTTGCATTGATCACCAATAAACAGCCTTACGAACCACAGCGATGAAACGGCAGATAGATAGCAGATATGCTCTTTTTTAAGCTTCTATTAAACAGACGCTCAAGGAACTAGTCCTCACGTGCCTGTTTTCAGGGGGGAAATAACACAACTTTATCTGCCGAAAGATACGTATAAAATTTAATTTTGATTCAAAACGGACCGGTTTTTAGATCAAATTCACCATTCCCGAAAGAAATTGACCGTTTTCTCACAAAACGATACCATATAAAAATTCTGCCCATGAAAGAATAAAAAAAGTTTGGCAGATCAAAAATATCGCCCTATCATTGCAATGCAATCCAAAAGAATTACGTTTATTTGTTTTTACAATCCCTTATCCATCCAATTGCAATCGTCTTTAGTCGCCGTCCCCAACGGCACAACCCTAAAAGCCATATTGACTATTTTTTTTCAATCCCAATTTTTTTTCCGGAGAGATCCGGGCGTTTGATTTATTATTTGACAACCAACAATCCCGTGTATCTTAAGGCCTGATAAACCTTGAGATCATACCCAAAACATTTTGCCTTTCTTTTTGATCGCTTCATTCTCAGCGTTGCGGACTTGCTTTGGCTTGTTTTTTGCAACGATGTTGAAAGAACGCTGGAATTTGTTTTTTCAATCCAACTTCAAAAAGAGACACCGTGAAAAAGGGTTTGGCAATTTGGGTTTTGGCGATTGCATGTTTACCGCTACATGCAAGAACGATCCACGTAAAAGAAGGCGGTTCCGGAAATGGAATTTCCTGGGCAACTGCTACGAATCTTCAATACGCACTTTCCATTGCAAAGGCAGGCGACGAGATCTGGGTAGCATCCGGCGTACATACGCCGACTACCGGTACGGATCGCTACGCAACCTTCCAACTGGTTGAGGGTGTTTCCCTCTTCGGTGGCTTCACCGGAATCGAATCCAGCCTGGATGATCGCAATATCTCCTCCAATCCTACCATTCTGAGCGGCGAAATCGGCGCCAAAAATCAGGTATCTGACAATGTTTACACCGTAGTGACAGCCAAAAACGTTAGCAGCCAAACCATCGTTGACGGCTTTATCATCACGGGCGGCAACGCCGATGCTATCGGCCGCGTAGGCGAAGCAGCTACCAGCGGCGCCGCTTGGTACAACGAATCCGCTTCCCCTACGATCCGCAACTGCGCATTCCGGGGCAACCTGGCCAACTGGGGCGCCGCCATGTTCAACTTCGCCGGCACCCAAAAATGCAGCCCGTCCATCCTGAATTGCCAATTTACCCAGAACAAAGCCCATATGGACGGCGGCGCCATCTACAACGACGGTCAGGACGGTCAGTGCACCCCTCAAATCCGGGATTGCAGCTTTGAAGGCAACATCGCAAGCTACGGCGGCAGCGTTTACAATACCGTAAACAACGGCACCACCCGCCCGCTTTTCCTCAACTGCATCTTTATCAACAATTCTTCGATGGTCAGCGGCGGCGCAACCGGCGCTACTTATGACATCCGCAAAGGCCGGGGCGCTTGCAGCTCCATCCTCAACGGTTGCCGGATCGAAGAAAATATCGCAGCGCTGCAAACGGACAACGGAACAACAGCCGGTCAGCCCAGCACCCACGCTCAAGCCAACAGCACCGCTTCTACCGGTAGCTTTACCATCAGAGGCAACAAATAAAATACCCTCGGGATCTCAAGACCCGATTCTTTACAAACCTTTTCAAACACGCTTCCAGGGAGCCGGTCGGATAAATTTCCGGCCGGCTCTCGCATTTTCAGGGGATTCAACTAAATTGGCCGGTAAATGCCTCATTATGATGTCACCAATCCGGTTGCTCAACCCTTCCTTCTTCTTCGGCCTTTTGCTGCTTTGCCTCGGGCTGCCCGGTTGTAAACAGCCTACCGCCGCCTTCCCCATCCCGGCCCAACAGGATCTGGATGCCCTGAAAATGGAATTCGCTCCGGATAAAAGGGTAGCGATATTTGAGATTACTCCGGCATTGATCAACAAGAAGTGGGTATTGAACGGCCAGACCAACCAGCCCGGCGCCCTGGAGGCCCTGAAGAAAGCCGTTGCCTCCTGGGAAATGACCCCGGCGCCCGAGCTGAACATCGCGCTCCTGCCCGCCGCCGACCTGGCGGAAAAGACCTGGGGCATCGTCAACGTATCGGTTTGCAATATCCGGTCGGAGGCGGGCCATTCCAAAGAACTCTCCACCCAGGCCCTGCTCGGTACCGTGATCAGGGTCTACAAAAAAGAAGGAGAATGGTCGCTCATCCAGACCCCCGACCAGTATCTGGGTTGGCTTGACCCGGGCGGCTTTATCGCCGTTTCCGGAGAAGAAGCCGAAAAATGGCAGCAATCCTCCAGGCTTATCTTTACAGCTGATTACGGCATCGCCCGCTCCGAACCCGATCAGAGAAGCCTTCCGGTCGGCGATCTGGTGACCGGAGATATCTTGTTGGATCTGGGCCGGGAGGGCAACTGGGCCCGCCTGGGGTACCCCGACGGCCGCACCGCCTGGGCGCCTGCCGCTGAACTGACCTCCTATACGGATTGGCTTGCTGACCGCGATCCCGTTACCGCCAATATACTGGCCACTGCCAATACCTTCATCGGCAGGCCTTACCTCTGGGGCGGCGCCTCCCCGAAAGGCATGGACTGCAGCGGCTTCACCAAAACCGTTTATTACCTCAACGGGTTGGTGCTGCCCAGGGATGCCTCACAGCAAGTCACCGCAGGCGAGGAAGTACCGACCGATTCGAGCCTGACCAATCTGGTTCCCGGCGATTTTCTGTTTTTCGGGAGAAAGGCCACAACAGATCAAAAGGAAAAGATCACCCATGTAGGCATTTATATCGGAGACGGGCGAATGATCCATTCCGGCGCCGATAATCCGGGCGTACGGATCCAGAGCCTCCGCAGGGGTGACCCAGATTTCGCTCCTCACCGGCTGGAGACCCTGGTGCGCGCAAGGCGCATGACCCCGGGCGAAAACGGCGTCGGAAAGCTTGAGGATGTCAGGCTGGCCGATTAAATAGGAGTCATAAGGTTAAAGGTTAAAGGTTAAAGGTTAAAGGATTAAGAATCCAAATGGCAGCGGCGTTTGTAACAAAGAACCAATGTTTAATGGCTGCGAGCCCAAGGCTAAAGATTGAACGGGATTTCCCAGCGCGGGCCGTAGGTCCGCGATATCTGTAGCGGTTTGAATATTGGGTTCCCGGCCTGTAGGGCCGGTATGTGATTGCTTCGAACCGGCAACATCCGTATCGGTCGATTCCGAACCGGCCCCATTAGATATGGATAGAATGGATTTCAACGGGCGTCGCAGATCTTCATATTCCGGCCCTACAGGCCGGTGGCTTACGTCGTTGCCGGGGTGCTACAAATATGGCGAGCCTAACGGACCGCTGTACTGGGCAGCTAAATCAGGGAGAAAGGTATCGTAATCACGAATGCACCCCGGAGAAGTCCATTGTTGTTACGCGAACAGGCCGTCGATGGTCGATAGTCAGTCAAAAGTTCCGTTATGGACGGATCCTACTTACAACTGTTGACTTACCACTTACGACTTACCACTTACGACTTACCACTTACAACTTACAACTTACGACTTACCACTTACGACTTACCACTTACGACTTACAACTTACGACTTACACCTAATGACTAACCGCCGTAACCGTATATCCGGCTTTTCGCAGCAAGGCGACCACGCCTTCGGGCCCGCCGAGGTGGCCGGCGCCGACTGCAAAAAAGGTGGAATTCTGGTTCATCATTTTTTCCATGACCGGAATCCAGCTCCGGTTGCGGCGAAGCAGGAGGACATCGTCAAAACCGCCAAGTCCTTCGTCGGTGTTCATCATGGAATACATGGATTGAATATCCTGTTGCTTGTACAGCTTGACCATATCATCGAGCTGGCCGCCGTCCTCTTTTTCAGAATCGATGGCTTTGACGAGCATTTGGGCCTGTGCGTCGTAGGGGATGCTGTCGAAGAGGCTCATCTGGAAATCCATGGTTTCCAGACCTTGAATATCCTTATCCTGGTTTTGGGCCATTTCAGTGAGTTGCATTTCATAAGAAAGCATGCCGCCGTCATCACCGCCGTCCATTTGCAGGGTCATGGCATCCGGGTCGGTCATCACGGAGAGGAACATGGGTTTGACCCTTTCCAGGAAAGCAAACGGAAGGCCCATGCCGTCGAAATGGGTTTTGACCTTTTCGTAGTCTTCTGTTGAGAGGAGGTCGCGCAGCTTTTTACCGTCGGCCATATACATTTTACCGATCATGGAGAACATGGCGGACATGTCGTTCATTTCCTCCATATCGATCTCGAAGGTCACCTGTTTGGCCTTTTTGAAGGTGGATTCCATGGTTTCGGTAAAGAAGTAATCCGATTTCGGGATCAGGTGTATGGTGCCGAACAGGTAGGAGGGCGATTCCAGGGATTTGCCCGAAATTTCCCAGAGGAGCGATTTCTCGGTAGGCTCATAAGCCGTTTGAGCCTGAAGCGCGTTGAACCCAAAGACTAAAACCAGCAAGATGGTCAGGTAATTTCGCATATTAAACCGTAT
>WBZL01000676.1_pt1 | contig 38231 bp, 34 predicted proteins | sample 5204291 | NCBI WGS metagenome assembly WBZL01 (sample SAMN12344345, study PRJNA552823) | activated sludge metagenome | biome: Activated sludge suspended growth; feature: Nitrification reactor; material: Wastewater; isolation source: activated sludge from nitrification reactor of wastewater... | reverse complement strand
CCCCGAGAACATCGAGCACAACCGGTTGATGGACGAGGTCGTCTGGACCCAGGCCGCCGACCGCAGCGGCTTCAAGTACACGTGGGCCACCGAGCACCACTTCCTCGAGGAGTACTCGCACCTCTCGGCCAACGAGTCGTTCCTCGCCTACCTCGCCGGCGTCACCGAGAACATCCACCTCGGCAGCGGGATCATGAACATCACCCCGCCGGTCAACCACCCCGCCCGCGTCGCCGAGCGGGTCGCGATGATCGACCACCTCAGCCAGGGCCGCTTCGAGTTCGGCATGGGCCGCGGCTCGTCGAGCACCGAGCAGAAGGGCTTCGGCATCGACGACCCCGAGCTGACCAAGCTCATGTTCGACGAGGTGCTCGCCGAGCTCCCGAAGATGTGGGCCGACGGCCGCTACAGCTACGACGGCACCTACTTCTCCATGCCCGAGCGCAACGTGCTGCCGAAGACCTTCACCAAGCCGCACCCGCCGATGTGGGTCGCCGCCGGCAACCCCGGCACGTTCGAGAAGGCCGGCCGCCTCGGCCTCGGCATCCTGTGCTTCGGCGTCAGCTCGCCCGAGGCGCTCAAGCCGCTGATCGAGAGCTACAAGAACGCCGTGCAGGACGCCGAGCCCATCGGCGGCTACGTGAACGACAACGTCATGGTCACCACGCAGATGCTCTGCTTGGAGGACGGCGAGAAGGCCCGCCACATCGCCACCGACATGACCACCGGCTACCACACCACCAACGTGTTCCGGTACCTCGACACCTTCCCGAAGCCCCCCGGCATCCCCGAGTGGCCGACCGTGCTCCCCGACCCCACCTACGAGCAGGTGGACCAGAGCATCAAGGACCACCTGGTCTGCATCGGCACCCCCGAGGAGTGCGCCAAGACCGTCGAGCGCTACCAGGCCACCGGCGCCGACCAGCTCACCTTCGGCATGCTCTCGAGCACGATGCCGGTCGAGGTCGCGATCGAGGCGGTCGAGACCTTCGGCAGCCAGATCATCCCGGCCTTCGACAAGGACCCGGTGCACAGCACCACCCGCCAGCGCGAGGCCCAGCTCGCCGGCGCCTCGGCCTGAGCACCCCCGACCCAGCCCCGCCCCGGCCGTCCCGGGCGACCTAGCCTCCGCCCGGTGAGCACCGACACCGTCGACGCCTTCCTGCGCGCCCACGTCGATGACGACGGCGTGGCCGTGCGCTTCGAGGACGAGTCCTGGAGCTGGCCCGAGGCGACCGCGGCCGCCGTGCAGCGGGCGGCGCTGCTGCTGGCCGAGCGCCGGCCCGGGCCGCTGCACGTCGGCGTGCTGGCCGACAACATCCCCGAGTACGTCCACTGGCTGGGTGCGGCGGCGCTGGCCGGCGCCACGATCGTGGGCGTCAACCCGACCCGACGCGGCGCCGAGCTCGCCCGGGACATCACCCACACCGACTGCCAGCTGCTCGTGGTGGACCCGAGCTACCGCGACCTGCTCGACGGGCTCGACCTGGGCGAGGGCCTCGGCCCCGACCGGGTGTGGCACCTCGACGACCCCGCCTACCGCGACCGCCTGGCCGCCCACGAGGGTGCCACCCTGGCCGACGTCGACGCCGCGCTCGCTGCCGAGGGCCGCACGGTCGGGCCCGACGACCTCTACCTGCTGCTGTTCACCTCGGGCACGAGCGGGGCGCCCAAGGCGGTGAAGTGCAGCCAGGGCCGCCTCGCCCGCATCGGCGGCATCGTCAGCATGGGGTTCGGGCTCGGGCCGGGCTCGGCGTGCTATCTCTCGATGCCGCTGTTCCACTCCAATGCGCTGATGGCGGGCTGGTGTCCCGCCCTCGCCGGCGGCGCCACCTCGGTGCTGCGCCGCAAGTTCTCGGCGTCGGCCTTCCTGGACGACGTCCGCCGCTACGGGGTCACCTACGCCAACTACGTGGGCAAGCCCCTCGCCTACATCCTGGCCACGCCGGAGCAGCCCGACGACGCCGACAACCCACTGCAGATCGTGTTCGGCAACGAGGCCTCCGAGGGCGACATCGCCGAGTTCGGCCGGCGCTTCGGCTGCGTCGTCATCGACGGGTACGGGTCGAGCGAGGGCGGTGCCAACGTCAGCCGCACCCCCGACACCCCGCCCGGCTCGCTCGGCCCCGCGGGCCCGGACAACGTGGTGCTCGACCCCGAGACCGGCGAGGAGTGCCCGCCCGCCGAGTTCGACGATCACGGCGCACTGACGAACGCCGACGAGGCCATCGGTGAGCTCGTCAGCCGCCAGGGCGGCACCCAGTTCGAGGGCTACTGGCGCAACGAGGAGGCCGAGGCCGAGCGTCGCCGGGGCGACACCTACTGGACGGGCGACCTCGCCTACAAGGACGCCGACGGCTACCTCTACTTCGCCGGCCGCTCCAGCGACTGGCTGCGGGTCGACGGCGAGAACCTGGCCGCCGCCCCCATCGAGCGCATCCTGCTGCGCCACCCCGACGTGGCCCAGGCCGCCGTCTACGGCATCCCCGACCCGGTGGTCGGCGACCAGTGCATGGCCGCGCTCGTCCTGCGCCCTGGCGCCGCCTTCGACCCCGTCGGCTTCGCCGCCTTCCTCGCCGAGCAGGCCGACCTGTCGACCAAGGCGGCGCCCCGGGTCGTGCGCGTGAGCGAGGCGCTCCCCACGACGCAGACCAACAAGGTGCTCAAGCGGGAGCTGCAGAAGCAGGCCACTGCCACCGACGACCCCCTCTGGCACCGCCCCGGCCGCGACCTCGCCTACGAGCCCCTCCCACCCACCTGAGCGCGCCGAGCCGATCTCACGCTCGTGGCCACGATGGCGGCTGTGGCGGCCCTGGGAACCTCGAGCGTTCTGGCGTCAGCCGTGCCCGGCCAGCGGGCGCCGGTGACCCAAGAACGAGGGTGGTGCGCGTGGACGTCGGCGCTCGCCGGGTCAGCGGACGAGGCGGAAGAAGGTGCGGAGGTCGTCGACGAAGAGGTCGGGCTGCTCCCACGCCGCGAAGTGGCCGCCGCGGGGCATCTCGACGTGGTGGACGAGGTTGCAGGTGGCCTCGATCCACGAGCGGGGCGGGCGGATGAGCTCGCCCGGGTAGGCGGCGTAGCCCGTCGGCACCTCGATGTAGCCCGGGCCGCCGCCCTCGGCGGAGTCCATGGCGCTCGTGCGGGCGCGCGCCGACTCCCAGTACAGGCGGGCGGCCGAGTTCGCGGTGCCGGTGACCCAGTAGGTCGTGATGTCGGCCAGCATCTGGTCGGCGCTCAGCGCGCTGACCTCGTCGGGGCCGTGGTCGGTCCAGGCGTGGAACTTCTCGAGCAGCCAGGCGGCGAGGCCCGCCGGCGAGTCCGTCAGCCCGTAGGCCAGGGTCTGCGGCTTGGTCGACTGGAGCTGGAGGTAGCCGATGCCGGTCTTGGCCATCTCGGCGCCCTCGCCGAGCGCGGCCAGCTCGGCCTCGCTCACGTCGTCGAAGGCGCCCTCGGCCGGCGGGCCCACGATCATCATGTTCACGTGGATGCCGGCCACGTGCTCGGCGTCGATGCGGCCGAGCCGGCGGGTGACCTCCGAGCCCCAGTCCCCGCCCTGGGCCCCGTAGCGGTCGTAGCCGAGGTCGGCCATGAGCTCCTTGACCGCCTCGGCCATCGTCCCGGCGTGGAAGCCGGCGTGGTGGGTCGGGCCCGAGAAGCCGTAGCCCGGGATGGACGGGACCACGACGTGGAAGGCGTCGGCGGCGTCACCGCCATGGGCGACCGGGTCGGCCAGCGGGCCGATGACGTCGAGGAACTCGACCACCGAGCCCGGCCAGCCGTGGGTGAGCACGAGCGGCAGGGCGCCGGGCTCGGGCGATCGGACGTGGAGGAAGTGCAGCCGCTCGCCCTGGCGTTCCGTCGTGTACTGGTCGAAGGCGTTGAGGCGGGCTTCGACCGCCCGCCAGTCGAACCCGTGGGCCCAGTAGGTGCAGAGCTCGCGCACCGCCCCGAGCTCAGCGCCGGGCTCCCAGCCGACGTCGGGCAGTTGGTCGGGCCAGCGGGTGCGGTGGAGGCGCTCGCGAAGGTCCTCGAGGACCGTCTCGGGGACCTCGACGCGGTAGGGCTCGATCGGCGCGGTCACTGTGCGAACATAACGCTGGACGAGAACACGTTCTCGTCCCGCCCGCTCCAGCCGCGCACCACGACCGCCACCACCAGGGGGACTTCACGATGACGGACGTCTCGGCGCCCGCCGGCGCCGGCCACCCCGACCAGCACGACCTCGACCTGCTCGACGGCGCCCTCTACGCCGGCGACCCAGAGCCCACCTACGCCTGGCTCCGGGAGAACGCCCCCGTCTACTGGGACGCCACCAACAGGCTGTGGGGCGTCTCGCGCTACGCCGACATCGTCGCCATCGAGAAGGACACGGCCACCTTCACGAGCAGCCAGGGCTTCCGCCCCAACACCGGACCGGACACGTCGATGATCTCGCTCGACGACCCCCTCCACACCTCCCGCCGTCGCCTCGTGTCGCGCCGCTTCACCCCCCGCGCCGCCGGCGGCTACGAGGCCGACGTCCGCCGGGTCGTCACGAGCCTCATCGACGCCGTGGCCGCCCGCGGCGAGTGCGAGGTCGTCCACGACCTCGCCGCCCCCCTGCCGGCGATGATGATCGGCTGGCTCCTCGGCTTCGAGGACGCCGAGTGGCCGAACCTCAAGCGCTGGTCGGAGACCACCATCCCCGCCGGCGGCGGCCCCCGCTACCTGACCGACGAGGTGATCCTCGCCGCCGCCGAGTTCCACACCGCCGCCGCCCAGCTCGCCGCCCTCAAGCGCCAGCAGCCGGGCGACGACTGCATGACGGTCTGGACCGGCGCCGAGGTGGACGGGGCGCCCCTCACCGAGGACGACATCGTGTCCGAGGCCCTGCTCCTGCTCGACGGCGGCGCCGAGACCACCCGCAACGTGATCGCCGCCGGCGTCTTCCTCCTCAGCCAGCACCCGGACCAGCGCCAGCTGCTCGTCGACGACCCGTCCCGCATCCCCACAGCGGTCGAGGAGCTGATCCGGTACGTCACGCCGATCCTCAACATGCGCCGCACGGCGACGCGGGACGTCGAGGTCCACGGCCAGCTGATCCGCGAGGGCGACGAGGTGCTGCTCATGTACTCCTCGGGCAACCGCGACGAGGCGGTGTTCGACGACCCGCAGCGCTTCGACGTCACCCGCTCGCCCAACAACCACATCGCCTTCGGCTTCGGCACCCACTTCTGCCTGGGCGCCTCGCTGGCCCGCCTCGAGCTCCGGGTGTTCTTCGAAGAGCTCCTCCGCCGCCTGCCCGACATCGCCCCCGCCCCGGGGATCACCACCCCCGAGATCGTCCCCGGCGCCTTCGTGCGCGGCGTCCGCGCCCTGCCCGCGGTGTTCACCCCCGAGCCGGCCTGAGCGCCGCGCCCCACCCCGCCGCACCACCCGTCCCGATCCACCGAACCACCCGACGACTGGAGTCCCAGTGCCCCACCACGTGACCGGCTTCGAGTTCAGCGAGGACGCCCTCGCCGTGCGCGCCTTCATCTTCGAGTTCTGGTGCGAGCACGGCCGCGGCCCGAACCTGCGCGAGGTCCACGAGGCCCTCGACCTCGACCGCAAGCGCATCAAGGCCGCCTACAAGCAGCTCCAGCTCGGCATCGTCATCACCGTCGACGAGGACACCCAGAACTGCAACCTCCTGAAGGCGCCGCCGTTCTCGAGCTTCCCGAGCCAGGTGTCGGCCTACATCGACGACGAGTTCCACAGCTTCGTGGGCTGTGCCTCCGAGTCGATCGCCTTCTCGCACATGCCCCCGTTCAAGGACAAGGAGGTGCGCCTCGAGGGCTTCTGCGCGTGCTGCCTCGAGCCCATCACCCTCGTGTCGAAGAACTTCGAGCTGCAGAGCGTCTCGCCCGAGGGGATCTTCCTGCACATCTCGTCGAGCCCGCACGACTGGAACAACTTCACCATGGAGCTCATGTGCGACTCGATGAACTTCGTCATCGACGCCGAGCACGCCGACCGCTACGAGCGCCAGGTCGCCCGCCGCGGCGTGCTGGTGAACCTCGACCAGGCCAAGCAGTTCGTGAAGTTCGTGGCCGACCAGCGCATGTGGGACTACCACTGGAAGCCGGGCGTGATGATGCCCGAGGTCGTGATCGAGATCTTCCGCGGCATGGGCGTCGACGTCAGCAACTGGGACGGCTGAGCCCGCCGGCGCTGGCGCCGGCGCCCCGGGGTGCGGCTAGTCCGTCGCCGGGGCGCCGGCGCCCCGGGGTGCGGCTAGTCCGTCGCCGGGGCGCCGCCGAGGCCGTTGCAGACCAGGTCGGCGAGGGTGGCCACGAGCTGCTCGCGGCCCAGGGTGCGACGGTCGAGCCACCAGCCCACGCCCTCGAAGACCGCGCCCATCACCGCGATGGAACGGACCTCGAGCTCGCCGGCCGACCCGGTCACACCAAAGCCGGTGACCATGAAGGCGGCCACCTGGGCGGCGAGCGCGGGCAACACCGGGAGCTCCCCGGCGCCGCGGCCGGTGCCCTGCGACCCCTCCACGAGGAAGCGGTGCAGCGCGGGCTCGCGCTCGGCGAAGGTCACGAACATGTCGATGGCCGCGGTGACCGCCACGCGCGGGTCGGTGTTGGCGTCGAAGATGGCCTCGAGCGAGGTGCCGAGCTCGGCGAGGAAGCGGTCGGCGATGGCGGCGGCCAGGCCGGCCTTGTCGCCGAAGTGGTGGTAGAGGACGGGCTTGGAGATGCCCGCCTCGGCGGCGATGTCGGCCATCGACGCGTCGGCGCCGATGGTGCGGATGGCCCGGACGGCGGCGTCGGCGAGCTCCGCGCGCCGGAGCTCCGGGTCAGGCCGCGCCCGCGTGGTGGGGGGGCACCCGGTTCAGTTCAGCGCCTGGCCGGTGGCCTCGAGCGAGAACGCCTCGTACTCGTCACCGGTGTCGATCCAGTCCTCGAACTGGATCACGCCCATCTCCTCGAAGCGCCGGCGCAGCCACTGGTCGTTGCGGTCGAGCAGGCCGAGCTTCTTGCAGTTCGGCACGATCTTGGCGAACAGCATCTGCTGGAACATCACGCGGCCCGGGTCCTGCACGACGAGCTGGAGGGCCTCCTTGACGTTCACGCCCATGCGGTCCCAGACCTCCTGCTGGAGGAAGCGGTCGCGCATGCGGATCGACGCCTCGTAGGCGAACTCCTGGCGCTCCTTCATCTCGGCGTCGCTGAGGCCCTGGTAGTACTCCTGCAGGGAGATGACGCCGAAGGCCACGTGACGGGCCTCGTCGCTCATCACGTAGCGCAGCAGCTGCTTGAGCAGCGGCTCCTCGATCATGGCGTGCATGAAGCCGAAGGCGGCGAGGGCGAGGCCCTCGACCATGATCTGCATGCCCAGGTAGGTCATGTCCCAGCGGCTGTCCTCGACGATGTCGTCGAGGAGCATCTTCAGGTGGGCGTTGATCGGGTAGTGGCCCGACATCTTGGTGTCGAGGTACTTCGCGAAGACCTCGACGTGGCGGGCCTCGTCCATCACCTGGGTCGACGCGTAGTACTTGGCGTCGATCCACGGCACCGTCTCGACGATCTTGGCGGTGCACACCAGGGCGCCCTGCTCACCGTGCATGAACTGGCTCAGGGACCAGTTGCTGCCCTCGATGTTGAGCTGGGCCCACTCCTTGTCGCCCCACTTCTCGAAGGGCGTGCCGCCGAGGTCGTAGCTCTGGGTGAACTCCCGGAAGGTGTTCACCGCGGCCATGGCCTGGGCCTCCTGGTCGACGTCGAGGTCCCAGGGCAGGTCGGTCTCGCCGTTCCACTGCGCGTGCTTGGCCTTCTCGTAGAGCTTGTTCAGCGCCGGCCGCTCGCCCTTGTCGTAGTTCCACGTGAAGATGCAGTCGGCGTTGTCCTTCACGTGGTGCACGACCTCGTGCAGCTCCGTGTTGGACACGGACAGGATCTGCTCGAGGTCGATGGCGTCGTGCGGCGAGACGGTGGTCACGGTGGGCTTCCCCCTGGCGGTGGTGCGGCGGCGGGTGGTGCGACGGCGTACTTACCGTCGGTAGGTTACCGGCGGTAGGTAAGAGGCTACCGGCGGTAGCCCCGGAGTCAAGTGACGTCCGTCACCACCTCGGCTCCTCGGTCGTCGCGTGATCACCGGCAGACGGTGCCGCCGTCGACGAGCATGGTGTCGCCGTTCACGAACGAGGCCCGGTCGGAGCACAGCCAGACCACCGCCTCGGCGATCTGCTCCGGACGGCCGAGCTCGCCCGTCGGGACGGTGCGCTTCATCATCTTCTCGATGCCCTCGTCGCCGCCGATGAAGGCCTGCATCATCGGCGTGTCGGTCGTGCCGGGGCAGACCGCGTTGACCCGGATGCCCGAGCGGGCGTACTCCTGCGCCGCGGTCTTGGTGAGGCCGAGCACCCCGTGCTTCGAGGCCACGTAGTGGGGCAGGCTCGGGAAGCCGATCACCCCGGCGCCCGAGGACGTGTTCACGATCGCCCCCCGGCCCGCGGGCGCCATCACCCGCAGCTCGTGCTTCATGCCGAGGAACACACCGGTGAGGTTCAGGGTGACGACCCGGTTCCAGTCCTCGAGGGAGAGCTCGGTGAACGGCGCGGGCGTGCCGCTCGTCCCGGCGTTGTTGTGGGCGCAGTCGAGGCGGCCGAAGCGCTCGACCGCGGTGGCCACGGCAGCCTCGACCTGGGCCTCGTCGGTGACGTCGGCCGTCACCGCCACGGCCTCGCCCCCGGCGGCCTCGACCTCGGCGACCGTGCCGGCCAGCCCGTCCTCCTGGAGGTCCACCACCACCACCCGGGCCCCCTCGGCGGCGAACAGCACCGCCGTGGCCCGGCCGATCCCACCGCCGGCGCCGGTCACCAGGGCCACCTCGCCGTCACGGAAGTAGGGCTCGCAAGCGCGCATGGGCGCACTGTACGACCCGCCCGACGGGGTTTCTGACGGGGCGTCAGGCCCGTCTAGGCTCACCCGCCGAACCGCCCACCCCCGCCGTGGCGACGCGCGCCGCCGGGGACGAGACAGAGCGAGGAACGACATGGGAGCACTCGACGGCAAGGTCGCGATCGTCACCGGCGCGGGCCGGGGCCTCGGCCGCGCCCACAGCCTCACGATGGCCGCCGAGGGCGCCACGGTGGTGGTCAACGACCTCGGTGACGAGGCCGAGGCCGTCGTCGCCGAGATCGAGGCCGCCGGCGGCACGGCCCTGGCCAACCACGCCAGCGTGTCCGACTGGGAGGCCACCGAGGCCCTCGTCGCCGACACCGTGGACCGCTTCGGCGACCTCCACATCGTGGTCAACAACGCCGGCATCCTCCGGGACAAGATGAGCTTCAACATGGACGAGAGCGACTGGGACTCGGTCGTCGACGTCCACCTCAAGGGCCACTTCTGCGTCTCGCGCCACGCCGGCGTCTACTGGCGCAACCAGGCCAAGGCGGGTGCCACGGTCGGTCGGCGCATCATCAACACCTCCTCGGAGGCGGGCCTGTTCGGCAGCGCCGGCCAGGCCAACTACGCCGCGGCCAAGGCCGGGATCATCGGCCTGACCCTCGTGTTCGCCCGTGAGTACGGCCGCTTCGGCGTCACCGCCAACGCGATCGCCCCGCGGGCCCGCACCCGCATGACCGAGGACATCGAGTTCTTCAAGGCGCCCGAGGGCGGCGAGGCGTTCGACCGCTTCGCGCCCGAGAACGTCTCGTCGATCGTCGCCTGGCTGGCCTCCGACGCCGCCGCCGACGTGAGCGGCCAGGTCTTCATCGTCATCGGCGGCGACGTCCACCTGTTCCGGCCGCCCGCGATCGAGGCGAGCATCCGCAAGGGCGAGCGCTGGAGCATCGACGAGCTCGTCGCCTCGAGCGGCGACCTCTTCGGCGACAAGGGCCCCGGCGTGCCGCCGATGGCCGTCCCCGGCTGAGCGTCCTCGACTGAACGTCCCGTCGCACCGGTCTGCCTCGCGGGCCGGGGCGGCTAGACAGAGACCGTGTTCACGGGCCTGCGCGTCCTCGACCTGAGCTCGGGCATCGCCGGGCCGTACGCCACGAAGCTGCTGGCCGACGCCGGTGCCGACGTGGTCAAGGTCGAGGGCCCGGCGGGCGACCCGCTGCGGCGCTGGACCGCCTCGGGCGCCGACCCGGGCGACGAGGACAGCGCGCTGTTCCGCTACCTCAACGCGTCCAAGCGGGCCGTGGCCGGCGGGCTCGACGACCCGGCCGTGGCGGCGCTCGTCGGCGCCGCCGACGTGCTGGTGACCGACCAGGCCACCCCGGGCCTCGACGTCGACGCGCTGGCGGCGGCACACCCGTCGCTCGTCGTCGTCACCGTCACGCCCTTCGGCACGACCGGGCCGTGGCGGGACCGCCCCGCCGACGAGTTCACCCTCCAGGGATGGTGCGGCTCGATCGCGAGCCGGGGCACGCCCGACCGTCCGCCGATCGCCGCGGGCGGGCGGGTCGGTGAGTGGGTGGCGGGCGCCTACGCCGCCGTGGGCGCGGTCGCGGCCTGGCGGGTGGCCCGCTCGACCGGGCTCGGCGAGCACGTCGACGTGGCGATGCTCGAGGCCATGACGGTGACCATGAACACCTTCACGCCGCTCTTCTTCGCCTTCACCGGCGCCGGGCCGCCCCCGGTGCCGACCCCCACCATCGAGCTGCCCTCCATCGAGCCCACCGCCGACGGGTTCGTGGGCTTCTGCACCATCGTGCGCCAGCAGTTCGAGGACTTCCTGGTGCTGATCGACCACGCCGAGCTGCTGGCCGACGACGAACTGGCCAACGCCACCCTCCGCGCCCGGCGCATGGACGAGTTCCTCGGCTACGTGCGCCCGTGGACGACGCAGCACACCACCGCCGAGATCGTCGAGCGGGCCTCCGCGCTGCGCATCCCCGTCGCCCCCGTGCTCGACGGGGCGACGGTGGTCGGCCACGAGCAGTTCGTCGAGCGGGGCAGCTTCGTCGAGGGGCCGCACGGGTTCACGCAGCCCCGGGTGCCCTACCGGCTCGGCGACCGCCCCCGCCCGGGCTTCGGGCCCGCCCCGACGCTGGGCGAGCACACCGGCACCGTCGACTGGCCGGCACGCCCGGGGGCACCCGCGGCGAGCGCGCCCGCCGCCGAGCGCCCGCTCCCCCTCGCCGGCGTCCGCATCGTCGACGTCACCGCCTTCTGGGCCGGCCCCGCGGCCACCCAGGTGCTCGGGGCCCTCGGGGCCGACGTCGTCAAGGTCGAGTCGATCCAGCGGCCCGACGGGATGCGCTTCACCTCGGCCAAGCCCGCCTCCGTGGACCGGTGGTGGGAGTGGGGCTTCGTGTTCCACGGGGCCAACGCCAACAAGCGCTCGGTCACCCTCGACCTGAACCGCCCCGAGGGCCGCGACCTGGTGCTGCGACTCATCGCCGACGCCGACGCGGTGGTCGAGAACTTCTCGCCCCGGGTGATGGAGAACTTCGGCCTCGGGTGGGACGCGATCCACGCCGCCAACCGCCGCGCGGTGATGATGCGCATGCCCGCCTTCGGCCTCGACGGTCCGTGGCGCGACCGCACCGGCTTCGCCCAGACCATGGAGCAGCTGAGCGGCATGGCCGCGGTCACCGGCTACCCCGACGGCCCGCCGGTGCTGCCCCGTGGGGCGGTCGACCCGCTCGCCGGCATGCACGCGGTCGTCGCCCTCCTCGCCGCCCTCGACGAGCGCGACCGCACCGGTGAGGGGATGCTCGTCGAGACGACGCTGGCCGAGGCCGCGCTCAACATCGCCGCCGCGCCGGTGGTCGAGCACAGCGCCTACGGGCGCCTCGCCGGCCGCCTCGGCAACGCCAGCCGGATGGCCGACCCGCAGGGCGTGTTCCCCTGCGCCGAGGGCCAGTGGCTCGCCGTCGCGGCGGAGACCGATGCCCACCGGACGGCGCTGGCGGGCCTGCTCGGCCTTCCCTCGGGCGCCCGCCCGGACGAGGCCGCAGTGGCGACGTGGTGCGCGACCCGTCCCGTGGACGAGGTGGTCGAGGCCCTCCTGGCCGCGGGCATCCCCGCCGCGCCGCTCGTCCACCCGGCCGCGGTCGACCGGCTGGAGCACCTCCGGGCCCGGGGCTTCTTCGAAACCCACGAGCACCCCGTCACCGGCCGCCACGGCCTCCCGTCGCTGCCGTTCCGGTTCGCCTCGCGCGACGAGGGCGACGGCGCCGACCGCGGCTGGCTGCGCACGCCGGCGCCCACGCTCGGCCAGCACACCGACGCCGTCCTGCGCGAGCGGCTCGGCCTCAACGACGACGAGCTGGCCCGGCTGTGGGCCGACGCCGTCACCGGCGACCGCCCCCTCGGACTGTGACCACCCGGACTCGCCGGGGCGCGGCGCTCGCCCTCGCGGTGGTGCTGGCCGTGGCGGCCGGCGCCTGTGGGTCGGACGTCGACCGCCCCGACGCCGGCGACGAGGCGGCGGCCCCGGCGTCGACCGTCACGCCCCCGACCACCGCGGCGCCGACGACCACCACACTGGACCCCGTGACCGTCTGCGTCGCCGACCTCCCCGTCCGCCAGAAGGTGGCCCAGCTCGTCGGCATCGCCATCGACGGCGGGGCGCTCGGCACCGAGGCCCAGCGGGCGGCCGACCTGGGGGTGGGCCTGGTGCTCGTGCAGCGGCCGGCCGGCGACCTCGCCGGCGGCATCGCCCAGGTGAAGGCGGCCGCCGCCATCGCACCCCTCGTGGCGGTCGACGAGGAGGGCGGCGAGGTGCAGCACCTGCGCGACCTGCTCGGCGCCATCCCCTCCGAGCGCACGGTGGCCGAGACCCTGGACGGCACCGCCGCGGCGGACCTGGTGGGGCCGCACTTCCAGGCCGTCGCCGACCTCGGCTTCGACGTGGTGTTCACCCCGGTCGTCGACGTGGCCCTGCCCGGGGGCGGCGGCCCCCTCGGGGACCGCACCTTCTCCGACGATCCCGCCACGGTGACCGCCTACGGCCAGGTGTACGTCGACGCCATCCAGGCCGCGGGGCTGCTGCCGGTGCTCAAGCACTTCCCCGGCCACGGCTCGGGCGAGGCCAACAGCCACGACGGCCCCGTCGGGACACCCCCGATCGAGTCGCTACGCACCCGCGACCTGCTGCCCTTCGAGGCCCTGGCCACCGATACCCCCGTCGGGGTGATGGTCGGCCACCTCAACGTCCCCGGGCTCAGCGGGACGACGCCGGCCAGCATCTCGCCGGCGGCCTACGACCTCCTGCGCGACGAGCTCGGCTTCGACGGCCTGGCCGTCAGCGACTCGCTGAGCATGGGCGCCATCGCCGGCACGATCCCACCCGAGTCGGCGGTGGTGCAGACGATCGCCGCCGGCGCCGACCTCGCCCTGTTCGTGACCATCGCCGACCCCGCCGCGGCCATCACGGCCCTGGAGCAGGCCGCAGCCGACGGGATCCTTCCCGCAACGCGGATCGACGAGGCCGTCACCCGCGTGCTCGCCGCCAAGGGCGTCGACCCCTGCTCGCTCTGACCCGAACCGGGGGACACGGGCACGCCACCCGGGCCCTGGTGCTACTTGTCGTTCTTCTCCAGGTCGGCGATGACGTCCTTGGCCTTGTCGACGCCCGTGCCGATCTGGTCGTCGTACTTGCCGCCGGTCTTGTCGTCGACCAGGTCGGCCGCCTTGTCGATGGCCTGCCGGGCCTGGTCGCCGTGCTCGTCGGCCAGGTCGTCGGCCACGTCGACCGCCTTCTCGGCGGCGTCCTTCATGTCGTCCAGGAAGCCCATGTCACCCTCCGTCGCATCCGTTGGGCGACAGACGCTACCGGCGCCTCCGCGCCGGCGCAGGGACAGGGTGGGGCGGCGACCGCTCCTGGCTAGCGCTTGCCGTCCTCGGCGACCTTGTCGACCGCACCCTTCGCGGCGGCCGACCCCTTCGCGATCTTGTCGGTGTACTTGCCCTTGGTCTTCTCGTCGACGGTGCCGGCGGCCTTGTCCACGGCGCCTTTCACCTTGTCGCCGTGCTGGTCGGCGAGCTCGCCCATCTTGGCCGAGGCCTGGCCGGCCAGCTCGTCGGCCTTGCCGGCCGCCTGCCCGGCGGTCGCCTTCAGCTCGTCCATGAAGCCCATCGGAGGTCCTCCTGGGTCGTCGGTGCCCACTGCCCTACCCAGCCAGCCTGCCGGGCGACACCTCGTCGACCAACCCCCATCGCTCGGCCAGGGCCACGTCCACGGTGGCGCCGGTGAGCGCCAGCCAGTTCGTGCGCTGGGCGCCGATGCGGTGGGTGACGCTCCAGGTGCCCCCCGAGCCCGGCACGAGGCCCATCCCCACCTCGGGCAGGCGGAACGTCGTGGCTGGGTCGGCGACGACCCGGCGGGCGAAGGCGGCCAGCTCCACGCCGGCGCCGACGCAGGCGCCGTGCACCTCGGCGGTGAGGCGGCGGCGCACGTCGAGCACCGCCCGGGCCGGCAGGCGGGTGCTGCGGACGAGGTGGGCGGCGACCGGATCCGGGAACGACCCGAACTCGGCCAGGTCGCCGCCGCTGCAGAACGACGGCCCCCGCCCCCGGAGGACGACCGGCTCGTCGGCGCCGGCGCCGACCGCCCGGAGCGCATCCACGAGGGCGTCCCGCAGGCTCACGTCCAGGGCGTTGTGGCGACCCGGCCGGTCGAGCACGACCTCGAGGCCGCGGTCGGTGCGCTCGACCACGACCCCACCGGGCGCCCCCGGCGCGGTGGCGGGGTGGGCGGCCCGCCATGCCGCGAACTCGGCACCCGACTGGAGCAGCCCGTAGGTGACCGACTCGGTCCACAACCCCGTGTGCGGGTCCGAGCGGTGGGCGGCCCGGACGAGGCGAACGAGGGCGGTGCTCGCCTGGGGGTTCGCCGTGACCGCATCCAGCAGCGCGGCCACGCCGACGCCGGCCGGCGCGCCTTCGGTCGCGACCACGTCGAACCGGCGCCACGACGGACCACCCGCGGGCGCCACCGTCACGCACGGCAGCCACTCGAGCGTGTGGCGCTGGGCCGCGCTCAACTCGTCGTCGGGCCACTCGCCGTCCTCCTCGACGACCAGGGCGGCGACGCCGTGGGCCAGCGACAGGGACTCGGTGGCGTCGGGTGAGGCCAGCAGGGCCAGGGCCTCGTCGATCGTGCAGCGGTGGGCCCGGGGGCGGGCGGCGGCGGCCACGGCCGGAGCCTACGGGCGGGCGGCGGCCCGACGGCCGGCGCCGGAGTGCCCCCAGGGCGCCGAGCGGGCACGATGGCGGCGTGGCGCCGCTCACCGGGTTCCGGTTCCGGCAGGTCGGCACCGGCCCCGTCGAGACCCGGGCCGGGGCCCTGCTGGCGATGCTGGGCGCCGACGTGGTGCCGGACGACGACGGCCCCCTCCACGGCACGCTCGACGGCACCGGGTGGGTGGACCCGACCGACGCCACCACCGGTGACGCGCCCGTCGTCGTCACGGCGGGGCGCCAGACCGGTCTCGCGGGCTGGGGCGCCTCGGGGGCCCTCGCCCTCACCGGGCGTGCAGACGGCCCCCCGCTGCTCCCCCTCGGCGACGTGGCCGCCGGCCTGCACGCCGCCGCCGCCGTGGTGGAGCTGCTCAGTGCGCTGGGCGGGACGCGCGTGGTCCTGGACGGACCGGCGCTGCTGGGCGAGCGGGCCGCGCTGACCGGCGCCACCCGCGCCGGCGCCACGACCGTGGGCGGGGCCGGTCGCCTGCTCCCGACCGCCGACGGCTGGATCGTGGTGTCGCTCCCCCGCGAGACCGACCTCGAGCTGCTCCCGGCGTGGCTGGGGCTCGAGGCGGCGGGCGACGACACCGTCCCCTGGCCGGCGGTGGCCGCGGTCGTCGCCGGGTCGAGGTCCACGCCGCTGGTGGCCGCCGGGCGGGAGCTGGGCCTGGCCGTCGCCGCCGTCCCGGCGCCGGGCACGCCGTCGGCCGACGAGCAGCTCGTGGCCCGGGGCCAGTCGTGGCCGCCGGCCCCGTTCCTGCTCGACGGCGCCCTGCCGACCGGCTCCGGCCCCGTGCCGGCGGGGGCCCTCGCGGTGCGCCCACGGCCGCTGGCCGGCAGGACCGTCGTCGACCTGACCTCCCTCTGGGCGGGGCCGTTGGCCACCTCGATCCTCGCCGCGGCGGGCGTCGACGTGGTCAAGGTCGAGAGCACTGACCGACCCGACGGCGCCCGGGCGGGCGACCCCCGCTTCTTCGCCCTCCTCGACGCCGGCAAGGACCACCTCGTCCTCGACCTCGCCTCCCCCGACGGGCGAGCCGAGCTGCGCCGGCGCTGCGCCGGCGCCGACCTCGTGGTCGAGGCCTCCCGGCCACGCGCCCTCGACCAGCTCGGCGTCGAGCGCCGGGCGCCGTGGTGCTCGATCACCGCCTACGGCCGCACCGGCCCGTGGGCGCAGGCCGTGGGCTTCGGCGACGACGCCGCCGCCGCCGGCGGGCTGGTGGCCTGGGACGACGACGGGCCGGTGTTCGTGGCCGATGCCGCCGCCGACCCCGCCACTGGGCTGGTCGCCGCCGCGGCGGCGCTGGCCGTGCTCATCGGCGCGCCGGCCGACGTGGACCTGGCCCTGCGCGAGGTCGCCGCCCACCTGGTCGCCACGGAGGACGCGGCGGGACCGGCTCCCGACCGAGCGGGCGCCACCTCGGTCGAGGTCGTGCCGCCCAGGGCCCGAACTCTCCCGGTCGGGGTGGCCCGTCCGTGATCCTCCACGACGTCGAGGTCGAGGGCGTCCCGGGCGTCGACGTCCGCCTGGAAGGTGACCGCGTCGCCGAGGTCGGGCCCGACCTGGTCGGCGGCGTCGCCCCCGGTGAGGCGGTGCTCGACGGCCACGGCGGCGCCCTCCTCCCCGGACTGCACGACCACCACCTCCACCTGCGGGCACTGGCGCGGGCGCGTTCGTCGGTGCCTTGCGGCCCGCCGCACGTCCGCCGCCCCGAGGACCTCGACCGGGTGCTGCACGACGCCGCCGCGAAGACGCCGGCGGGCGCCTGGCTCCGCGGCGTCGGCCACGACGAGCGCCGGGGCGGGGCGCTCGACCGCCGCCGCCTCGACGCCCTCGCGCCCGACCACCCCGTCCGGATCCAGCACCGCAGCGGCCACCTCTGGGTGCTCTCGTCGCGGGCGCTGGCCGTCGCGGGCCCGGCGGTCGAGGCCGCCGCCCCCGACGGCCTGCTCTACGACGGCGACCACCTGCTGCACGGCCTGGACCCGTGGTCGGCCACCGAGGAGGAGGCCGCGGTCGCCGCCGTGAGCGTCGAGCTCGCCCGACTCGGGGTCACCGGCATCACCGACGCCTCCGTGACCAACGACGCCGGCACCACCGAGCGGTTCGCCGCGTGGCAGGCGTCCGGCGTGCTGCACCAGCGGGTCCACCTGCTCGGTACGACCGGGGTGGACGGCGCCCACAAGCTGGTGCTGGCCGAGCACGACCTGCCCGAGCTGGACGCCCTCGTCGCCGGCATCGCCGCCGACCACGCCGCCGGTCGCCCCGTGGCGGTCCACGCCGCCAGCCGCGCCACGGTCGTCCTGGCCCTGGCCGCCCTCGACGCCGCCGGACCGCTCGCCGGCGACCGGCTCGAGCACGCCAGCGTGGCGCCTCCCGAGCTCGTGGCGTGGGTCGCCCGGCTGGGCATCACGGTGGTGACCAACCCCGGCTTCGTGGCCGCCCACGGCGACCGCTACCTCGACGAGGTCGACCCCGAGGACCAGCCGTGGCTCTACCGGGGCCGGGCCTTCGCCGACGCCGGCGCGCCCCTCGCCGCGGGCTCCGACGCCCCCTTCGGCCCGATCGACCCCTGGCGGGCGATGCAGGCGGCGGTCGACCGGCGCACCGCGGCGGGTGCCCGCCTGGGCCCGGAGGAGGGCCTCACCCCCGAGACGGCGCTGGCGTGCTGGACGGGCACGGCGACCGCACCCGGCGGGCCGCCCCGACGGGTCGCCCCAGGCCACCCGGCCGACCTCTGCCTGCTGCACGTGCCCTGGCTCGAAGCCCGGCGCCGCCTCACGGCAGACTACGTGGCCGCCACCGTCGTGGGCGGTGCCGTCGTCCCGCCCCAGGAGCGCCCGTGACCACCATCATCACCCTCTGCACCGGCAACGCGGCGCGCTCGGTGATGGCCGGCGCGGTCCTGGTCGCCGCCGACCCCGACCTCGAGGTCATCACCGCCGGGACCCACGTGATCGACGGCCAGCCCATGAGCTGGCGCACCCGGGAGGCGCTCGCCGACCTGGGGTTGGAGGCCAACCACCACCGCAGCGCCCAGCTGCGACCCGCCGACCTCGAGTGCGCCGACCTGATCCTGGCCATGGCCGCCGAGCACGTCCGCTACGTCCGCCGCGAGCACCCCGAGGTCGCCGACCGCACCGCCACCCTCAAGCGCCTCGTGCGCGACCTGCCCGCCGGGCCCGAACCGCTGCGCGCCCGCCTGGCCACGCTCGACCTCGTCCACGCGGAGCCCGGCGAGGACGAGGACGTGGCCGACCCGGCCGGCGGGGACGAGCAGGTCTACGTCGACTGCGCCCGCGAGATCGACGGCCTGCTCACCGAGCTGCTCCCCCGCCTCTCGGGCTGAGCGTCGGCGCCGCCCGACCGCGGGTGCCGATCTACGGCCGTTCGCCCCTGTTCGCAGCCACGACCGGGGCGCACGCTGACCGCAGCGGACCAACCCGGAGGTGCCCCATGCGCCCGAACCGTCGTCTCCCCCTCCTCGGCCTCGTGCTGGTCGCAGCGCTCGGGTTCGCCGCCCTCGGCGGTTGCGGCGGCGGCGACGGGGGAACCGAGCCGCTGGACGCGACGACGGTCGACTCCCAGGGCTGCGACGACTGGAACGCGGCGACGACCGCGGAGCGGCAGGCGCTGGTCACCGACCTCGGCTACGCACCCACGGCGGTGTTCCCCGATGCGGTCGACCTGATCGTCGAGGGCGTGGACAACTTCTGCACCAGCCCGGACGCCGATCCCGACCTCGGCCTCGGCGGGGCGATCAGCGGGACGGCGCTGGCCATCGGCCTCCAGCCGGCCCCGTGAGGAACCGCCCGACCCCGACCCACGATCAGGGGGCGGCGCCCGCCTCGGGCTGACCCTGGCCGGTCCCGGCGGCGCCGGGCTGCGCACCGGCCGCCGGGACCGACGGCCGGGTCGTGGCGGTCGTCGCGCCCGTGGTGGGGGTGCCGAAGGTCGGATAGACGAAGCCGTCGCGGGGAGCGAGGGCGATCTCGATGTCCTCGCACTGGGGTACGGGGCCGAACAGCACCACCGTCGGGTTCCGGTAGGTACCGGACACCGCCCAGCCCTGCACCGGCCGGGCACCGATCTGCGCCCCCGTGCAGCCCATGGCCTCGGCGATGCGCTCGAGGCCCCGGGTGGTGAGCTGCACGGCGACGGCCTGGGGCTCGGTGATGGGTCCGTCCTGCTCCGCGGTCAACTGCGCCGCGAGCAGGGTGCGCTGGCGCGCCTCGACGTTGTTGCCGTCGACCACGGCGGCGACCGTCATCCCCACCATGCCGAGGAAGGCCAGCACCACGGCCACCGTCACCGCGGTGCGGGCCCGGTGGAACCGGGCGACGGCCCGGCGGTGGGCCCGGCGCTCCTCGCCCCCGGGGGCGGGCGGCGGTAGGACGAAGGCCTCGGCCGCCTCGGCCGCCGGCGGGTCCGCGTCGGCGTCGTCACCGGCCGCGTCGCCGAGGCCGGGGGTGGACTCGGCGGTGGACTCGACCGCGGCCGGCAGCGCGCCGTTCACCGTTGCGGCGTCGACCGCCTCGTCCTCGGCGGTCGGCTCGGTCGCCCGCAGGACGACGAGCAGGCCGACCACCAGCGACAGCACCGTCAGCGCACCGGACACCGCCCCGACGACCTGCCACTTGTTCCCGACCAGGCCGGGGACGTCCGTCGCGGCGATGACCCCGGCGGCGAGGACGCTCGCGCCGACCAGCACGACGAGGAGCCAGCGGGTCGCCTGGGCCAGGTCCTCGGTCTCCGAGCGCAGATCCATGGGGGCGCAGACTAGATCGTGGCCGGCCGGGACCGATCCGGCCCCGCCGGGGGCGTCAGGTGGTGAAGCGGCCGTCGTCGTCGCGGTGCCAGCCGCCGGCGGCGTGGTTGCCGCCGTCGACGTGCAGCGTGGTGCCGGTGACGAACCCGGCCTGGTCGCCGGCGAGGAAGACCACCGCCCCGGCGACGTCGTCCACGTGACCCGGCCGCACGAGCGGCGTGCGCACCGGCATCGGGCCGATGCCCGGCGTCGGGATGACGTCGGGGGCCACGCAGTTGACGCGGATGCCCCGGTCGCCGAGCTCCAGGGCCAGGCTCTTGGTGAGGTTGGCGAGCGCCGCCTTCATGGCCGAGTACACGGCGTAGCCAGGGCCCGCCCGGTGGGCCTCGATCGAGGTGACGTTCACGATCGACCCGCCCTCGCCGAGGTGGGGTGCGGCGGCCCGGATGAAGGTGGCCGCGCTCGTGAAGTTCTCGCGGATGAGGGCGTCCTGGCCCTTGGCGCTCACGTCGAGGAACGGCGCCAGGAAGCCGCCGCCGGCGTTGTTCACCAGGATGTCGAGGCGGCCGAGCTCGGCGTGGGCACGGGTGACGAAGGCACGGGCGGCCTCGTCGTCGCGGACGTCGAGCACCTCGCTGACGTCCCGGGCACCGGCGGCGGCCAGGGCCGCAGCGGTCGACGCGAGGCCGTCCTCGTCGCGATCGCACACCGCCACGTCGGCGCCGAAGGCGGCCAGGGCCAGGGCGGTGGCCTCGCCGATGCCGGCGGCGGCGCCGGTGACGAGGGCGACCCGCCCGTCCAGCCGGGCCCGATCGGGCGTGACGGTCACGCGCGGGAACGTAGCATCGGGCCCGCTCGGGCCGCGCCGCCGGCCACCGCAAGGGGGAAGACCGTGGAGCAAGGGGAACGTCCGCTCGAGGGCCGGGTGGCACTGGTGACCGGCGCCTCGTCGGGGATCGGCGCCGCGCTCGCGGAGGGGTTCGCCGAGCGGGGCGCCACGGTCGGCATCTGCGCCCGGCGCGCCGACCGCCTGGCCGAGGTGCTGGCGCGCTGCCGCGCCCACGCGCCGGAGAGCCGGTCGTGGACCGTCGACCTCGCCGACCTCGGCGCGGTCGGTGACTTCGCCCGCCGCGCCGACGACGAGCTCGGGGGCATCGACCTGCTGGTCAACAACGCCGGCATCCCCAAGCGCCGGCGGGTCGAGGACACGTCCGACGCCGAGGTCGACCAGGTGTTGGCCATCAACTTCCAGTCCCCGGTGCGCCTGACCAGCGCGCTGCTCCCCCGCCTCCTCGAGCGGGGCCGGGGCCAGATCCTGAACGTCTCGTCGGTGGCGGCGCGGCTAAGCCCGCCCGGCGAGGCCGCGTACGCCGCCTCAAAGGCGGCGCTCACGTCGTGGTCCGAGGCGCTCTGGGTCGAGCTGGCCGACACGCCCGTCTCGGTGCACCTGCTCAACCCCGGCGTGATCGACACCGAGCTGTTCCACCTGCCCGACAACGACCCGATGATCGCCGAGGTCGAGGCCCTGCCCGTGACCGCGGTGGTCGACGAGGTGGTCGAGCAGCTCGCCACCGGGCAGTTCGAGCGCTACCTGCCGGCCTGGTTCGGCGACGTGGCGAACGCCAAGGCCACCGACCTCATGGGTTACCTCACCGGCTCGGCCCAGTGGTACGGCGAGGCCCGGGCCGCGGCCCAGGCCGCCGACGGGTGACCCGGTCGTGAGCGTGCCGGTCGCCGGTGCCAACGTGCTGGTCACGGGGGCGTCGTCGGGGATCGGCGCCGCCCTGGCGGAGCTGCTGGCCGAGCGGGGCGCCACCGTCGGGCTCGTCGCCCGCCGGGCCGACCGCCTGGACGAGGTGCTCGAGCGCTGCCGGGCCCACGCCCCGGCCAGCCGGCGCTGGGTGGTCGACCTGGACGACCCCGCCGCCGCCGAGACCCTGGCGGCGGAGGCGTGGGACGCCTTCGGCCACCTCGACGTGCTCGTCAACAACGCCGCCGTGCCGAAGCGCCGGGCGGTGCAGGAGCTGACGAACGACGAGGTCGAGCACGTCCTCCGGGTCAACCTGCTGAGCCCGGTGCGCCTGACCCTGGCGGTCCTGCCCCGGATGCTCGAGCGCGACGCCGGCAGCATCGTCAACGTCGCCAGCCTCGGGGGTCGGCTCGGGATCGTGCACGAGGCCGCCTACTGCGCCTCGAAGTTCGGGCTGTGCGGTTGGTCCGAGTCGCTGGCCCTCGACCTGTGGGACACCGGCGTCGACGTGCGCCTGATCATCCCCGGCCCGGTCGACACCGAGATCTGGGACCAGCCGGACAACGACCCGCCGCTCTACCACGGCGACCTCGAGTCACCCGCGTCCGTGGCCGAGGGCATCGTCGCCGCCATCGAGGGGGACGCCTTCGAGCACTACCTCCCCGACCTGAAGGACATCGCCGCCTTCAAGACCACCGACATCGACCTGTTCCTCGCCGGCGCCGCCGCGGCCATGCGCCCGGCGGAGGCCCCGACAGCGCCGTCCACCCCGGAGGCAACCCCGTGAAGGCCCTCGTGTTCGGCGTCGAACCCGGCCCGGTCGACCCGCCGCCCCCCGGCGCCAACCGGCTCCAGCGCAACCTGGCCACGACCTTCATGGCCCTCCAGGACGTGCCCGACCCCCGGCCGATCGGCCCCGACTGGATGGTGCTGCGCACCCGGATGACCGGCGTCTGCGGCTCCGACGCCAAGCAGGTCCTCATGGACTTCGACGACGCCGGCGACAACCCCATGACCGCCTTCATCTCCTTTCCGCAGGTGCTCGGCCACGAGGTGGTGGCGACGGTCGAGGAGCTCGGGCCCGAGGCCGAGGGCTTCGAGGTCGGGCAACGGGTGGTGCTCAACCCCTGGCTGTCGTGTGGGCCCCGCGGCATCGACCCGCCGTGCCCCGCCTGCGTCGACGGTGACTACAACATGTGCTGGAACTTCCTCGACGGGCGACTGTCCCCCGGCATCCACACCGGGAACGCCACGGAGGCGACCGGTGGGTTCGCCGAGCTGCTGCCCGCCCACGAGCTGATGGCCATCCCGGTGCCCGACGACGTGCCCGACGAGGTCGCCGTCCTGGGCGACCCGTTCGCGGTGTCGCTGCACGCCATCGTCCGCCACCCGCCACCGGAGGGCGGACGGGCGCTCGTCTACGGCGCCGGCGCCCTGGGCACGACCGCGGTGGCGATCCTGAAGGCGCTCCACCCCTCGGTCGAGGTCGGCGTCGTGGCCCGCTGGCCGGCGCAGCGCGCGCTGGCGGCGAGCCTCGGGGCGACCGTCTTCGAGCACGAGCCCCGCCTCGACCTCGTCGAGGCGCTGGCCGACTGGTCCGGGGGCGTGCTCCGCCACCCGTGGGAGGGGCTGCCCGTCGCCTACCCCGGCGGCATCGACGTGGTCTACGACACCGTCGCCGCGGCGGAGACCCTCGAGGTCATCCTGCGGGTGCTGCGCTCGCGGGGCACCCTCGTCGAGCTCGGCGTGAGCTCGCCCGCCCGCTACGAGTGGACGCCCTGGTACTTCAAGGAGCTCAACCTCGTCGGCTCGAACGCCTTCGGGGTCGAGGAGGTGGAGGGGGTGCGCCGGCACGCCATCGCCCACTACCTCGACCTCGCCGCCGCCGGCCGCATCGACCTCACCGGCATGCTCACCCACACCTTCGCCCTCGACGCCTGGCGGGACGCCTTCGGGGCCCTCGCCGACCAGGGCGCGTCGGGCGCGATCAAGGTGGCGTTCGACCTGCGAGGCTGACGCCGTGCCCGCGGTCACCTCCCTCGTTCGCCGCCTCGCGCCGGCGGCGGTCGCCGTGGGCGCACTCGTGCTGGCGGGGACGGGGTGCGAGTACGTCGGCGCGCCGGGCGCCCCCCGGGTCGGGCTGGCCGGCGACTCGATCGTCCACGAGACCGAGGCGGCGGCCCGGGCCAGGCTCGCCCCCGACCACCGGGTCACGGTCCACGCCTTCAACAACGCCCACTTCGAGCAGCTCGTCTACCCGGTGTCCGAGATGCGCCGCACCGGCGCCCGCTCGATCGTGATCGCCGCCGGCGCCCCGGACGTGGTCGCGGCGACCCACCCCACCTACGGCTTCGTGCCGATCCTGAAGATCCGGGACGTGGTGGCCGCCGCCGCCGACGTGCCCTGTGTGGCCCTGGTCACCGTGAAGGAGGACGGCGTCGCGCCGATCGCGACGACCCGGTGGCGAGAAGGCGCCCGCACCATCAACGCGGAGCTGCGCCGCCAGGCGGACGCCCGCGACAACGTGGTGCTGGTCGACTGGTCGGCCAAGGCCGCCCGGCACCCCGGCTGGTTCCTCTCCGACGGCCTGCACCTGAACGCCACCGGCATCGCCGGGTTCGCCCGCGTGCTCGACCGGGCCGCGGACTGCTGAGCCCACCGCCGTGACCCTGCGCCCCGCCGCGCCCATCCCGCCGGACCTCGTCGAGCGCTGGACCGGCCCCGGCCGGCCGTGGGACGGCGCCACCCTCGACTCGGTGCTGGCCGCCGCGCCCGTCCGTGACGACCTCGTCGTCGAGGTGGGCGAGGACGGCACGGTCGGCCGGCGCTGGTCGAGTGCCGACGTCGACGCCGCGGTGGCGGCGCTGGCCGGCGGCCTGCGGGCCGCGGGCGTGCGCCCGGAGGACGCCGTGGCGTGGCGCTCCGGGAACCGCATCGGCTCGCTCCTCGCCTACCGGGCCTGCTGGCGACTCGGCGCCGTCGCCGCACCCATCCACCACCGCGCGGGCGACCAGGAGGCGGCGTCGATCGTCGAGCGGGTCGGTCCCCAGCTGGTCCTCGACCTCGACGAGCTGCCGACCGGTCCCCCGGTCGGCCCGGAGGACGGCGGCGCCACCCCGGAGGCCCTGGCCGTGGTGCTGTTCACCTCGGGCTCGTCGGGCCGTCCCAAGGCGGTGCTGCACACCCACCGGGCGCTGGCCCACAAGGCCCGACTCATGGCGTCGGTCCACGGGGTGGGCCCGGCCGACGCCGTGCTCATGCCCGCGCCACTGGCCCACGTCTCGGGCCTGCTCAACGGCGTGCTGCTCCCCGGCGTGGTGCCCATGAAGGCCGTCCTCATGGCCCGGTGGTCCGCCGAGCGGGCCCTCACCCTCATCGAGGAGGAACGGGTGAGCTTCATGGTCGGACCTCCCACCTTCTTCGTGGAGCTCCTCGCCGCCGACGGCTTCACGCCCGCGGCGGTGCGGTCGCTGCGGCTGATCTCGAGCGGGGGCGCCGGCGTCTCCGCCGCCTTCGTCCGTGACGCCGCCGAACGCCTCGGCGCACGGGTGAAGCGCAGCTACGGGTCGACGGAGGCGCCCACCGTGGCGACGACCACCGAGGTGGACACGCAGGAGCAGGCCGCCACCACCGACGGGCGCGCCGTGGGCGAGGTCGAGCTGCGCTGCGGGCCCGGCGGCGAGCTGGAGGTGCGGGGACCCGAGCTGTTCGCGGGCTACCTCGATGCCGAGGACGACGCCGCCGCCCTCACCGACGACGGCTGGTTCCGCACCGGCGACCTGGCCACCCTCGACGCCGGCTGGCTCACCATCGTGGGCCGCAGCAAGGACGTGATCATCCGGGCCGGCGAGAACGTCGACCCCACCGAGGTGGCGGGCGCCCTCGAGGCCCACCCCGCCGTCCGCCAGGCGGTGGTGCTGGGCGAGCCCGACGACCGGCTGGGCGAGCGGGTGGTCGCCGTGGTGGTGGCGGACGAGCCCCTCGACCGGGAGGCGGCCCGGGACTGGGTCGTGGCACAGGGTCTGGCGAGGTTCAAGGCCCCCGACCGGGTCGTCCGGGTCGACGCCCTGCCCCTGCTGCCCGCCGGCAAACCCGACCTCACCGCCCTCCGCGCCCTCCTCGCCGAAGGATGATTTTCAATGTCTTTCAATCTGATGACCCGGCCGCTACGCTGGCGTCATGGCCCCGAAGATCTGGTCGCCGGCGGAGTTCGAGGCGCTCTCGCCCGCCGAGCAGGACCGGGTCTTCGAACAGAGCATCGTGCGGGACCTCGACACGGTCCCGGCTGAATTCCTCGACGAGGTGCGAGCCCGAGTCGAGCTGAGGAACCCGACCGTCCGCCCTCCGGACTGAGTCGTGGCCGCCCGGCGGTCCGTGCGGGTCGATCCCGCCTTCTTCGACGACCTCGATCGTCAACTCCCTGCGGAGCGCGGACGGACGGGGAACCGTCGGCGCACGACTTCCTCGCCCACGACCTGCTCCGGGCGGTCGAGACGTTCGCCACCGCGGGGGACGGTCTCCCGTCCCTGTTTCCGGACCGCGCCGACCACCGGGTCCTGATCGCCACCGGGCTGTTCGTCGCCCGATTCGCCGTGGTGGGCCGGGTCGAGCCGGACGGCGCGATCGTCCTGGTCCAGCTCGACGTCGATCGCGACGACCGACGGTGAGGGCAGATCCCCGCCCTCAGGCGGAGAGGGAGACCCACCAGATGTCGATGGCGAGGCAGATGCCGGCGAGGACCGTCATCACGTGCCAGACCTCGTGGTACCCGAAGACCTTCGGGAAGGGGTCGGGCCAGCGGGTGGCAAGGAAGATGGCGCCGGCGGTGTAGAAGATCCCGCCCGCCAGCATCAGGCCGAGCTGCACCGGGGTGAGCCCCGAGATGAACTGCGGCAGGGCGAAGATCGCCGCCCAACCCATGGCGATGTAGAGCACGAACCCGATCCCGTACTTCATCGAGATCCCGGTGAGGGCGAGGGTCAGGCCGGCGAAGGCGACGAACCAGATGGCGCCGAGGAAGAGCCACTGCGACGCGCCGTCCAGGAGCAGGATGCAGAACGGGGTGTAGGTCGCGGCGATGAGCACGAAGATCATGGCGTGGTCGAGGCGGCGCATGACGATGCGCCCCTTCTCGGTCCACGGCCCCCGGTGGTAGGCGGCACTCACGCCGTACAGGGCGGAGACGCCCAGGCTGTAGACCGCGGCGGCGAGGCGGGCCTCGACGGTGCCGGAGAAGGCCACGAGGAGCAGGCCGGCGGGGATGGAGAGGAAGAAGAAGATCTCGTGGATCCAGCCCCGCAGCAGGGGCTTGACGTGGGCGAGCTGCTCGGCGACGTGCTCGCGCACCTCGGCGACGTGCTCACGGACCTCCGCGACGTGCTCCCGGACGTCGGCCACCGTGTGCGCCGCCCCCGGTGCCGGGGCGGCCACCGCGTCGTGGTCGCCGGCAGCGCTCGGGTCCAGGGTCACGTCGCTCATCGCGGCGCCTCCGATTGGGTCACGTTGGTCACCGTATCGGCCGGGCTCCGGCGCTCCTGAGCACGTGCCGGTTGTCACGCCCGGCCGGGGGTGCCGTGCGCCCGGTCCGAACGGGCGTCAGATGACGCTCTCGCCCCGCTCCACCCGCTCGCGGAGCAGGCGCCCGAGGCGCGCCCGGTGGAAGGTGGCGTCGCCGAAGGTGACCTCGTCGAGCTGCGCCCGCTTGAGGAACAGGTGCAGGTCGTGCTCCCAGGTGAAGCCGATGCCGCCGTGCACCTGCAGCGCCGAGGCCATGACCCGCCGGCCCGCGTCCGAGCACCAGGTCTTGGCGGTGGAGGCGGCGATCGAGCGGTCACGGTCGCCGGCACCGACGCACCAGGCCGCGTAGTACACGGCCGAGCGCATGCCCTCGACGTCGACGAGCATGTCGGCGCAGCGGTGCTTGACCGCCTGGAAGCTGCCGATGGGGCGGCCGAACTGCACCCGCTCCTTGGCGTACTCGACCGACAGGTCGAGGACCCGGGCGGCGGCGCCCAGGAGCTCGGCGGCGTGGCCCAGTGCCCCGAGGTCGAGGAAGGCCTCGGCCGCCTCGGGCCCGCCGAGGTGCAGCGACGCGGTCGGCTCGAGGTCGACCCAACCGAGCCGGCGGGTCTGGTCCATGGCCGGCTCCGCCGCGATCGACCGCGACGTGGTGTTGACCGCGAACAGGTGCTCGGTGCCGTCGGCCTCCCGGCCGGGGACGACCAGGACGTCCGCCGTGGGCGCGTACAGGGCGGGGCCGGTGCGGCCGCTGAGCAGCCAGCGGGCGCCGTCGCGCTCGGCGTGCAGGGGCTGCCACGCCACCGCGGCCACGGTGTCCCCCTGGAGCACGGGGTCGACCCAGCCGGCGTCCTCGACCCCCCGCGCGGCGGCGCCCACCAGCGCGTCGAGGACCAGCACCTCCTGCAGGAACGGGGTGGGGGCCACGTGGGCGCCGGTCTGCTCGAGCAGCACCGCGAGCTCGACCGTGCCGAGGCCGAGGCCGCCCAGGTCCTCGGGCACGGCCATGGCGGGCCAGCCGAGGTCGATCATGGCGAGCCAGAGGTCGCGGTCGTAGGCCTCGTCCGACGCCATGGCCGCCCGGACCCGGGTGGTGGGGCACTGCTCGTCGAGGAAGCGGGCCGCGGCGTCCTGGAGGGCGCGCTGATCCTCCGAGAGGTCGAAGTCCATCGCCCTACTATCCCCCGTGGATGGACCTCACGCCGACCGCCGAGCAGGACGCCGTGCGCGCCGAGTGCCGCGCCTGGCTGGAGGCGAACCTGCCGTGGGAGTACGGCAAGGGGCTCCCGCCCCAGTTCGACGACCTGGCCGGGGAGTTCGCCTTCCTGCGGGACTGGCAGGCCCGCCTGGCCGCCGGCGGCTGGGTCGCGGTCACCTGGCCCGAGGCCTACGGCGGGCGGGGCGCCGGTGCCCTGACCCACTACGTGGTGCAGGAGGAGCTGGCCCGGGCACGCGCCCCCGAGCTGGTCGGGCGCATCGGCATCAACCTGGTCGGGCCCACCCTGCTGGCCCACGGCACCGACGAGCAAAAGCAGCGCTGGCTGCCCGGCATCCGCACCGCCGACCTGCTGTTCTGCCAGCTCTTCAGCGAGCCGGGCGCGGGCTCCGATCTCGCGGCCGTGGCCACGCGGGCCGAGCGGGTGGACGGCGGCTGGCGGCTCGACGGCCAGAAGGTCTGGACCTCCTACGCCCAGTTCGCCGACTACGGCCTGTGCCTGGCCCGCACCGACCCCGACGCCCCCAAGCACAAGGGGATCTCCGCGCTGGTCGTCGACATGCGCGCCGACGGGGTCGAGGTCCGCCCCCTCACCCAGGTGACGGGCGAGGCCGAGTTCAACGAGGTCTTCTTCGACGGCGCCTTCGTCTCCGAGGAGAACCTCGTCGGCGCCGAGCACGACGGGTGGCGCGTGTCGTCGTCGACCCTCACCCACGAGCGGGGCACCAACCCCCGCCAGCTCGTCATCCACGCGCAGCACCTCGAGGAGCTGCTGCGGCTCGCCCTCGAGCAGGGCGTGTACGACGACCCCCGCCTCCAGCAGCGCCTCGCCCAGGCCTACGTCGAGGTGCGCCTGTTCCAGCTCCACAACTGGCGCTCGCTCTCCCGGCTCGAGCACGGCCGGGAGCTCGGCCCGGAGGGCAGCGCGCTCAAGCTCTACTGGAGCGAGATGAGCCAGCGCCTCCACGAGACCGCGATGGCGGTCCTCGGCGACGCGGCACCGCTGTGGCGGGGCGCCACCGACAACCCCGGCGACGGGGCGTGGCAGCGGGCGTGGCTCTACTACCAGGCGTCGTCGATCTTCGCCGGCACCAACGAGATCCAGCGCAACATCATCGGCGAGCGGGTCCTCGGCCTCCCCCGCGAGCCCAAGCCCGCGGCCAAGGGGTGAGCGCGTGGGGAAGGATGGGGACGTGAGCGACGCATCCAGCTTCGACCGGATCCGCTACGAGGTGGACGGGGCGGTGGCCACCATCACCCTCGCCCGCCCCGAGGTGGCGAACGCCCAGGACACCGGCCTCATCGACCAGGTCGACGCCGCCTTCGACCTCGCGGAGGCCGACGACGACGTCCGGGTCGTGATCCTCGCCGCCGACGGCAGGCACTTCTCCTCCGGCCACGACCTCAAGGCCCTCGTGGGCGACGTGGAGCCCGACGAGTGGCGTCGGCTGCGGGAGACCCCCGAGGGCAAGTACCGCCACGAGCAGGTCATGTACTTCGACAAGTGCCTGCGGATCTACGACTTCCGCAAGCCCACCATCGCCGCAGTGCAGGGCTCGTGCATCGCCGCCGGCCTCATGCTCGCCACCATGTGCGACCTGATCGTCGCCGCCGACGACGCTGTGTTCCAGAACCCGGTGCTGCGCATGACCGGCGCCGGAGTGGAGCTGCTCGTCGAGCCGTGGGAGCTCGGCATGCGCAAGGCCAAGGAGTTCCTCTTCACCGGCGACAAGATCGACGCCCAGGAGGCGTGGCGCCTCGGCCTCGTGAACAAGGTCGTGCCGCGGGACGAGCTGGCGGGCGCCACCCGGGAGCTGGCCGACAAGGTCGCCCTCGTGCCTCCCATCACCGCGGAGATGGTGAAGGGCTCGATCAACCACACCTTCGAGCTGATGGGCAAGCGCCAGTCCTGGCAGTACCACTTCATGGCCCACCACTTCACCCACAACACCGCCACGGCCCTGGACGCGCTCGAGGCGCGCAAGCAGCGGACGTCCATGAAGGAGGTCTTCGCCGACCGCGACGCCGGCGACGACCCCACCAGGAAGAGCGCCGCGGACGACGAGCGGGCCTGACCGTGCCGACGGTGGGCCGGCCCCTCGAGGGCCTCCGGGTCCTCGACCTGGGCACCCGCATCTCGGCGCCGTTCTGCGCCGCGCTGCTCGGCGAGCAGGGCGCCGAGGTCATCAAGGTCGAGCAGCCCGGCGGCGGCGACTTCATGCGCACCATGGGGCCGTTCGCCGAGCCCACCGACGAGGCCGACGGCCGGCGCTACTCGCTCGCCTGGGCGGTCGAGGGCCGGGGCCGCAAGAGCATCACGCTGGACCTGCGCCGGCCCGAGGGCCAGGACCTGTTCCGGCGCCTCGCCGCCACCGCCGACGTCGTGTGCGAGAACTTCCGCCCGGGCACCCTCGAGCGCTGGCACATCGGGCCCGCCGACCTCGACCCCCGGCTCGTCACGGTCCGGATCTCCGTGTTCGGCCAGGACGGCCCGTGGTCCGGTCGACCCGGGCTCGACCGGCTCGGCATCGGCTACGGCGGCCTCCTCCACCTCACCGGCTACCCCGACCGCCCGCCGGTCCGGCCCGGGGTCACCATCAGCGACTACCTCACCGGCGTGTTCGCGGCGCAGGCCGCCACCGCGGCGCTGTACGCCCGCGACGCCCGGGGCGGGTCGGGCGCGGTGGTCGACGCCTTCCTCTACGGCTCCGTGCTGCGGGTGCTCGAGTGGACGCTGGCCGCCTACGACGTGCTCGGCACCGTGCGGGGGCGGGAGGGCAACCGGCTGGCCAACTCGGCGCCGCTCGACAACTACCCCACCGGGGACGGCCGCTACATCTGCATCGTGGCGGGCTCGGACACCAACTTCCGCCGGCTGTGCGCGGCCATGGGCCGACCCGAGCTCGTCGACGACCCCCGCTACCGCACCCTCGCCGACCGGGCCGAGCGCTCGGACGAGATCAACGACCTGGTCGCCGAGTGGACCTCGTCGCTGCCCACCTCGGAGATCGAGTACCGCTGCATCGCCGAGGAGGTGCCGGTGGCCACCGCCTACAGCGCGGCCGACATCTTCGCCGACGTCCACATGGCCGCCCGCGGCGACCTCGTCACCGTGGACGACCCGGTCATCGGGCCCGTGCGCCAGCAGGCGCCCTTCCCCCGCTTCGTGGGCGCCGAGGTACCCGTGCCCGAGGGCGCCCCGCGGCTCGGCGAGCACACCGACGAGGTCCTCGCGAGCCTCGGTCTCAGCGACGACGAGCGGGCGCAGCTCCACGCCGACGGCACCGTCTGACCCCCGCCCCCGCCCTCCCGAGACCGACGACACTCGTTCTGGCACCGGATTTCGGTGTCGGGGCACCGAAATCCGGTGCCAGTTCGGGGGCGTCGGGCGGCGGGGTGCCGGTTCGGACCTGGCCCGGAAGTCAGAGGCGGCGCGGGACGTCGGCGGGGCGCCGACCCGGACGCCGGCTCGGGTGGCGCCCGCCGCCCAGGTCGATCATCGGGTCCCCAGCGAGGTCGAGGACCGCCTCCGGCGCCGTGTCCCGCTCCAGGCCCGCCACCGGGGCGGGCCCGGGCACCGGGTCCACCGACGGCTGGGGGCCGAACAGGCTGCCCTGGCCCCGGGCCAGGCCGGCGGCCATGCCCTCGGCCCACAGCGGGCAGTCGAGCAGCGCCTCGAGCTCGGACGCCGGCACGGCGGGGCTGACGTAGTACCCCTGCACGCTGTGGCACCCCGCCGCCCGCAGCTCGGCGAGGACCGCCTCGGTCTCGACGCCCTCGGCGGTGACGGTCAGGCCGAGGTTGCGGGCGAGGTCGATGGTCGAGCGCACGATCACCTGGTCGGCGGGCCGCTCGGCCATGCCCGCCACGAACGAGCGGTCGATCTTGATCTCGTCGACCGGCAGGCGCTGCAGGTAGGCGAGCGACGAGTACCCGGTGCCGAAGTCGTCGATGGCCAGGCGCACCCCGAGCTCGTCGAGCGCCTCGAGGACCGTGAGCGCCCGCTCGGGGTCGTCCATGATCGAGCTCTCGGTCAGCTCGAGCTGGAGGTGGCGGGCGGGCAGGTCGTGGCGGGCGAGGGCGTCGCGCAGCTGGGTGGACAGGTGGGGGTCGTGCAGGTTGCGGGCCGACAGGTTCACGCTGACGGTGAGGTCGACGCCCCGGTTGCGCCACCGGGCGATCTGGCGCAGGGCCTGGGCCAGCACGTGGGTCGTGAGGGGGCGGATCAGCCCGGTGCGCTCGGCGAGGGGGACGAACTGGCCCGGCGCCAGCAGTCCCTCGGTCGGGTGCTGCCACCGCACCAGGGCCTCGACCGTGTCGACCCGACCGGTCATGAGGTTGACCTGGGGCATGTAGTGGACGACCAGCTCCCCGTTGCCCAGCGCCGTGCGCAGGTCGGCCAGCAGGGCCAGGTGGCGGCGGTCGTGGTGGTCGTGCTCGGGGTCGTAGCACTCGACGGCGTGCTGGCGGCTCTTGGCGCGGTACATGGCGATGTCGGCCCGCTGCAGCAGGACCTCGGTGGTCGCCCCGTGGTCCGGGAACACGGCGATGCCGATGCTGGCCTCGACGTCGAGCGAGCCACCGTCCACCGGGAAGGGAGCCTCGAGCGCGGCGACGAGCCCCGCGGCCCGGTCCCGGGCCGCCCGCTCCCCCACCCCGTCGAGCAGCACGCCGAACTCGTCGCCACCCAGCCGGGCGACGGTGGCATCGGCGCCGAACACCGCGGTCAGGCGCTCACCGACCTGCTGGAGGAGGCGGTCGCCGGCGTCGTGGCCCAGGGTGTCGTTGACCTCCTTGAAGCGGTCGAGGTCGAGCAGGAGCACCGCGACCTGGGCCCAGGCGTTGCGCCCGTCCGCGACCACCGCATCGAGGTCGCGGCGGAAGCGGGCCCGGTTGGGCAGGCCGGTGAGGGGGTCGTGGAGGGCGTCGCGTTCCAGGGAGGACGACGCGGTCGCCGCGTGGCGAACGGCGAGCACCGCGACCACCACCACCGGCAGGACGAGGGCCAGCGCCGTGGCGTCGGCGCGGGCGACGTCGGCGGGCGCGACGACCACCGTGAGCAGGGTGGCGACGGCGGTGACGAGCACGCCGCCGGCGAACGCGGCGGCGGCCACCCGGCGCGCCCGGTCGCGGGGCGGTCGACCGCCCCCTGCGCCCACGCTGCGTCCGGTCCTCGCCACCGAGGGTGACTCTGCGACGAAGTCGCTGTGCGTGTCAAGCTGTACCACTCTGCGTGGTGAGGAGGGCGAATGTAACCACGCGACGTGGTGGGGAGAGCGCTCCGCGCGTCAACGCGGCGGCGAGAGCCGCGTCAGGAGGCGCCGAGCAGGGCGTCGGCGAGGCGCTCGCGCGACCAGCCCTGGTAGCCGAGCAGGAGGTCGTCCTGCTTGGCCCGGCGGTAGAACAGGTGGGCGTCGCAGTCCCAGGTGAACCCCACGCCACCGTGGATCTGGATGCACTCGCTCGAGACGAAGACCGCCGCCTCGGGCACGTAGCCCTTGGCCATGGCGACCGCCTCGGCCCGCACGGGCTCCTCGGCGTCGGACGCCCAGGCCGCGTAGTGGGTGCCGACCCGGGACAGCTCCAGGCGGTGGAGCATGTCGACCGCCTTGTGCTTGATCACCTGGAAGGTGGCGATCGGACGGCCGAACTGCACCCGGACCTTGGCGTACTCGACCGCCAGGTGGTGGGCCTGCTCCATCCCGCCGACGAGCTCGGCGCACAGCGCCACGTTCGCGTCGTCCGCGACGCGCCGCCACATCGCGGTGTGGTCGCCGTCGGGGCCGACCGGCTCGGCGGGCGTGTCGTCGAGCACGAGGCGGGCCACCTTGCGGCCGCCGTCCCACGTCGGGACCAGCTCCGCCTCGGGGCGCTCGACGAGGAAGGTGCCGAGGCCCTCCTGGGTGCGGGCCGCGACAAGCACCCAGTCGGCACGGTGGCCGTCGAGCACCACGGGCTTGAGGCCGGTGAGGCGCCACCGGCCGCTCTTGCGGCTGGCGCGGGTGCGCACCCGGTCGACGGGGTCGCCGTGGCCGAGCTCGTCGAGGGCGACGGTGCCGGTGCACTCCCCCGCGGCCAGGGCCGCGCTGCGGTCGGTGAGGCCGAGGCGCACGGCGGCGAGGGTGGCGAAGACCGCTGACGAGAAGTAGGGGCCGGGGAAGGGGACGCGCCCCATCTCCTCCTGCACGACGACGAGGTCGACGAGGCCGAGGCCGAGGCCGCCCTGGGCCTCGGGGACGAGCAGGCCGGTCCAGCCTAGCTCCACGAGCTGCCGCCACACCTCGTCGGTGGTGCCGTCCTCGGACTCCCAGCGCTCGCGCACGTAGGGCATCGGGCTCTCGGCCGCGAGGAACTGGCGGACCGCCCCCCGCAGCGCCTCCTGGTCGTCGCTGAACGTGAACTCCATGGCGGAGCTGACAGTACTGTCACCTCCATGGACTTCGCCCACACGGCCGAGGACGAAGCGTTCCGCGAGGAGTACCGGGCCTGGCTCGACGAGCACCTCCCCGTCTTCCTCGAGGAGTGGTCCGAGGACGAGAGCGCCGACGGTCCAGCGGAGAGCGACGTGGCGGAGCGGAGCGAAGCCGCGGGAAGCGCCGGTTCCGGATCCCGAAGGGGTGGCGACGAAGGAGCCACGAAGCAGACAGGCACGATGACGTCGATGGAGCGCCGGCGGGCGTGGCAGCGGCTGCTCAACACCGGCCGGTGGGCGGCCATCAACTGGCCCAAGGAGTGGGGCGGGCGCGAGGCGACCGTCACCCAGAACGTCATCTACTCCGAGGAGTCGGCGCGCTACCGCACGCCCGGCATCTACAACGCCAACGGGCTCTGGCAGATCGGGCCCATGATCATCCGCTGGGGCACTGACGAGCAGAAGGACCTGTGGGTCCCCAACATCCTCAACGCCGACGACCACTGGTGCCAGGGCTTCACCGAGCCAGAGGCGGGCAGCGACCTCGCCAACCTGCGCACCACCGCGGCGCGCGACGGCGACGACTACGTGCTCAACGGCCAGAAGATCTGGATCTCGAGCGCCCACATCGCCAAGTGGGGCCTGTTCCTCGTGCGCACCGACCCCGACGCCATCGCCCGCGGCGAGAAGCACGTGGGCATCACCGCGCTGATCGTCGACATGGAGGCTGACGGCATCGAGTGCCGCACCGTGCGCGACATCGCCGGCGAGGAGATGTTCAACGAGGTCTTCTTCACCGACGCCCGGGTGCCGGCCGCCTACCGCCTCGGCGACGAGGGCGCCGGCTGGCAGGTCGCCATGGGCACGCTCGGCCACGAGCGGGTCGGCACCGCCGGCCTGGCCATCTCCATGCGGGCCGACCTCGACGCCATGGTCAACCTGGCCCGCTCGGCCAACCCCGACGCCCTGCGCGACCCCGGCATCCGCGAGCGCATCGCCCGCACCCACACCGACATCGAGTACACGAAGCTGCTCAACTACCGGGCGCTCTCGAAGATCCTGAAGGGCGAGCCCAACTGGCCCGAGGTGCCGCTGGCCAAGCTGCAGTGGAGCCACCTGGCCCAGACCCTCGCCGAGCTCGCGGTCGACCTGCTGGGCCCGGCGGGGATGATGGCCAAGGGCGGCCCCGACGCCGCCGACGGCGGGTCGTGGAACCGGCTGTACCTGTACCAGCGCTACACGTCGATCGGCGCCGGCACCACCGAGGTGCAGAAGAACATCCTGGCCGACAAGGCCATCCGCCTCCCCAAGAAGTAGGCGCAAGCCGCCGCGTCCCCGGGATTTCTTGGTGAGAAACCCCCTGAACGGGGGTTTCTCACCAAGATTTCCGACGAGGTGGGCGCCGTGCCCGTCCGGCGGGTTCAGCCGGCGGCGGCGGCGAAGCCCTTGTCGAGGTCGGCGAGGATGTCCTCGATCGACTCGATGCCCACCGACAGGCGGATGAGGCCCGGGTGCACGCCCGTGGAGCGCTGCTCCTCCTCGGTGAGCTGGCTGTGGGTCGTGCTCGACGGCTGGATGACGAGGCTGCGCACGTCGCCGAGGTTGGCCAGGTGGCTGTGCAGCTCCAGGGCCTCGACGAACTTCACGCCGGCCTCCCGGCCGCCCTTGATCACGAACGCCGGGACCGAGCCGTAGCCCTTGCCGCCGCTGTACTTGTCGGCCCGGGCCTTCCACGGCGACGAGGCCAGGCCGGCGAAGGCCACCGACTCGACCTGGTCGTGGGCGTCGAGGTACTCCGCCACCTTGATGGCGTTGGACAGGTGGCGCTCCATGCGCAAGCTCAGCGTCTCGAGCCCCTGGAGGAAGAGGAACGAGTTGAACGGCGTGGTGGCGGCGCCGAGGTCGCGGAGCAGCTGGACGCGGGCCTTGATGATGTACGAGCCGGCGCCGAGGGCGGGCCAGTAGGCCAGGCCGTGGTAGCTCGGGTCGGGCTCGGTGAACTGCGGGAACTTGTCGTTCTGGCTGAAGTCGAACGAGCCGCCGTCCACGATCACGCCGCCGATGGCCGTGCCGTGGCCGCCGATGAACTTGGTGGCCGAGTGCACGACGATGTCGGCGCCCCACTCGAGCGGGCGGATCAGGTACGGGGTGGCGACGGTGTTGTCGATGATGAGGGGCACGCCGTTGTCGTGGGCCACCTTGGACACGCCCTCGATGTCGAGCACGTCGTTGCGGGGGTTGCCGATGGACTCGCCGTAGAACGCCTTGGTGTTCGGCCGCACGGCCGCCTGCCAGGCCTCGAGGTCGTCCGGGTCCTCGACGAAGGTGACCTCGATCCCCATCTTGGGCAGCGTGTAGTGGAAGAGGTTGTAGGTGCCGCCGTAGAGGGCCGCGGAGGCGACGATGTGGCTGCCCGCCTCGGCCAGGTTGAGGATGGCGAAGTGCTCGGCGGCCTGGCCGCTCGCCACCGCCAGCGCGCCGGGGAGGCCGACGGCGGTCTCGGTGGCACCCTCCAGCGAGGCGATGCGGGCCTCGAAGACGCCCTGGGTCGGGTTCATGATGCGGGTGTAGATGTTGCCGATCTCGGCCAGCGCGAAGAGGTCCGCGGCGTGCTTGGTGTCACGGAACTGGTAGGCCGTGGTCTGGTAGATCGGAACGGCCCGGGACCCGGTGGTCGGGTCCGGCTCCTGGCCGGCGTGGACCTGACGGGTCTCGAAACCCCACTCGGACTGGCTCATGGACTGCCTACCTCCCGGCGTGATGCGTTGCGTGGGGGGACACCCTAGCCCGAGGGCGCCCATTCCCCCAAAAGTTGATCGGCAGAGTCACCTTTTCAGCCCTTCCTCCAGCAGGAACGCGCGGTGGCACCTTCCGTTTCTGCTGGAGGAACGGGTGAACCGTCAGCCGAGGCGCTCGATGACGGTGGCGTTGGCCTGGCCGCCACCCTCGCACATCGTCTGGAAGCCGAAGCGGCCGCCGGTGGACTCGAGGTCGTGCAGCAGCGTGGTCATGATGCGCACGCCGCTGGCGCCGAGGGGGTGGCCGATGGCGATGGCGCCGCCGCGCGGGTTGTAGCGCGCCGGGTCGGGCTGGAACTCGCTCGCCCACATCAGGGCGACGGCGGCGAAGGCCTCGTTGCACTCCATCGAGTCGAAGTCGGAGATCGACATCCCCGAGCGTTCGAGCAGCTTGCGGGTGGCCGGGTTCGGCGCCGACAGCACGAGGTAGGGGTCCTCGGCGGCGACCACCAGGTGGCGGAACGCGGCCCGGATCGGCAGGCCGTTGGCCTCGGCGAACTCCCGGCTGGCGATGAGCATGGCGGCGGCGCCGTCGGACATCTGCGAGGCGTTGCCGGCGGTGATGTCCGGGGCGGTCTCCGGGTCCCAGCTCATGGCGCTCG
>WBZL01000674.1_pt1 | contig 38282 bp, 27 predicted proteins | sample 5204291 | NCBI WGS metagenome assembly WBZL01 (sample SAMN12344345, study PRJNA552823) | activated sludge metagenome | biome: Activated sludge suspended growth; feature: Nitrification reactor; material: Wastewater; isolation source: activated sludge from nitrification reactor of wastewater... | reverse complement strand
CTAAAGTTTTCCCTGCTTCCTCAAAAGCTATGAAATGAACTCCGTCGATCATTTTCTTAAACAGCCAAACACCCATCCCACTGAGGAGCCCGACAACCATTGCGGCACCCCCCAGGACAACCGATTCAGATGGCTGTAAACGATCTAACAAGGTTGGCAAGTGAAAATTCGTAAATTTCATTTGAAGTTTCCTTTGTAACTACTCACCAAGAGTAGGAAGTTCCGAAAAAAAAGGATGGAAGAGGGGATGTACATCCTCCCCTCCATCCTTTTTTTTCGAGTTTTACCTCTTTGAGCGTGAGTAATTACTTTCCTTTCACGTTATATTCCTTTCGTTATTCGCCGTAGTTTGTAAAGCCATGAGCGCCATAATGGGGATGATCCGCCCCAAGGCAAGGTAGTCCTCATCGGTGCCATCTACGCGATATCCCATCACTCGGGTCAGCTCATACATCACGAGGGGATGACGACGCGCATAATTTAATAAAAGATAAGCGGCTTTTTCTGGGGGTAGGCGTTCGGCGCGCGCTTCCCATTGTTGTAAACCTACCTGGACCCTTACTTGGGGAGTTTTTGTGAGATTGAGAAACCAGTCGGCTCGTTCCCCAAATCCGGCGGCAATATAATAGGTGTTGGTCATTGTATTGTGGCTGACCACTTCCAGAACCGTCTTGCGTGGCAATCCGCTTTTACGTCCGATATGCGTGATCATCAAAAACCTTTTGCCCAATACCCACCCCAGACGTACTCGGTAGAGCCAGATAGGGAAACGGGCCAGCCAGCGCCCAAAATAGCGAGGTGGGGCAACTTCTCGGATTTTTTCTGGCATTTAAGACACCTCTTGCAAACTCATCTCTTTCTTCTTCATGATCTCTTCCGACCCTTAGCCATCGCGCTAAACGGCCCGCGCTAGACATAAACCTTGAACTTCGCGAGAAGCCACTTCGGACGCGACAATCATTAAGACATCCCCAGCCTGAAGGACGGTCTCCCCACGGGCAATCAGCACCTGTTCGTCGCGTCTCAGACTGGCAATGACAAAATTCTCCGGCCAAGAGATGTCGCGCACGCGCCTTCCCGCACAAGAGGCCCCGGTTTCTATGAGAATTTCTTGGACATCCACCCGACTGCGCCTGGATAACCGATGGGGGAGAGAAGCGCCTGGAACAAACCAGAAGGCATCATGCCCCTCCTCAAGGATGGCATCTACTTCGGCGGTGAGGTCTTCAAAAACTTCTTCTTCAATGACGCCATCCTGACGCAAGCCTAAAAAAGCACTGCGTTGGGCGCGTAGGATTTCTCGTCGTGCGGTATCCAATTCTTCCGCTTCCAGGGTGGGGGCGGCACGCAAGGATTCCCTGACCGCCTCGGCCAGCAGGGCGTTTTGTTCCTGGATTTTGGGACGGAGCATTTCCCATGTATGGGAAGAAAGCAAGCCCTCGCGGTGGCGACGTTCGAGATGACTCTCCGCCGAGCGCATTGCCGTTAAGCGCGCATGGCGTTTCTCGTATTCAATTTGTTCTGCCCCACGCACGATGATCTTCAGCCGCCTGATTAAGGCGCGGATTGAGGTGGCTTGCACTAATAAACTAAACAGCACCACCCCAAAGGCCATCGTGCGTAACAAGGTGCGATCCTCGCCAAAGGAAAGCGGCAGGCTGAGCGCTAAAGCCAAACTCAAAGCGCCACGAAGCCCCCCCCAGGTTAAGACGTGTTGCCAACGCAATGAAATGGGTTCCGCCAAACGTTTGGAGAGCAGATTCAAGCCATAGACCACCACGACCCGCGCGAGCAGGACCGCACCAATGGCCCAAACAATCGGTTGCCAGGCCGCGAGCAGGGCAGGAATATCCACTTTAAGCCCAATCAACAAGAAGACTAAGGAGTTCGCGAGAAACGCCATATATTCCCAGAAGTTAAACAACACGATGCGCGTGGTGGGACTCATACCCTGGGTCCCCAAATTCCCATTCAGCACCCCCGCGGCGACCACGGCCAGGATGCCACTGAAATGGAGTTGTTCCGCCACCAGATAAGCGCCAAACGCCAACACGGTCGTGAGGGTGGTTTCGATCAGGTAATCATCCACCCGGGCAATCAGGCGCGAAATCATCCACCCCAAGCCCAGCCCAACGGCCACGCCCCCGATAGAAACGCGCGCAAAATCCACGAGGCTTAGGGCCAGGTCAAATTTTCCGGTGATCGCCACCCCGATCATTATATTGAACAAAACCAAAGCCGTGCCATCGTTAACCAGACTTTCGCCCTCCACCAACACTGCCAGGCGTTTGGGAACCCCGAGGGTACGGAAAATGGAAACCACCGCGACCGGATCCGTGGCGGCGATTAACGCACCAAAAGTTAGCGCGATGGGTAACGCCATCCCTGTGCCCCAGGCCAGTAATCCGCCCACAATCCCCATGGTTATAATCACCCCTGGGATAGCCAGCACCAGAATAGGGACCAAATTCCGTCGAAGTTCTTGCAGATTGAGGAGAAAAGCCGCTTCAAAGACCAGGGGCGGCACAAATACGGCAAGAATGAGTTCTGGGGTCAATTCCAGTTGGAGTTGAGATTGGGTCGTAAGTAATAAGCCAACAATGACCAGGGCGACAGTATAAGGAATTTGCAGACGCCGCACGACAATCGCGACGATAGAAACAATCAGCAAAAGTTCAATAATCAGGGTTTCGGTGTTTAAGAATTGGGCCATGGCTGTGCTTGAAGAATGGGGAGGAGAAGGATAAAATGCAAAAATCTAAAACGTTTTAAGTTTTCAAGGTGCGATTATAACATGCCCATTACCCTCTATGAAGTTGCCCAGAAATTAGGACTTTCCATTGCGACCGTGTCCCGCGCTTTGGATGATTACCCAGATATTGCCCTTAAAACGCGGCAACGCGTACAACAAACCGCCCAAGAAATGGGATATGCCCCTAACTGTGCGGCGCGTCAATTACGGCGAAAGAAGGCGGACGCTGTTGGGTATATCTTGCCCTCGGAAACCCCGCGTTTTGCCGATCCTTTTTTTGCCGAATTCCTGGCGGGTTTAGGGGATGAAACCGCGCTACACCCAATTGATTTAGTGATTTCGATTGCCCCCCCAGGCCAACAAGGCGAGCGACGTATCTACCAAAATTGGGTTCAAAGTCGTAAGGTGGATGGCTTCGTCCTGAATCGACTGCGCCATGGGGATTGGCGTGTCGATTTTCTTGCCACACAAAAAGTTCCTTTCGTGACGTTGGAAGCCAGCGACGAATCCGCTTCGTATCCACGCATCGAAGTGGATAACCGTGGAGGGATTCAAAACTTAATTGCACACCTGGTGGAAGCCGGCTATTCGCGGTTTGCTTTTTTGGGAGGCTCGCCGGAATTGGTCATCCAAACCCAACGCCTGGCCGGGTTTCGGGAAGGACTTGAAAAATCGGGACTGCCCTTTTCCCCGGACCTATGCTGGACGACTGAAATGACCAGTCAAGGGGGATACGAGGTCGTGCAGAAAATTCCCTGGCAAAATAATCCTCCAGATGCGCTGGTTTGTATTAATGATGAAACTGCGATAGGGGTCTTACACGCTCTCCAAGAACGGGGACTTAGAGCAGGGGCAGAAATAGGTGTTACAGGCTTTGATGGGGTGCAGATTTCGCCATACACCTCCCCCCCTTTGACCACTTTGGATGTGCCCGTTTCAGATATTGCCCGTCAACTGGTGCGGATGTTGGTGAAAGAATTGAATCGGGAACCCATGGAAGAGCGTCGAGTCGTCATTCAACCAAGACTTTTGGCACGCGCTTCAACGAACAAGGTGCATTCGCTGTACTGAGTCTGAGAAATTACTGTTTTTTGAATTATTGCTCCAGATGAATGGGCAAATCATCGTAATTTAATGCGCCTAAATCGATTTGCTCATTTGCCGTAATCGTCATGATTAAATCATCCCCTGCGGGCATTAATAACAAATACGAATCGATGATTCTGTCGAAAACCAGCCCATACACGCCGGGCGGTACGTTTATAAACACAAAATTACCTTGTTCGTCTGTCGTGGCTCGAATCGATTTGGTTCGGTCAAGCGCTACCACGCGTCCACCGGAAGCACTGGTAACGACCTCAGCGAGATACAAGATAACACGCCCTACCGGCTGATCAACCAACAATAAACTTCCTTTTACAACGCCTAGATTGGGGTTCGGCGTTTGTGGAATCGCCGTGGGAGATTCTGTCGCAGGGGAGAGTGGCTCAGTTCCTGGCTCGGGGTATGGATTATAAGAGGTGGGCGCAGGATAAGCGCCAGATAAGGGAGGGGCTGGATAAGCCTGTTCATTTAAAGTGTTCGTTGGGGCAGTTTTGGGAATGTTTGTGGGTGGAAGTTCAGTAGGGGTTATTTTACATCCACTAAAAACGAACTGCAACACAAAAACCCCAAAAATTATTAGCAAGTATTTTTTTGTCATTTTTATCAAGCACTCTCATTTATTTTGAGTTTTTCGGTTTGGTCAAGAATGTGGGAGGTGAAAGCCGAAAAAAAGGGATGAAAGGGAGGATGTACATCCTCCCTTTCATCCCTTTTTTTCGGAACTTCTTACTCTCAGTGAGTAGTTACAGAATGTGCATACATAAGGAGCACGAAAACACTTTAGGAGCCTAACGACCTGCCGGGCGAAGGCCGTATATTTTTGCAATCGGCAGAACCACCATTAATCCTGTATCTGGTTGATGTAAATCACCGATTGTTTTTTCCGTCGCTTTGAGCACTTTTGTCACCATTTCTTCACTCTCCACAATGGTAAAAAGTGTCCGGCTAAAGTATTCTTCATGCTCAAACAGGCTTTTGAGACTGGGCATAAGAGGGAGATCATCTCGCCAACTATTGCCCTGGCGCACCCTTCCGAGGCCGCTACTGTGCAAAATGGTTGCTCCAGAAATCCCCGTTTCCTCCCACGCATCCAACAATTCTTCGAGCAACTCGGCATTATGAAGGACAAATAAGATCAAGAACATAAACGCTACTCCTGTGTTTCTTTTGAGGCTTCTTCCTGAATAGGTGGGCGTGGTTTCGGCCTGGCAAACAAAGTCCGTAAGAAGGGAGGGGTGATCAGGGTCGTAAATAATACCATCCCCACAAGGGCAGAAAATTCAGCTTCCGTGACAAGATTTTGACTCATCCCGACCGCGGCCAAAATCAAACCCACCTCCCCACGCGAGATCATCCCCGCCCCCAACTGAACGGACTCCTGCCACGTGAAGCCCGCTAAGCGCGCCCCCAAACCCGCCCCGAAAAGTTTCCCGACAATCGCGACCAAAGTAATCGCGAGTAACAGGAATAGAATTTCCGCATTCAATTGCCGCGCATTGACGGACAAGCCAATATTAACGAAGAAGATGGGGACAAAAAAGCCATAAGCAATGGCACTCACGCCCCGTTCAATCCGTTCTTTTTCCGGGTTGCGGGCAAACATCAGCCCTGCCAGGAAAGCGCCTGTGATGGCCGCCATCCCCCCGATGACTTCAGCGGCAACACCATACAACAATAAAATAACCAATGCTAAAGTCAATATCCCCTGGCTAATCGGAAGGTGCGACACTTTGTGGGTTAGTTTCGGTAAAATCCACAGCCCAAAGCCAACCGATAAGACCAGGAAAATCAGCATCTTTATGAATATCCACATGACCTCGCCCAGCCCCCCCCCCCCCTGGGTCAGGGCCAGGAATGCAGATAAAAATAGAATCACGAGAATGTCATCAAAAACTGCCGCCCCTAATAAACCCAACCCGACACGACTGCGCAAAACTTTCAATTCCATCAAGGTTTGGGCAGAAATGCTCACACTGGTCGCGCCTAAAGTCAGACCAAGAAAGAGGGCAGAGGCAGGCTCAAAATCAAACAGCATGCCTACCCCATATCCCATTCCAATGGGGAATACCACCCCTAAGATGCCAGCATAGGCAGAAACTTTCGTGTTGCGCGCCAGGTCTGCAAGGTGAAGTTCAAGACCCGCGACAAACATGAGAAGCAAAACACCCATTTCACCCAGGTGATGAATGGTTTCTGCTATGGCATGATCCTCAATGAAAGGCAAATGGAGTAGATCGATGACGGAAGGCCCCAAGAGCAATCCCACTAGCAATTCCCCTAACACCGAAGGTTGTTTGACCAGCGAGGCGAGGTAGCCCGCCAGTTTTGCCGCCGCAAGAATGAAGGAGATGATTAAGATTAGTTGGATGAAAGAGGTCATGTTGGCCTTTTTGCGGGTATAAAAAAACGCTGAAAAATTATACCCTATAAATCTCTTAACGGTAGAAGCGGGTGACCTTGACCAGCAATTCTCGATATGGCATCAAACCCACGAACGGCGTTCCTTCAGACGCCCTCGCTGAACCCCAAAGGACACCCGTTAAGGAACGCCGTTCGTGCAAATCGAGAATTGCTGACCTTGACCAGCAATTCTCGAGATGGACGCAAAAGCACGAACGGCGTTCTTTCAACGGCCACCCTGAAGTTCAAAAGCGGTTCAAAAAGGAACGTCGTTCGTCCAAAAACAGAATTGCTTGACCTTGCCCAACATGTGCGCTCGGCAAGGGTTTTTGCCGCAAGGCCACCTCCTGGCCCCTAAATATTAGGAAGATGCTAGAAATCGGTGGAATGGATGGAATCGTTATAATATGGAAACGATATTTGCTTCTTTACACCTTATGATGATCGTGTCATGATGTTACAGATGTCCATCCCCCTCATTTTTCGTTTCTTGGCCCCCTTTGTTTCTTTCGGCGTTGGGCTGTATGTCTGGCAACGCCGTCCGCTCGCGGGGGCAACACCGTTCGCCCTGCTGATGATGGCGATGGCTTGGTGGGGGATGGGCGATGCGCTTCAGTCGGTGGTTGGCTCGGATCTTACGGCACAGATGCGTTGGTATATTTTGGGGCGAATTGGGGCGAATCTTACGGTGCCCTTGCTGATGACTTTTGTTCTGTCTTATATCGATTACGAAAAACGTTCTGCCCGCGGGCTGTTGATGGCGATTTGGCTTCCCACGTTGGTGATATTTCTGCTAACTTTCACGAATACGAGGCATGGGCTGGTTTTTTCGGGGTTTGGCCTTAACCAAAGCGGCGAGGGGACGACGCTGATGTATCAGCGCGGGGTTCTGTTACAAGGGTTTATCGCCTATTCGTATTTGCTTCTGATTTCCAGCCTGGTTCTGCTGTTGCGGTGGAGTTTTGCCGAAGCTCGGCGTCTTTCTCGCTCTCAAGTTGTCGTCGTTTGTTGTTGTTTTCTTGTTCCGCTTGTGATGCATGGGGCGTTTTCCATCGGCTTGACTGAACTTGACTTGACTCCTTTCGTTTTTCCGATCACGAATGTAGGGTTGGCCTGGGCGGTATTTCGGGATCGGTTTGTTGATCTTCCCCCGATGGCGCGTGGGCGAGTGATCGAGATCATGCGGGATGGCATGATCGTGTTGGATGTGCAGAATCGGATTGTGGACATCAACCCCGCGGGGGCACGTATGATTGGCGTTTCGGCGTTGGAAGCCGTAGGGAAACCGGCGCGGGAGGTGTTACGTCCGTGGGCATATTTGTTAGAGAAGTTCCGCGACACCTATGAAGCACGAGAAGAAGTGATCATCGGAGAGGGGGCGGCTCGCCAGCGATATGAAATTTCCCTTTCTGCGTTATCCGATCCACAGGAGCAGTTGGTGGGGCGGGTTATCATGTTGCGTCCAATGGGGACTCTCTCCGAGCGCCTCCCCGGATTTGAGAGGGGGGGCACCGCGCGAGAAACCGGGACCCCGTCCGAGACCCCCGGTGGGGCGGTGCGGTCATCCTCGAGTTCGGGAAAAGCGAAGCGGCGAATATTTTTGTTGAGTTGGTTGGCGGATTATTTTTTCCCGGTCATCAAATCCGATTTGGAAGTGCCGTCCAACGTCAATCCCGATTGGTTTCAGGTGATGGAACGCGCGTTTACGCAGGTTCTGCGGTTCGCCGCGCTGTTGTCTCCAATCGATACCATCCTTTCTACGCCCGATATTTTCCAAGTGCCGGGCAAATGGCTTACGTTTTTAGCGATTGAAGTTAGTTTATCGACCGTGGCTATCGTACGGACAATTCCGTTCAAAACGCGGGCCATAGGGTTTCTGATTGTTCTTTTCGCCTTCGCCGTGGAAGAGGTGGTGAACTTTGGGTATTCTCCAGAAAGCCTTTTGTTTTTTATTGTTTTCGTCGTGACGGCAGGCGTGCTCATTCGTGGGAAAAGCGGATGGGCGGCATTGTTGATTAGTCTGGCGACGATGAGTTTTCTGGGATGGCAAATTCAGGTGGGGGCGATTGTGCCGGTGGGGCTTAATGAAGATCCTTCTGCGCAATTTCCACTGCCTATGTTGCTTTCTTTTATGATCAGCGCAGTGGGGTTGAACATTATCTTGATCACCCTGTGGGACAATTGGCATCTTTCTTGGGAAAAGGAAAAGCAGGCCTCGGTCTTGTTGCAACAGGAACGGGATTTATTGGATCAGCGGATTAGCGAGCGCACGCGAGAATTGGAAATAGAGGCGAGTGAGCGTAAGCAGACGGTCGCTGTCCTGAAGGAGCAGAGTCGTCGTCTGGCGATTCTCAATACAATCACCCGTCTCGGTCTGGAAATTACCGATTATCAGGAAATGCTTCAGGCTTTTTCGGATCGGTTGGGGGAGCTTTTCAACGCAGATGGCGCTTTCATTACCCTGTGGGATGAAGAAAACCAACGCACTATTCCGGCGGCGGCGTATGGGGAGATGCGGGATACGTATCGAACGATCCAAGCCGAACCCGGGGCGAAAACCATGACGGCTTCTGTGCTGAGGAGTGGACGGGTGTTGGTGGCGGAAGATGTGACGGATTCGGAATTTGTCAGCCCGCAGATCGCGGCGCAATTTCTGACGCGTTCTATGTTGGGCATTCCGATGATTGCGGGAAACCAAAAACTGGGGGCGGTGCTCGTCAGTTTTCATGAGCCGCGTTTGTTCACGGCGGAAGATGTCAATCATGCTGAACAAGCCTCGGCGCAAATCGCGATGGCAGTGGCACGGATGCATTTGCTGGATTCGTTGCAAGATGAATTGCTTCAGCGTCAAGGAATGGAAACGGCCCTCCGTACGAGCGAGGAGAGGTATCGGAATATTTTTGAAAGTGTGGAAGATGTCATTTATGAAACCGATTTTTGGGGGAAGATTTTAGGTATCAGTCCATCTGTCGAAAGGCAGAGTGGTTTTCGTCCGGATGAGTTGATTGGACGCAATGTGCTCGATTTTTATGCCGTGCCTGAAGATTATATGGCTTTGGTGTCGATCATGGAGGCACAGGGAACGGTCAATGATTTTGAATTGCGGATGAAGAAAAAAAACGGCGATTCTATGATCGTGTCCGTGACGGCGCATGTGGTCTTTGACCGGGCTGGGAATCCTGTGAAAACCGAAGGGATTCTGCGGAATATTACAACGCGGAAAGAAATTGAGCTTAAAGTCGAGAAGTTGAATGTGGAGTTGGAGCAACGGGTGGCCGAACGGACGGCGGAACTGGAAAGCGCCAACCAACTTTTGACCAGTTTAGGGGCAACGGCGATTGCTGTGACGAAGAGTTTGGACCTGGATGTGGTGCTCGATGAAATTCTCCACAATGCCCGGAAAATCGTACCTTATCGCGGGGCGAACATTATGCTGGTAGATGGGGACCTGGCCTATGTCAGTCGTCGGCTGGGATATGAGGCGCTGGGGGATGTAAGCCAGCGTTTGACGGAAATTCGTTTTCCGATCACCTGGCCTACCTTTCGCCATATGCTGACCACCGGCGAAAGTTTATACATCTCAGATACGGCTCGGCAAACCGATTGGCAGTTCACCCAAAGTGCGGATTGGGTGCGGGCGTATATTGGGGTCCCTTTGAAAGCGGGGCTGGAGACAGTTGGGTTTTTGAACGTGAGCAGTGATCAGCCCGATGCTTTCAAACCTGGAGATGTCCAAAAGCTGGAGGCGCTCGCGGCGCATGTCACCAATGCGTTGCAGAATGCCCGGCTTCTCTCGCAGTTGGAAACAGCTTTGCGCCAGGAACAAAGGATGCGTTCCCAACTCGTTCAGGCGGATAAGCTGTCGGCTTTGGGGCGCATGGTGGCCTCGATTGCCCATGAGATCAACAATCCCATTCAAACGGTCAAAAACGCTTTTTTCCTGTTGGAAGATGAATTTGAACCGGATACCCCAGCCTACGAATACCTGCAAATGGCGCGCACCGAGGCCAATCGGATTGCTGAACTCGTGCGCCAACTGCGCGATGTCTACCGCCCCCGTGCGAAAAAGACGCATGAACCGCTGGAATTGCACAAATTGCTCAGCGATGTGGAAGCCATTCTCGCACCCCAATTGAAACGGAGTCAGGTCGTCTGGCAAGCGGCGGAGGGAGAAGGGGTACAAATGATGGGGTATGCCGATCAACTTAAGCAAGTTTTTATCAACCTGGGACTGAATGCCATCGAAGCTATGGAAGAAAATCGAGGCGGCATGTTGCAGGTTCATATTCATGAAGTGCCGGGAAAGGTGGGGGTGGAGTTCCACAACAACGGGCCAGTGATCCCTTCGGAACAACTGCCCTTGCTGTTTGAGCCATTCTTTACGACCAAGTCCATGGGGACGGGGTTGGGATTGGCGATTTGTTACGATATTGCCCAACAACATCATGGGGAAATTGCAGTGGAAAGTACCCCGGAAACTGGAACATCCTTCACGGTTTGGTTGCCCACCCAGACGGGGTGAGGTTTGAGCGGGATCAGTACGACGCGACCGGGTGAAATCATTGCCGAAATCTACCAAATTGTAGATATATCTCACAAAGACCCTCATAAACCCTCATGGTTATGAGGGTTCTTTTTTTTATACTAAAAGAATGAAAGGCAAATTGGATATTCTGATTGTGGATGATGACCGGAGTCTTGCCTCTACCTTAGCGGCTGGGCTACGACAAAGAATGGGCGAAAACATTGATGTTGATATTTGTTTTCGCGCTTCGGAAGCCCTCGTGCGTCTGTCGCAAGGCACTTTCGATCTGGTCATCAGCGATTATCAAATGCCTGGAATATCGGGTCTTGAAATGCTCAATCAAATCCAACTCGATCATCCCGACACGATCCTCATTTTGATCACCGCTTTTGGGACGGAAGAATTGGAACAGAAAGCACGCCAGATGGTTGATGCGTATATCCCAAAACCCTTTGATATGTCCGATTTGATTCATGTCATTCAGGGGTTGTTGGATAACATCAAGGAACGAGAAGAAAAACGCCACGTTTTGCTTTTGGAAGATGAAGCTTATCTGCGTCGGTTATTTTTGAAAGTTTTGAGCAAAAAAGGTTATCAGGTTGCGGAAGCCGCGTCGGTGCAGATTGCCCGTGAACTCCTCCTGAGCCAAAAGTTCGATGTCTTGATTTCTGATATTCGGGTTGGGGATGGGTTGGGGACGGATTTTGTACGGGAAAACCAGGAAATCCTGGCCCGTAATGAGACAAAGGTGATTATGGTCACGGGCGAGGCGCGGTTTCGCCATCTGGAGGACGAATTAGGCATTAATTTGTACCTGGAAAAACCTGTGTCCATCGAGACTTTAGTGACACTTGTCGATCGTTTGACGAAAACTCCAAAGGAGAAAGGTTTATGAAGCATTACACTATTTTGATTGTGGAAGATAATTTTAGCGTTGCTGACACGCTTTCCCGTGCGATGCAGAGAGAATTTGGCGCAGGGACAACCGTAGAAATTTGTCGTACAGCGGAGGCGGCGTTGAAAATGTTTTCAATCCAATCTTTTGACTTGTTGATTACAGATTGGCAACTGCCCGGAATATCCGGTTTGGAATTAATCCTGAAAATTCGCCCAGCTCATCCCGACCTCAAGATTGTTTTTATGACGGCCTATCCGATGGATCAAATCATGGACAGGGTACGAAAATATGCTGATCTGTATCTTCTCAAACCGTTTCATATTCCTGTTTTGATGGAACATATTCACCATTTGCTTTCGAGAGAAGTGGAAGTGGCGTGGCAGGTGTAGCGTTAACGTACACACGTTGGGAAGTTCCGAAAAAAGAGGCTGAAAGAGGGACTGCACATCCTCTCTTTTAGCCTCCTTTTTCCGTCCAACTCCATGAAGCGTGAGTAATTACAGATCAACTTTGCTGAGAAAACCATTTGATGGTTCATCTATGTCAAGTTTTGTTGTGGCTCTCAAGATACGTCCATTTACTTTTGAAGAACAGTTGTCGTTGCCCTATTGGCAACGCGCGGATAATTTAAGGGCATATATTGTTGCTCGAGTTTTACTGCTCTCCCAAAAGGATTGGCCTATTCCCGAGATTGCTTTTGCATTTAAGCTGAATGAACAAGAAGTTGAAAACATTATCCAAACCTTCAATGAAAAAGGGTTAGAGGCGTTAGCCCCTCCTCCTCATTGGTAAATAGGTTCCTTATTGAAAAAAAGGGCTGGAAGGATGTACATCCTTCCAGCCCTTTTTTTTTCGGTGTAAGCATAAGGGGGTATTTCGGTTCTGGGATTCAACGGGCTATAAATATTCATAAATTTCAAGAAATTTAGCGACGATCTCCGGGTCAAAATGGCTCCCAGCATGAGCACGAATGTATTCGCGTACATGGGCTTGAGACCAGGCTTTGCGATAGGGCCTGTCAAAGGATAAAGCGTCCCACACATCCACCACCGAAAAAATACGGGCGGCCAGCGGGATGTCCGGGCCATGTAACCCCCGTGGGTACCCCGTCCCATCCCATTTCTCGTGATGACAATAGGGGATTTCCAGGGCGGGTTGTAAGTATTCGATAGGGTTGAGCCATTCGTAGGCATAAACAGGGTGGAGCCGCATGATCTGCCATTCTTCCTCGCTGAGGTGCCCAGGTTTTCGCAAAATATTATCGGGGATGCCCATTTTGCCAATGTCATGGAGTAAGGCTCCGCGATAAATATGGACCAAACTTTCCTCATTAATGCTCAGGCTCCGGGCGAGCGTCATCGTTCCGTTGGTGACGCGCTGGGTGTGCCCCTCGGTCTCCCGATCCCGTAATTCGAGGGCTTTGGCCCACCCGGCGAGGGTACTGTCGTAGGTTTGGATCAGTTTTTCGTTGGCGTTGAGGATTCCTTCGTATAGCCGAGCACTTTCGACGGCGATCGCCGCATAGCCCCCAAACTGGAGTGCGATTTCCAAATCAGCCGTATTAAATTGGTGGTACGGGTGGTTTTCGATGATCAGGGAGCCTATGACTTGTTCTCCTTTGACGAGGGGAACGGCCATGATGGAAGAAGCGGGATGGGGGGTGGATAAACCTTGTTGGTGAATTTCCTCATCGGACGTAGGGCAATTGATCAAAGAGGGCATTTTGGACTCGACCACTTTGGCGGCGATCCATTGAGGGTCACAGGACGTGACTCGAGAGGGGGGATGATTCTCGGAAGTGGTCCCATATTCAGCAATTTTGAACAGGGAGTCCCCTTTCAACAACCACACCTGTACGGAAAAAGCACTAAAGAGAAAAGCACTTTCCTGGCAGATGAGTTCTAATAAAGAAAAAAGGTTGGTTGAAATGGTATTGGCAAAGATGATGCGCCCTAAAGCCTCGGAAAGCATACGTTGGTCTTGCAAGGCATTGATCAATTGAATTTGAGTTTCTTCCGCTTTTTTCTCATTTGAAATATTTTTAAGGATAAAAAAGATCCCCAAATTTTCCCCGTTTGTGCCAATGTAAGGGCTAATTTTTCCGCGATACCATCTTAAGGTTCCTGTGCCTGCTTTTTGATAAGGAAAATCGGTTACTAAGACGGTTTCGCCCATCAACCCCCGTTGAAGTAGTTCTTTGTTGTTTGCTTCTGCGAAGGCTGGGAGAAGGTTGAGCATCCATTGATTATGAAGTTGTTCGGCATTTTGGCCCGTCATTTCTTCGATAAAGTTGTTCCAAATTTGAATCTGAAAATCGTGATCGCATACGATGACTCCCTCATCAATGATCGAAATGAGCATTTGTGTAAAGTGTTCGGATTCCTCCAGCAATTTCAATATTTTTTTATTATCCATACAGTCCCCAATGTATCCCTGAGATTTTTGAGTTCAGATTTTGCATATTCCGTGGTCACTTTCCAATAAATCTTTGCCCTGGTCGTCCTGGTCTGAAGGCAGTAGGACTCAAACCCTTAAGGTTTTTGGCAGTATGTGTAAGTATAAAGGCACAGAGTTCAGTGGGAAATAGGCCAAATGACATTATGATCAACCAATCTGGTCATTTGCGCAGGTATCCCTCGCGAACAGACATTTTTATGTAACGAAATGGATTGAATTAATCTTGTATAATCCTTTTCGATAATTATACAAACTTATTAACCGTTCAGAGATACTTGGAGAATCCCCGAAAAAAGGATAGGTAGAGGATGGCCATCCTTTTTTCGGAACTTTCTACCCTAGGCTGAGTAGTTACGTTCGGGCAACCTCCACGCCGATTCCCAAGGGCTTGTAAACGTTTAACTTCGCAGATCGCTCCGGAGGGATTGCCAAATCCCTCCGGGAGGGGCACCCGGATTTGGCAATCCGGTGCGAGCGGAAAACGCGGACTTATACTTTTACAGCTCCCAAGCACCAGTAATCAACGAGGATCACAAAGAATAATGGACCTGGCACCACAAGAATCAATTGAGCATGATGACAAGATGCAAATCTCCGAACTCCGGGAGCAAATTCGCCTGAGAGACGAGATGATTCTTGACTTAAAGCAACAGAAATATAACCTGAACCTTGTCAACAAGAAATATCAGACATCATTTGAGCAGGTAAATGAGCCATTATTGATGAGTACCCCGGAATTAGCCGCACAGGATTATGGAACGGCTGTGGGTGATTCCTCCTATGTCAAAGAACTTGAGACCTACCTGGAAGAACGAAATCAGAGAACCAGAGAATTGTCTTCGTTGATTGACATTATTCGGTCAACGTCATCCAAACTAGATATCAACGAAACATTGACCATTTCAGCCCAGCACTTTACTCAAGCCTTGGGGGTGGTGGCGTGTAATATTCTGAGGTGGAATGCTGAACGGGATACGCTCTCTTCTTGGGCCAGGTGGTGGATCGATCAGTCCCATGAGCCTCAACTGTCGGGAGACGTTTTTGCCGTTGGGACACGTCCGGCGTTGCGTGATGTGTTCAAAAACCACCAGTTCATGATCGTTTGGGCCGACGATCCTCAAGCTGATCCGCAAGAAACCTCCTTGATGGCTCGGTATGGCGCGTCTTCTCTCCTGGTTTTTCCATTTGCGGTCAATGAGAAAATTTTGGGCATCATCGAATTGTATGACACGAAAACCCGCCGGAAATTTACCGAGGCAGAGATTCACTATTGCCAAACGATTGCCGATCATCTGGGGGTCCTTTTCGAGCGTACCCAATTGCACTCTGAAATTCGTCAGCGCGCGGATCAATTGGCTTTATTAAATCGCCTTTCCGCACAAATCACCGGGATCATCGTCATGAAGGATTTGTGTAATTTTGTCACGCAAAATCTTCATGAGCAGTTTGGGTATTATTCGGTTTCTGTCTTTTTTGTTGAGTGGCAAACGGAAAAGGTGATCTTACAAAGCGTCGCGGGCAGGGCACCCCGTCATCTTTCGCCAGGGACCGCGTTTGCGCTGGGAGATGGGCTGGTGGGGTTAGCCATCGCAAAAGCTGAAATTATTCAGGCGGATCATGTGCAGGATTTTCCAGCACATGATGGCGTACAAAATAGTGAGGTTCAATCGGAACTCATTATTCCTCTTCTCTTGCGTGATACCGTTATTGGGGTCCTTGTCATTGACGAAGATGAAACTTTTGCATTTGCTAACACCAATGTCACTCTATTGATGACGCTCGCAGATCAATTGGCGTTAGCCCTCGATAAAGCCCGCCTATTTGAAGAGAATCAGGCGAGAAATTTAGAATTAGAAAGTATTATTCGAGAAAACCAGGCGTTGGAGATGATCAGTCAGGCGCTCAATGAGTCCCTGGATTTAAATGAGGTCTTCGGCCTGATTGAGAAAGCGGTTTATCAAATCATCCCTCATATTTCCCAAGTGGCTGTGCATATTCTAGATAAGGACCAAAATGTCCTGATTCCTATGCTTCAAGGGGACGTGAAGTTGTCCATGCCGCTTGGAGAGGGCATCGCAGGGTTGGCAGGACTTCAAAAAAAGTTGTTGAATGTCCCGGATGTGCAAAAGCATCCCTATTTTATTTCCTCAACCAATCAGGATATTTACGCCTTGCTGGTCGCGCCGATCCTCCGCAAAGGGGATTTGGTGGGAACGATCAGTATCTCCAGCAATAAAAATGCGGCGTTTTCTCCCAGAGATGAAAATGTGATTTCTCGCCTTTCAACGATTACTGCGCTGGCGATCCAAAATGCGCGCGTCTATCAGGATGAACAGGAAGAACGCCAATTTGCTGAGGCATTGTTAAGTGCCACGATGGTGTTGAATAGTTCGCTGGATTTGAATGACATTCTCGATCATATTCTTGAGCAAATCAATCTGGTCGTGCCCAATCGGTCCGCGAATATCATGCTTGTCAAAGGGGATAGTGCGTATATTGCCCGACATATTGAAGCGGGGTTGAATGTTGCGGCCACGGATGCGATCCGCGTTTCCCTGGATTGGCCGACGATCAACACAATGAAGAGTAATCACCGTCCGGTGTTTATCCCGGATACGCAAAAATTCCCGGAATGGCAGGTCATTGAGGGGCGGGAATGGGTTCGCACGTATATTGGGGTTCCGATGTTTTTTCAGAATGAACTCATCGGGTTTTTGAATGTGGTCAGTGACAAACCCTACATTTTTTCCCATAAAGCTCCGCGCCGGTTGGAAGCCTTGGCCGCCTCGGCGGCACTCGCCATTCGCAATGCCCAACTCTTAGCAGATTTAGCCGAGTCCCTCGCGAAGGAACAACAAACCCGCGCACATTTGGTTCAGGCGGACAAATTAACCGCGTTGGGGCGGATGGTCGCCTCGATTGCTCACGAAATCAATAATCCGATCCAAACGATCAAAAATACTTTTTACCTGGCTTTGGATGAAGTTGAATCGACTAGTCAGGTCGCGCACTTTATAGAAATTGCGATGTCTGAGACCAACCGGATCGCCAATCTGATTGCCCAACTCCGAGATACCTATCGGCCCAGAGCACACGCAACCACCCAGCGCGTCGATATAACCCGGCTGTTGAAAGATATTAAGGTCTTAATGACCCCGCATCTTGAGCAGAATCATATCGTTTGGCAAGGCACGGAAGAGACCCGCGCGTTCATTGTGCCTGGGTTTCCCGATCGTCTTAAACAAGTGTTTATTAATTTATCGTTGAATGCCATAGAAGCCATGCATCGTGAAAGTCAGGATGGTACGCTGACCGTCCGTCTTCATGACGATATAAAGGGGCGACGGGTGGGGGTGCAATTTCAGGATACTGGCCCAGGGATGTCGCCAGAAATCCTGAAAAACATTTTTGAACCCTTTTTTACAACCAAGGAGACCGGAACCGGGCTTGGGCTGGCGATTTCTTATGACATTGTTCAACAGCATCAAGGGCAAATTGTCGTGGAGAGTGTCCCGGAGCAAGGCACTTCGTTCATGGTCTGGTTGCCCTATTTGGCTATAAATGATCCTTTAAGTTAATAGGAGGTTCCTATGCGTCAAAAAAATATTTTGATCGTCGATGATGACACCAATCTTGGCCTTACCCTTTCTTTCATTTTGAAAAAGGAAGGGTATCTGGTCCAGCTGAGTGAGAATGGGTTCGACGCTTTAAAGGTATTGGCAAAAAGTAGCATTGATTTGATGTTTCTCGACCTCAATATGCCCAAAATGAGCGGGATTGAACTCCTTGCCGAAATCCATCGCCTGTATCCAACGCTCCCGGTCTTCATTCTGACAGCGCACGCCTCGATGGAGTCGGCTATTCAAGCGGTTCGTTTGGGTGCGAAGGATTATTTGCTCAAGCCCATTGATCCACCGGCTTTGTTGGATCGGGTGAGGAATATGTTTGAGGAAATCGAACAACCCGTGCGTAAGCGGGAAGTTGTCACACAGATTCAAAATTTGTTGATGGAATTACAGCAATTGGAAGGGGTGGACGCAACGCCAACCAGCTTGCTCGCCGCGGTTCCACCGACGGAACCCACACGCTTTTTACAAAAAGGGCCGTTTTCGCTGGATTTACACGCCCGTCACGCTTTGCTGAACAACACTTATTTACCAGTCTCTGGCATCTATTTTGATTATCTTGTGACCCTGGTGCATCATGCCCCCAAATCAGTGACGTATAAAGCACTGGTCAAGGAGTCACAAGGCTACGAGGTGATGGCCGTAGAAGCCAGAGACCTGGCCCGGTGGCGGATTCATGAATTGCGTAAGATCATTGAAGCCGATCCTCAAAAACCAGAATATATACTCACCGTTCGCGGCGAGGGGTATCGTTTAGCGATTTAACCGCGGAGAACTCCCCGCCCTCCGAAAGGTATGAACGTCAAGTCCCTGCTTGACGCTCATACCTTTTTTGTTTGTAACTGCTCAGGCTTAGAGAGGAAACTCCCGAAAAAAGGGTGAAAGGGGGATGTACATCCCCCTTTCACCCTTTTTTTCGGGCTTACTTTTACCCTGGCTGAGTAGTTACTTTTGTTTTTAAGTTCCACCTCAGCCCCTAACTCGGACAAGCCGAAACGAAAGGATTTCACCACGAAGGGGATGAAGGGCACTGTCAACGATCACGAATTGCGGTTGGTTTTGATGAAACATCCGCTTGAATCACGGATCAGGCGATCACGGATAGGTTTTCGAGAACCATCCGTGATCGCCTGATCGGTGATTCACAAAAGCGCAATGTGTGACCGAGATGAGGATGAGTTACCCAGGGTTCGTTCGTTTAAAACTTGCGAAAATTGGTTCAATCTCCAAGATTGAACCAATTTAAGTAAATCACAGATTCACGTAGTTTAGCCCCTTGTGGGCGGAGACAAGCCCCTAAGCTACGCCAAAATGGTGATTTACTGAATTTGGATAATCCGGGGAGCATTGTAATTTTCTACAAAACCCCTCAATAACCCTCATGTTCTGATCCTCATCCTCTTATAAACTAAAGGAAGATACCGAAAAATCGTAACTACTCCGCCAGGGTAGAGAGTTGCCCGAAAAAGGGGATGGGAAGGGGATGTTCATTCCCACCCATTCCTTTTTCTGAGATTCTTCTTTCGCCGGAGCTGTTACGAAAATCCGCTTTTTTATGATTTGCAAAAGTTATTGGAACTACTGATGTCATTAAATATCTTAATTGTTGAGGATGATCGTCCTCTCGCCATCACATTGACGAAAGGCTTACAAAACGCATTTTCTGAAAATATTTGTGTGGATGTGTGTTTTAGCGGGGTTCAGGCCCTGTCCTTATTAAGTCAAAAAACATACGACCTTGTATTAAGTGATTTTCAAATGTCAGGCATCTCTGGCCTGGAACTCTTGAACAGAATCCGACAATACCAACCCAAAGCGTTTTTAATCTTAATGACCGCCTATGGCACCGATGAACTTGAAAAGAAAGCACGCCAATTAGTGGATACCTACCTGACAAAACCTTTCGATTTACCTCTCCTGACGAATTTAGTCAAAAAATTATTGAACGGCGAAAACAAGATCGAAATTCTTAAAGATGCTCAAAAAATATTGATCATGGAAGATGACGGGCATATGCGTCAAATGCTCCGCAAAGTATTGAGCCATCAAGGCTATGACATTACAGAAGCGGAAACCCTGTCCAAAGCGGGAAAATTTCTGGAAACCGAAAAATTCGACTTTTTCATTTGTGACAATAAAGTACCTGACGGAAACGGCATGGATTTATTGAAACAAAAACAAAAAGTTCTCGCTACGAAGGGCACCAAAGTTCTCATGTTGACGGGATACGCCCAAAGCCGGTACGTAGATGAAGACCTCCCCATTGATATTTTCCTGGAAAAACCGATCTCCGTCATCGATCTAGCCCAGTTAATTTCACGCCTGGGAAATAACCAGTATGTAGGTGTGTGATGGCGGTGAAACGGATATTGCTGGTCGAAGATCAGGTAAATGTGGCCGTAACGCTCGCGCGGGGTTTACAACTCGGCTTGGGCAAGGATACGTGGGTGGATACCTGCCATTCCGCAGAAGCCGCCTTGCATTTCTTTCACCTCAAACCCTACGATCTCCTGATCACCGACCAAAATCTGCCCGGCCTTTCCGGATTAGGTTTGATCACTTCATTGAAACAGTCTTTTCCCCATTTGATCACCCTCGTCATCACTGGCTCCCCCACGGAACAACTCGAAGTCAGCGCCAGGGAACTGTCTACGCCCGTCATCCCCAAACCCTTTCAACTCCCCAGTTTTATTTCGCTGGTGCGCGATCTTTTATAGCATGGAAAACAGAATGAACACCCAAATCACCATCCTTCTTTTAGAAGATGAAATCAAACTGGCCTATACCCTGTCTCGAGCGTTGGAAAAAAGTTTTGAAAAACCCCCCCAAATCAAAATTTGTAGCACCGCCGAAGCCGCTCTCCAAATTCTCCATATCTACCACATCGATTTGCTCATTACCGATTGGCGCCTGCCGGGCATGTCGGGCATCGAGTTGGTTGCAAAAGCTCGGAAACTGTATCCTCAACTCCCCGTCATCTTTATGACCGCGTTTGGATCGGAAGAAGTCGAACACGAAGTATTTCAAATTTCCGATGTCTATATCAACAAACCCTTTGAGATTCCAGATTTTATTCAAATCGTGTACCAGGTGTTGGCTGTCCATCAAATCGTCATGCCCCAAACAATGCCTGCGGACACTTTTGACGACCATACCCCCAACAAAAAAATCCTCATTCTTGAAAGTAATGATAGTTTGCTTCTCCTGTTTCGGAAGGCTTTTCAACGGGTCGGTTTTCTTGTCTATGGCGCCTTAACCCAACAAGAAGCCGAACTCTTTCTGATACAGGAACGCTTCGATGTTTTTATCTGTGATGTCGCCTTGAGCAACGGTTTTGGTCTCGACCTCCTGCAAAAATGGGGCAAAGCACTTTCCGAAACCCGTACCAAAATTTTCGTCATGTCTGGTGACCCCATGTATTCCCTCATCCAGGAAGAACTGGATGCCACGTTCTTTTTTCGCAAACCGGTTGAAATTCCGGCCATGGTCTCCGTTGCCAGCAGTCTTGTCAGTTGATGAAATGTTCCCTCGAAAAGCCGACACGTTCCCCTTCTTCGAGTGATTTCGTGGAGAAATTATGAAATCCTTCCGCCTGATGATTTTTCTCATTCTTTTTATGTTTTCCGCGGGGGCCTGTACCCCCAAACCTGTGACCCAAACCGAAAACCGCCCGTTGAAGGTCGGTTACGTGTTATGGCCGGGTTACTACCCCATGCTCATCGCCGAAGAAAAAGGCCTGTTTGAGGCGCATGGAGTCACGGTCGAGACGGTTCCCTACCCGACCATTGGGGAAGAGTACGTGGCGTTTGCCTCGGGTGTTCTTGACGGTCAGGCCTCTGTCGTGGGGGATGTACTCGCTCTCATACAGGGAAATAATGTCCGTATCGTGCTAGTCACAGATTTTTCGAACGGGGCCGATCAGGTCGTCGCGACCGCCGACATCGCCACACCTACCGATTTGATCGGCAAACGCATTGGCGTTCGATTAGGCACGTTTGGCGATCTGATGGTCCGCAAAATGTTAGCGGCAAATGACATTGCCCTGGGCGAAGTCACCCTGATCGATACCTTCCCGGAATTGTTGCAGGATTCCATCGGCGAACAGGTGGATGCAGGCCATACGTACGAACCTTTTACCTCGCAATCGCTCGATAAAGGTGCACATGTCATTTTTGACAGTTCCCAGGTGCCTGGTCTCGTCGCAGATGTCATTTCCTTTCAAGCCAGTGTGGTAGAAGATCGCCCAGAGGATGTCCAGGCTTTTGTAGATGCCTGGTTTGAGGCGTTGGCCTGGTGGCAAGCCAATCCTGAAGAAGCCGCAAATTTATTGGCGCGGGTGACCGAACTCCAGCCCGAAGAGATTTCTACGGAGGGCGTGAAACTGCTCGACCTTGCAGGGAATCTGGCCGCCTTTACGCGCGGCTCGGACACCAGCTCTATTTTCTTTACCACGCAAGAATACATTAACTTCCTGGGAACGGTTGGCCTGCTGTCTATCGCCCCGGACCTCGACACCCTGCTTGACCCCTCTTTCTTGAAATAGGTCTGCATTCGGACAAGCTGATCTTTTGTAGGAATCCTCATGTTTAAAAAACTCTTTTCTTTCCCTTCCCATTTATCTCCCGCAGGATATCGGGCCTTTTGGATCGCACTGCTTTCCTTCATCCTCACGTTGTCATGGAACTTTGCCCCTATCAGCGGGGAGTTCTCTGAAAATTTTTTGTTCACCCTATGGGTATGGCGGGGTTTTAACGTTTTGCTTTTGCTCGTGCTTTGGCTGAGTTGGACAGATCGCGCGCTCCTGGCGAGTTGGGTCTTTTTAGGCATTTTATCGCTCGGCATGGTGGCCTCTGTTTTACTGAATTCTGGGATTGGCTTCATGGTCGGGCTGAATTTGCTTTTCTTCATGGTCATTTTTTCCATTCTCATGAAAATGGGAGATAAAAACATTGTTCGCACAACGTTCATCTCCCTTACCGTTGGGACGGCCATTATTCTGTTCGACCTTTTTGGGCCTGCTCGCCCTGCCATTCCACCGAGCGTAAATCAGGTCCTTCCTTACGTTCTATCTGGGGCGATAGGGCTTTATTTTTTCATTGGTTATCGTGATTTTCAAAATTTCCCCTTACGCTATAAACTGATTTCCGCTTTGACGCTGACTGCGATTATTCCATTAGGCATCAATATTTATATCAACATTACCAGCGCGACGCAGAACTTAACCGAAAGCGCCAATGCCCAACTCACCTCGGCGGCAGTGGAAACTGCGGCAACGATTGACACCTTTATCCAAACTGGCCTGGACGACGTGCGAACGGCGGCACAACTTCACGAATGGGAGGAGTTTTTATTGGCCCCTGCCGAAGAACGCCCCGGCAGTGAAATCGAAATGGTCACTTATATCGATTTACGCGCGATTGCCAACCGCAATCCCACTTACATCACTTCGGTGGGCTTAATGGACATAAAAGGCGAAAATTTAGCGGATACGGACTTTACTCAGGTGGGTGAAATTGAAGCAGATAAAAAGTTTTTCATCGAAACCCTGAATACCCCTTTACCTTACGTTTCAGCGGTCGAATTTGATGAAGGTGATCTCTCCCTTTACTTTAGTGCCCCTGTGCGTGATGTGAACGATGAAATCATCGGTGTGTTGCGTGTCCGGTATGACGCGGCCATCTTGCAGGCATTGGTTGTCGAAACGGCGGCTAACCTGGAGTTGGTGGATGGTCAACTGATCTTATTAGATGAAAACTTCATCCGGTTGGCTGAAAATGATGTTCCTGAACTGATTTTGAAATCGGTGGTGCCTTTACCGAGCGAAACGGTTGTACAACTGCAAGCCGAAGGCCGCTTACCATCGGACGGACCGGCTGAAGAACTATTTACGGACTTACCCGAGTTTGCCGAAGGCTTACGAAACGTCGCCAACCAACCGATCTTCGTTGCTGAGGTGAGACCGGAACAAGAAGACGAAGAAGGGGATACTTTAGGAGAGCAAGTAGCGGTCACACAGCTGGAGACGCGCCCCTGGTTGGTGGCGGCGGCCCAACAGCAGGCGATATTTTTAGCACCCCTACAAGAACCCATCCGCGCCAATGTCATTTTAGCTGTGGTGATGACGGTTTTGGCGCTCTTGGCGGCGATCATGGTCACTCGCATTATTAGCCGCCCCATTCGGGATTTGACCAAAGTTGCGGAAGAAGTTGCGGCAGGCCATTTGACAGCACAGGCCAACATTGGAACCGAAGACGAAATTGGTACCCTTGCCACCTCCTTCAACCAAATGACACAACAATTGCGTGAACTCCTTGCAAGCCTGGAACAACGCGTGGCCGACCGTACCCAAGCCTTAGCGGCGACGGTGGCGATTGGACAAAACCTGTCCTCCCTGCTCGACCAACAACAAATTATCCAGGAAGTTGTAGACCAACTCCAAAAAGCCTTTGGCTACTACCATGTCCATATTTATCTGATGGATAAGGATCAGAAAAACCTGAAAATGATGGGCGGAAGTGGTGTGGTCGGGAAGGCGCTTTTTAATACTGGGCATCAAATCCCTGCCGGAAAAGGGTTGGTGGGACGGGCCGCCCAGACCAATGCCGTCGTGCTGGTCCCGGACGTTTCGCAGGAGCCTGGCTGGTTGCCGAACCCCCTCCTGCCGGAAACCAAAGCCGAAATCGCCGCCCCCATCTCGAAAGGCAACCAGGTTCTTGGCGTCATCGACGTTCAGCAAAACACCGTCAACGGGTTGACCGAAGTCGATTCCGGGCTGTTGGAAAATATCGCCACACAAGTCGCCGTGGCCCTGCAAAATGCCGAGTTATTTGCTCAGGTTCAGCGGAGTGCGGAACGCCAAATCTTTCTCGCGCAGACCAATAACAAAATCCAAAATGCAATCGACATGGGCAGTGCGCTCAAAGTGGCGGTGCGCGAATTGGGCAAAGCGCTAAATGCCAAACAAACTTTTGTTCAACTAAAAACAAGCGATGATGTTGACGTTCGCTAATCGCCCTCTAATGCATCAGAAAAGGAATATTTCAATGTTACACATGCACAAATCTCAACAAAAATTTCAAAAAAACCTGATTTTCCTCGTTTTAGGTCTGTTGTTCAGTTTCCTTTTGGGGGCCTGCAATGTAGGGCAACCCAAAGTGTATCGCGTAGGTGTCTTATCCGGGTTGGATTTTTTTGCCGGGGCGGTAGATGGCTTCAAAAGCCAAATGACGGAATTGGGGTATATCGAAGGTGAAAATATCACCTATGATGTCCAAAATGCCACAATTGATCTCGCGGCGTACGAAACGATACTCAAACAATTTGTGGCAGACGATGTAGATCTGATTTTTGTCTTTCCAACGGAGGCTTCGATCTTAGCCAAACAAATCACCGAGGGAGCGGATATCCCGGTCATCTTTGCGCTGTCCTTTGTGGAGGGTGTCAATTTGGTAGATACGCTCGAAGCTCCGGGCGGAAATATCACCGGCGTGCGTTTCCCTGGGGCGGATGTTGCCACCAAACGCCTGGAAATTTTGCTCCAACTGGCGCCCGATGTCAAAAATATTTGGGTTCCTTATCTTCGTGATTATCCCAGCGTCCCCACCCAAATTGAAGCTATCCGCTTAATGGTCGCCCCATTGGGCATAAATCTAATCGAATATGCCACCTCCAGTCCAGCCGAACTTCAAGCTGAATTAGATGCCCGTGCCGCATCCGAAAATGTTGGGATGGATGCCATTCTTTTGATTGCCGAACCGGTGGCCGCGACCCCTGATTTTTTTGGCATCATCGCACAATTTGCCTACACCCATCAGGTTCCCTTTGGAGGGACGTATATGCTCCTCAATGGGTACGGGTCTATTTTCGGGCTTAATCCCGACTCCGTTTCCGCAGGGGAACAAGTGGCCTACCTGGCAGACAAAATTTTTCAAGGTGCGGCGGCAGGAACGATTCCCGTGAGTACAACGGATAATTCACTTGTGCTCAACGATACCGTCGCAAAAACGTTTGGGATCACCATCCCAGAAGGGTTGTTGAAGCAGGCTGATGAGGTGATTCGCTAACCCCATCCAGGGTCGTTGGCAACCTATCGAATAACCCTCCCCCGTATCCCATGAGGTCAAAATGACAGAACAACCCACTCAGTCTCCCCAAAATAACCGTAGTCTGGTCACCACCCTATCCGTGCCCCTGCTCCTCTTGAGTATCACCGCATTGGTCGTTACCTTTATTGTCCAGATTTTGTTTTATATCCCTACCCAGCGAACCATTGTCAACACAGAGCAAAACCTGCTGGCTCATGAGGCCGCAGATGTGGTGAGCGGTTTTATTCAGGCAAAGTTCAGCGAAATGGAGGCAGTCGCCTACATCTCCAATGTGGTCGCGGCCTCTCCAACCGACCAAAAAAGGATCTTGGAAAACCTGTTAGGATTGGATCATGGCATTCGTCAAATCATTTTGTTTGACTCGGTGTATCGTGAACTGTCATCGGTCTCCCGGCTTTCAGCCTTCAGCACGGAAGATCCTGTCAAAAAAATCAACTTTGACGTTTTTGTTCAGGTGCGGCAGGCCGATCAGTACGTGAGCAAAGTATACGTGGATGAAGGCACCGGTGAACCCATGGTGGTCATGGCCGTGCCTATTCGCGATGTCTTCGGCGATTTTCAAGGATTACTCCTGACTGAAGTGAACTTAAAATTTATGTGGGAATTGGTCGCAGGCTTAAAAGTCGGGGAGAATGGCTTTGCTTACGTGGTGGATAAACGAGGAAATCTTCTGGCGGCGCGGGATACCTCCCGTGTCCTTTCGCATGAAAACTTAAACCACATTGCGATTGTGCGGGCCTTTATGACCTCCTCTGCCACCGAAGACGCCGTTTCCTTCATGATGCAAGGGATAAATGAAACTCAAGTGGTTGGCACCTATCTGCCTCTTTCTGATTTGGATTGGGCGGTTGTCACCGAGTTGCCCTGGCAGGAAGCCTTTCAAGAAGGGACACGAGCATTGATTTCGATCATCCTGGTGATGATCATCCTGGCCGGGATCATTGGTTGGGCCGGGCTGGTTCTCGCTCGCCGGATTGCCGCACCCATCATTACCCTCACGGAGATTTCTACCCGCATTTCTCGTGGTGAACTGGATTTACATGCGCCCGTTTCTGGGCCAAAAGAAATTTCCAGTCTGGCGGCGAGTTTTAACACCATGACTGCCCAACTTCAACAATCTCTATTAGGGTTGACCCGCCGTACCCGTGCGTTGGAAACCTCTCAAGAAGTGAGTCGTCGCCTGGGGCAAATCTTCGACGAACGGCAACTGGTTTCCGCCGTGGTGCGCGAAGTTCAATCGGCCTTCAACTACTACCACGCCCACATCTATCTGTTTGACGAAAACCAACAGAACCTTGTCATGGTGGGGGGAACCGGGGAAGCTGGCTTGACCATGCTCGCGCAGGGACACAAAATCCCCCGAGGACGTGGCCTGGTCGGGCGGGCGGCGGAAACCCAGAAAACCGTCCTCGTGGAAGACGTTTCCGAAGACAAAAACTGGCTACCGAACCCCCTCCTGCCAGAAACCCGAGCGGAAATCGCCGTGCCCATTGTCGCAGGGGAGCAGGTGCTTGGCGTTTTGGACGTGCAACACCATCTCACAGGCGGCCTATCTTCCGAAGACGCCAATCTGCTGGTATCCATCGCAAGCCAGATCGCCATCGCGTTACAAAATATCCGCTCCTATGAGCGTACGCGCCGCCAGGCAGAACAAGAGACGCTGATTAACACCATCAACCAAAAAATCCAGCAAGCCAATACGATTGAAAAGGTCTTGCAAATTGCCGCCCGCGAATTAGGGCAAACCATTGGCGCAAATAGAACCAATATCCAGGTCAGCCTACCGCGCAAAGTCGCCCAGGAGAAATTGTCATGACCGTTTCCAACCCCCTCATTCAACCTTTGCAATCTTCGTGGTCGAAATGGAGCGCATCCGTGTGGCAAACAATACTCGGCCCCAAGCTGGTCCGTGAATCCCAGGAAAAACAACAGCAATATCGCCTTTTCACGAGCCTTGTGTTTTTGTTGGTGAGTTTTTATGGCTTCGGTACGGGCTATGGGATCGTCAATTTGCCCTCGGGGCGCACTGACGTTGCTTCTGAAGCCATCATTTTAGGAAGCGTCACCGCGGTTTTACTTTTTTCCTACGGGTTGGTCCGGGCAGGCAAGTATCAAGTGGCCGTCAGTTTAACCATGGGCATCCTGTCCATTTCGGTCTTTATGGCGATCATTGGGTCAGGGATTTCAACCCCCGGCGTTTTTGAAAATTCCACCGTCTGGTTATTGATCCCGATTTTGTTGGGCGCCACTTTCTTTTCCTACCGTGGTCTGGTGATTTTTTATGCGATGAACGTCATCAGTTTGAGTGTTCTCGCTCAAATTGGGCAAGTTGAAGCGGCTACCCAGATTCAATCCATCGGGGTGATTATGCTCACGGGAGGTTTGCTCCTCATTGTGACAGCCCATCGGAACCGCTTGGAAACGACACATCTGGCCGAAATCAATGAACAAGCCGATAGCTTAAAACACATGGGTACCTTGTTGGAAAAAGAAGTCACGCTCCGTACCCAGGACTTAAAACTGGCAACCGAGCTTGGACAACGGATTTCCAGTTTGCGTCAACTCGACCAATTGTTGAGCCAGGCGGTGGACATGATTCGGGCCTGGTATGATCTCTACTATGTCCAGGTGTATCTGTTAGATCAATCCGGTTTGAAGTTGAATCTGCATTCGGGAACGGGTGAGGCGGGGGCGGAATTGATGCGCCGGGGGCACACGTTACTCGTGGGGCCGGGTTCGGTCAACGGGACCGCGGCAGGTTCGCGTACCCCTGTCGTGATTGCCAACACCCTGGAAAACGCCACCTTTTTACCCAATACTCTACTCCCTGAAACCCGTTCGGAAGCCGCTATCCCCCTGATCGCCGGAGACAAACTGGTCGGGGTGCTCAACTTGCAGGGCGCGCGGGCCAATCAGTTATCCCCGCAAAATATGTTGGGCTTGGAAGTCCTGGCCGGGCAGTTGGCTGTCTCCATCGAAAATGCCCTCCTGCTTGCCGAAGTCACCAATGCCCGCACAGAATTGGAAGCACAGGCCAATAAATGGGTGCAGAAAGGCTGGGCGGACTATTTGGACGGCAACATGCAAAAAGAGCACCTTGGGTACACGTATTTCGCGAACGAAATCAGCTCCTTTGACGAACCCCTTTTGAAAGTGGAGGGGGAACAAACCCTGTGGAAGGCGATTTCCGTTTCCGGGGAAGCGGTCGGTGCAATCCAAATCAACCTGGATGGAAGTTCCGATCTTGTCCGGGTAGAGGATGTGATCGAGGCGGTGTCCACGCAGGTGGCCCAACAAATTGAAAACATTCGTCTCATTTCGCAAGCCGATCAGTACCGTGCCGAAGCAGAAAAAGCGGCGCGTCGATTGACCCGCGAGGCCTGGCAAGACTATCTCGACACGTTAGGCGATGATGGGCAGGGATACCTCTATAATCAAGTGGAGATCAAAGCGATTGATAAGAAACCTGATTTTAATGGTTCCGCGGTGGAATACCCCATCACCTTACGCGGTGCATCTGTTGGAGAATTGGTGTTTGACGGGGTGGAAACTTGGGACGAGGAAGCACAATCCCTCGTCGAGGAAGTGTCTAAACAATTGAGCGCCCAGCTCGAAACCATCCGCCTGTTCGAGGAAGCAGAACGCCGCGGAATTCAGTTGCAGACGCGCTCGAAGGAGTTAGAAGCCAGTCAGCGGGTCACCTTTGCGGCGTCGGAAGTGGTGGATTTGGAGGCGTTGTTCAACCAGGTCGTCAACCTGATCCGGGATCAATTCGACCTGTATCACGTTCAGGTTTACACCGTGGACGAGGAAAAAGGCGCGGCGGTGTTGCGGGAGAGCACAGGCTATGCCGGTACACAATTGCTCCAACGCGGGCATCAAATCCCGCTGGAAAACACCTCGCTTGTGACGAAATCTATTCGGACGGGGGAGCCGGTATTGGTGGCAAATGTGGCAGAGGATGAAAATTTCCTCCCCAATGCCTTGTTGCCCTACACCCAGTCCGAACTGGTTCTCCCTCTGAAAGCGCGTGGTCAATCGTTGGGCGCACTGGACCTGCAAAGTCGCCGGATCGATCAATTCACTCCCGAAACGCGGAACCTTTTCCGTCAAATGGCGGAGCAAATTTCCCTGATCATTGAGCGAACTTATGCCCGTTCGGAACTCGAAAACCTGGTTTCCTTACAACAAGCGACCTTCGACTCGACAGCAGATGGGATTTTAGCGGTAGACCTGGACGGCAATATTTTGTCTTACAACCAAAAATTCGTGGAGATGTGGAATATTCCCGCGGAAGTGGTCGCGGCGAAAGATGATTCCGCCGCCCTCGGGGCCGTGATAGACAAGCTGGTGGCCCCACAAGATTTTATCGCCCGCGTGCAGGACCTCTACGCACACCCCACAGAGAGTGCGGAGAATGAATTGATCCTCCTCAAAGACGGGCGTGTCTTCGAGCGTTATACCCAACCCCAATATGGGCAGGATGATCATGTGTTGGGCCGTGTGTGGAGTTTCCGCGACATCACCGAACGAGAAATGGCGGCGAAAGAACTGCGAGAATCCCTTGCCGTGCGCGAAACGCTCTACGCAGGAAGTTCCCGCATTGTTCGGGCCAAAACCATTCAGGATGTTCTGTTGGGGTTAGTCGGCTCGACTTCCTTGCAAGTTTTGGATCGTATTAGCCTGTTGCTCTTTGACGTTCCCTGGCAGGAGAAACGACCCGACGGGATGTTTGTGGCCGCCGTTTGGGAAAACAGCACTGACATTATCCAGGCTCCCGTGGGCACTCGTTACCCGATGGAACAAATGCCCTTTGTGAATCATGTAAACCGAGACCATCCGACGATCATCGAAGATGTCTATGAAGATGACCGGATGGATGCTTTTACAAAGACGCTTTTCCAAAAGTTGGGAACCAAAGGCCTTATCATCATTCCCGTGCTTGTGGCCGGAGAATGGATCGGGGTGATTACTGCCCAATCTAAAGCAAAAATTTCCTTCACCCAAGAAAACATCCGGCACATTGTCAGTTTGGTGGATCAGGCCGCGGCCGTTATTCAAAACCACCGGCTGTATGAGCAGGCCATTCGCCGGGCGGCAGAATTGGAAGCGGTTGCCCAACTCGGGACCCTGGCGACCGTGCAGGTGGACATCCATGACCTCCTGCAAACCATCGTGACCCAGACCCAAGAACGGTTCGCCCTCTCGCACGCCGAAATGTATCTCTGGGATGCAAAAAGAGAGGGGCTTTCGCTAACGGCGGCGACGGGTGAGGTCGGCCAACAAATGATGGCGTCCAAATTTGGTCTTTCTATCCATGAAACGACCTCGTTGGTCGCACAGGTGGCCCGAACCCGTCAAGGTGAGTTTTGCAATAACCTGCCTAATGCTCCGACCTTCGTCGTTCCCCCGCTCCTGACGGAAATGCGCTCCATGATGGCGATCCCCTTACTGACGGCGGATGGTTTACTGGGTGTCCTGGCGGTGTACGTCGATACGCTCAACCGTTTTAGTGAAGAAGATCTCCGGATCAAAATGGTCTTAGGCGCTCAAATTGTTGCGACCTATGAAAATACAAGACTGTTCACCGAAATTCAGCAGGCGGCCCAACGCCTCAAAGAAGTGGACCGCTTAAAGAGTGAATTTTTGGCGAACATGAGTCATGAACTTCGTACCCCGCTCAATTCCGTCATCGGGTATTCCGAGGTGTTGTTGATGGGGATCGATGGCGAACTGAGCACGGAAGCACAAACCGATATTCAGGCAATTTTTGACAATGGCCGCCATCTCCTCAGTTTGATCAATGATGTGTTGGACCTGGCGAAAATTGAGGCGGGCCGGATCGTGCTGAACAAGAAGAAAGAAAGTGTCGTTTCCCTGTTTGATCAGGCTAAAACGAATAACATCGGTCTTTTGCACAAGCTCAAGAAAGCGATTGAGATCAAAACCGAAATTGCCGCAGACATACCCGCAATTTATGTTGATCCCACTCGCACGGTGCAAATTATCGGTAACTTGATTTCCAACGCCATTAAGTATTCCGATAAGGGAATCGTCACCCTACGTGGTTTCCATCAGGACGATTGGCTGAACATTGAGGTGGAAGATCAGGGCATCGGGATTGCAGAGGAAGACTTACCCAAAGTTTTCGATCAGTTTACCCAGTTGGACATGTCCAGCACCCGCAAGGTGGAAGGCACCGGCCTCGGGTTGTCGATCACGCGTCACCTCGTCGAGATGCACGGTGGCACGATCAGCGTTGAAAGCGAAGTCGGGGTCGGGAGCACGTTCAAGGTTCGTTTACCGATCATCGAGGCGAACGGACATCACAAAAACGGGGCGATCATACAGAACTAACGTGTTCGGTTTCAGTGGGTTTGTTCCCGAAGAACCCATTACCAGACCATTACGACTTGAACCCCAAAAGACCGGACAGGAGGTCCCCCCTCCTGTCCGGTCTCTTTTTTTGAGCTTTTTCTTTCACCCTGAGCAGTTACTCCACAAAAGCCCTCGGAATCCCTCATGTTCGTAGCGGTCTAATTTTGTAAACTACACCCATATAAAAGTGCAACCCGATGGTGAAGGTCTAAGAAGTTTTGCCCTGTGGTTTCCTTTCTGAGAATTTCCTGCTGTTGGGCTGAGTGGACAATTTCAATCACCAAACGAGCTTACAAACGATAGAGTAAAGATGCAAGACCGATTAATCTTATACGTCGAAGATAATTTTCATAACCGTCGCATTGTGAACAAAGTTCTGACTTCACAAGGCTACACCATCATTGAGGCCGTGGATGGAGAAAGCGGGCTGGAAGCCATCCGCAAGATAGTTCCTCCCTTGATTTTATTGGACATCACCCTGCCGGGCATGGATGGCCTGGAAGTTGTCCGCCATTTAAAGGCAGATCAGCTGTTGCAAGGGATTCCCGTCATCGCGCTGACGGCCTCTGCCATGCAAGGGGATCGAGAACGTTTCCTGGAAGCGGGGTGCGATGATTATCTTTCAAAACCCATTCAGGTGCATGAACTGATCGAAATGGTGAACAGATATTACCCTGTAGGTAATTACTCGCGTTTACAAGCGTAGAACTCGAAAAAAGACGAAGAGGGAACGGACATTCCCCTTTCCTCCTTTTTTGGATTTTCTCCTTTGGGTGAGTGGCTACCAAATTTTCAAGGTTCTACCGGGATTAACGGGTTTCCATCCCGTCAAAAACGGAAGAGCCATTTTTAAGAGTGACGATGGCAAAAATACTTCTTGTTGAAGACTTGAGCGATAACGCGAATCTGGTTCGCAAAATTTTAACCGCCAATGGCTATGAATTCCTTTGGGCAGAAACGGCGGAAAAGGGCATCGAAATGGCCCTGGAACACATCCCCGATTTAATTTTGTTAGATTTGGGATTACCCGATATGGATGGGCAAACGCTGGCTTTTGTCATACGCGATGAACCGACGCTTCAACATATCCCTCTCATCGCCATGACCGCCTGGCCCGAAGATACCGCCATGAAAATTATCCAGGCATATCAGTTTGACGGCTATGTGGGAAAGCCCTTTACCCTGGCTTTGTTTCTTAAAAAGATAGAAGAGTACCTGAAATGAACGATAATTCGATTCCGATGGTCCCGGCGAGCAAGTTTTCTTTCGATGCGCTGGCTTCCTTTTACAATGAGACCAGGGTCGATTATCTTGTCCCGATGCCGATGAGTTCCCTTCGTTTAGAGGAATACGTGCGTGATTATGATGTCGATCTTAAACGCTCCGTGATCGCCATGAGAGGCGGGAGAGTGATGGGGTTGGCGATGCTGGGTTTACGGGCCAACCGGGCCTGGATCACCCGTCTCGGGGTCATGCCGCAGGTTCGCCGCAGAGGAATTGGGGAGGCGATGTTGTTTTCTCTCCTTAACACGGCGAAATTTTTAGGGGTGGAGAAAATGGGCGCAGAGGTGATCAAAGGGAATCAGCCCGCATTGAGTCTCCTCCTCAAGTATGGGTTTAAGGATGGGCATGAATATCTCATTTTACGCCGCCCTCCCAAACTCATCGTCGATTTTCCAAATGGCGAAGCACGGTGGTTAAGCAAAGAAGAAGCCTTGAATTTCCTGGCAGACCGAAGCGACGAAAGTTGGCTCAACGAAAAAGAGTCGATGGCAAATTCACCCACGCTTCGAGGCATTCATTTAGTTCTTCCCGATGGGAGCAGTGGGTGGTTGGTATACAAACAAAAGTTATTGATGCTCACCAACATTCTCATTCACACGGAAAAAGGGGAGCCTCGAAATGTGGGCCGGCAATTATTGCTTCATTTGCACAACCAAAATAAGCGGATGGATACCCTGGCCGAAAATATTGAGGTCAATAATCCCCATTTACCGGCATTCCTGTCGCTGGGGTATTTTGAGGCCTTTCGTCGGATGGAACTTACTCAAACTTTTTGAGCCTCTGATTTTATGGACAAGGAGATTTAAAACATGACGATTCTGAACCCCTCGAACAAATCGCAATTTTCACAGGACGAAAAACCTGTTTCCACCTTTACGGATGTTTACAGCGGAACCACTTTCAGCGCCGCACAGGATGCCACCTCCCCAACACATCCCACCTCAGACGTGAAACCCTCCCCCGTTGAGTTAAGTACACCGAACGAACTGGAACGTTTACGCGACATCTTGTATGGCCGAAAATCAAAAGCCACGGATGAGCGGTTGGGCGCTTTAGAAACCCAGTTACGGATTTTAGAAGAACAAGTGCATTCTCGCCTCGTTGAGGAAACCTCCGCCCTGAGAGAAGATTTCCTGAACGAATTAGAATCCTTACGCAAGCAATTTTCGACCTCTCTGGAACAACAGGTCGCACAAATTTACAAGGATATGGGAACCCTTCAGAAAGAGTTGACCGAACGCCTTGAAAATCAGGATGCCCTTCAGGCTGAACAGTTGCGCGCGACCAAAAAAGCGTTGACCGAAAAGATCGAGTCTCTGACGATGACCTCCGTGTCCCAAATTCGCGAAGTCCAGCATGAATTGACGGATCGCCTTCAATCGTTGGCCCTCGATCAGACCGAGCGGATGCGCAACCTCCAGGTAGAAACACGCAAACGCGATGACGTGCTCCGCACTGAGCTGGTCGAAACCTCCAGCACTTTAGGCGCGCAAAAAGTAAGCCGCCGCGATATGGTTCAAATTCTCGTGGAACTTGCACAACGTTTACAAAACGAAGACTAGTGCTTGCAGATGACCCCCAATGCCTCTTCTCATCCGCCGGTTGAGGAGCAAGAGCCAGAAGTATTAATTGATACCATTCGCTCGCTCTTGTTCTCCCAAGACCTGGAGCGTTTAAATACCCTTGAAAAGCGTCTCAATGACCTTCGTTACCACGGACAAGCCGAAAACGAAGGTCTTGATGCACAAATTCAGGAGATATTAAAAGAGCTTCAAGCGATCCATAAGAAGATTCAGAAATCTGAGACCCGAACTGAGCAGGTGGCGAACGATGTCCGCACCCTTCAACGGAAATCGCAGGAGAACGAGGAAGGGCTGATCGAACGGATTACCCCCGTCATGACCGGGTTGGTGCGAAAAACCATTAGCACTTCCCCCGAGGAAATGGCGGAGGCCTTTGGCCCGATCATGGGGGAAGCGATTCGGGTGCAAATCCGTAACTCACGGGGGGAGATGGTCGAGGCGCTGTACCCTGTCATCGGTGAAACCGTCCAGCGCGCTGTTGCCGAATTCGCGAAGGAATTTCAGCGCAACCTGGATGCCCGTTTGAAAGCAACTTTCGGGCCACAAGGCTTGTTTCGCCGCTTAGGCGCACGTTTACGAGGGGTTTCAGAGACAGAACTGGCCTTGCGCGACGCTTTCCTCTTTGAAATCAAAGAAATCTTTATGATTCAGCATGGCTCTGGTTTGTTGTTTGCCCACAGCCATCCTGGAAGCGAAAACATCACGGACTCCGATTTAATCAGCGCAATGCTGACGGCCATCCGAGACTTCGTCAGAGAATCCTTTGCCACAGAAGACGCCCAGGATCGAGAATTAAGCGAAATCCAGTATGGCAATTTGCTTATCAAGATCGAAAGTGGAAAATACATTTATACAGCGGTCGTGTATCAGGGTGTTGAACCGGAGGGGTTTCGGGCGATCTTGCACCATTTTGTCTCCGAACTTCACGTCCGGTTTGGCAACGCCCTGCGCGATTATGCGGGCGACCCGGCCACGTTGCCGAATCTGCAACCCAACCTGGCCGAGCTAGTCCTCAACCTGAACGGAAAACCGGTACAACGCACATGGGGACGTTCCCAAAAACTGGGCGCGGCGGCGTTTGGACTTGGGATGATTATCCTGACGGCCCTCGCATGTTTTTACCTTCAATTTACCATCGCCCTGTATCCGCTCGCGTTTCCCTCCCCGACCGCCACCCCCACCGCACCCTTCACCGCGACTCCGACGAAAACCGCCACCCCCACCCAAACCGCCACCCCCACGGCGACCGTTACCCCGACTTCCACCGCCACCCCCTCGCCTACCGCGACCTTCACCGCCACCTCGACCGCCACCCCGACCCAAACGTTTACCCCCAGCCTGACACCAACCCCCATCGAAGCTTACATGTTGGGCGATACCTGGCTCAGAAGTTCACCCAGTGAAGAGGCGCGCACCTATGAGATCATTCTCGCCAATACTCCGGTAAAAATCTTGGCCGTTTATGATATTTGGGTCAAGATTTCATGGATAGAAGGTGAAACCCTCCGGGAGGGCTGGGTTCCGATCCGGTGGGTGGCCACGGTGGCCCCTATTCCCGCGGAGATGATTACCCCAACCCCGATGAACAGGTAACTTCTCAACGCCAGTGTGAGCAGTCTGCTACGTAAGATGTGAATATCAGGAAAAAAAGATGAAAATTATCCAAAAAAAAATTTGCCTGTTGGGAGACTTCGCAGTGGGTAAAACCAGCCTGGTTCGCCGGTTTGTCGAAAGCCGCTTTGACGATAAATATCTCAGCACCATCGGAGTCAAGATTTCCCGCCGTTCTTTTACGCGTTCCTATGGCACTTTGAATTTGTTGATCTGGGATTTGGCAGGGAGTGAAGAATTCAAAGAATCCACCTATCTACAAGGGTCGGCGGGGGCGCTCATTGTCTGTGACCTGACGCGTCGCTCCACCCTCGAAACCCTGAAAAACTACGCTTCCTATTTGTACCAGTTCAGCACCGGGGCACCGCTGGTATTTATTGGCAACAAATCGGATTTAGTCGAACAATGTGCCATCAAGGAATATGAGTTACAGGATGTCGCGGCCAGATTTAATAGTCCTTATCTGTTCACCAGTGCAAAAACTGGTGTGCAAGTTGAAAATGCGTTCAGCATCCTTGCTGAAAAGTTGGAGCTTTCTCTATGACCCTTTTATTAGAGGCTCGGAGCAAAATTCTGCTTGAAGAAGAATTGGCACGTGCCCTCATTCTTTCGCATTGGATCGCGTATGCGACCACCGACCCCGAGGGCATCATTAACCTTGCCTCAGACAATTTTTGGGCCCTCCAAAGCGAGCCGTCCATCTCTGCGGTGGGATGCAGTTTGCCGGAAGTTTTATGGGAATTTGTCGGGGTCGAGCACATTTTGGCTGAAATCATGCAGGGAAAACGCGCTGTATTTCAGCTTAATCGAATTGTGCGTCCGGCATTGGGGGGAGAAGCGCAATATATCAACATTCAAGTGGTCGCCCTCAGTGAGTTAAATCCTGGGAGTGGGTTATTGCTGATTATCGAGGATATTAGTCGGATGGGGCAACTCGAACAATCCGTCACCCAAGAAAGAAATCAATTACTGTTAACGAAAACCGCCTTAACCGAAGCGAATCAAAAACTCACGCGCCTGGACCGATACAAGTCAGCGGTGGTCGCCATGGCGGCACAGGACATCCAAACCGCGTTGCTGGCGGCCTATGAGTTTGCAGAACGCATTATCGCCTCCCCATCCCATGAGGATGTTTATAACCATGCACAGGTGATCTTGTCGCAAAGTCACTACGCCTTGCAACTCATCAAAGATCTGGTGGAGTTAGATCAAATTGAGCGGGGAGTCAGCCGCCTGAAAATTGAACCCTGCGATCTCCAGGAATTATTGCAAAAAGTCATCGAAACCATGCGCCCCATCGCCCACACCAAACAGCAATCCTTATCTGTGGAAAAACGAGGGCACCCTGTCACTATTTTCGCCGATACGCCCCGCTTAAAGCAGGCTTTGTTTCGTCTGTTAAGTACAGCCTTGCACTTTTCCGCCCCGGAAACGCATATCCATTGCGAAGTGTTGTTTCAAGAGCAGACGACGACTTTGAAAAATAATTTCGCAGTGATTCAAATTGCCAGTCAGTCGTCCAGTGATATGGACGATATGACCTTTCTCGAGAATACTTC
>WBZL01000673.1_pt1 | contig 38294 bp, 31 predicted proteins | sample 5204291 | NCBI WGS metagenome assembly WBZL01 (sample SAMN12344345, study PRJNA552823) | activated sludge metagenome | biome: Activated sludge suspended growth; feature: Nitrification reactor; material: Wastewater; isolation source: activated sludge from nitrification reactor of wastewater... | reverse complement strand
TGACGGCCTGACACCTCCGGGCGGCCTCGCGGGGTCGCCCGTAGCCGGGTACGGGAAGGAGCATGTTCCTGTCGGTATTCGACGGCTTCAAGATCGGCATCGGGCCGTCGTCGTCGCACACGATCGGGCCGATGGTCGCCGCCGCGCGGTTCCTCGACGACCTGCGTGCCGACCAGTCCGCAACCCGGCCGCGCGCCTGCATCCGAGGGCCAGCCTGCACGGCTCCCTGGCGGTCACCGGCCGTGGCCATGTCACCGACCGCGCCGCCTTCCTTGCGCCCCCGTGCACATACGAGGCGGCTGACGGCCGCGCCGCTTGGGGCGGTGGACCGTGACAGCGGCTCTGGGGGTCCCGGCGCGGAGGGACCCATGCCGCCGCGGCGTCGGCGCAGCGCTGATCGGTCGCGTCCCAAGCGCGCGATCGCGCGGTGCCAGTCATCCGTGGCCACGCCGCCCTCTGTCCGTCGCCAACAGACCCGCCTGGCAGCGAAGTTCCGCTCTGGACCTATTGCCGCGACCGCTCTGGCCCTACGGCAGCGCGGACATTCGTGGTGTTCTGGCGCGGAATGGCATTCCGTCGCGCGGCGGGGTGCGGCATGATATGCGCCGGACATTCCCGGGGCATCCCAGACACGAGGCAATCCGATGACCAACGCGCTCTATTCCAACGACATTTCCGAGGTGGTCGAGGCCGATCGCGCCCACCTCTGGCATCACCTGATCCAGCACAAGCAGTTCGAGACCGTGGACCCCCGCGTCATGGTCGAGGGCAAGGGGATCCGGATCTGGGACGCGAAGGGCAAGGAATACATCGACGCCGTCTCGGGCGGGGTCTGGACGGTGAACGTGGGCTACGGACGCGAATCCATCGCCAAGGCGGTCTATCACCAACTCGTCAAGATGAACTACTTCGCCAATTCCGCCGGTTCCATCCCCGGGTCGATCTTCGCCAAGATGCTGATCGAGAAGATGCCGGGGATGTCCCGCGTCTACTACACCAATTCCGGATCGGAGGCGAACGAGAAGGCCTTCAAGATGATCCGCCAGATCGCGCACAAGCGGTACGGCGGCAAGAAGCACAAGATCCTCTTCCGCGACCGCGACTACCATGGCGGCACGCTCGCCACCATGTCGGCGGGCGGCCAGGACGAGCGGGTCATGCAGTACGGGCCGCTCGCACCGGGCTTCGTGCGGGTGCCGCACTGCCTCGAATACCGCAAGCACGAGCTCGACGGCGCGCCCGACGCGAATTTCGGCGAATGGGCCGCCGACCAGATCGAGAAGGTGATCCTGCGCGAAGGCCCCGACACCGTGGGCGGGCTCTGCCTCGAGCCGGTGACGGCGGGCGGTGGCGTCATCACCCCGCCGGAAGGCTACTGGGAACGGGTGCAGGAAATCTGCCGGAAGTACGACATCCTTCTGCACATCGACGAGGTCGTCTGCGGCGTGGGCCGCACCGGCACCTGGTTCGGCTACCAGCACTACGGCATCAAGCCCGATTTCGTGACGATGGCAAAGGGCGTGGCCTCGGGCTATGCCGCCATCGCCTGCTGCGTGACGACCGAGGCCGTCTTCGAGATGTTCAAGGACGATGCCGCCGACCCGATGAACTACTTCCGCGACATCTCCACTTTCGGTGGCTGCACGGCCGGACCGGCGGCGGCGATCGAGAACATGCGGATCATCGAGGACGAGGGGCTTCTGGCCAACACGGTCAGGATGGGCGAGAGGACCATGGCGAACCTCGCGGCGCTGATGGAAAAGCACCGCGTCGTCGGCGACGTGCGCGGCAAGGGGCTCTTCTGCGGCGCCGAACTGGTTGTCGACCGGCAGACGAAGGAGCCGGTGGACGAGAAGAAGGTACAGGCGGTCGTCGCCGATTGCGCCGCGCAGGGCGTGATCATCGGCGCCTCCAACCGCTCGATCCCGGGGCGGAACAACGTCCTCTGCCTCTCGCCCGCGCTCATCGCCACGGCGGACGACATCGACGCGATCACCGGGGCGATCGACAAGGCGCTGACCAAGGTCTTTTCCTGAGGCTTTCGCCCCGGACACGGGGCGACAGGGTGGGGGCGCTGCCCCCACGACCCCGGGGTGCCCGAGCATCGAAGAAGCAGCGGGCGCGGCTTGACGGCGGCGCCCGTTTCCGCATTGATGCGTGAGTCCAGATGCAGGCGCGTTAGGTCCAGTGATGGCGATTCCTGCCGAAGCCTTCCACCTTGAACCCGGCGCCGCGGGCACGCTCCAGCAGCAGATCCAGGAGATGGTGGCGGGCGGAATCCTGCGTGGCCGGTTCCGGCCCGGCGAAAAGATGCCGTCGAGCCGGGGGCTCGCCCGGCATCTCGGCGTGAGCCGGATCACGGTGACGCTCGCCTATACCGAGCTTGTCGCGGGCGACTACCTCACGGCGCGCGGACGGTCGGGCTATTACGTATCGGAAAGCGCGCCGTCTCCTCCGGGCTTCGAGATCGCCGCGGGCGAGGGGCGGGACAGCGTGGACTGGGCGCGCGCGACAGGGGGGCGGTTTTCGGCCCACGACCTGCCGGTCAAGCCGCGCGACTGGCACGCCTATCGCTATCCCTTCATCTACGGCCAGGCGGATGCCACGCTTTTCGACCATCAGAACTGGCGCCAGTGCGCGCTGCGGGCGCTCGGCCGGCGGGACTTCCAGTCGCTGACCGACGACTTCTACGAGGACGACGACCCTTTGCTGGTGGAATACATCGCCCGCGCCATCCTGCCGCGGCGGGGGATTGTTGCCCGGCCCGGCGAGGTTCTCCTGACGATGGGGGCGCAGAACGCGCTCTGGATCGCGGCGGCAGTGCTTCTTGGCCCCGGGCGCGTGGCGGCGGTGGAGAATCCCTGCTACCCGGGTCTTCGGATGATCCTCCGCCAGCAAGGGGTCGAGGTGCGCGCGGTGGATGTCGACCCGGGCGGCCTGCCGCCCGAGGCGGTGCCGGAGGGCGTGGCGGCCGTCTTTACCACGGCGAGCCACCAGTGCCCGACCAACGCGACGATGCCGCTCGAGCGGCGCCTGGCCCTGCTGGAGCGGGCGGGGCGCGACGATTTCCTGATCGTCGAGGATGATTACGAGTTCGAGATGTCGTTCCTGAAGCCTGCCGCGCCAGCGCTGAAGTCTCTCGACCGCGAGGGGCGGGTGATCCACATCGGGTCCTTCTCCAAGTCGCTCTTCCCGGGGCTCCGGCTCGGTTATCTCGTCGCGCCCGAGGGCTTCATCCGCGAGGCCCGCGCGCTTCGCGCGGCGATGCTGCGCCATCCGCCGGGACATATCCAGCGCACGGTCGCCTATTTCCTTGCGCTCGGGCACTACGACGCGCTGATCAACCGGCTGAACGCGGCCTACAAGCGGCGGCGCACGGTGATGGACGAGGCGATCCGCGACCAGGGGCTGGAGGTCGCGGGGCAGGGCGGTTTCGGCGGGTCGAGCTTCTGGATGCGTTCCGCGGGCGTGGATACCGTCGCGCTGTCGCTCAAGCTGCGCGAGAGGGGCGTGCTGATCGAGCCGGGGCGGCCCTTCTTCGCCCCGGGCACCGCGCCGGGCGACACCTACCGGCTCGCCTATTCCTCGATCGCGCAGAACAGGATCGCCGAGGGGGTCGCGTTGATCGCCGAAGCAATCCGCGAAACTGGCCCTAGCCGGCCGGTCTGACTGGCCCTACTTTGCGGCGCGACCGCCGGGTAACTTTTCGCTGGCACGGGGAATGACCAGGGAGAAGCGCAATGAAGATGACGACGGAAGAAGCCTTCGTGAAGGTGCTGCAACGGCACGGGATCGAACACGCCTTCGGAATCATCGGCTCGGCCTTCATGCCGATCTCGGATTACTTCCCGAAGGCGGGGATCACCTTCTGGGACGTGGCGCATGAATGCAACGGCGGCTACATGGCCGACGGCTTCACCCGCACCACCGGCAAGATGGCGATGATCATCGCCCAGAACGGCCCCGGCATCACCAACTTCGTCACCGCCGTGAAGACCGCCTACTGGAACCACACGCCGATGCTGCTGGTCACGCCGCAGGCCGCGAACCGGACCATCGGGCAGGGCGGCTTCCAGGAGGTGGAGCAGATGGCCGCCTTCAAGGACATGGTCGCCTATCAGGAAGAGGTGCGCGACCCTTCCCGCATCGCCGAGGTGCTGAACCGCGTCATCACCAAGGGCAAGCGGCTGTCGGCGCCGGTCCAGATCAACGTGCCGCGCGACTACTGGACGCAGGTGATCGACGTCGAACTGCCCGCCATCGTCGATTTCGAACGGCCCGCGGGCGGTGAGGATGCCATCGCCGAGGCGGCGAAGCTGCTCTCCGGCGCGAAATTCCCGGTCATCCTCAACGGCGCGGGCGTGGTCCTCGGCGGCGCGATCCCGGCCTCGCAGGCTTTGGCGGAAAGGCTGGACGCGCCGGTCTGCTGCAACTACCAGCACAACGACGCCTTCCCGGGCTCGCATCCTCTCTTTGCCGGCCCCTTGGGCTACAACGGGTCGAAGGCGGCGATGGAACTGATCGCCAGGGCCGACGTGGTGCTGGCGCTCGGCACAAGGCTCAACCCGTTCTCGACGCTGCCGGGCTATGGCATCGACTACTGGCCGAAGGCGGCGAAGCTGATCCAGGTCGACATCAACCCCGACCGGATCGGGCTGACGAAGCCGGTGGCGGTCGGCATCGTCGGCGATGCGAAGGAGGTGGCCGGGGCGATCCTCGCACAGCTTGGCGACCATGCCGGAGACGCCGGAAGATCGGATCGCAAGGCACTGATCGCCAAGACGAAATCGGCCTGGGCGCAGGAACTGACCTCGATGGATCACGAGGCGGACGATCCCGGCACCACTTGGAACGACCGCGCGCGGAAGGCCAAGCCGGACTGGATGTCGCCCCGCATGGCCTGGCGCGCGATCCAGTCGGCGCTGCCGAAGGAGGCGATCATCTCCTCCGACATCGGCAACAACTGCGCCATCGGCAATGCCTACCCCTCGTTCGAAGCGGGGCGCAAATACCTCGCCCCCGGCCTCTTCGGCCCCTGCGGCTACGGCTTCCCGGCCATCGTGGGCGCAAAGATCGGCAACCCGGACACACCTGTCGTGGGCTTCGCCGGGGACGGTGCGTTCGGGATATCCATGAACGAGATGGTGGCGATCGGGCGCAAGGAATGGCCGGCGATCACCATGGTTGTCTTGCGCAACTACCAATGGGGGGCGGAAAAGCGGAACACCACGCTCTGGTATTCGGACAATTTCGTCGGGACCGAGCTGAACGAGGGCGTGAGCTATGCCGGCATCGCGCAGGCCTGCGGGCTGAAGGGCGTTCAGGCGCGGACGATGGCGGAGCTGACCGCCGCGCTCGACCAGGCGCTGAAGGACCAGAAGGCGGGCAGGACCACCTTCATCGAGGCGCTTCTGAACCAGGAACTGGGCGAGCCCTTCCGCCGCGACGCGATGAAGAAGCCGGTGGAGGTCGCGGGCATCGACCGCGCCGACATGCGTCCCCAGAAAGGCGCGTGATGGCGCTGCCCTTCGGCCTGTCGCCGGGGGCGGCTGCCTTCCTCGCCTTCGCGGTCTTCGCGGCGGCCTTCGTGCGCGGTTATTCCGGCTTCGGCTTTGCGGCACTCGTCGTCTCGGCCACGAGCCTGGTGACAAGCCCGCTTCATGCCGTGCCCGTGGTCATCATCTGCGACATCCTGATGACCGTGCAGCAGGTGCCGGGAATCTGGGGGCGGATCGACTGGCGACGCGTCGCCTACCTCACCCTCGGCACGCTGCCGGGTGTGCCGCTCGGCGTGGCCGTCCTTTCCGGGATCGGCACCGACATGGCCCGTGCCGTCATCGCGGGCTTCGTCCTTCTGATGTGCGCGGGGCTCTGGGCGGGCTGGAGCCTGCCGGGGCGCGTGGGCGGGGCGGGCCATGCGGGTACCGGCTTTCTCTCGGGCTTCGCGAACGGGGCGGGCGTCGGCGGCCTTCCGGTCGCCGTCTTCGTCGCGGCGCAGCCGGTGGCGGCTGCGGTGTTCCGGGCGACGCTGGTCGCCTATTTCACGCTCATGGACCTCTGGTCGCTGCCGGTCATGGCGCGGGCGGGCATGATCGAGGCGGACACCGGCCGTGCCGTCCTCTTCGCGGCGCCCATCATGGTTCTCGGCCTCTGGCTCGGCAGCCGGCATTTCCTGAACGCTGAACCGGCGAGCTTCCGCCGCTTCGCGATCCTCCTTCTCGCCGGGCTTTCGGTGCTCGGCCTTGCGAAATCGGTGATGTGAGATGAGGGATGCCCCGATCCTCGTCGTCAACGCCGGGTCCTCCTCGGTCAAGGTGGCACTCTTCGGCGCTGGCGACGGGGCGCTTCTGACGCTGAGCGTCTCCGAGGTGGGTGGCGAGGCGCGGCTGAGGATCGGCGCCGACGAAGGCCCCTGCGCGGCCGCCGACCACGAGGCGGCGATCGGGCTCATCCTCGACGCCTGCGAGGCGCGCGGCTTTCCTGTCGCGCGGCTTGCCGGCACCGGCCACCGGGTCGTGCACGGAGGGCAGGGCCTGACCGAGCCGGTGATCCTCGACGACGCGGCAATTGCCGCGATCGAGGCCTGCGTGCCGATCGCGCCCCTGCACAACCCCGCGAACCTCGCGGCGATCCGGGCGATGCGCCGCCGCGCGCCAGGGCTGCCGCAGGTTGCCGTCTTCGACACCGCCTTTCATGCGACCAACCCCGAAGTTGCCGTGCGTTATGCGCTGCCGGATTCCGAGACCGCGAAGGGCCTGCGCCGCTACGGCTTTCACGGCATTTCCTACGCCAGCCTGACGGAGAGGCTGCCGGGTCTCCTCGGCGGCCCACTCCCGGCGCGGCTTCTCGCCTTCCACCTCGGCAACGGCGCTTCGCTCTGCGCGATCCGCGAGGGGCGGTCGGTCGCCTCGTCGATGGGCTATTCGCCGCTCGACGGGCTCACGATGGGCACGCGCACCGGGCAGATCGACGGCAACGCCGTCTTGCGCCTCGCCGAGGATCACGGGATCGCCGGTGCCGCGCGCATCCTCAACCGTGAAAGCGGGCTCCTGGCGCTGGGCGGGGCATCCGACATGCGCGCGCTCCACGCGGCCGGAACCGAGCAGGCCCGGTTCGCCATTGCGCATTTCTGCTACTGGGCGGTGCGGCACGCGGGCTCAGCCGTTGCGGCGATGGGTGGGCTCGACGCGGTCGCCTTCACCGGCGGCATCGGCGAGAACGACGCCGAGGTCAGGGCGCGCATATGCGAGGGACTCGGCTTTCTCGGCGTGACCGTGGACGCGGCGGCGAATGCCGGGAACGCGCTCCGCATCGATGCCGGAGGCGCGGTCGCCGTCGCCATCGTGCCGGCCGCCGAAGAGGCCTGGATCGCGGCCGTGACGCGCCGGCTGACCGGGAGCGGGCGATGATCGCACGGCGGAACAGCGGACTTGCCTTGCGGGGCGGGGGCGGACAAGGTTCGCATTAGGGGCGGGATCGGGGAACGACATGGGCCTTCAGGAGCCACGGATCGAAACGTCGCCGCGTGTCTCGGACGAGGTCCGCAAGACCACCTGCTACATGTGCGCCTGCCGTTGCGGCATCGACGTGCACCTGAAATCCGGCAGGGTCGTCTATATCGACGGCAACCGCGACCACCCCGTGAACCGGGGCGTCCTCTGCGCCAAGGGGGCATCCGGCATCATGCAGGTGACGTCGCCCGCGCGGCTTCGCGCGCCCCTGCGCCGGGTGGGGCCGAGGGGATCGGGTGCCTTCGAGGAAATCACCTGGGACGAGGCGCTGGAGATCGCGGTCGACTGGCTGAAACCCCTGCGCGAGACGGCGCCCGAAAGGCTCGCGTTCTTCACCGGCCGCGACCAGTCGCAGTCGTTCACGAGCCTCTGGGCCCAAAGCTTCGGCACGCCCAATTACGCGGCGCATGGCGGCTTCTGCTCGGTCAACATGGCGGCGGCGGGCATCTACACGATGGGCGGCGCCTTCTGGGAGTTCGGCGCCCCGGACTGGGAGCGCACGAAGCTCTTCGTTCTTTTCGGCGTGGCGGAGGACCATGACTCGAACCCCATCAAGATCGGCATCGGCAAGCTGAAGGCGCGGGGCGCGCGGGTGATCGGGGTGAACCCGATCCGCACCGGCTACAATGCCGTGGCGGATGACTGGTACGGGATCACACCGGGCACCGACGGCCTTCTGATCCTGTCGCTGGTTCACGAGATCCTGAAAGCCGGGAAGGTCGACCTCGATTACCTCGCCCGCTGGACGAACGCGCCCTGCCTCGTCGGCGAGGACGGGCTTCTGCTCCGCGACGCGGAGGGCCGGCTTCTCGTCATCGACCGGGCGACGGGCGCGCCCGCGCCCTTCGACGCCGGGGGCGTGCGCCCGGACCTCGGCGCAAGCTGGCAGGGCTGCCGGACGGTGTTCCGGCACCTCGCGGAGCGCTACCTGTCGGAAGACTATGCGCCCGAGGCTGTGGCCAGCCGCACGGGCATTTCCGCAAGCCGGATCAAGGGTCTGGCGGCCGAGATTGCGGCGGCGTTCGACGCGCCGGTGGTCCTCCCGCGGCCGTGGACGGACTTTCGCGGCGAGCGCCACGAGACCATGGTCGGCCGGCCTGTGTCGTTTCATGCGATGCGGGGGATTTCGGCGCATTCCAACGGCTTCCAGACTGCCCGCGCGCTCCATCTCCTGCAGATTCTCCTCGGCGCGGTCGAAACGCCCGGCAGCTTCCGTTTCAAGCCGCCCTATCCGAAACCCTTCGATGCGCACCCGACCCCGCATTGCGACTGCGTGCCGGGCAAGCCTCTCGGCGGCCCGCACCTCGGCTTTCCGCGCGGGCCGGAAGATCTCGCGCTGAAGGCCGATGGCAGCCCGGCGCGGATCGACAAGGCGTTTTCGTGGGAAAACCCGCTTTCGGTGCACGGGCTGATGCACATGGTCATTCCCAATGCCCATGCCGGCGATCCCTACCGGATCGACACGCTGATGCTCTACATGGCGAACATGGCGTGGAATTCCTCGATGAACACCGCCGCCGTGATGGAGATGCTGACCGACCGCGACGAGAAGGGCGAATACCGTATCCCGCGGATCATCTATTCGGACGCCTATGCCTCCGAGATGGTCGCCTATGCCGACCTTGTCCTGCCTGACACGACCTATCTGGAGCGGCACGATTGCATCTCGCTTCTCGACCGGCCGATCTGCGAACCCGACGCGGCGGCGGATGCGATCCGCTGGCCGGTGGTGGCGCCCGACCGCGAGGTGCGGGGCTTTCAGTCGGTGCTCGTGGACCTCGCCAACCGGCTCGGCCTGCCGGGGTTCGTGGATGAGGAAGGCCGCGCAAAGTACCAGGATTACGCCGATTACATGGTCCATCACGAACGGCGCCTGGGGGTCGGCCCGCTGATGGGCTGGCGCGGCGACGGCAGCGAGACGGGGCGCGGCGCTCCAAACCCCGACCAGATTGACCGCTATGTCGCGAACGGCGGCTTCTGCGTGGAACATGTGCCGGAGGAAGCCGCCTTCTTCAAGCCGTGGAACGCCGCGTATCAGGATTGGGCCGTAAACCTCGGGTTTTACGATAAACCCTTGCCCTACCTCTTCTCGCTCTGGGTGGAGCCCCTGCAACGGTTCCGCCTTGCGGCCGAAGGCCATGGGACGCGCCAGCCGCCGGCGCATCTGCGCGACCGGCTCCGGCAGGCAATGGACCCGCTGCCGGTCTGGTACGAGCCCTTCGGCGAGGTTGCGGGCGAGGACTATCCGGTCCATGCGCTGACCCAGCGGCCGATGGCCATGTATCACTCCTGGGGGTCGCAGAACGTGTGGCTGAGGCAGATCCACGGGGAGAACCCGCTCTATGTTCCGACGAATATCTGGGAGGAGCAGGGGTTCGAGGAAGGTGATTGGGCGCGCGTCACCTCGCCCTCGGGCGAGATCGTCGTGCCGGTGGCACACATGGCCGCGTTGAACGACGGCACCGTCTGGACCTGGAACGCGATCGGCAAGAGGAAGGGCGCCTGGGCCCTCGATCCTGCGGCGCCTGAGGCGACGAAAGGATTTCTTCTCAACCACTTGATCTGCGAACTTATGCCTGAGCGGGGGGACGGCCTCAGATGGTCGAACTCCGACCCCGTGACCGGGCAGGCCGCGTGGTTCGATCTCCGGGTGCGCATCGAGCGCGCCGCGCCACGCGCCGCGTCGGAGCCCGGGTTGGAGCCTCTCGCCTCTCCCGTTCCGCCCGCGCCGAGGCACCGGCCCTGGAGGGAGAGTCCATGACCGCGCTTCCTCCGCCGCCTGCGAAGAAACTGGGCCTCGTGATCGACCTCGACACCTGCGTCGGCTGCCACGCCTGCGTGACCGCCTGCAAGGGCTGGAATGACCAGGGCTACGGAGTGCCGCTTTCCGATCAGAATGCTTACGGATCAGAGCCTTCCGGAACGTTCCTTAACCGGGTCCACGGCTACGAGGTGGTGTCTGGCGGCGGCCCGGCCGAGATCGTGAACTTCCCCCGGTCCTGCCTGCATTGCGACAACGCGCCCTGTGTGACGGTGTGCCCGACCGGCGCCAGCTACAAGCGGGCCGAGGACGGGATCGTCCTTGTCAACGAGGACGCCTGCATCGGCTGCGGGCTCTGCGCCTGGGCCTGCCCCTACGGTGCGCGCGAACTCGACGCGCAGGCGGGCGTGATGAAGAAATGCACGCTCTGCGTCGACCGCATCTACAACGACACCCTGCCCGAGGAGGACCGTGTGCCGGCCTGCGTGCGCACCTGCCCGACCGGCGCACGGCATTTCGGCGATCTCGCGGATCCGGAAAGCGCGGTCAGCCGGCTCGTCGCGGAGCGCGATGGCTACGACCTGATGCCGGAACTCGGCACGGCGCCGGTGAACAAGTACCTGCAGCCCCGGCCGAAGGGCGCGGCCGAGGCCCGGCCGCTCGCGCCTCTCCTCGACGTCAGGGCGACGGGCCTCGCCGGCTGGCTCGACCGGCTGCTGGAAAGGCTCTGAATGCATCCCGCGCCCTCGGTCATCCTCTTCACGACGCTCTCGGGCGCGGGCTTCGGCCTGCTCTTCGTGCTTGCCACCGGCGCCGTCGCGGTCTTCGGGCTCGAGGCGTTCCTCCTTTGGGGCCTTGGCTACCTGCTGGCAACCGCAGGACTTCTCGCCTCCACCTTTCACCTCGGACGTCCGGAACGGGCAATGCGCGCCTTCAGCCAGTGGCGGACGAGCTGGCTCAGCCGCGAGGCCTGGGCCGCGGCGGGGGCACTCCTCATGCTCGCGCCCGTGGCGCTGGCGGCGGTGTCTGGCGGCGGGCTGCCGCCGGCCTTCGGGCTCACCGGGGCCCTGGCCTGCCTTCTCGCCCTGCTGTCAACCGGCATGATCTACGCCCAGCTCCGCACGGTGCCGCGCTGGAACCACTGGACCACGCCCGCGCTCTTCTTCGCCTGGGCGCTTGCGGGGGGCACCATCCTCGCCGGGTTGCCCTATGCCGCCGCGCTTCTCTGCGCCGCGCTCGCGGTCCTGCAGCTTTTCGCCTGGCGCAGCGGGGACAGACGCTTCGCGGCGCGCGGCCACACACTCGCGACGGCCACCGGACTCGGGTCACGCGGTGTTGTCCGGTCCTTCGCGCCGCCGCACACGGGCCACAACTACCTGATGCGCGAGATGATCCACGTCGTCGGCCGCCGCCATGCCGCGAAGCTGCGGACCCTCGCACTTCTCCTCGGTGCCGTCATTCCCGCGATTCTCGTGGTGGCCCTGCCGTCCTCGTTGCCGGCACATGTCCTCGCCTTTGCGGTTCACCTTGCCGGGGCGTTCGCCGCCCGCTGGCTCTTCTTCGCCGAGGCCGAGCATGTGGTCGGTCTGTTCTACGGCGCGCGGTGACATCGCCTGCGGGATGTAAATTGACTAGACAATCAACAAAAAGCAGGCAGGATGTCGCCCAGGGGGAGTGGTCGGTCGCGATCGGGAATCGCCTTCGCCGGCGAACGCGGACGCTGCAGCGCCGAAAGTCGGACCGGGGCGGCGGCGCCCGCGCAGGGAGGGGGAGGCAATGACGAAGATCTCGAAGATCGAGACCTTCTCGGATGAATTCGTGTGCTTCACCCGCGTCATCTCCGAGGACGGTTCCTTCGGCTGGGGCCAGACCTCCACCTACAATGCCGACATCACCGCCCAGGTTCTGCACCGCCAGGTCGCGCCGCATGTCCTCGGGCAGGAAACCGGGGATATCCTCGGCCTCGTCCGCCGAGTGGAGGAGAAGGAGCACAAGTTCCCCGGCTCCTACCGCTGCCGGGCGCTGGCCGGGCTCGACACCGCGCTCTGGGACATGGCCGGGCGGCGCGAGGGCAAGCCGGTGGTGGAGCTTCTGGGTGGCCGGCCCGGCCGGCTCAGGGCCTATGCCTCGTCGATGAAGCGCGACATCTCGCCTGCGGACGAGGCGGCGCGGCTCTGCCGCTTGCGCGACGAGAAGGGCTTCGACGCCTTCAAGTGGCGCGTCGGCGCCGAGTGCGGCCACGACATCGACGAATGGCCGGGCCGGACGGAGGAGATCATCCCGACCGTCGCCCGCGCGCTCGGCGACGGGGCGGCCAAACTCGTCGACGGCAACTCCGGCTTCTCGCCCGGCCGTGCGATCGAGGTCGGCCGGATGCTCGAGGCCGAGGGCATCGGTCATTTCGAGGAGCCGTGCCCCTACTGGGAACTCGACCAGACGAAGGAAGTCGCCGACGCGCTTGCCATCGACGTGACCGGGGGCGAGCAGGACTGGGACATGATCGTGTGGCGCCAGATGATCGGGACGCGCGCCGTCGACGTGGTGCAGCCCGACGTGATGTACATGGGCGGCATCGCCCGCACGCTCCTGGTGGCCGGGATGGCGGCGGAGGCGGGCCTGCCGTGCACCCCGCACAGCGCCAACCTCTCGCTCGTCACGATCTGCACGATGCATCTTCTGGGCGCGATCCCGAACGCCGGAAAATATCTGGAATTCTCGATCGAAGGCGACGACTATTACCCGTGGCAGAAGGGGCTCTTCCGGGGTGACCCCTTCGCCGTCGAGGACGGCGAGGTGCGGATCCCCGAGGGACCCGGTTGGGGCGTGGAGATCAGCCCGGACTGGCTTGACCGGGCAACATACAAGGCGAGCGAAGTGGCGACCTGAGCGGCCCGCGATGCGGTGCGGACATGAGCGAAAAGCAAGAACCGACAACAGGGAGGAAGACATGAGAGACCATCTGACACGCGGCGGACTGAGCCGCCGGAGCCTGATCAAGGGCGCGACCGCGCTTGGCGCCGCCGGCCTGATCCTTCCGGCCGGCGTGCGGCGGGCTGCGGCCGAGCCGAAGCGTGGCGGCATCCTGAGAATCGCTCAGGCGGCAGGCAACACGACCGACGGCTACGATCCCGCGACCTGGGATTCACAGTTCGTGCAGGTCCTGCATACGGCGCGCTGCGGCTATCTGACCGAGATTGCGGCCGATGGCTCGCTGGTTGGCGAGGTCGCCGAAAGCTGGGAGGCGTCCGCCGATGCGGCCACATGGACCTTCAAGCTGCGTGAGGGGATCACCTATCACAGCGGAAAGTCCGTGTCGGGCGATGACGTGGTTGCCTCGATCAACCATCACCGCGGCCCCGACAGCAAGTCGGCCGCCAAGCCGATTGTCGAGCCGATTACCGACATCAAGGCCGACGGCAACACCGTGACCTTCACGCTGAGCGCGGGCAACGCCGACTTCCCGTTCATCATGTCGGACTACCACCTGCCGATCCTGCCCTCGGCGGACGGCAAGATCGACGCCACGACCAAGGACGGATGCGGCGGCTACATGATCGATTCGTGGGAGCCGGGCGTCGGTGCGAAGCTGACGCGGAACCCGAACTACTGGAAGCCGGGCCGGGCGTGGTTCGACGGGATCGAGATGAACGTGGTGCTGGATTCCGCGGCACGGCAGAACGCGCTGTTGACGGGAGAGGTCGACGTGATCGATCCGGTGGATCTTACCACCGTCGCGCTTCTGGAACGCGCGCCGGGGATCAAGATACTCAGCGTGGCCGGAACCCAGCACTACACCTTCGCGATGGACACGCGCGCCGACCCCTACAAGGATAACAATGTCCGCATGGCGCTGAAATACGCTCTCGATCGGCAGGAACTGGTAGACAAGATCCTTCAGGGCTACGGCACGATCGGCAACGACCATCCGATCGGTCCCAACCAGCGCTACTTCTATGCCGACCTGGAACAACACAGCTACGACCCGGACAAGGCGAAGTTCTACCTGAAGGAAGCCGGGCTCGACTCGCTGAGCATCCAGCTTTCCGCGGCCGACGCCGCCTTCACCGGCGCCGTTGATGCGGCGGTGCTGTTCTCGGAAAAGGCGGCGGCGGCGGGGATAACCCTCGAGGTCGTGCGCGAACCGAACGACGGCTACTGGGACAACGTCTGGTTGAAGAAGCCGTTCTGCGCCGTCTACTGGGGCGGCCGTCCGACCGAGGATTGGATGTTCTCGATGACCTACGCGACCGGCGTGCCGTGGAACGACACGTTCTGGTCAAACGCGCGGTTCGACGAGCTGCTTCTGGCAGCGCGGTCCGAACTCGACGAGGACAAGCGGCGCGAGATGTATCACGAGATGCAGTCGATCTGCGCAAACGACGGCGGGACCATCATCCCGATGTTCGCGAGCTACGTCATGGGTATGTCGGACAAGATCGGACACGAGGACAGGGTCGCGGGCAACTGGACGCTCGACGGGTTCCGCGCACTCGAACGCTGGTGGTTCGTCTGACGGTCCCGGCCCCGGCGTCCTGCGCCGGGGCCTTTCGCCCCTGACGGGGCCAAGCCGCAGGGAATTGCCGGCAAGACTGAGAAAGGGGGGCGCAGTTGTCCGACATATGGTCCATGATCGCCAGGCGGCTCCTGCTTGGCCTGCTCACGCTCTTCGTCATATCGCTCATCATCTTCGGCGCGACGGAACTCTTGCCGGGCGACCTCGCGCAGAACATCCTCGGCCAGTCGGCCACGCCCGAGACCGTCGCGGCCTTCCGCCGGGAACTCGGGCTCGACCTGCCGGCCCACACCCGCTACGTCAACTGGCTTCTGGGCGCGCTCCAGGGCGATTTCGGCACGTCGCTGGCCAACAAGCGGCCCATCGCCGATCTCATCGCCACCCGGCTGTCCAACACGCTTTTCCTCGCCGTCTATGCCGCGGCGCTCTCCGTGCCATTGTCGCTGATGCTTGGTATCCTTGCCGCGCTCTGGCGCAATTCGATCTTCGACCGAGCGGCGAACGCGCTCGCGCTGACCTCGATCTCGTTTCCCGAGTTCTTCGTGGCCTACATCCTGATCTTCGTGCTCGCCCAGTCCGGGCTTTTCCCCTCGATGGCGCGGATGGACCCCACGACGACCTTCTCCGAGGCGCTCTACCGCACCTTCCTGCCGGCGCTGACGCTGACGCTGGTCGTGACCGCGCACATGATGCGGATGACGCGGGCGGCGATCATCAACCTGCTGGCCAGCCCCTATATCGAGATGGCACGGCTCAAGGGCATGTCGCCCGCCCGCGTGATCCTGAAACACGCGTTGCCGAACGCGCTGGCGCCGATCGTCACCGTTGTCGCGCTGAACCTCGCCTACCTCATCACCGGCGTGGTCGTGGTCGAGGTGGTCTTCGTCTACCCGGGCCTCGGCCAGTTGATGGTCGACAGCGTCGCCAAGCGTGATTTCCCGGTCGTGCAGGCGGTCGCGCTCATCTTCGCTGCGGCCTACGTGCTTCTCAACCTCACCGCGGACGTGCTTTCGACGCTGTCGAACCCGCGGCTCATTCATCGCAAGTGAGGGGGCCCGCATGTCCGTCCTGTTCACGATCTTCTGGATCGCCGTCGCAGTGGTCGCCGCCATGGCGCTGGGATGGCTGTTTCGCTGGGCCGCCGTCGCCGCGAGCCGCGGCGAAGCACGCAGGGCGCTGAAGACGGCTCCGTTGGCGGCGAGCTTCGGAATGCTGGTGATCCTGATCTATGTTGTCGTCGCGCTTTTCGCTCCGCTGATCGCGCCCTACGCCGAACGCGAGGTGGTGGGGGCACAGTTCCTGCCCTGGGATGCGACGCATCCACTCGGCACCGACAACCTCGGCCGCGACATGCTGAGCCGTCTTGTCTACGGCGCGCGCAACACCGTGGGCATCGCCTTCGCCACCACAGCGCTCGCCTTTTTCGCGGGCTCGTTCCTCGGACTTCTGGCGGCGGCCGTGGGCGGCTGGCTCGATCAGGTTCTGTCGCGACTCGTCGATATCCTGATGGCGATCCCGGCGCTGATCTTCTCTCTCCTGCTGCTCACGATCTTCGGCACCTCGATCGTCACGCTTGTCCTGGTGATCGCGACAATCGACGCGACGCGGGTATTCCGGCTGGCGCGGTCGGTCGCGCAGAACATCGTGGTCATGGACTACATCGAGGCGGCGCGTCTCCGGGGCGAGGGGCTGATCCGGCTGATCTTCCGAGAGATCCTGCCCAACGCTCTGGCGCCTCTGGTCGCCGAGTTCGGCCTCAGGTTCTGCTTCGTATTCCTCGCCATATCGGCCCTCTCGTTCCTCGGCGTGGGCATCCAGCCCCCAACCGCCGACTGGGGCTCGATGGTGCGGGAAAACGCGACGCTGATCACCTTCGGCGATGTCACGCCGCTTCTGCCCGCCGGGGCCATCGCGCTCCTGACGGTTGCCGTCAACTTCGTGGTGGACTGGCAATTGCACCGCGCCAGCGGTCTGAAGGAGTGAGGCGATGAGCGAGTCATCCGCAAAGCCCGTCCTCCTGACCATGCAGGACATCCATATCGACGGCCGCTCCGGCGACACCTGGTCGCCGATCATCAAGGGAGTGGACCTGACGCTGCACCGTGGCGAGGTGATCGGCCTCATCGGCGAATCGGGCGCGGGCAAGTCCACGCTCGGCCTGGCCGCGATGGGCTTCACCCGCGACGGTTGCCGCATCTCGGGCGGCATGATCGATTTCGATGGGATCGACCTCCTCGCCATCCCGGAGCGCGAGCGGCGCGCGCTCCGCGGCAAGCGGATTGCCTACGTCGCGCAATCGGCGGCGGCCAGCTTCAACCCCGCCCACAAGCTTATCGACCAGTACTGCGAGGGGCCGGTGCAACACGGCGTCATGCCGCGCGAGAAGGCCGAGGCGGACGCGGTGGAGCTTTACCGCCGGATGCGGCTGCCGAACCCCGAGGAGATCGGCTTCCGCTACCCGCACCAGGTCTCGGGCGGGCAGTTGCAGCGGGCGATGACGGCGATGGCGATGTCGTGCCGGCCCGACCTGATCATCTTCGACGAGCCGACGACGGCGCTCGACGTGACGACCCAGATCGAGGTCCTGTCGGCGATCCGCGACATCGTCGCGCAGTTCGACACGGCAGCGATCTACATCACCCACGACCTCGCGGTCGTGGCGCAGATGGCCGACCGGATCAAGGTGCTCCTGCGCGGCGACGAGGTGGAGGAATCCGATACAAGGTCGATGCTCGCGGCGCCGAAGGAGGATTACACCAAATCGCTCTGGGCGGTGCGGTCCTACGCGCGGCCGGTGCAGCCGCCGGTCACCACGGGCGTGCCCGTCGTCTCGGTCCAGAACGTGACGGCGGGCTACGGGGCGGCGGACGTGCTGAAGAACATCGGCTTCGACATCCACGCCCGCCGCACGGTCGCGGTGGTCGGCGAGAGCGGGTCGGGCAAGTCCACGACGGCGCGGGTGATCACGGGTCTCCTGCCGCCGCGCCAGGGCCGGATCCTCTTCGATGGCCAGCCCTTGCCGCCGGACTACCGGCAGCGGAGCCGGGACCAGCTTCGCCAGGCGCAGATGATCTACCAGATGGCCGACACTGCGCTGAACCCGAAATTGCGCCTGCGCGAGCTGATCGGGCGGCCGGCGGAGATGTATCTCGGCCTGAAGGGCAAGGCGCTCACCGAGCGCATCCGGGACCTTCTGGCGTTGATCGAACTGGAGCCGGAAAAGTACATCGACCGGCTGCCGTCCGAACTGTCGGGCGGGCAGAAGCAGCGCATCGGGATTGCCCGCGCGCTGGCGGCCGAGCCGAAGTTCATCATCTGCGACGAGGTCACGTCGGCGCTCGACCAGCTCGTCGCGGAAGGCATCCTGAAGCTCCTCGACCGGCTCCAGTCCGAGTTCAACCTCGCCTACATGTTCATCACCCACGACCTCGCCACCGTGAAGGCCATCGCCGACGAGGTGGTGGTGATGCAGAACGGCCGGGTGGTTGAGCAGGGGCCGAAGGAAGAGATGTTCCAGCCTCCGCACGACCCCTATACCGAACTTCTCCTTTCCTCGGTGCCGGAGATGGACCCCGACTGGCTCACGCGGCTTCTGGCCGACAGGGCCGCGAGGCGCGCCGGGCAGGGCTGAGCAACGCCGATCCGGGGTAGCCTCGGCGTTCCGAATGCGCGAATGTCGGGGCAGGCATCGACTTCGGGGAGGGCGTCGCCATGAGGGCACTGATCGTCGAGAAGGGCGAGGACGGCGGCACTCGCGCCGCCGTGCGGGAGATCGCGGAAAGCCGCCTGCCCGAAAGCGAGGTGCGCGTCGCCGTCGAATACTCGACGGTGAACTACAAGGACGGGCTCTGCATCGGACCCGGCGGCGGGCTCGTGCGCAGCTACCCCCACATTCCCGGCATCGACTTCGCCGGCACCGTCGAACATTCCTCGGACCCGCGCTACGAGGCCGGCGACAAGGTCGTCCTGACCGGATGGCGCGTCGGCGAGGCGCATTGGGGAGGCTATGCCGAGAAGGCATCCGTCCGTGCCGACTGGCTGGTGCCGCTTCCTCCGGGGCTGACCACCCGCGCGGCGATGGCGGTGGGGACGGCCGGACTGACCGCGATGCTCGCGGTGATGGCGCTGGAGGATCACGGGCTGAAGCCCGGGCACGGACCGGTGCTCGTGACCGGGGCGGCGGGCGGCGTGGGCTCCGTCGCGACCGCGATCCTCGCGGGGCTCGGCCACGAGGTCGCGGCGGTGACCGGGCGGCCGGAGCAGGCGGAGTACCTGCGGGATCTCGGCGCGACGCAGATCGTACCGCGTGAGGATCTGTCGGAGGTGACGCGCAAGCCGCTCGAAAGCGAAAGCTGGGCAGGGTGCGTCGATGCCGTCGCCGGGGCAATGCTCGGCCGCGTTCTGAAACAGATGAAATACGGCACCTCGGTCGCGGCGGTGGGGCTTGCGGGCGGGGCGATGATCGAGGGCGCGATGGTCACGCCCTTCATCCTGCGCGGGGTCAACCTCCTCGGCATCGACAGCGTGATGCAGCCCTACGCCAACCGGCTCCGCGCCTGGCAGCGGATCGTCCGTGACCTGCCGATGGAGAAGCTGGAGGCGATGGTGGTGCCCGCGACACTTGCCGACCTGCCGCGGCTCGGGGCCGAAATCCTGAAAGGCAAGGTCCGCGGCCGCATCGTCGTTGACGTGCGGGCCTGAGCGGCACCGGGGATGCGGCGCGCGCGATGGATCGGCGCGGAAAGCGATGCTAGACTTTGCTCCGGCAAGGCGCTATGAGCGCAGCGCGTTAGCGCTAACATGAAGGAGCAGCGCGCATGGTCTCCAGGGTCATTCCGGTCGATCCCTTCGACCTCGTGGTGTTCGGCGGCACCGGCGACCTTGCCCGGCGCAAGATCCTGCCCGGCCTCTACCGTCGCTACCTGGCCGGCCAGATTCCCGAAACGTCGCGGATCGTCGGCGCCGCGCGCGGCGAGATGGATGACGCAGGTTTCCGCGCCTTCGTCGCGGACGCCCTGGGCGAATTCCTGCCCGAGGCGAAGCGCGATGGCGAGACCGTGGGCAAGTTCCTCGGCCATCTCCACTACGTCCCGGTGGATGCGAGGGGCGAGGGCGGTTGGGCCGACCTCGCGCGCCTCGTCCGCCGCGACGTCGTGCAGGCCTTCTACTTCTCTGTTGCCCCGGCGCTCTTCGGCGATCTTGCCGAGCGGCTCCACCGCTTCGGCATCGCGGCGCCGCACGCGCGGATCGTGGTCGAAAAACCCTTCGGCCGCGATCTGGAGAGCGCGCGCGCGCTGAACGCGACGCTCGCCGAGCATTTCGACGAGGGCCAGATCTACCGGATCGACCACTACCTCGGGAAGGAGACGGTCCAGAACCTGATGGCGGTGCGTTTCGCCAATATCCTGTTCGAGCCCTTGTGGAACGCCCGCCATGTCGATCACGTCCAGATCACCGTGGCCGAGACCGTGGGCGTCGGCGGGCGCGGAGCCTACTACGACAGGTCCGGCGCCATGCGGGACATGGTGCAGAACCACCTGATGCAGCTTCTCTGCCTCATCGCCATGGAGCCGCCCTACCGCTTCGATCCCGACGCCGTGCGCGACGAGAAGCTGAAGGTCATCCATGCGCTGCAACCGGTTCCTGTCGAGGACATCGTCCGCGGCCAGTACCGCGGCAGCGCGAAGAAGGGACCGGGGGGCGAGCCATCCTATGTCGAGGACGCCGAAAACCCCGCGTCGCGGACCGAAAGCTACATCGCGATGAAGGCGGAGATCGCCAACTGGCGCTGGAAGGGCACGCCCTTCTACCTGCGCACCGGCAAGAAGCTGCGCGCCCGCGCCTCGGAAATCGCAGTGGTCTTCAAGGAAGTGCCGCATTCGATCTTCGGCGAGGAGGAGGGATGGCGCGAGAACGTGCTCTCCATCCGGCTCCAGCCGAACGAGGGGATGACCTTGTCGGTGATGATCAAGGAACCGGGGCCGGGGGGGATGCGGCTGACCGAGGTGCCCCTGGACATGTCCTTCGCCGAGGCGCTCGGCGAGGAGGGCGCCGACATTCCCGACGCCTACGAACGGCTGATCATGGACGTGATCCGCGGCAACCAGACCCTCTTCATGCGCGGCGACGAGGTGGAGGCGGCCTGGGCCTGGAGCGATCCAATCATCGCCGGATGGGAGGCGCGGGGCGACCGGCCGAAGGGCTACGATCCCGGCTCCTCCGGGCCCGAGGATGCGCTGATGCTCCTGCACCGTGATGGCCGGCGCTGGCGCGAGATCCGGGAATGAGCGTCGGCCCGGCGCCCCGCACCGAAGGGGAGAGATGACCCATGGAAATCGTCGAGTATCCCGACCGCGAACTGATGATGATCGCTCTGGCCGACCGGCTGGCAAGCGAGCTTGCGACGGCGGTCCGGGGCAAGGGCAGCGTGAGCTTCTGCGTCCCGGGCGGTACCACTCCGGGGCCGGTCTTCGACACGCTTTCGGGCATCAGCATCGACTGGGACCGCGTCACGGTGTTCCTGAACGACGAACGCTGGGTGCCGGAAAGTCATGAACGGTCGAACGCACGGCTGGTGCGGCAACGGCTTCTGACCGGACGCGCCGCCGCGGCGGCCTTCGTGCCGCTTTATGCCGATACGCCCGAGCCGGAACAGGCGCTTGACGCGCTGACCGAGGCGCTTTCGCCCCACCTGCCAATCGATGTACTGCTGCTCGGCATGGGGGCCGACCTGCACACTGCTTCGCTTTTCCCCGGCGCCGACCGGCTGGCCGAGGCTTTGGCACCCGACGCGCCGGTCCTGATGGCGCTCAGGGCCCCGGGCGCGGGCGAGCCTCGGGTGACGCTGACGGCGCGTGTCCTGGCCGATGCGATGGCCTGCCACATCCTCATCACCGGGGCGGAAAAGCGTGCGGCCCTCGACCGCGCGCGGGGACTTCCGGCCGAAGATGCGCCGGTAAATGCCGTGCTGACGAACGCAACCGTCCACTGGGCGGAATGAACCGGACAGGAGACACCTCGGAATGAGCCTCTGGGACGACCTCGGATATCATCATGCCGCCCATGCCGACCGGCCGATCCTTTCGCTCTTCGAGGGGGCCGACCGGGCGCGGCATTTCTCGATCCGTGCCGACGGTCTTCTCTTCGACTACTCCAAGACCGGGATCGACGCCCACGCCCGCGACCTGCTGATCCGGCTCGCCGAAGGCGCGGGCGTGGCCCAGCGGCGCGAGGCGATGTTCTCGGGCGCGAAGATCAACGAGACGGAGGGCCGTGCCGTCCTCCATACGGCGCTGCGCAGTCCCGAAGGGCGAGTGACCGTGGACGGCCGCGACGTGATGCCGGAGGTCCGGGCAACCCGCGCCCGCTGCGAGGCCTTCGCCCGCGATTTGCGCGACGGGCGGTTCACCGGGCAGGGCGGGCGCATCACCGATGTGGTCAATATCGGCATCGGCGGGTCCGACCTCGGCCCGGCGATGGCGGCGACAGCACTTTCGCCCTATGCCGATGGCCCGCGCGCGCATTTCGTCTCGAACGTGGACGGCGCGCATGTCCATGACGTGCTGGCCCCCCTGAACCCCGAGACGACGCTTGTGATCGTCGCCTCCAAGACCTTCACGACCATCGAGACGATGACCAACGCGGAAACCGCGCGAAAATGGATGGCAGCCAAGGTCACCAGCCCGGCCGCGCAGTTCGCCGCCGTCTCGACCGCGCTCGACCGGACCGCCGCCTTCGGGATCGACCCTTCACGCGTCTTCGGCTTCGAGGACTGGGTTGGCGGCCGCTATTCGATGTGGGGCCCGATCGGACTTTCGCTGATGATCGCCATCGGGCCGGATCACTTCCGCGCCTTCCTTGCCGGCGGGGCGGCGATGGACGCGCAGTTCCGCGACGCACCCTTCGCCGACAACCTGCCCGTGATGCTGGCGCTCGTCGGCATCTGGCACAACCAGGTCTGCGGTCACGCCACCCGGGCCGTCCTGCCCTACGAACAGCGCCTGGCCCGGCTGCCGGCCTACCTCCAGCAACTGGAGATGGAATCGAACGGCAAGCGCGTGGCGATGGACAGCAGCGACCTTGCCATCCACTCCGGCCCGGTGGTCTGGGGCGAGCCCGGAACCAACGGTCAGCACGCCTTCTACCAGTTGATCCACCAGGGAACGCGGGTGATCCCCTGCGAGTTCCTTGTAGGCCGCGAGGGCCACGAGCCCGACCTGACCCACCAGCACCGCCTCTTGGTGGCCAATTGCCTCGCCCAGTCCGAGGCGCTCCTGCGGGGCCGCTCGCTCGACGAGGCGCGGGCGATGATGGCGAAGAGGGGTCTGTCTGACGCGGACCTCGACCGGCAGGCGCGCCACCGCGTCTTTCCCGGCAACCGGCCCTCCACGACGCTGGCCTACGACAGGCTGACGCCCTTCGTCCTTGGTCAGATCGTCGCCCTTTATGAACACCGGGTCTTCGTCGAGGGTGTGATCCTGGGCATCAACTCCTTCGACCAGTGGGGCGTGGAACTAGGCAAGGAGCTTGCTCTGGCGCTGGAGCCGATCCTGTCGGGCCGCGAAACGGCGGAGGGCAAGGACGGCTCTACCGCGATGCTGGTCGAGTACCTGCGCTGACGGCGCTCAGCCCTCGGCCAGGCGCCGGGCGCAGCCGGCAAGCGCGGCGTAGTCGTCCTCGATGATCGAGACGGGAAATGCCGCCGCAAGGGAGGAGAACCGCCCCTTTTCGCGGAAGGCTGCGGCAAATCCGAAGCGCTCGTAGTGCGCGGTGAAGGCGCGCGCCACGCCGCCGATCAGGTGGATGCCGCCGAAGGGCAGGTGGATGAGCGCCAGGTCGCCCGCAACCGTGCCGAGAAGCCGGACGAAGGCGGCCCCGGTCGCCTCGGCCACCGGATCGTCGCACCGGCCGATGGCCGCCATGATCGCAGAGGCATCGAGGCCGTCGTCCCGCCCGGCTTCGCGCGCGGCCCAGGCATGGAGCCGCTCCAGCCCGCGCCCCGAAAGCACGTCCTCCACCCCGGCGAAACCGTGCGCGGTCTCGACGAAGCGCATCAGGCTGAGGTCGGCCGCGCTGCGGACGGGAAGTGTCGCATGGCCGCATTCCGATGCGGTGACGAGGCGCCCGGCCGGGCCGTCATGAACCACCGCCGCATTGAAGCCGGTCCCGACGCCGATGACGAGCTGTGGCGAGGCGGCCCGCAGGGGTTCCGCCGTGCCGACGAGCGGCCGGAGGCAGTCGGCCGCGATATGGCCGAGTGCGTGGCCCTGCGCCTGAAGATCGTTGATCACCGCGACGTGCTCGGCCCCCGTGGCGGTGGCGAGTGCGTTGCGGTCGATGGTCCAGTCCAGGTTGGTGAGCCGTGCGACGCCATCGTCCACCGGCCCGGCGACAGCGGCACAGGCGCCCGCGATCTCGGGGCTGCCTGCCTCTGCGAGATAGGTCCTGAGGATCGGGACGAGTCCGGCATTGCCGGCGTTGGCGAAGCGGCGGATCGACGCGGGATCGACCGCGCCGCCCTGCGCGAGCGCCACGCGGGTATTGGTGCCGCCGACGTCCGCGACGAGGGAAAGGGGCTGGGCCATTCGCGTCATCCTGCCGGGTTGGCCCAGGGGGCCGCTACCCGGTGATAGGACGCTTTCGGGGTGGGCTTCAAGCGCGGCGACCGCGGCGCTGCCGGTCAGCCCGGCCAGATCAGCGTCATGGCGACGGTGAAGCCGGCGATGACGAGGAGGAAGGCCGAGGAGAGGCCCACGGCCAGCAGCGTGGCGGCCTGCCACGTGAGACGCGCGACGGGGGCGTGAAGCCCGCGGACGGCGGCGGGAAGGCGAGTCGCTTTCATGGTGCCATTAGGCCGGCGTTAGGTTTCCCCAAGCTTAATGCGTTCATGATAATCGTTTCGGCCGATGCGGCAAGCGACCTCTGGCGGGCGGGCCCCATGCCCCTGCAGCAGAGCCTTGCCTATGGTGCCGTGCTGGCGCGCTTCGGTGCGACCGTGGAACGGGTGGGGATCGTCGCGCCTTCGGGCGCGCGCGGGCGGGCGCAGGTGATCGCGCGCCGCGTCGGTCCCCTCGGGCTTCGTCTGCTGTCGCGCGGCCCGGTCTGGGTCGCGGCGCCGTCGGCGGCGGATCTGGAGACGGAGGCGGGGCTGGCGCTCCGCGCTCTCGGTCGGCGGTTCCGCCCGCTCGTCGCCACGCCCGAGATTGCCGGGCCGGGGCTGCCGCTCGTCACGCCCGGCCACCGCGCGCTGCTCGACCTGGCGGCGGAGCCGGGCCTGCTGCGGTCGCGGCTGGCGCCGAAATGGCGCAACCGGCTCGTCCGGGCCGAGGGCGCCGGCCTTGATCTGCGCCTCTCCTGGCCGGACGCTCCGACGGTCGCCCGGCTTCTGGCCGGGGATGCAATCCAGCAGAAGGCGCGGGGCTACCGGGCGTTGCCGGCGCGCTTCACCGAGGCGTGGATTGCCCGCGATCCCCGTTCGGCCCTCCTGGCCGAGGCGCGTCTCGGGGCGGTGCGGGTGGCGGCGATGCTGTTCCTGCTCCACGCGCCCTGGGCAACCTACCACATCGGGTGGGCGGGCGCGGCGGGTCGGCAGGTTCATGCGCACGCGCTTCTCTTGTGGCGGTCGATGCTGCATCTGCGCGATTTGGGGTTCTCCACACTCGACCTCGGCGACGTGAACACGGAGGATGCGCCGGGCCTCGCGCGGTTCAAGATCGGCACCGGGGCGCGGGTGGCGCCGCTCGGCGCAACGGTGCTGCTGCCGTTCCTGTAGCCGCGGCTAGAGTCCGCGCGCGTCGAAGACGAAGCCGAGGAGGTTCAGGAGAACCTGCGCCGCAAGGATGGCGGTCGAGCCGGTCGGGTCGTAGTCGGGCGCCACCTCGACAAGGTCGATCCCGACGATGTCGTGCGCCCGCGCCACGCCTTGCAGGATCTCCAGCACCTCGTAGTAGAGAAAGCCGCCGTGCGAGGGCGTGCCGGTCCCCGGCGCTATGGAGGGGCAGAAGCCGTCGATGTCGATGGTGACATAGAGCCGCGCGTCCCTGGGGATGCGCGCCAGAACCCCCGCCACCCCGAGCTTGCGCACCTGCCGGACGGAGAGGATGTCGGCCCCCATCGCGCGGGCCGCGTCGTAACCCTCCCTCGCGGTCGACGAGACGTTCCGGATTCCGAGTTGCGTCAGCCCCGTGACATGGGGCCTTTCCGCCGCGCGGCGCATCGGGTTGCCGTGGCCATGCCGGACGCCGTGGCGCTCGTCGACGAAATCGAGATGGGCGTCGATCTGCAGGATGTGGATCGGACCCTCACCATCGAAGGCGCGGATGCAGGGAATGTTCACCGAATGGTCGCCACCGATCACCACGGGAAGCGCGCCCGCCTTCAGGATCGCGCGCACCCCCGTCTCGATGTTGGCGTGGCTCCTTTCGGTGTCGGTGTGCACGATGTCGGCGTCGCCGATGTCGACGATGCGGACGGACGGGCCGAGATAGGTGCGGTCGTCCTCGTGGTCATAGGCGCCCGCGTGGCCGAAGGAGAAGAGCGTGGAGGCTTCGCGCACCGCGCGGGGTCCGAACCGGGCGCCGGGGCGGAACTGGGTGCCGAAGTCGAAGGGCGCGCCGAGGATCGCGGCATGGGCGTCGATGCTCGACCAGTCCTCGACGTAGGGCCGCTTGCCGAAGGTCGAGATGCCGACGAAGGGCAGATTGAGCCGCCCGCTTTCGTATCCGTGTCCGGTCATGCCGCGCCTCCCTCTTCGCGGTCAGGGTGGCGCGGTCCGATGCCGGCCGCAAGGGGCCTATTCGGCGGCGATCTTGATCACCGGCTCCATCGCGGCGAACTCCGCATCGGAAAGGTGGCACTTGATCTGGTGCCCGCCCGCGAGCATCCGCACGGGCGGCACCTCGCGCTCGCAAAGACCGCCGGGAACCTTCGATTTCCAACGGCAGCGGGTCTGGAAGGGGCAGCCGGGCGGCGGATTCATCGCCGAGGGGATGTCGCCTTCCAGCACGATGCGCTTCTTCTGCACATGGGTATCGGCGATGGGCACGGCCGAGAGGAGCGCCTCGGTATAGGGGTGGTAGGGCGGCGAGAAGACCTGATCGGTGGTTCCGAGTTCGACCACATGGCCGAGATACATCACCATCACCCGGTCGGAGAGATAGCGGACGATGGAGAGGTCGTGCGAGATGAAGAGGAGCGTCGTGCGGTTCTTGCGCTGGATCTCCATCAGAAGGTCGGTGACGGCCGCCTGGACCGACACGTCGAGAGCCGAGACGGGCTCGTCGGCGACGACGATCTTGGCACCGCCGGCGAAGGCCCGCGCGATGCCGACGCGCTGTTTCTGGCCGCCCGAGAGCTGGCGCGGCATGCGGTCGGCGAAGGCGCGGGGCAGTTTCACGAGGTCGAGGAGTTCCAGCATCCGCTTGTGCCGGTCGGCATCCGTCGCGCCTTCGCCGAAGATTTCCAGCGCGCGGATGATCTGCCGGCCAACCGTCATCGAGGGGTTGAGCGTGTCGAACGGGTTCTGGAACACCATCTGCACGCCCGAGACGGTCTCGGTGTTGCGGCTCTGGATCGGGGTTGACTGGATTTCGTTGTCGTAAAGCAGGATCTGGCCCGAGGTCGCGGTCTCGAGCCCCATGAGCACCTTCGCGAAGGTCGACTTGCCGCAGCCCGACTCGCCCACGATGGCGAGCGTCTCGCCCTCGTGCGCCTCGAAACTCAGCGTCTCGTTGGCCCTCACGACGCGGGTCTCGCCGCCGCCGAAAAGCGCGTTTGGCGAGACCTCGTAATACTTCTTCAGGTCCTCCATCTTGAGGACCACCTTGCCGATGGGCGTCTTCTCCGCAGTCTTCGCGGCCTTGGGGGGCGCGGCCCAGTCGATTTCCGACACGCGCAGGCAGCGCGTCTCGTGCCGGTCGTGGCCCGGCACCGCGGCCATCGGGATATCGCCGGCGTCGCAGCGACCGGCAACGAAATAGTCGCAGCGCGGGCCGAAGTTGCAGCCCGGCGGGCGTTCGTGGGGCAGGGGGAAGTTGCCGGGAATGGCGATGAGGGGCCGGGTCGTCTTGTCCGCGCCCGGCAGCGGGATCGAGCGGAAGAGCGCCTGGGTGTAGGGGTGCTGCATCTTGTCGAAGACATCGGTGATCGAACCGGTCTCCACCGCCTCGCCGGAATACATCACGCAAAGCCGGTTGCAGGTGTCGAGCACGAGGCCGAGGTTGTGCGAGATGAAAAGCATCGAGGTGCCGTACTTCTTGCCGAGGTCCTTGACGAGATCGACGACCGCTGCCTCGACCGTCACGTCGAGGGCGGTCGTCGGCTCGTCGAGGATGAGGAGCGCGGGCTTCGACATCAACGCCATGGCGATGACGATGCGCTGCTGCTGGCCCCCCGAAAGCTGGTGCGGGTAGGAGCGCAGGATGCGCTCGGGGTCCGGCAGGCGGACGTCGGCGACGACTTCGAGCGCGCGCTTCCAGGCCTCGTCCTTGCCGATACCCTCGTGGATCATCGGCACTTCCATGAGCTGCTGGCCGATCTTCATCGCCGGGTTCAGCGAGGCCATCGGCTCCTGGTAGATCATCGCGATCTCGGAGCCGCGGATGCCGCGGAGTTCCTCCTCGGTCATCGTCGTCAGGTCGCGGCCCTTGAAGCGGATCGTGCCGCCGGTGATGCGGCCGTTCTTGCCGAGGTCGCGCATGACGGCGAGCGCCACCGTCGACTTGCCGCAGCCCGATTCGCCCACCAGCCCCATCGCCTCGCCGGGCTGGACCGTGCAGGAGAAGTCCATGACCGCCGGGATTTCCCTCAGCCGCGTGAAGAAGCTGATCGAGAGGTTCTCGATCTCGAGGATCGGGCCGTCATAGTCCCACTTGGTCATGGCCTGTCTCCCTTTGGGTCGGGCGGGGGGATCTGCCCCCGGACACCCGCGGCATTTGCGGCAAGATGAAAGCAGGGGTGCCGCATCTTGTCAGTCCTTCAGGCTTTCCTCGCGCAGACCGTCGGCGAGGAGGTTGAGGCCGAGCACCATGCTCATCAGCGCGATCGCGGGCACGATCGCGGGGTGCGGCGCGATGGTGAGGAGCTTGCGCCCGGCGTTGATCGTCGAGCCCCAGTCCGGGCTTTCGGGGGAAAGCCCGAGGCCGAAGAAGCCGAGCGTGCCGAGCAGGATCGTCGTGTAGCCGATCCTGAGGCAGAAATCGACGATGAGCGGACCGCGGGCGTTCGGCAGAATCTCCCAGAGCATGATGTACCAGGGCCGTTCGCCCCGGGTCTGGGCCGCCGCCACATAGTCGCGCGTCTTGATGTCGAGCGTGATGCCCCGGACGATGCGGAAGACGGTGGGCGCGTTCACGAAGACGACCGAGACGAAGACGATGAGGATATTGCCCGGCACGTGGATGATGTCTGCAGCTTCGGGCAGAAGCGCGACCTTCGTCCCTGCCTCGCCGACGAGCGCGAGGTAGATGTAGCCGCCGAGGACGAGGATGACCGCAAGGACCTTCGTGCGGAAGGCCGGCGTCACGTAGTAGCGCGAGTTCACGAGGACCGCGAGGAAGACGAGCGGGAAGAGGAAGAGCACGATGGCGAGATACTGCGGCAGGCCTGTCGCCGCGATTTCCGGCGTGACGAGGAGGTAGAAGAGCAGGATCACCGGGAACGCGAGGATCAGGTTGGCGAGGAAGGAGAGCACGGTGTCGAGCCGCCCGCCGTAGTAGCCCGCGGGCAGGCCGAGCGTGATCCCCGCCATGAAGGCGAAGAGCGTGGCGAGGGGGGCGATGGCGATGACGATGCGGCTCCCGGCGACCATGCGGCTGAAGACGTCGCGGCCGAGGTGGTCGCCGCCGAGGAGATACCAGGCCGTGCCGTCCGGGACGGCGCTGCCCGGCGGCTTGTTCTTCATCTGGCTGATCTGGCTCAGCACGTCGTGGGTGACGATGAGGTCGGAGAAGAGGGCGGTGAAGACCCAGAACATGACGAGGCCGAAGCCGACCATGCCGATGGTGGAGTCGAAGAGCCGTCCGTAGAGGCCGAGCCGGCGCCGGTAGCGGGCCGAGACGGCGAAGGTCAGCACCAGCGCCAGCCAGACCGGCCAGAACCGCAGGAGGAGGGTGAGCAGGATCGTGCCCCAGCCAATGGCGTCCATGTCAGCTGATCCTGATGCGGGGGTTGAGGAAGACGTAGCCCACGTCGGAGATGAGCTGCGTAACGAGAACGACGGCCACGGCCACGACCGAGCAGCCGAGGAGGAGCTGGATGTCGTTGTTGCCCGCCGCCTGCACCAGTGTCCAGCCGAAGCCCTTGTAGTTGAACAGCGTCTCGACGATGACGACGCCGTTCAGGAGCCACGGAAACTGCAGCATGATCACCGTGAAGGGCGCGATGAGCGCGTTCCTGAGCGCGTGCTTCATCACGACGCCCCCGAACGACACGCCCTTGAGCCGCGCGGTGCGGATGTACTGGGCCGTCATCACCTCGGTCATCGAGGCGCGGGTCATCCGGGCGATGTAGCCGACGCCGTAGAGTGCGATGGTCAGGACCGGCAGGAAGAAATTGTCGAAGGTCACGCCGTCCATCGCGGCGGTGGCGGTGCCCTTGAACCACTTCAGCCCGACCGCCGACGACGCGAAGACGAAGATGAGGATGACGCCCGAAACGTACTCCGGCGTGGCCGTGGAGGCGATCGAGAAGGTGGAGAGCGAGCGGTCGAGCTTCGATCCCTCGCGCATCCCCGCGAGGACGCCGATGAGGAGCGAGGCGGGCACCATCAGCACGATGACCCAGAACATCAGCACACCGGTTAGACTGAGGTGATAGCGGAGCTTCTCTCCGACCGGCGCCTTGAAGAAGCTGGAGTAGCCCCAGTTGCCCTGCAGGACGCCGCAGAAGCGCGGCGCTTCGGCCGGATCGACGCCGGGGGTGAGACAGCGGCCGGTCGCCTTGCCGTCCTCCTCCCGGGTCCAGCCGGGCACGACGCCCAGCCATTCGCCGTAGCGGACGAGGAGCGGTCGGCCATGGCCGTTCTTTTCGAGCCAGCTCGCGACCTCGGCGTCCGAGATGCGGCTGCCGGCCTCGGACTTGGCGAGCTTTTCGAGGTTCGGCGGCAGGTTGGTGAGGAAGAAGACGACGAACGTCAGACAGAGTGCAGTCAGCACCATCGTCAGGACGCGCCGCATCAGAAACAGGGCCATGGTCTACCTCGTCCGTCCGTCCGCCCGGGTCGGGGGCAGGTACGCGGGGGAGCCGGGTGAAGCCGCGAGGGGCGCGCAGTCGGCGCGCCCCGGTTTCGGCCGGATCAGGCGGCGAGCCACCACTTGTAGTGGTGATGCTCGAAGGTCGGGTGCATGTCCGCGCCCTTCACGTTCTCCTTGTAGTGGCGATAGATCGACCGCCAGTAGGGCTGGATGAGAACGCCTTCGTCCTGCATGATCTTCTCGAGCTTGGCCATGACCTCGCGCCGCTTGTCGGCATCCGCGATGGACATGGCTTCCGACAGGAGTGTGTCGAACTCGGCGTTCGCAAAGGCCGTCTCGTTCCAGGCCACGCCGGACTTGTAGGCCAGCGCGAGGATCTGGACGCCGAGCGGGCGCATGTTCCATTCGGTCGAAGAGAACGGATACTTCGTCCAGTCGTTCCAGAAGGTCGAGCCGGGCAGGATGGTCCGCTTGATCTTGATGCCGGCATCGCGGATCTGCGCCGCCACCGCGTCGCAGGAAGCCGCCTGCCAGCCGTCGTCGAGCGAGATGAGCTCGAACTCGGTTTCGGCATGGCCGGCCGCGTCGATCATCTCCTTGGCCTTCGCCGGATCGACGACAAGCGGGTCCAGCTTGGCGTATTCCGGGTGGATCGGGCAGACGTGGTGATTTTCCGCGACCGAGCCGAGGTTGGCGTAGCCGAGTTCCAGCACCACCGCGTTGTCCACGGCCGTCTGCAGCGCCTTGCGGACGTTCACGTCCTTGTAGAGTTCGGCATCCTGGTTGAACCGGACGGCGAGCGTCGCCGCGGTGATCGCCTCGGACTTCGGCCAGCCGAGCCCGTCGAAGACCTCGACGAAGTCGCCGTCCGTGCGGTAGGTGATGTCGATCTCGTCCGCTTCGGCCGCAGCAAGGAAGGCAGAGGGATCAGTGCCGAGGTCGATATACTCGATCCGGTCCAGATACGGGCCGCCGTAGACTGCGGTGCCCCACCAGGTATGGTCGGGATTGCGGACCAGGACCTGCTTGACCCCCACCTCGTTCGATTCCGGCAGGTAGGCGCCGGTGCCGATCGGGTTCGCGGAGGGGTCGCCGTTGTCATAGGACTGGTGGACGACCGCGGCCGGATAGTCGGCCATCCCGACGATGATGGTGATGTCGGGCGCCGGCAGCGTCAGTTTCACCGTGTGGTCGTCGACCTGGGTGATGGCGCCGTCGCGCGCCTTCTTCGTGTTCTCGTCCACGAGCCCGCCCATCCGCGCGGCCATGGAATTGCCTTCCACGCCGGCATCGCACCAGCGCATGATGTTGTGGACGACATCGGCGGCCGTGAAGTCGTCACCGTTGTTCCACTTCACGCCCTGGCGCACCTTCAGCGTGTATTCCGTGGCGTTGTCGTTGATTTCCCAGCTTTCGAGCAACATGCCCCTGATCGAGCCGTCGATCTCGTACTCGACCATGTAGTCGAGCCAGCCGCGGCCGAAGTTCGCCAGTTCCGACCAGTCCCAGGTGCGCGGGTCCTTCTGGGCGCGCGTTTCCATCTGCATCCGGAGCGTGCCGCCGGCAACCGGCGTTTCCTGCGCGCGGGCCGGCGCGTCAAGACCCAGGAGGCCGTAGGCCGTGGCGCTGGCGACGCCAAGCGCCGAGGCCCGGGTCAGGAACTCGCGCCGGCTCATCGTTCCGGCGGCGACTTCGGCGGCATAGCTGAGTGCCGCCGGGTGAATCCGTGCGGGCATGTGGTGTTGGGTCATCGCTTCGTCTCCCTGTGAAGTGACGTATCTTGTTGTCGCGCCGGTGGACCGGCGTCTCTTTGCGCATGCACCTGCTTGCCCGGGCATATGCGCACCGATTTGGCGCACCCGTCAATGCCTGAAAACGGCATTCGCGGCACGTTTACGTCATTCTTAACGGGGTGCCGCCCGCGGATCAACCCGCACGGCGGAAGGCCGAGGGCGTCTTTCCGGCGCGGTGCTGGAAGGCGCGGGTGAAATAGGCCGCCGAGGTGAAGCCGAGCGCCTCCGCGATGCGGGCAATGGGCAGCCTGGTCTCGCTGAGCATCATCCGCGCCTCGAAGATCACCCGGTCGTGGAGAAGATCGGAGGCGGAGCGGCCGCAGGTCTGGTTGCAGACGCGCGTGAGATGCGTGGGCGTCACGCCGAGCGCCCGGGCGTAGTCGGACACGCCCTTGCCCGAGCGGAACTCGCCCTCCAGAAGCTCGGTATAGCGCGCGGCGAGCCGGCGGGCGGCATCGGGTTTCTTGCCGTCCAGAGCGGTCTCGCCATTTCGTTCCAGCCAGACGCCGAGAAGCCCGAGGTGATGGCGCGCCGCGCGCTCGGCGCCCGGCCTTCCGCTTTCCAGTTCGCGCTGGATGTTGTCGATCAGGCCGGAGAGTTCCGCCTGAGGGCCGACCTCGCGCACCCTGAGGTGGAGCGGCACCGCCGGCAGGTCGAGCGTGCAGCCGCGACCGAAGAAGACAGCGTTGCCATAGGACTGCGGACCGGCCTCGTAGCCGTACATCGTGCCGGCGGGAATGAATACGGCGTTGTGGGCGCCGTAGCCGCGGGTCACGCCGCCCACGGTGATCCGGCCCTGACCGCGGGTGAACCACAGGAGCAGCGGCTCGGAGATCGAGCGCATCGCCTCGATCCGCCAGCGCCCGCCGGCCGCGAGCCGGGCAAGCGGCACGACCCGCACCGGTGTCGTCGCCGGGGCCTCGGGAATGGCAGGAAGCGCACGGGCCACAGGTGCACCGGCCTTGGGCGCGCCCTTGGAGGCGGCCGTCTTGCGGCCTTCGGGTTTCGCGCCTCCAGCCGCCTCCGGCGCCTGGGGTTCCGCCGGTCGGTCGGAGAACTGCGACAGGGGCGTGCCGGAAAAAAGCTTCACGGGCGGTTCCTTGGGTCTCGCCCGGGCGATGGCGCAGGGCAGGGGGATTGGCGAGCGGGATATTAGAGAGCCGGCCGGCAAACCCCAAGGGAAAAATATGCGGAATCATGAGGATCGGCGGGGCGTGGCGCATCCGTCACGGCACCTGCCTCCAGTTCCAGCCCCGCATCCGGGCGCGAAACCAGGTCCGCTGGCGCTTGGCGTACTGGCGGCTCGCCGCCTGGGCGCGCCGGGTGGCTTCGGTCAGCGACAGCTCTCCCCTGAGGTGTGCGACGAGTTCCGGCGCGCCGATCGCCCTTGCCCAGAGTGCTGCTGGATCCCAGCGGTCGAGCACGGCGCGTACCTCGTCGAGGGCGCCCTCCGCCAGCATCGCCTCGAACCGGCGGTCGATGCGCATCGCCAGCCAGTCGCGGTCGGCATCGAGCACCAGCGCCGTCGCCGCTGCGCGCGGCAGGAGAGGCGGGCCGGTCTCCGCCTGCCAGTCCGCGAGGCCGCGCCCTGTCGCCCTGAGCACCTCCCAGGCCCGCTGGATGCGGGCGGGGTTCCGCCGGTCGATCCGCGCCGCCGTCGCTTCGTCGAGTTCGGCCAGAAGCGCCTCGGGCCCGCGCAAGGCCATCGTCGCGTCGGCCTCGGCCCGAACCTCGGGCGGCACATCGGGGATATCGGCCAGTCCCTCGGTCAGGGCGCTGAGATAGAGGCCGGTGCCGCCGGCGATGATCGGGCGTTGCGGCCCCGCGAGGAGCGGCGCCACCTCGCGCAGCCAGTGACCGACGGAATAGTCGGCGTCCGGCGCGACATGGCCGTAGAGGCGATGGGGCGCGCGCGCCTCCTCGGCGGGCGAGGGGCGGGCGGACAGGATGCGCCAGCAGGACCACACCTGCAGCGCGTCCGCGTTGACGACGACGCCGCCCTGCGCCTCGGCGATGGCGAGGGCCAGCGCCGACTTTCCGGATGCGGTCGGCCCGGCGATCAGCACCGGTCGGCCGGGGTCGATATCGGCGATGAAGTCCAGCGTCCCGTCCGTTCCTGCGCGCCGGCGTACACCCAACCCAAGGTCAGCGGGAATCCCGCCGACCGTGGTTGAACCCGCCGCCGATTTCCGCCATCTTGCGCCGCAATCGAGAAGGCGGCAAGCGGAGCAGCGGCATGGATGGGGCGGAAGAACCCAAGGTCAAGTACAAGCGCGTCCTTCTGAAGATCTCCGGCGAGGCGCTGATGGGCGACCAGGGCTACGGCCTGCATCCCCCGACGGTCGCCCGCATCGCGGCCGAGGTGAAGACCGTCCACGACCTCGGCGTCGAGATCTGCATGGTGATCGGCGGCGGCAACATCTTCCGCGGGCTGCAAGGCTCCGCCCAGGGGATGGAGCGGACGACGGCCGACTACATGGGAATGCTCGCCACGGTGATGAACGCACTCGCCATGCAGGCGGCGCTCGAGGCGCTCGGCGTCTTCACCCGCGTCATCTCGGCCATCCCGATGGATCAGGTCTGCGAACCCTACATCCGGCGCCGTGCCGTCCGGCACCTCGAGAAGAAGCGCGTCTGCATCTTCGCGGCCGGCACCGGCAACCCCTATTTCACCACCGACACGGCCGCGACGCTGCGCGCCAACGAGATGAACTGCGAGGCCATCTTCAAGGGCACCAAGGTCGATGGTGTCTACGACAAGGACCCCAAGAAGTTCCCCGACGCCCGGCGATACGACACCGTGAGCTACGACGAGGTGCTGCAGAAGCACCTCGGCGTCATGGACGCCTCCGCCATCGCGCTCGCCCGCGACAACCGGCTGCCGATCATCGTCTTCTCGCTCGACGAGCCGGGCGGATTCCGGGGCATCCTCGCCGGAAACGGAACTTACACGCTCGTCGGCGGTTGAAATCCTATCGCCGTTTACGGCTTTCGTGCTAAAGGGCCGGGCGAAGGCTGAACGGCCAGACGCGCAAGTGGCGACCCCGGAAAACGCCGGGAAAATGACGGAAAGACCCATGTCCGACGACATCGACATCGACATCGACGATCTGGAGCGGCGGATGGAAGGGGCCATGACCTCGCTTCGCCATGAATTCGGCACGCTTCGCACCGGCCGTGCCTCGGCCACCATGGTGGAGCCGATCATGGTCGATGCCTACGGCGCGCTGACGCCGGTCAACCAGGTCGGCACGATCAACGTGCCCGAGCCGCGCATGGTGACGATCAACGTCTGGGACAAGGCGCTGGTCTCGAAGGTGGAAAAGGCGATCCGCGACAGCGGGCTCGGCATCAACCCGCAGCTCAACGGCACGATCATCATGCTGCCGATCCCGGAGTTGAACGAGGAGCGCCGGCGCGAACTGACCCGCGTCGCGGCCCAGTACGCCGAACATGCGCGCGTGGCCGTGCGCAACGTCCGCCGCGACGGGATGGACCAGATCAAGAAGGCGAAGGGCGACGGCATGAGCGAGGATGATCAGAAGTTCTGGCACGACGAGATCCAGGCACTGACCGACCGCTACATCGCCGCCGTTGACAAGGCACTGGAAGGCAAGCAGGCAGAGATCATGCAGGTCTGAGAGGGCCGCGCGCCGGGCAGACCGGCGCTTCCGGGGGCGGAAAGGGCAGAGGGCCAATGGCCGCGAAGGACATCACGGGAGAAAGCCCGGCTCATGTCGCCATAATCATGGACGGCAACGGGCGCTGGGCGACCGCGCGCGGCTGGCCGCGGCTCGTCGGCCACCGCCGGGGGGCGGAGCGCGTGCGCTCCATCGTCGAAGCCGCGCCGGGGCTCGGCATTCGCTACCTCACGCTCTACGCCTTCTCGACGGAGAACTGGAAGCGTTCGACCGAAGAGGTCATCGGCCTCATGACGATCTTCGCGCGCTACATCCAGTCCGAGGCGCAGAGGCTGTCGGCCGAGGGCGTGCGCCTGCGGTTCATCGGCGGGCGCGAGCGGCTGGACAAGAAGCTTCAGAAGCTGATGGCCGGGATCGAGGCGCGGACGAAGGACAACGACCGGCTGCACCTGACCGTCGCCATCAACTACGGCGGCCGCGACGAGCTTGCGCGCGCCGCGCGCGCGCTGGCCGAGGACGTGGCGGCAGGCCGGATCCGGCCGGATGAGATCGACGAGGCCGCCTTTGGCCGGCGGCTCGATACCGGCGACCTGCCCGACCCCGATCTCGTCATCCGGACGAGCGGCGAGATGCGGATCTCCAACTATCTGCTCTGGCAGTCGGCCTATGCCGAATACGAATTCACCGACACGCTCTGGCCCGATTTCACGCCCGACGAACTGGCCACGATCCTCTCGCGTTACAACCGGCGCGAGCGCCGCTATGGCGGCGCCCTCACGGCATGAGCGACTCCGCAAAATGGGGTGATCTCCTCCCCCGGTTGATATCCGGCGTCGCCATGGCGGTGGGCGGGCTTGCCCTCATCTGGCTCGGCGGACCCTGGTTCGCGACCCTGGCAACGGTGGCGGGGGGCCTGATGGTCTGGGAGCTTGCGGCGATGACCGACCGTTCGCGGCCCGACGAGGCGGTGACGGTCGGCGCGGCCGCGGCGATGATCCTGGGCGTGGTCTTCTGGACGCGCGACCCCTACCTGGTGCCGCTCGTCCTCCTGCCGGCCCTCTATGGGCTCGTCCGGCCCAAACGGCCGATGCGGGCGGTCTTCGCCGTCTATGCGGCGCTTATCATGGTGGCCTGCTACGGCCTCGTCGCCTTCCGCGAGGGCTATGGCCTGCTCTGGCTTCTCTGGCTCATCCTCGTCGTCGTCGTGACCGACATTGCGGGCTACTTCGCCGGCCGTATCCTCGGCGGCCCGAAGTTCTGGCCGGCGGTGAGCCCGAAGAAGACCTGGTCGGGCACCGTCGCCGGCTGGGTCGCGGCGGCGCTCGTCGGCGCTGTGTTCCTGCGCTTTTCCACGGCCGGGGTGGACCTCCTCTGGATCTCGGCGCTTCTCGCCTTCGCCTCGCAGATGGGCGACATCGCCGAAAGCGCGATCAAGCGGCGGTCGGGCGTGAAGGACAGCTCGAACCTTATCCCCGGCCACGGCGGGCTCATGGACCGCTTCGACGGGCTTCTCGGCGCGGCGATCCTCATGCTTCTGGTGGCGCAGTTGACGGACGTGCCGTCCGTCCGGTTCTGAGCGATGCGCAGCCTCTCGATCTTCGGCGCGACCGGGTCCATCGGCGAAAGCACCATCGACCTCGTCGCGCGGCAGGGCGGACGGGAGGCCTTCCGCATCGTCGCCCTCACCGGGGGCTCGAACGTCGGCCGGCTCGCCGAACAGGCGCGCACGCTCCGGCCGGAGGTGGCGGTGATTGCCGACGAGGCGCGGCTCCCGGACCTCCGCGAGGCGCTGGCGGGCAGCGGGGTCGAGACGGCGGGCGGCGCTGTGGCGGTGGCAGAAGCGGCGGAACGCCCGGCCGACTGGATCATGTCGGGCATCGTCGGC
>WBZL01000672.1_pt1 | contig 38295 bp, 29 predicted proteins | sample 5204291 | NCBI WGS metagenome assembly WBZL01 (sample SAMN12344345, study PRJNA552823) | activated sludge metagenome | biome: Activated sludge suspended growth; feature: Nitrification reactor; material: Wastewater; isolation source: activated sludge from nitrification reactor of wastewater... | reverse complement strand
GATGCCCCCACCGCCACGAGTACCACCACCTTCCCTTACGAAGGCCGCCTCGGAGACGCCAACGGCGACCCGGTCACCGGCACTTACGACATGACTTTCAACCTCTACAACGTGAATACTGATGGCACCCCGTTATGGACCGAAGCCTGGACCGGAGCCAACGCCGTGCAAGTCAACGAAGGTCTGTTCAGCGTGCTGTTGGGCAATCTGACCCCGCTCCCCGAAAATGTCATTGTGGAGAACACCAGCCTTTGGTTGGGCGTAACCATCGGCACGGATAGCGAGATGACGCCGCGCGTGCAGTTGGGCAGTGTGCCGTATGCGGTCAGCGCGTTGAATGTGCCGGAGCATCAGCCGTATGTTCCGCTGTACAGGCCGCAGACGTTGGATTTGACGGAAGTAGATGCGAGTCTGAAGGGGTTTGTTGGAGGGTTTACGGATGGAAAATTTGGATATTTTGTCCCCTATAACAATGGCGGTTTTTTTGGAAAGGTTGTGCGAGTAGATTTACAGAATTTTACGTCGGGAGGTGTTCAAGTACTAGACTTAACGACCATAGATACTGCTCTAAAGGGATTTAAAGGAGGATTTACCGATGGACATTATGGTTACTTTGTGCCATATGCCAATGGCACAGCAGCGTATTTCGGTAAGGTGGTACGGGTAGACTTACAAAATTTCACAATTAGTGGTGTTACCATCCTTGACCTGACAACCACAGATGTTGATCTACGGGGCTTTATGGGAGGCTTCACGGATGGCCAATATGGCTACTTTGTACCAAATTACAACGGAACAAGTGGCAAAATAGCACGGGTGGATTTGCAAAACTTTACTACCGGAGGCATATCCGTGCTTGACCTGACCACTGTAAGTAATGAACTTAAAGGCTTTATTGGCGGGTTTACAGATGGGCGATACAGTTATTTTGTGCCATACGATAATGGTGTACGTTTTGGTAAATTAGTAAGGGTAGATTTGCAAAATTTTACTATAGATGGTGTTTCAATCTTAGATTTGGCTACTATTGACCCTGTACTAAAGGGTTTTGTTGGAGGTTTTAGCGATGGGCGATATAGTTACTTTATTCCAAATAGAACTGATAATGATGTTCGCTTTGGAAAGGTTGTACGAGTTGACTCGCAAAATTTCACAGAAAGTGGAACAACCATACTTGACTTAACGATTCTGGATAATAGTCTCAAGGGATATCAGGGTGGTTTTATTATAGGCCATTATGGTTATCTTGTTCCATATAACAACGGTGCAACCTTTGGAAAGGTAGTACGGATAGACTTGGACAATTACACTTTGGGTGGTGTGAAAGTAATTGATATGACAACGGTCGATTCAGATTTACACGGCTTTATCGGTGGCTTTAGTGACGGTAATTTTGGCTATTTTGTGCCAAACTTCAATGGTGACCAATTCGGCAAAATCGCCCGCATTCAACTCTTCTTCGGTGGTGGCTCCCCCTAATTTTCAAAACCCCGAATTTCCATTCTTCATCCTAAATCTCCGCGTTCATCCGCGCTCGTCCGTGTCCCATTCCACCCAACCATCAGAAAGGACTCTTCCATGAAACTTCCTCCCCTTCCCCCCACCCTTTCAACCCTTTTCCAACGCTTTCGCCAATCCATGCCCTCCCGGAGCAACGTCATCTTCACCCTCCTCGTCGCGGCAGGATTGGTCATTTATGTCCAGCGTGTGAGTGCTCTCGCCCAACTCACAACTGAAGCCCCCACCGCTACCAGCACCACGACCTTCCCATACGAAGGCCGCCTCGGGGACGCCAACGGCGACCCGGTCACCGGTTCCTACGAGATGACCTTCAACCTTTTCAACGTGGATACCGGGGGCACCCCGTTATGGACCGAAGCCTGGACCGGGACCAATGCCGTGCAGGTGAACGAAGGTTTGTTCAGTGTGCTCTTGGGCAATCTGACCCCGCTCCCCGAAAACGTCATTGTGGGGAACACCAGCCTTTGGTTGGGCGTGACCGTCGGCACGGATAGCGAGATGACGCCGCGCGTGCAGTTGGGCAGTGTGCCGTATGCGGTCAGCGCGTTGAATGTGCCGGACTATCAGCCGTATGTTCCGTTGTATAGGCCGCAGACGTTGGACTTGACGGCAGTGGATGCGAGTCTGAAAGGGTTTACAGGAGGGTTTACCGATGGGCGGTATGGTTACTTTCCGCCGTGGTATAACGGTGCGTACTTTGGTAAAGTTGTCCGGGTAGATTTGCAGAACTTCAATTCAGGAGGAGTAACATCACTAGACCTAACAACCATAGATGCTGACCTTAAGGGTTTTACTGGAGGTTTTAGTGATGGCCGTTATGGGTATTTTGTCCCAACAGCCAAGGCATCAAACACCTATTTTGGCAAGCTGGTTCGTGTAGATTTGCAAAACTTCACATCGAATGGTGTAACCGTACTTGACCTTACAACAGTTGATCTGGGCCTCAAAGGTTTTACTGGCGGTTTTACAGATGGACGCTTTGGATATTTGGTGCCATTTATCAATTCAACAGGGATATATGCGGGTAAGGCGGTCCGCGTAGATTTGCAAAACTTTACATCGAATGGTGTAACCGTACTTGACCTTACAACGATTGATGTGGATCTTAAAGGCTTTAGAGGCGGCTTCACGGATGGAAACTTTGGATATCTTGTGCCGTATAGCAATGGGACAAATACACCATTTGGCAAGGTCGTCCGTATAGATTTGCAAAATTTTACGCCTGGAGGCGTAACCATACTCGACCTGACGATGGTCAGTACTGACTTAAAGGGTTTTTCAGGTGGGTTTACTGACGGTCGCTACGGGTACCTAATCCCATTACAAAATGCTTCAAATGCCCAATTTGGCAAAGTTGTTCGTATAGACTTAGAAAACTTTACAATAAATGGTGTAGCTGTCGTCGACCTCACTCTAGTAGATGCTGGCCTAAAGGGTTTTGAAGGTGGGTTTACCGACGGAAAATTTGGATACCTTGTACCATATGCTAATGCCCCAAACACATATTTGGGCAAAATAGTCAGGATAGATTTACAAAACTTTTCACCTGATGGTGTCACGATTCTTGATCTTACAACGGTTGATCCAAACCTGAAAGGTTTTTTCGGGGGTTTTAGTGATGGGCATTTTGGATATTTAACACCACACTACAACGGAAGCGGTTGGTCTGGGAAAATCGCCCGCATCCAACTCTTCTTCGGCGGTGGCTCACCTTAATCTCCATACTTATATTTCCACTCTTCGTCCTAAACACTCGTGTTCAACCGCACACATCCGAGTTCCATTTCACCCAACTCTCAAAAAGGACTCTTCCATGAAACTTCATCCCCTTTCCCCCACCCTTTCAACCCTTTTCCAACGCTTTCGCCAATCCATGCCATCGCGAAGCAACATCATCTTCACCCTCCTTGTCGCGGCAGGGTTGGTCATTTATGTTCAGCGTGTGAGTGCCCTGGCCCAACTCACAACTGAAGCCCCCACCGCCACCAGCACCACCACCTTCCCTTACGAAGGCCGCCTCGGAGACGCCAACGGCGACCCGGTCACCGGCACTTACGATATGACCTTCAATCTCTACAACGTAGATACAGGCGGCACACCATTATGGACAGAAGCCTGGAACGGGGCCAACGCGGTGCAAGTAAACGAGGGTTTGTTCAGTGTGCTTTTGGGCAATCTGACCCCGCTTCCTGAAAACGTCATTGTGGACAACACCAGTCTCTGGCTAGGCGTGACCGTCGGTACGGATAGTGAGATGGCGCCGCGCGTGCAGTTGGGAAGTGTGCCATATGCTGTGAGCGCGTTGAATGTGCCGGAATATCATCCGTATGTTCCGCTGTACAGGCCGCAGACGTTGGATTTGACGGCGGTGGATGCGAGTCTCAAAGGGTTTTATGGAGGTTTTAGCGACGGTCGTTATGGCTATTTTGTGCCATACGATAATGGCGCAAAATTTGGCAAAGTGGTACGAGTGGACTTGCAGAACTTCAGTTCAACTGGGGTAATAATTTTAGACTTGACTACCGTCGATGCTACACTCAAAGGCTTTCTTGGAGGTTTTAGCGACGGTCGTTATGGGTATTTTGTGCCATACGATAATGGCGCGAGATTCGGAAAAGTCGTAAGGGTAGACTTGCAGAATTTCAGTTCAGGCGGGGTAACTGTGCTGGATCTGACTACCATAGATCCGAGTCTAAAGGGGTTTCAAGGCGGCTTTAGTGATGGCTTATACGGCTACTTTATACCTCATTCAACCAGCACGAACGCTTTTTTGGGCAAGTTAGTCAGAGTGGACTTGCAGAATTTTAGTATAGGTGGAGTTACTGTGCTAGACTTGACAGCCGTCGATCCTGACCTCAAAGGTTTTCGCGGCGGTTTTAGTGATGGTCGCTATGGCTATTTTGTACCTTATCAGAATGCCACGAACGTATATTCTGGCAAAGTAGTTCGGGTGGACTTACAAAATTTTACCTCGGGCGGTATCACTGTGCTTGATTTGACCTTGGTAGACGCTGATCTTAAAGGATTTGTTGGTGGTTTTAGCGATGGTCGCTTTGGTTATTTTGTGCCATCTTACCAAAGCGTATATTTTGGCAAGGTGGCCCGGATAGATTTGCAAAATTTCACCACAAACGGGATCACTTTGCTGGACCTCACTACCGTTGCTACTGATCTTAAGGGATTTATTGGAGGCTTTAGTGATGCGCGATATGGATATTTTATTCCATATGCAACCGGACCAAGTGTGTATTTTGGCAAAATAGTTCGGGTAGATCTGCATAATTTCACTTCAAACGGCGTAAATGTGCTTGATTTGACAGCCACCGATCCGGCTTTAAAGGGCTTTGCTGGAGGCTTTTCTGATGGACGATTTGGCTACTTAGTGCCAAATTACAATGGCGCGCCTTTCGGCAAAATCGCCCGCATCCAACTCTTCTTCGGGGGTGGTTCGCCATAATACGCTTTCAAGAATAATTTTTTGTCCCCTCCGTATTATTCAACAAGGAACTCCCATGAATGCCCAGAAAAAAACCGCCATTTTAGTCATCCTTATACTCCTCGTCGGCGTCCTCTCTGTCATAATCGCCTTCGCCCGCAACTCTGCAACTAGCTCAGAAAACTTCCAACTCCTCGCCCAGGCGTTCCCCGCGCTCTCCGGGGCCAGCACCTCGGAAAACCACACCCTCTTCCAATCCGGTGGTGAGTTGGGTGGGGGCCAACAAAGCACCAGCGAAAGCTTTGCCCTTCACTCCGGTTTCTGGCTCGGCGATTCAATCACCCCCACGCCCACCTCGACAGAAACGCCTACGCCCACGCTCACACCCACTCCTCCCCCACCCTCCGGCCCGGTCTTTTTACCCATCATCGTTCGCCCCGTCCCCTTCTTTGAACCCCCGAATGAAGAAGAAGACAACGACTCCGCAAGCCAGGCTAACGGCCCGCTCCGCTTCGGCCCGGCGTATTCCCCTTACCCCGATGACACGTGGGACTTCTTCTATGTCATCCTCACTTCTACCGGACAAATCACTATAGATGTAACGGATCACCCCCTCGCGGGCGACAATGGTCTGCAGGTGCAGTTGTACTATCAAAGCGTCTCCGCCAACAATAAAGTCGGGGTTGCCAACGTCGCCCCCTATCACATCGAATATTCTGGTCAACCCGGAACCTATTACATTGTGGTCTTTACAGATGTATCCAAGTGCGGGCCGTGCGAAACGCCGTATCAGGTTGAGGTGGACAGCCCGTAGAAAAGGGGATAATTTCCCCACCCGGCCCCGCCCGGCCATCAATGACCGGGCTACGAAACGACGCCGGATTAATCCGGCTCCCACAAGCCCGTTTGAACGGGCGTGGTTTGATAGCCGGGGGACTTCATCCCCCGGCGAACACGGCACAAAACGCGGCCCCAATTTCATCCCCGCCTCCCGCCCCCGCCCGGCCATGAATGGACCGGGCTACCTCACCACGCCGGATTAATCCGGCTGTACAAGCCCGTTTGAACGGGCGTCGTGACGCGGGGGACTTCATCCCCCGGCGGGCACGGCACAAAACGCGTCCCTGATTTCCACCCCGCCTCCCGCCCCGCCCTCACCAGACAAATCCAGCTTTACCCCCCAAAAACCAAACCAATTTCCAAAAAGACGCACAAACCCGGTTTTTGAGACGGTTAAAAGACTTATAAAAGACGATCACCCCGTAACATATCCTCAACACGCCCGTTTTAATCACCCAACGGAATAAACCCTTGCAAACTGACACCAAATCCTTCATCGTTCGCATCTGGGTGGAGTCAGTCTCCGAACAAGAAAATCCGCCAACCTGGCGCGGCGTCGTCGAACAGGTTGGCAACCCCAAGCGCCTCTACTTCAAAGATTTAGACCGCGCTTTTCAATTTGTCCGCGAACAAGCAGGCATCGGGGGAGAAAAACCAGTCCCCTGGTGGCACAAACTCTTTCAGCGAGTGCGACATGCAAGTCACCTATCTGGAAACGCCCAAACCGACTCCGAAACTGACAAACCCCCACGAGCTTGAACTCAGCCGCCAACACCTGTTGGCCGAACTCACGCGCCTCGACCTTCTCCTCCAACGCCAAATCCAACGCTGGCAGGAAGCCGGGCAAGACCCCACCGACGCCTTCCGCGGCCTCTATGTCTCCGATCAGGAAGCCGACGCCCTCATGCAACGCCCCGTCACCACCCACTGGGGCCATCTCGCGAATGGGCACACCTCCGACCCCTTTGCCCCTGCCCTCAAAGAAACCGCCACCCAGTCCCGCGCCTTTGCGAACGCTGCACGCTCCCAGGGCACCCCAACCCGCCTCACTCGTCTTATCGAAACCTTCAACCTGCAACCTTTCGACCTGGACACCCTCCTCATCTGCCTCGCCCCCCATCTCGACCTCCGCTATGAACGCATTTACGGCTACTTGCAAGACGACGTAACCAAAAAACTCCCCACCGTCAACCTCGTCCTCGACCTGCTTGCCCCGCCTGGCCCAGCCCGGCTGGAAACTCTCGCCCAATTTTCCAACCACGCCCCGCTCTTTCGCCACCGCCTGCTCGAACCCCTGTCCAGCGAGCCCCGTACCCCCATCCTCGGCCACGCGCTCACCATCGACCGCACCGTCGCTATCTGGCTGTTGGGTGAATACCAACCCGCACTTCAACCTCCCCTCCATCTGGGGCTCCATCCCGCCCACGCCCTCCCCGCTGACGAACTCATTGCCAATCTAAACCTGGACCTCAAAAAACTGCTGGAGAAAAAACCTCTCCTCTCCCTCTTTGGCCCGGATGAAACAGCCCAACACGCCGCCGCCCGTCTGATCGCCGCCGAGGCCAAACGCCCCCTCCTCCAGGCCGTTTATACCCACGACCCCAACGGGGACCTGCCCCCCCTCGCCGCGCTGGAACTGGCCTTGCGCGATGCCCTGCTGATCGGAGCCATTCCCTTCGTTCAGGGTTGGGGTGCCACGCTCGAAGACGGCGCCCTCCCCGCGTCCGTCTTCAACGCTTTGTGCGGGTACCCCGATCTCGTCTTGATCACCACCCCCGCCGCGTGGCACCCGCGCGGCTACGAACGCGAACGTCTTCTGCACGGGTTGGAATTCCCCATTCCCCCGTACCCGCGCCGCCTCGCCCTCTGGCAACATTTTCTTGGGGAAGCGGCCCCCCCCCTCGAACTTGAAACCGTCGCCGGGCAATTTCAACTGACCACCGGACACATCCGCGACGCCGTCTCCACCGCCCGAAACACGGTTGCCCAGGCCTTCCTCGAGGACTCCACCCGCATCCTGACCGAGGCAGACCTCCTCACCGCCGCGCGGAACCAGTCCAACCCCCGGCTGAATGCGCTGGCGCGTAAAATCCAACCCCACTACCGTTGGGAAGACATTATCCTGCCCGAGGATCAGCTTTCTCTATTGAGAGAACTCGTCGCCACCGTGCGCGGGCGTCCGCTCGTTCTGGATGAATGGGGGGTCGGGCAAAAACTCGTACCCAGTCGGGGCGTGACGGTCCTCTTTGCGGGGCCGCCCGGCACAGGCAAAACGATGTCCGCCGAAATTATCGCCGCCGAGTTGGGGCTGGACTTGTTCAAAATTGACCTCTCCACCATCGTCAGCAAATACATCGGCGAAACCGAAAAGAATCTGGAACGCATCTTTTCCGAGGCAGAAACCAGCAACGCCATCCTGTTTTTCGACGAAGCGGACGCGCTCTTTGGCAAACGTTCCGAAGTCAAAGACTCCCACGACCGCTACGCCAATATTGAAATCAGTTACCTGCTCCAACGCATGGAAGCGTATGACGGCGTGACCATCCTGGCCACCAACCTGCGGGCCAACCTGGACGACGCCTTCACCCGCCGTTTGCAATTCGCCGTAGATTTCCCATTTCCCGAACAGGCCGACCGCCTTCGCATCTGGCAAACTCTCTTTCCCCCCGATGTCCCGTGTGATCCTAATCTGGAGTTCGAACAACTTGCAAAGCGCTTCAAACTCGCAGGCGGCAACATCCGCAACGCCATTGTTAGCGCGGCCTACCTTGCGGCCTCGCGCGGAGGCATCGTAACGATGGAACATCTCCTGCATGGAACTCGACGTGAGTTACAGAAGATGGGGCGCTTGGTCGCCGATGAAGATTTTAGTTGAATGGATTCAACATGGCAGAAAAACAGGCGAAACAACATAAAGAAACGAAAAATCGTCAGCCTTCCAAGGGCGCGACATCCACCCCGAAGGCACAAACCGTTGAACCCAATGTCACAGATGCCGTAGGCTCTCGTGCTGATTTGTTAACCAGCTCGCATCTTTCAGCCCTGCAACGCCAGGAACTGGCACGTTCTATTGGTCAAACGGGTGGCAATTATCAACTGAGTCGCTTGCTTACTCAAAATGGCGATTCGACTCCCGCCCAAATCCAGAAAGATGATGGCGAAATGGTGCCCCGCGGGGGCAGGAATTATGAGGTGGTCGCTGGCGATAGCTTGTGGAAGATTGCCAAAACGAACTATGGTCAGGGAAAATTCTGGCAAGAGATTTATAAAACCAACCCAGACAAGGCCGCGCGGGGTGGAAATTTGATTTTGATCGGGACTGTCTTGGTTTTGCCTGTCTTGCAGGTGCCCGCGAACACCGCCCCCGAAGAAATTCCCAATGGCGGAGACCAGCCAGCGGTTGGGCCAACTGGGATGAGCACGGAGTTTGGCAGTTTTGACATTTACCCGGATGACTTTATGGGGCCATTGCCTCTGAGTGTACGAAGTGCTGAAACCTGGCCGATTAAGCAGGCAGATTTTGATGTATTGAATACACGGCTAACGGCGGTGAAAGAGGGCAGTTCTAAGCTCTCCGTAGACGGCACAGACACCTTCAAAACCGGAGTCTATCTAGATTTAGCCTGGTTGATGACCTCCCCCGTGGGTCAAGCGCTCATCCAAGAACTCCAGAATGCCAGCCATACGGTCAAAATTGTCGAAGGGGCGGGCGGCAACGGCGAGAACGCTGATAACTTCGATGACGGACTTGAAACCACCGATGTCCCGCCAAAAGCTGGCCCTGGCTCGAATGCCACCATTAATTACAATCCACATAAACTTTCCATCGGGGATGGCACCCTCAACTGGCATACTCGCCCGCCCGCCATTGGACTCGCCCACGAAATGGTTCACGCCTGGGCGGACGTGTATGGCCGGACCGGGCGCGGCGAAACCGGAGGGGTTAAACGGTACGAGCATCAGGCCGTTGGGATAGAAGATTACCGGGATGCCCGCATTTCGGAAAACAAGTTCCGGGCCGCCTTTGGGCTACCTACGCGACCCGTCTATTAACCGGAGCATATATGAATCAAGATTCAAAAAATAGCGCATCAGCTAAAACCAGCAAGACCCTGGAGAAGGGGATTCTCACGCTCCAGGCCCAAGCGGTCAGGCAAAAGACATCGCTCACCCTGCACTATCGCGTCTCAAACGAGAGTGAACAGGCCGTCTATCTGGTCAATCGTGTATTTCGGTGGACTCAAGCCGGGCTATCCATTGACGCGAATGTGATCTATACAGAACTGTTCGATGGTTCTTTACAACTGACGAAAGCCTGTATTCCCGTGCCGGAGCGAATGAAGATCGAGGCCCCTTCTGTCCCTTATTTAACTGCCCTGGCGGCGGGAGAACAAATGGCTGAAGACGTGCATCTCGCCTTACCGCTCCAACCCTATCATGCCTATGATCAGGTGCGGAGCAGTTCGACCATTCATGTATTTGACTCATTTACTTTTGCAGTGGGTTGGCTCCCAGCCGAGAAGGTGACGGTCCGAGGCCAGCAAAGACCCGACGGAACAACTTTACTCTCAACCGATTATGGCCCGGTCATCCAGCACCAGGAGATTTTACAGGTGACGCTGCCTGTAGCTGTGCCCGCTTATGTTGAAGTGAAGGAAGAGAAATAAGTCGTCTCATCGATTTGTGCAAGCATGGCTCAACCCACCAAAACCACCGCCCAGCCCGACCATAAAAACGGGCACAAACCCGCCCCCGTCGTTGTCCAACAATCGGCGGGTGATTTTGCGGGTGTGGCGGAACTCCCCGGCGAGATGGTGGGGGCGCATGGGGAAGGAATTCAAGAGCAAGCCGCCCGGTTGAACGATGCGCGCTTGCAAGCCGTTCAACGGCAGAAAATGGCGACCCAAATCGGGAAAATGCAGGGGAACCAGCACTTGCAACGGGTGATCCAGACAGCAACCCGATCTACCGCCCGAAACGGGAAAACGAACGGATACGCGACCCATTCTGAGCCGGAAACCGACCTGACCGGGGATGTGGACGGGTTGGGCGGGGGACCGCTGGCCTTCGCGGGGTCGCCGCCCAACGGAAATGGCAGTTCCCATCCCAATGGGCACGTACAACGAGAAAAGACCGCCAACGCAAATGGCACATCCGGGGAAGCCACTACCGATACGCCCACCGAAGAACAAAAAGCCGCCGCCCTCGCCGCGGCCAAAGCCGCAAAAGCGCAGGCCGGGCAGGCACAATCGAATTCCAACCAGGAAGCGGGTAAATCGCAAGCCGCGAGTGATACGCACAAACAGGCCAAAGAAACCGCCAAAACCAAGGCGGAGTCCGCCAAAGCCGAAGCGAAAAACATGGCAAATGGGGCGGGGGGCAATGCCGGCGCATCGCTCAAGCCAGGCGCAGACACCCCAAATGGGGCGGGCGTCGGTACGGATATCGGTGGCGGAGAAATTGCACCTGAGGCGAGCGGCGATAAAGCGCCCGCCTCTCCGCAGGATGACCCGGGATTTACTGCGGTGGTGGGCAAAGTGAAGGCAGTGGGGGCAAACGAGAAAACGCATGGGGCCGCCAAGGCGAAAGCCGAGGCCGCACAGGGGGCGGCCATCCCCCCGGCGGGTGAGGTTACCAGCAAAGCCCAGGCGGGGCAGGTCGGTGCGATGGAAGCGACGGAAACGCCCGCTTTCGACAAAGCCGCCTTCAAAGCCAAATTAATGCAAAAGATCGAAGCCTCCATGCCAAAAACGGCAGAGGATGCAGACAATTTTAAAGATCAGGGGAAAGCCAACGCCATCAAAGGTGAAATGACGGGCGAAGTCGAACAACAGAAACAGGCTTCGCAGGGGCCGCTTGAAGAAAAAGCCAATGCCGCCCCCGACCCCAGCGGGATCGAGCCGAAAGCCGTCACCCCGATGACGCCTGAACTACCGGGCGAAGCACCTGCCAGCGTAGGCGCTGAGGCCGCAGTACCCAAAGAAAAAGGCCGCAGTGAACTGGAAGCCCCCATGCAACGGGGGAGTCGAGCGCCAGATCAAAAAATGGCAGAAGTGGGTGTGACCGAAGAGCAGTTGGCGAACTCCAATGAGCCAGAGTTCACCGGGGCCGTCGCGGCTAAAAATGAAGCCAAGACCCAGGCCCAACAGGCGCCCCAAGAATACCGCCAGTTTGAAGGGGAGCAGATTACGAAGGCCAAAACCGAAGCGGAAGCGGTGGCTCAGGCCAAAACGCAGGCGATGCACGGAACCCGCGCGGGCGCGTTCCTGGGTGTCGAGGGGCAACAGACCCAGGCCAAATCCGCAGATGAACAAAAACGCGCGGAAGTCACGACAAAGATTCAGGGAATTTACGACACGACCAAAACAAAGGTGGAAGGCATCCTCAAACAAATGGATACGGATGTCAACACCACCTTTGAGGCGGGCGCGGCGACGGCGAAACAGTCGTTTGAAAATTACATTGAATCCGAAACCGAGGCGCATAAACAGGAACGGTACGGAGGGTGGCTCGGCTGGGCGCAGTGGATCAAGGATAAGTTCAAATCCGACCCGGAGATTGATCGGATTGCGGAGCGGGGGAAGGCGTTGTTCATCAAAGAGATGGATGCGGTCATCAACAACGTGGTCGAAATCGTTGCGCGGGGGCTGACCGAGGCGAAAGCGGAAATCTCCAACGGCAAAAAAGAAATTCAGGCCTATGTTGAAAAATTGCCTTCCGATTTGAAGGAAGTGGGCCAGCAAGCGGCGAACGATGTCCAAAGCAAATTTGAAGAGTTGGAATCAGATGTCAATAACAAACAAGATGAGTTGATTGAGTCGCTCTCGGCCAAGTACAAAGAAAAACTAGATGCCGTGAATGCCCGAGTGGAGGCGATCAAAGAGTCGAATAAGGGGTTGGTAGACCGAGCAATGGACGCCATCGGAGGGGTAATCCGCACGATCTTGCAGTTGAAGGACATGCTGTTGAACGTGCTGGCGCGGGCGGCGGAGGCGGTCGGCAACATTATAAAAGACCCCATCGGCTTCCTAGGCAACCTGTTGAGTGCGGTCAAACAAGGGTTCAATCAATTCGTCGCGAACATCGGCACCCATTTGAAAAAGGGGCTGATCTCCTGGCTGACCGGGACGATTGCCGGGGCGGGGATCACTTTGCCGGAATCGTTCGACCTTAAGGGCATTTTCCAACTGGTCATGCAAATTTTGGGCATCTCGTTCCAGCAGATCATGGGCAAAGTGTCCAACGTATTGGGCTTTGACGTGATGGGGGTGTATGACCAGATCATGCAATTGGTGGCGATCTACCAGGAGCAGGGGTTGGTCGGGCTGGCGAAGTACGGGTTGGAGAAACTGATCGGGCAGGAAGGCATGGCCGCTTTGATGGAAGTGGTCAAAATTTTCGATGTGATCAAAAGCGGCGACCTGGGCCAGTTGTGGGTGATCATCCAGGGGCATTTGGACAACCTGAAAGAAATGGTGATGAGCAAGATCGAGGAGTTCATCGGCGAGCGGGTGGTCAAGGCTGGGATCACCTGGCTGTTAAGCCTGTTCAACCCGGCAGGGGCATTTATCAAAGCCTGTAAAATGATTTACGACGTGGTGATGTTCTTCGTCGAGCGCGGGTCGCAGATCATGTCGCTGGTGAATGCGATCATCGACTCGGTGAGCGCGATTGCCTCGGGAAGCATCGGCGCGGCGGCGAATTACATCGAACAATCCCTGGCGAAAGCGATCCCAGTGGCGATCAGTTTCCTGTCCTCCCTGCTCGGACTGGGCGACATCAGCGGCAAAGTCAAAGAGATCATCCAAAACGTGCGAACGACCGTGGACGGGGCCATTGACGGTGTGCTGAATTCCAAGCCCGTGCAAACGGTGGCCGGGTTTATCAAGAAGGCGATTGGGCAGGTGAAGGGGTTTGTCGCGGGTGGGGTGGAGAAGGTGAAGGGAACTGTAGTTGCCGGGGTTGGAAAATTATTGGCATTCTTCGGAATCAAAACAACCTTTTCAACTTCAAGTGGCGAATCTCATGCGCTGTATTATGAGGAGCGCGGGGCCGAGCCAGTACTCATGATGGCGAGTACCCCCAAACCGATCCAGGAATTCCTGGATTTTTATGTCGACGAATACAACATTACTCCCAATTCAGATAAGGGTAAAAAAGTCGCCGAAATACGTGCCTATATTGGTTCAGACATAGATCCCGTCATAAAACAGTTAAAACAGGCGAAGAAAGGTTCAGCTCAAGAACAAGCCATTCAGAAAGAATTATTAGAGAAAAACGTGGCTTTGTCTCAACATTTGCGCGAACTACTCAGTAGAGACAAGGATGTAGGGAAAATCATCAATAGCTATATGCTTGAAGGGTTGACAGGTACATTTTCCAGTATGCCAAAACCCACATCTGATGACATGACAGCCGATCATCAACCTCAGGCAGCCATTCTTGAATGGGCAGCTGACGAACCTTACTTTGGTAAGACGAGCAATATGACAAAACGAGCAGAAGGAAGGGCTGCCCAAGGATATGCGATTAATCTTTATTCAGAACGACATAAAGCCGGAAGAACGTTTGGCGGTAAAGGCGATCAGACCAAAAATGCTTTTATTAGTAAAGCAAAAGGTAAGACACGTGGTGTTCCAACAAACCAGGAAAAACGCGATGAAGTTGTAGATTTGATGAAAGGTGAACTGAGCGCAGATGTTGGCGCGATGACCTCAATTGCCAGTAAAGGCAATATGGACGCCGTATGGGCTGATATACAAGCATTGCCCATTAGCAAAAAAGAAAAAGATGATTTGATTGCCCAAATCCGTCAACACATTTTAAGCGGCGAAGTTCAAATTGCAAATCAACCTATGGACGACCTTAAGAAATAAGATGTAGAGCAATTCTCAATCAAAATAGAGAAAATACCATGGACACAAAGTTATTACTAGATCAATTTGTAACCTTTTACACCGAAGTTGGAGGTGGTTTTGGCGATTTCCAATTGGTGAATGACACCAAGAAAATATTAAATTCTATTATTTCCGTTACGGCTGCACCTTTCTTCCAAGTGATTGGCCGGCAAAAAAGTGGCTCGCTCGTAAGTTTCTGGCAGTACCAGGAAAATAAGCCATTATCAGAACAACCTGTCATTTGGCTAGATAGTGAAGGAAGCCCAAATGCGGTATTTGCTCCAAACCTGCAAGCATTTTTATCCCTCCTCCCATATGATACAGGTATTATCTATGACATAACCGTTGATTGGGAAAAATTTCTTAACTCGAATAGAAAAAAAGTAACACCTAAAAACCGATACTCTTCTAAAGATTTTATCAGGTATATCAAAATGAGTCGTGAAAACAACCCCACACACGATCAGTTTATTGCCTGGTTGCGCGGCATGGATATTGCAGTTGCAAACGATCCTGTAGACGTGATAGGTAAAGCCATGCAACGATTCCCAAATCTAAAAGATTGGTTAACTACTAAGTGAGTATTGAGCATTGAAATAAGTTGAGAAACATGAAGATACCACTCCCCTCCCCCAAAACCCACCGCCCCAAACGGGGGAGGAAAACGCGCCCCGACTCTGACCTCCTCGAATCCCCTGCCATGACCCTCCACCATCAAGTCGGTAACCGGGCAATTCAGCAAATCCACAATTCAGCAAACCCGCCAGCGGTTATGCAACAAGCGCTGACACAGGGAGCTTTGGGCGCGCAAACCCTGATGCGCCAAAAAACCGAAGAACCAAAACCGGAAGATCCTACCACCCTCAGCGGCGCACACTGGCATGACGAATTCCCCACCAGCACCGAATTGAGCGACCTCGATGGCACATTTGCCGGGCGGGTGCAGAAGTTCATCGCCGCGCTGGAAAAGGCCGGGGCTACGGTCGAGATCACCGCCACCAAACGCCCGGCGGAACGGGCTTTCCTCATGCACTGGGCATGGATGATAGCAAAAAAGGGCTTCGATCCCAAAAGCGTCCCGGCCATGAAAGGCGTGGACATCCACTGGTGGCACGGCGATCAAGCCAAATCCAAAGACGCCGCCCAAGCCATGTGCGACAAGTATCAACTCAACAAACTCAAAGTCCCCCCCGCTCTGAATTCTCATCACATCACAGGCAAGGCGGTGGACATGAAAATCAAATGGGAGGGCGATCTGCTCATCAAAAATGCCAAAGGTATTGAAGTGCTGATCAAATCCTCCCCGCGCGACCACACCAACGCCGCCATCATCCGCATGGCCCAGACCTACCAGGTCATCCATTTCAAAGATGTTCAAAAAGACAAAGTCCACTGGTCGGTGGATGGAAGTTAGAAACGTAAACCGAAACGCGTCTGAAACGCGCAATTTGTACACTACGCCAGTTTGCACCACGCTGGCAGATGAAGGAGCAACCCCATGGCCGAGAAGCTAGTTTCTACCGAAGACAAGAAAAATATCGTCCGCAAAACCAGAACCGAAACGGAAGGGCCGGAGACGCATTCTCCCGGTGGAGAACGCGGGGCGATGGCGATTCTCCAACAACAAGTGGGCAACCGCGCTGTGCAACGGCTCCTGGCCCAACGTTCCAGCGATGGCGGGTTCGATTTAGACGACGATACCGCAGGGCGGATCAACAGCCAACGCGGGGGGGGGCAAGCGCTTGATGCGGGCGTTCAGACCAAAATGGGCGAGGCGACCGGACACGATTTCAGCGGGGTCAAGGTCCACACCGACGCGGAATCCCACACGTTAAACGAACAATTGGGGGCACGTGCGTTCACGACCGGGCAGGATGTGTTCTTCCGCTCCGGGGAGTACAATCCCGGCTCGTCTGGTGGGCAGGAATTGCTGGCGCACGAACTTACGCATGTGGTTCAACAAGGCACGGGGCGAGTTCCGGGTGGGGGCGGCAAAATGACCGTTAACGATCCCGGGGATGTTTACGAGCAGGAGGCCGATGCCGTCGCCAAAACTGTCACCAGCACAGGGCCTTCCGCAGGAGTTCAACGGCAAGAAGAGGATGAACTCCAAACCAAACGCGTCCAGATGCAGGAGGAAGAGGAAGAAGTTCAGGCCAAACGCGTCCAGTTACAAGAAGAAGAGGAAGAAGTCCAAATGCAGGAGGACGAAGAAGAGGTACAGACCATGCGCCTCCAACGCCAGGAAGAAGAGGAAGAAGTCCAAATGCAAGTGGAAGAAGAGGAAGTACAGATGAAAGCCATTCAAAGGGAAGAAGCCCCGGAAGAGGAAGAGATGGCGGCGTGAAACATGATGCGTGAAACGTGATTTGAATAGCACAATTTTTAAACTAAAAGCAATGAAAACCAGTGACGAACCGCTATGATTGCCGACCTAGATGAAACGATCCGCCAACTCCTGATCAAGGAACTCCCTGTCAAAAACAGTGAGATTGATATTAAGTTTGACCAACCCAAACGCGAATGGTCCGCACGGGTTTCCAAACCCACGCTCAACCTGTTTTTGTACGATGTCCGCGAGAACAATGTCCTGCGCCAGCACCAGTGGGAGCGCGTCCGCGAAGGACCCAGCACCGTCACCCAAAAGCGTTCGCACATGCGGGTGGACTGTTTTTACATGCTCACGGCTTGGGCCGCGGACCCGGAAGACGAACATCGTCTGCTGACCCGCGCCATTACCGCCCTCTTCAGGTATCCAATCCTGCCCGAAGATCGGCTAGAAGGCGCGCTGAAGAACCCGCCTTACGAAATTCAAGCCCGGTTGGCCGCCCACGACCGATTAACGAACCCCGCGGAATTGTGGAGTTCCCTGGACAACGAACTGCGTCCGAGCGTGTCCTACGTCGTCTCAATCGCCCTCGATCCCTGGGCAGAAGTCGTCCTCCCCGCCACACGGACCTTCTCCTTCAATGTGGGTCAGGCAGGCAATCCCGAAGAAGAGCAGAGCCTTCAGGAAGGCGGAAAAGCCGTGGCTTTGCTTTACTTTGGGGGCACGATTTTAGACAAAGCACAAAACCCGTTATCTGGCATCCAGGTCGCCGTCAAAAATACAGGATTTTTAGATACCACCGATGCCAAAGGCCGCTACCGGTTAGGGGGCTTGCTACCAGGAGAACATACCCTGGTCGTCTGGCCTCCTACCGGAAAACCTGTTGAAAAAAACATCACCCTTCCTGCTCAGGCGGGTGACTACGATGTGGAGGTGTGACATGGCACATTTTCCTTCCCGCGCCCCGCCGGAAGCCAGACAAATAGAATGAGTAAGCAGTAATTTGCCCAATGACCCATCAACCAGTCAACCAATTTAACCAACTATTTAGAAAGGAGACAAAATAATGGCACTTGCATATGCATCCCCCGGCGTATATGTAGAGGAAGTGGATAAGGGTACCAAGCCTATTGAGGCGGCTGGAACTTCTTTAGCGGCTTTCGTCGGCATCACCAGAGAGGCCAGCCTCAAAGCATACGACTTGATCACGGGTGAACGAGTCGTCGCTTCGTCCTGCCTTAATAAACCCACATTAGTCACCAATTGGACTCAGTTCGTAGACACTTTTGGCGGTCTGCACCCTGGTGCATATTTGCCTGACGCCGTATATGGGTACTTCGCCAATGGTGGTGGCGCCTGTTATGTGACCAGCATCATGGCACTCGATGAAAGCCGAGGCGGCGGGCAGGTCAAAGCCGCTGAAAAAGCCATCCCCGCCACCACCAAAGGCACTAGTTTCAAAGTTACAGCGAAATCAGGTGGTCCCCAAAGCAATGAACTCGTGGTGACAATTAAATTAATCAGTGAAGATACTTTTTCCATTGCGGTCGGCAGTGAAACTCGCGAAGGGCTTACCATGAAAAAAGGCGAAACCTATGTTGGCAACGCCCAGTTTGAATCCATCACGATTTCAGAAGTAGGCGCGGTAGGGGCAATCCCCGTTGAAGGAAGCTACCTGCTGGAAGGTGGGCGCGTGCAACCCCTCAGCGCAATTGACTTTATTGGTGATCAAGCGGCCCGTACTGGCATTCGCGGCCTGGAAGCGTTCGATGAAATTCGGCTTCTCGTTTGTCCCGACATTATGGTCGGGTACGACGGCTCCAACGAAGCCCGTGAACGCATCAAGATCATTCAAACCGAAATGATCGCCCAATGCGAAAAGATGCGGTACCGGTTTGCCGTGCTGGATACCCCGCCCGGCCTCTCTGCCCAACAAGCGATTGAGTGGAAAAAATACATCAACTTCGACACCTCCTACGCGGCCATGTACTACCCCTGGATCATCATTGCCGATTTGAGCGGTTCCGGCAAAGCGACCAAAGCTGTCCCCCCCAGTGGGCATATGGTCGGCATCTATAACCGCACCGATGCGGATCGCGGCGTGCATAAAACTCCCGCGAACGAAGTTGTGCTCGGCGCGGTCGATCTAGAAATCAACCTCAGCCGGGGCGAACAGGATCAACTTAACCCTATTGGGGTGAATTGCATCCGCTCCTTCCCCGGACGTGGCATCCGTGTTTGGGGTGGCCGTACCCTCAGTAGTAATGGAGCCTGGCGGTACATCAGCGTGCGTCGTTTATTCATCATGGTCGAAGCCTCAATGGATGTCGGCCTGCAATGGGTAGTCTTTGAACCCAACGATCAAACACTGTGGGCTAAAGTTCGCAGGGATGTTTCCTCGTTCCTTCGTGTGGTCTGGCGCGGTGGCGCACTCTTTGGCACTACTCCAGAACAGGCCTTTTATGTCAAATGCGATGAGGAACTCAACCCCCATGAAATTCGTGATCTGGGACAATTGATCATCGAAGTGGGCATTGCCCCTGTCAAACCTGCTGAATTTGTGATCTTCCGCATTAGCCAATGGGCGGGTCCAAATTCTGAGGCATAACCTTTTCAGAAGGAACGGTAGCTGTGGTGCTTTAAGCGATAGATACCGTTCCTCTACATGAATATCCACTCAAGGAGTCCAAAATGGCAGAAGAATTACCTCTTGTCGGCTTTCACTTTGCAATCGATCTTTCAGGCGTTGTAGCTGGATTCTTTACAGAATGTAGCGGCCTGGGATCAGAACACGAAGTGATCGAGCACAAGGTTGTCACCGAAAAAGGCAATGAAGTCGTGATGAAAATCCCTGGCCGTCTCAAATGGGAAAACATCACCCTTAAACGCGGCATCACCAGCAGTATGGACATTTGGTCATGGCGCAAAGAAGTGGAGAGTGGCAAAGTGGACAGCGCGCGTCGCGATGGTTCCATCATCATGTTTGACCAAACATTAAAAGAAGTTGCCCGCTGGAACTTCCTCCGCGCCTGGCCGATCAAAGTAACTGGCCCCCAACCCAAATCCGACAGCAACGAAATCGGTGTCGAAGAACTCACAATTGCCCACGAGTACATCGAACGGGTGAAGTAAGGGTTTCCTAATGAGAAAAGTAATTCTGTAATGAGGGAAGTTTCCTTCATTACAGATTACTTTCTCGAAAAAACACTATGACTTTCCCGACCGAATTCTCCTTCACCCTCCCACGTGGCTACCTGGATGCTTCCGGCATGGTTCACCAAACCGGGCGGATGCGTCTGGCCACCGCGCGGGATGAAATCGAAGCCTACCAGGACTCACGTGTCCAGGTCAATGAAGCCTACCTCCCCGTCGTGCTGTTTAGCCGCGTGATCGTCCAATTGGGAAGCTTAACGACCATCACCGCGCAGGTCATCGAAGGCTTGTTTGCTTCGGATATGGCCTACCTGGAAGATTTGTACCAAAGACTCAACAGTCCTTCGCGGGTAATTTTGGGGGTTGCCTGTCCGAACTGTGGCAACCAGTTTCAAATTCAAGTTGCGCCCTTAGAAGCCGTCGGAGATTAACCATGCCTGTCCCTAGTACTGCGTCTCCTCCTACCGGGCAAGGGCACCCTCCCGCTCAACCCTTGCAAATTACGCCGGAACTGGTTCAAAAAGTGGCCGCCAAAGTGTACGCCCTGATGTTGGCGGAAATAAAAATCGAACATGAACGTCGCCCGCAATCGGCCCAAGATCGGCGCGCCCTAACCAAAGGAGGGCGTCATGCCATTTGACGCAAAAAAACTTCTCAATATCACCGCCGCGTTTCGCTTTATTGTGAGCGTAGATGGAATTCCCGTCGGAGCATTTACCGAATGCACCCTCCCCACCATTGAATGGGAAGTTGAAGAGATCAAAGAAGGTGGTATGAATGTGTATGTCCACCAACTCCCAGGACGACGCAAATCTGCCAAACTTACGCTCAAAAATGGCATTGGTGTCACGAAAATCCTGTTTGCCTGGTATCTCGAAAACCTGAACGAAAAATTTAAGCGTCATCATGTGACCGTCACCCTGTTAAATTCTCTCCTCATCCCCATCATGGTTCTTGATATTGAGGATTCATATCCACTCAAGTGGACAGGCCCTAACCTGAAATCCGATGACAATGCCATTGCCGTTCAAACCTTAGAACTGGCTTGTGGTGAAATCACCCTCCTTCAAATTTGAAGCCTTCAGTTATGACCCCTTCTCGCTACCACCTGCAAAGCCCCCTACTTCGCCGCGTTCAGCGTCACGCCGCTGTTGCGACGCTCTTCCGCGCAACCCATCCTTTCCTTCAGCGGGTTCCTCAGGAAGGTGGTACGCCTCCTTTTGAAATCCTTCACGGGAATTTTCTTCCTGCAACAGCTGAAACTGACAACGAATTCACCCCATCATCGTCCGCAGAAGAGACCCCTGATTCTGAAATAACCCCTGTCGCCTCCGCAAGCGAGGTCTCCGCCCCAAACAGCCCAACCAATCCTAAAAGGGCGAATGTCTTACAAAATCTTCCCCTCGCGCGCGCGGTAGCTGACTCCAACTTTACACATCCCCCCTCACAAACGGAAGCCACCCTCTCACTGGATGCCCTTCCCTCCGCGCGCGAAACCACCCACGCCAACCGCTCCCAAATCCCAAGCACCGCGCAAAACTCCCCACAAAGTGGCCCTAAATTACCCATTTCCTCTGCCCCAAGTAACTCCCCTAAGGAGTCTACCTCCCCTCCGACAATCCAGAAAAAATCGAGTTGGTCCCTTCCCAATCTCTTCCGCAAATGGCAAGAACGCCGAAGCCCGGCCCAGTCCTCTTTACCTTCAATGTCAACCAGGGCTTCTACCTCAACCTCTAGCGAACCGCCTTCTACAAATCCCCCGATCCTACCCCAAGCCCAACAATCTCTTCCGGTGGCAAAAGCGGTTCTTCCCCCAACACTCCCCTCGCCCGCTCCGATCCAACGCGAAACGACCAGTTTCCTTGCGCCGCCCCCTTCCCCTCCCTCTCATCCGTCAATGCCAACCACCTCAGTTCCCACGGCGCAAACAGCCCGGCTCCAGCCTGCAAATGTCCAGCCCATTGCTCCTCCCCCTCAACCAGACACGTTTTCACCTGGAGCCACATCCCCTTCATCCGAGTTTCCCTGGCATGCCCCAGACAATGACACCCCGCAGTGGCAAAGACTACAAACTATCATGCGAAAACACCAGGAAATAGGCACACCAATCGCCCCTCCTGAATCTCCTGAAATACGTTCTGAACCCCGCGCGGTGACTTCCTCTCCGCCTTTATCCCCCCCACGCGGGGTCGTTCAGGATCAAACTTCTTCTGCACTCCCAACAACCCCTCGCCCTCAACCGACGGCCCTTGTTCCGCAACCGCCAGCCGTTCCAACTGCCCAAACTCCTAGACCCGCCGAAGCAGTCACAGACCCGAGCTGGAGTCGCCTGCAAACCATTATGCGTAAGCATCAGGAGCAACAGGAACAAGAGCCAAGAGAAGAAAGTTTACCCGACACAACGTCTGTTCCCCCAACGCCTTCATCGGTTTCTACCTCTTCAACCGCGAACATCCAAAAAAGCCCGGAACCCCGTGCCCCATCCACCTCAGATGTGCCAACCTCCTCAGGTTCAATCAACAAGGAAACACCTGGCCCCAAATTCCATCATCCATCCATGCCAGCGGTGACTTCTCCTCAAATACCAGGAAATGAACCGCCTATCCAGCCAGCACCATCCGCAGAAACCACCATCTTTGAGCCAATCCGTCGGGAAGTCTCGCTTCCAACTTCAGAAGAGAAAGCATCTACTTCAACCCAAGAAACAGAATTCGAAGAAGATGAGCCGTTGCCTCTGGAGCAAATTTGGCCTGTGCAAAGGAAAGAACAAAAAATAACCGTCACGCCTCCCCAGGCCCAAACATCTGCGGCTTCCCCTTCGCCGGAAACACCGCTCCTTCACCCTGAAGAAGAGGCAATTTTACGCAAAGTTTCCGACTCTGCCAAAACTGGGAAACCTACCGACTCCCACGTCGAGTTAATTCTGCCTCGTGCCCCGCGCCCATCTTCCATCTCCAGACCCGCCCCCCAAACCCCCGTAAAACCTGCCGAAGAAGATAGTCCGAATTTGGAGGAGGTTTTTCTGACGGATTCTTCCTCCCCTGAGCCTTTTGCATCACCTGCAACAAGCCGCCCGACCCAACCTGTCCAACGCGCGAAGAACGATACGTCTGTGTTTCCTGCCGCATCCCCCTCCTCACCCAAACCCAACGACGAACCCACCATGATTTCGACCGAAATTGGCCCTCTGCCGAGTGACTTGTGGCATCTGGTTGGCGAAACTCCGCCCGCACCCGCTACTAGCTCAACCAGAACCACGCCCCAGGAATACGCCCAAACCACCTATGGGTCGAAACCAACATTCATCACTTCCACTACACCTAATGAAATCCAGCACATAGAAAAAAGCTCTGCGCCATTCACCGCCTCTGTTCCGAGCATCCCAACAACCCAATCTCCCGTCACCTCTGCCCATACAATCCAAAGGCAAGCCCTAGACCACGCGCAAATGCCCTCCCCAACAATTTACGCTGGAAACACACCTCCCCAGTTTTTTGAAGCCCCTCCTTCATTTATTCAACGCGAGGAAATGGTCCAACCTGGCCCTGCGCCCACTACTCCTTCGGCCCCCAATCAAGCTGGCCCCGCCCTGTCCGAACAAGACCTGGACAAACTCGCCCGCCAGGTTTACGCCGAAATCCGCCATAAAATATCCATCGAACGCGAAAGAACGCGGGGATGGACTCGATAGGAGCCACCTATGGCTACGACCCGCAGTAATCTTGTTGCCGCCAGAATCTACGAAGTCACAGAATCCGGAGCCGAAAAAGGGGGAGGGATTTCAGTGGACTGCATGTTTAACCCCTTTGAATATAGCGTCTCTAAGACAAATACCTATACCGAAAACTCAAAGAACAAAGCGGATGTTCCTCATGTAGAATTTTCTAAAGCTGGGGCACAAACCTTGAAATTGGAATTGATTTTTGATGGTTACGAAAAACAAGAAAATATCAGCAAAACGACAAATATATTGTGGAAATTAATGGAGTCGAAAACGCGAGAAGAAAATCCAAACAAAAAGGTACCTCCTCCTGAGGTTGCATTTGAATGGGGCGTCTTTCGTTTTGTGGCGGTCATCACAAACATGACCCAAAAATTTACCATGTTCAAAATAGATGGCACGCCTATCCGCGCCAAGGTAGATATCACGTTTACTCAATATAAAGATCTGGATGACTACCCCAAACAAAACCCAACCTCAGGGGGAGGGGATATTGAACGCGTCTGGCAGGTTGTTGCCGGAGACCGTCTGGATATGATTGCCTATCAGGTATATGGCGATACAGGGAAATGGCGCATGATCGCAGAACACAACAAACTACGCAACCCCATGAGCCTTTCACCTGGTCAGAGGCTCATTATTCCTGGACGAGGAGATTAAGGCATGTCCAATAAGCCCCCTCTTGTCAGCCAGCTCAACATCAAACTGGATGGGACAACCGTTCAACCAGAGATAATGACCCAACTGGTCTCTGCTATCGTTGATCAACATGCCTATCTCCCAGCCATGTTTGCGTTGACCTTTCGAGATTCTTCGCTCACGCTACTTGATTCCGGCCCGTTTGACTTAACCAAAACAGTCATTGTCGAAGCTGAAGATGAAAGTGGCAAAGTATCAAAATTGGTCGAAGGAGAAATTACAGCCCTTGAACCCGTGTTTCGGGAAGGTATGATTGCCGAAGTAGTCATGCGGGGCTTCGATAAATCCCACCGATTATTTCGGGAAACCAAGAGTAAAGCTTTTCTTAACAAAAAAGATAGCGATTTAGCATCGGATATTGCCCAGGTCGCTGGGCTTCAAGCCGACGTCGAAACAACCCAAACGGTCTACGAGCATATTTTTCAACACAACCAAACCGATTTGACTTTTTTGACCCAACGTGCCTGGCGAATAGGCTTTGAATGTTATGTCACCGAAGGAAAATTAGTTTTCCGCAAGCCTCCCGTTACAGAGGGGGGCCTCAGTCTAGCATGGGGGCAGGACCTTCTTTCTTTTCAACCCAAAATGACGTTGGCCGAACAAGCGAACGAAGTGATTGTGCGAGGCTGGGATTTCAAAAAGAAGGAAGCGATCGTTGGGCGTGCGACAACTGGAAGCCTGTACCCGAAAATTAAAGAGGCAAAAGATGGGGCAACCTGGTCAAAAACTTTTGGTAATGGCAAGGTTTCTATTGTCAATCAACCTGTCATTAGCCAGGCCGAAGCAAACACCCTCGCGACAGCCCGCCTCAACGAATTATCTGGCACCTTCGTAGAGGCGGAAGGCGAGGCGATCCGCCGCCCGGATATTCGGGCCGGGCGGGGAATTGAAATCACCGGGTTGGGCAATCGTTTTAGTGGCAAATACCTGATTACCAGCGCTACCCATGTCTACACACCCGAAGGGCTAAAAACCCACTTCAGTGTCCGAGGGGCGCGCACAGGATTACTCAGTGAAACTTTGAACCCTGAAGGGCCTCTGGAAACCTGGCCCGGTGCGGTTGTCGCCATTGTAACCAACACTGAAGACCCCAAGAAAATGGGACGCGTCAAGGTGAAATATCCCTGGTTGACTGAAGAGGCCGAAAGTGATTGGGTGAGGATAGCAGGCCCTGGCGCAGGCAAAGAGGTTGGTTTTTTTGCCCTTCCTGAGGTGAATGATGAAGTGTTGGTGATATTTGAACACGGCGATTTCAACTATCCCTTTATCCTGGGAGGGCTTTGGAATGGGAAAGATGCCATCCCGCCCGAGCCTGCCGCGGCGGCCAATGGTGAAAAGCCCCTGGTGCGTACCTGGCGTTCTCGTAAAGGTCATCGTTTTACGGTTTACGATAACCCGGATAACAAAATCGAAATTGAAACTGGTGGCAAGCATAAAATCTTGATGGACGATGCCAATAAAAAAATCACGATTACCAGCGGAAGTGGATCTCTCAAGATTATTCTGGATGACAACGCCAAAAAAATCACGATAGATGGTGGTGGCGAGATCGAAGTTAAAGCCGGGAGCAATCTCAAGTTGCAAGCCGGTGGGAATGTGGATGTCCAGGCCAGTGGTCAGGTGAATATTAAAGGAACGGTTGTAAATATCAACTAACCCACCTATAAAAAAGGAAATACAATGGCTCAACAAGTTGTTCATGGCGCCACACTCAGTTGTAGTTTTGGTACTACGCCAAGTACTTTCACCGTTTTACCCAAAAACCGTTCGAAGGCCGTGAGTCAAGCCGCGGCAACGATTATGGATAATCTTCCGAATGTGAATGTCATGCCTTTTGGGCTGTGCCAAACGCCTACAAACCCTCAGGTAGCCGCCGCCACTGCGGCGGCTTTAGGAACCCTGACCCCTCAACCGTGTATCCCCGTCACCCCCTCCCCATGGACTCCTGGCTCGCCCACGGTTAAGATTGCGGGCATTCCTGCCTTAAACAACAACTGCAAGCTGATGTGTGCGTGGCAGGGCGTGATTTCTGTATCCAATGCCGGGCAAATGACCGTTAATATTCCATAAAGGTGTGTTATGAACTTAAACCAAGATATTATTGGGCGCGGCTGGGCCTTTCCCCTGAAAACAGACGAACAGGGGGGGATTGCCTTAACGAGCGAACGCAACGAATTAGAGCAAGCGATACGTATCATTTTAGGGACGCCTATCGGCCAGCGGGTGATGCGCCCCACCTTTGGCTCTCGCTTACACGAGCTGGTCTTTGCCCCCAATAACAGCCAAACGGCGGCCCAAGCCAGGCGGTTTGTGGAAGAAGCATTAGGTATGTGGGAACCACGCGTGCGCGTGACAGATGTCGAGGTGTATCCACATCGCGAACAAAACAATTATCTGGTCATTGAGATTCGATACGAAATCAAAGTGACTCACGACAAACGTAGTTTGGTTTACCCCTTCTACCTCATTCCTGATGAAGGGTAGCTTTCCCTCTTTTTTTACTAATTTTTTTATTCTTTACTATCGGAGGCTGATATGCCCTTAACCGTGCCGAAACTTGATGACCGCCATTTTCAGGATATTGTGGATGAAGCGAAAAAAAGGATTCCACATTATTCAAAAGATTGGACGGATCACAATGTCAGTGATCCAGGGATCACCATGGTGGAATTGTTCGCCTGGATGACGGATATGCTGTTGTACAGGTTGAATCAGGTACCTGACTTGCACTATATCCGCTTCATGGAAATGCTCGGCATCCAACTCAAAGAGGCCATAGCCGCCAAAACCCGCGTTACTTTTTGGCTGACCCAACCCTCTGAAGCCCCTGTCCACATCCCAGGAGGGACAGAGGTCGCGAGCAAACAAACGGAAACCGAACCGTCCATTATCTTTACTACAGATGATGAATTTCGCGTATATCCTCCAGAGCTAAAAATTGTAAAAGCAGGAGAGATGGGAGATAGCCAAAATCTGTTAAGGCTGGAAGCCGGATTTGAGGGGTTTAACGTCTTTTCCAACCCACCCCGATCAGGTGATGCTTTGTATTTTGGCTTTGAAAACGATTTGAGCCATCATGTTTTGCGTTTAGAAATGGACTTTGATCCGGCAGGAGGTGCAGGAGTCAATCCCAATTTGCCTCCTTACAGTTGGGAGGTTTCCACAAATCAGGCCAATAGCTGGGATTTTTGTGAGAGCGAAATGGATACCACCAAAGGTATGAACAGTCCTGGTTTTATTCAAATTCACCTACCCAAAATGGGCACACAAAAGTTGGGTGAACATGAATATTATTGGCTCCGCGTACGAAACAAAGAAATTTATCGTTCTGATCGAGATCAAGGGATGCGTTCTTATCAGGTTTCGCCCAAACTTCGCCGGGCAAAAGTCACCTCCCGAGGCGGAAGCGTTCCTGCCACCCATGCCCAGGTAGTAAAAAACGAGATCCTCGGACGAAGTGAAGGCTCGCCTGGCGAAAGATATCAATTGCAATTAACCCCTATTTTGGAGCGTGTGGCAGGGGAAACCCTGCTTGTCTATATGGATGGCGAAGATCGCCCACAGGAATGGAGCGAGACCCAAGACTTTGCCCAATCCAGTGCTGAAGACCGCCATTTTACGTTGGACAGCGCGACAGGCGAAATTCGCTTGGGGCCAGCTATCCGCCAACAGGACGGAACAATTAAACGCTATGGGGCTATTCCTCCTCGCGGAGCCAGATTGATCTTTTCACTGTACCAACACGGTGGAGGCGAGATTGGGAATGTAGAAGCCAATGTCCTGACTACCCTCAAAACCTCGAATCCTTTAATTGACCAGGTCGCCAATAGAAAGGCGGCCTCGGGAGGATTGGATAAGGAATTATTGGATGATGCGATGGTGCGTGCCCCCGCCATGTTACGTTCGCGGGAGCGCGCCGTGACCGAAGCCGATTTTGAATTTCTGACTCATCTGGCCCTTCGTCACAAAGTTGGGCGGGTAAAGTGCGTTCAACCGCGTAGTTCTGAGGCAGAACGTGTTGTCCCAGCCCTAGTCTATGTGTTGGTGATTCCTTTCCTCTCCCGCCCGGAAGGTCGGATTGAAGAAAAGCAACTGGAACTAGACCCGGAGGATGTAAAGAAACTCACGGCATATTTAGATGAACGACGGCTTTTGACGACACGAGTAAATATTCGTCAGCCTGCCTATACCTGGGTTTCTGTGCGCGTGACATTAGGGGCCTCCCCGGATCACGAACAAGCACAGGTAGGACAGGCTGTATTGTCCCGTTTATATCGTTTCCTGAACCCTATCGTGGGCGGCGTTGATGGAAATGGGTGGCCTTTTGGACGCAACTTATTCGTCTCGGATGTCTATCAATGTTTACAAGGCCTTCCGGGCGTGCAATTTATTCGAAGCGTTGAAATGTTCCGAACTAAAGCGGATGGGACTCTCGTGCAAACTACCCCAGAAGATGTGATCGAAATTGTCGCGCACGGGGTTTTTGTTTCTGGAATCCACCAGGTCAATTTTGTTTCGCGCTAAACAGGATTATGGCAACCGAATACATCTTTCGACTTTCTGTTCTAGGCCCCGATGAGGATGTGGAGGTATTTCAAATTCCGATTGGGATTACCGCCATTGGACGAGATGGGGATAATCGCTTAATTCTGAACGACAAATCCGTCTCACGGCACCACGCCCGGTTGGATTGTATTGAAGGGGAGTGTGAAATTACCGATCTGGATAGCTCAAACGGCGTGTTTGTCAATGGAGAAAAGATTCTTCCTCAAAGACCCGTGCGACTTAATCACGGCGATCAAATCAAAATCGGCCCCCATTACTTGCTTGGCTTCCGACAAGAAGTAGTAGATGTGGAAGAGCTAGTAAAAGAAGTCGATGACGCCCAGCAAGGAAACGATAATCAAACTAAGGTTAAGCCGGATGATGGAGACATCATTCGACCGAACGGAGGTGACATTATTCTGCCACCTCTCCCACCCGTAACCTTCCCCTCGGAAAACGAGCCATTGGAAATTCCGCCTGGTCTCTCGACCGAAAGTTATCGCCTGATCCGGTATTTACCTGAGATTTACCATGACTTTGATTTCCTAAAAGGCTTCCTTGCCATTTTTGAGGCGATTCTTTTTCCCATTGAGTGGAACATTGATAATTTTGACCTTTATCTTTCCCCCAAAACAACCCCCGCCACCTTTTTGCCCTGGCTTGCAAACTGGCTAGGGGCGGAGTTTGATACGACCTGGACCGAAGCCCAGCGGAGAACTTTTTTGGCGGAAGCGCACGCTTTATATGCGCGCCGGGGCACAAAATGGGCTTTGGGCAGAGCGCTCGAAATTTATACGGGCTACACCCCCAACATTGATGACGAAGATAAAGACTTACGCCCCCATTCTTTCACGATCAAATTCCCTTTTCCCGAACATGCAGTAAATCGTATCTCGCTCGATAAACTCATCCATCACTATAAACCTGCCCATACCGATTATGAACTTTTTTTCCAAATTTAGCCTCAATATTCCAGTTCGTCGCCGAACATTATCCTGGAAATTACCAGAAGGCAAAGGGGGGCGCTACCCACTCAAGACTTCTTCTTTCACCGTGGGGCGGCAGGCCCCGAACGACATGGTGATTGAGCATGAAAGCATCTCACGCCGCCATGCGCGTTTGAGCCTGGAATATGACCAGCTCTATGTGGAAGACATGGCTTCCACCCGCGGCACCTGGATTGGTGGAGAACGTATTCGTCCCTACACCCGCACGTTAGTTCCCCCGGATACCTCTTTGTGGATTGGGCAAGTGGAGTTGACATTTGAAAAGGTGGATGCAGTTCGAGTAAGTATCCTCCCGGTACTATTGATTTTCATGCTGGGAATTTGCTGTGGTGTACCATTATTAATTCTCAAGAGTTTACCTGTAAAATCAGAAAACCTCGTTTGTGATTTAGCCGACTCATACTTGATTTCTATACCCCAAGAAAAATCCCAGGAGGTTGCTCAAACACCGCTTGAGGCGACAGCAACTCTGTCAGGTACAGTTCCTATTACCAGCACACCAGCACTAACAGGCACTGCCACGATGTTTCCTACAGAAACTGTTCCTCAATTACCAAGTGATACAGCCCTTTATGATAGCAATATTCAAGCATATACCACTCCTTATTTTTTGGAACTTCCTATCCCCTATACTGGGAGAAACACTTTTGGCGTATCTCAAGACGAATTTGAAACTGCCAGCCAAAGTGTATATTCAGGTGGAAGAATTACAAGTTTCTTTGACCATGATATGCCTATTTATCCTTTTTATAACGATGGAAATGAGACTCAAGACCAGAGTAAATATCTTTTACTATTCAATGGTCAACAAGTTAAAGATCGGGATACTTGGAAGGATGGGTATTTTTATAGTGGGCATCCTGCGTATGATTTTAGTGGCTCTGCTTCTACGCCAATTTTTGCTGCCGCTACAGGCGATATTGTAGAGGTCAGGAATAGTGGTTGTGAGGGAAATCTCATTAAAATCGAACACTCTGTCCAGAATGCCGGAAATTTTCAAACTTTATATTTCCACTTACAAGATGATAAGGTTTTCCAGGATTGGCTGAAGAAATTTCAAGATGGAGGTGGACAAAAAATTACTGTTGTAGAAGGAACCATGATCGGTACAATGGGCACCACAGGATGCTCAACCGGGGTCCATCTTCACTTTGAAGTGCGTTATGATAAAAACAAAGATGGACATTTTGATAGTGGTGAAGTGGTTGATCCATATGGTTTTATTCCAAGCCTGGAATATCCCAAAGATCTTTGGAGTACAACCAGCACATATCTTTGGCGCCACCCCTTAGGAACAACTTTTACTCATACTCGGGGCGGAGGCACAACTGGACTTAATAAAACCGTAGCACCCGAACTTGAGCCTATTTCGCGCACTCAACCAGAATTGTGCGTGCCTCAAACTATAATTTCTCCAGATGGCCCCGTTTATTTTTCGCTATCCTTGTCCCCACCTCCGGCAAAAGGACTGGTCAACATAGCCCAGGCCGTCACATTTATCATTCTCGACTTCCAACAAGAGGTGGTTCCCCAATATGAGGACAAAATCCTTGTCAGTATCCCTTATCGTGATGCCGATTTAAAAAATATCGTTCCAGGTTCTCTCAGCATTCGACGATTAAATGCAGAAGAGAACGTTTGGGAAAACGTTACGACCAAATTCGACACTACAAACAAGATCGCCGCGGCGACTGTGGACAAGCCCGGTCAGTATGCACTTTTTGGGGAACTAACTCCTGACAATGTGCCACCTACCACAACAATTACCCTCAAAGGAATGATTAACACCGAAGAAACGGCTTGGTGCGATGCAGTTGAAGTTACCTTATCTAGCTTGGATGAGCGCGGGCCAATTAAAGATCTTTCTTACCGATTAAGAGACGATCTTGCATGGATACAATCCCCTAGCCCTTTGCAAATTTTCACATTACAACCTAGCCCTGGTAACTTCAATATCCAGGCTATCGCTATTGATCAGTCAGATAATCCAGAAACTCCGCCGGCCGCCCTTTCCTTAATCATGAGCCCGACCTCTTTATCTGCCTGCCATCCCAAAGAAATCTCATCCGTTCCTTCCCCTCAGCCTTCATCCTCCAATACTCTGATATATTACCTGATCCCGTTAGGCATTGTCGGAGTATTCGTATGGTTCTTCATTCAAAGGAGCCGCACCCGAAAATGAAACGGCTATTTCCACTTTGTATTTTAATCTTCACTCTCTTAGCCTGCGCCACCGCACAACAAATCACCGCGACGGCAACCCCCATCCCGCCTACCCTCACCCCAACGCTGACAGAAACCCCTAGCCCAACCGAGACCCCAACCTTGACACCTACCCCAGCCTTCACCTGCCCCACCGCCCCAGAAACCCAACTCGAAGTTGGCGATCTGGCCCGCGTGACCGATGGCGATCCGCCGGTCCGGTTGCGCCAGGAACCCATTGTCGCCGACGAACTCATTCTGACGGTTCTGATTGAAGGAACTGAATTGGAAATCCTGGAAGGCCCGGAATGTGTGCTAAATCCAAACACCCAAACCAATTTTGTCTTTTGGAGAGTTTTTGTCCCAAGTAAAGAAATGCCCTTCAACGAAGGATGGGTCGCCGAAGGCGATTCCGCAGGCTATTTCATCGAACCTATCCCTGAGGGACAAGGATAAGGCATGTCACAAGATCTGATTGGAAAAACGCTGAACCGCTACGAAATCACCAGCCTCCTCAACCAGGGAGGCATGGGCGTTGTCTATAAAGGCTACGATGCAACCTTACAAAGAGAAGTCGCCATTAAGGTAATGCACGCGCAATACGCACAACAACCGGATTTCCGTGCCCGTTTTTTGCGGGAAGCGCGCACGGCCGCGCGGCTAGATCATCCAGGCATTGTCAAAGTATTTGATTACAGCGAGCAGGAGGGCCTGCTTTATATTGTGATGGAATATCTGGCAGGGGAAAATCTGTATCAAAAACTAGAACAATCCAAACAAAGCCGCCAATGGCTTCAACTCTTTGAAGCCGTTCAAATCGCCCGTCTCATCGCCGTTGCGCTAGACTATGCGCACAAAAACGGGGTTCTCCACCGTGACCTAAAACCTGCCAACATCATGCTCAAACCCATCCCCACCGAGGGTTTGCCTTTCCGCCCAGTCATTACCGATTTGGGGTTGGCACATTTGGCTACTCAGAACTTAACCCAAGAGGGAATGTCCATTGGCACCCCCACCTACCTTTCCCCGGAGCAAGCACGGGGAGAACCTGCGGATGTGCGTTCGGATGTTTATTCGTTGGGTGTACTACTGTTTGAACTGGTTACTGGCAAACCCCCGTTCAAAATTCAGACCCTGCCCGAAGCGATCCGTTTTCACGGGCAAGAACCCCCTCCCACGCCCCGGAGCAAACGCTCTAGCATCCCGGAAAATTTGGAAAAAGTGATCCTCAAAGCGTTGGAAAAAGACCCCGCCCGCCGCTTTCCTGATGCAGGGGCCATGGCCCAAGTTTTGGACAAACTCGTCGCATGGTTAGCCCAAAATCCCTCGTCCCAGCCTGTTCCCGTTCCCCCCAGAACCCCCCCACCCATGAACAAACCATCTCAGCCCCCCCGCTCCGCACCCCCACCTTCCATGCCGCCCCGCGCCGTCAGCGTGGATTCTCTCTACATCGAATCCCCGAACCAACCTCCCCAAATCGTTGCCATCAGCAAATCAGAAATTGTGATGGGACGCGGAAAAAGCGTGGATATTGTTCTAAACAGTCTCAGTGTCTCTCGCGAACATGCGCATCTCTCGTTTGATGGGAAGGATTACTTCCTGGTAGATATGGGCAGTGTAAATGGAACCTTTTTGGAAAACGCCCGCTTGCTCGAAGGCGTCAAAGAAATTTGGATGCCCGAAAAACTCGTACGGATTGGCACTTTCACCATTCGCCTGATCCGAGCGGGGAAATCTGCCCCTGTTCGCACCGATGATCGGGTCGTTTCCCAAATTTTTCTCCTGGACGGGAGTCTGGCCGATCCCCGCAATGTCTTTACCAGTCCCGGCGATGGGCGGATTGAGGCCACCCTGGAGCAGAACGATTTGGTTGTAAACCCTGGGGAAGCGGTTGCAACTACTTTGCACATCGTCAACCAGGGGAATACAGTGGACCATTTCCGGGTTTCCGTTGAAGGCGTTCCTGCGAAGTGGCTCACCATCAATCCCAATGGCTTGCAACTGTTGCCTGGCGATCAAGACTCAATCCAGATTCTCTTCAAACCCCCGCGCGAAACGGCAAGTGCGGCAGGCATTTATGATCTCGTCGTGCGAGTTTCAACCAAAGATGCCCCAAACCAGGCATTGGATATTGTCGCCGAACTCACTGTTTATGCTTATTTGGAGTTTCATTGTGACTTGCACCCCCCTAAAGTAAACGCCGGACAACGCTCGCGGGTGACCATCCGCAACCAGGGCAACAACACTGAAACCTTCGTCCTCAACCTGAAAGCCCGCGCGGAAGACCTGAACTTCAACCCACCCGGCGACAAGATGGACCTCCCTGCGGGCCAGACTGGGGCGATTGAATTCATGGCAAAACCGCGCACCCCAAAAATCTGGCGCAAAGCCCAATCTCACGGATTTTCGGCCGAGGTGTATGCGGCGTCCGGAGGCGAAAAAAGCAATTTTAGTGGCGAGGTAGAAAGCAATGGGTGGTTGCCTGTGTGGGTTCCTCCATTATTAATCATGGGCTGTTTGGCCTTAGCCGCCCTATCCGCTTGGGGAATAAGTGTCGCAAATAAACCCACTCCTACGCCAACTGCCGCCGTGGTTGATACGCCGGAAACGTCCAATAGCGGCATAACCGCAGAACCATTTCCAATAACCCTGACTCCTACACTCCCCGCGATGGCAGGTGCCCCAACTACGCCAGGCCCAACGCCAACCGAAGAATTCTGCAAAGGCGCTCCCCCGATGCAACTCAAAAAAGGGAAAACCGCAACAGTGGGAACGGATAGAGAAGACCTCAATGTACGTTCGTCTCCAGAATTAATTCCAGGGAACATCATCTATCAACTTCCCGATGGCACGGTTGTCGAGATTGTCAAAGACAAAGACTCCCCTAAATGCTACTATACCAATGATGATGAAACCACAGGCGTCATCTTTTGGCTCATCAAAGTCACAGATATCACCTTTACTGACGGCTCAAAAATGGGATGGGTCGTCGAAGGCGACAATATCGAATATTTTATTGAGCCGTAAAATAGATATCTTCTCAAAAAACCAGGAAAATTTCCGAAGTTCGCGAAGGGAGGTTCTGAAAATATCCAGAAGCCATACGTCGGAAATTTTTTACCCCAAAAGATTGAGAGGATACCATGCAAACTATCCGAAAATCTGAGATTTCTCCGCTATTTTTATGATCCCACTACAAATTGACCGCTACCAAATCCTCGAAGAATGTGGCCGGGGAGGGATGGCCATTGTTTATAAGGCTTACGACCCCCAACGCCAGGAAGAAGTCGCCTTGAAAGTTTTGCCGCGTGAGTACCTGCACGACCCACAGTTCCGGACCCGGTTTAAGCGCGAAATTGACATAAACATATCATTCCGTCATGAGGCCGTCGTGCCGATTTTGGGGTATGGGCAAGTTCAGGGACAACTTTACCTGGTCATGCGATATATGACTGGGGGTTCACTAGAAACGCGTCTCAAAACCCGCCAAAAAGTATCCCTTGAAGAAATGATCCGCGTCCTAAACCGGATCGCCCCCGGGTTGGATGCCGCGCATCAAAATAAAATCATTCACCGGGATATGAAGCCGAGCAATATCCTCTTTGACGCGCAGGGCCAGGCGTATATTGCCGATTTTGGCATTGCGCGTCTCCAGGAAGCGGCTAGTTTCACCATGCTGACAGGCAACGCAGTCATTGGTTCCCCCGCCTACATGAGTCCCGAACAAGCTCGCTCTGGGACGGGAGTGGATGGACGAAGCGACTTGTATTCCATGGGCATCATGCTGTTTGAAGCTCTCACTGGCGACCTCCCCTACACCGACACCCAACCTTTACAAATCGCCATCAAACAAATTGAGAGCCCAATCCCCGACGTTTTGAACCACAATCCAAAATTGCCCCATGCCTGTCGCGATTTCTTTCTTAAGGCCCTCGCCAAACAACCTGAGGCGCGCTTTCAAACCGCAGGCGAGATGGCCTTTGCATTTGAAAATGCGGCTCGAGGAGGGGTGCTCCAATGGGCACCACATAAAAGCCCGGCCCCGGTGATGTCGCCCTCCGTTTCTCCGCCCCCCCAACGGCCAGTTCACCCCATCTCACCTAAACCTACGCCTCCCCAAGCAAGCCCCCCCCAGGGGGGACCCGCCCAGGCTGGAAGCCCATCACCTCGCCCCATTCAGCCCGCTTCATCTCCCGCCCCTCCCCCAAATAAACCAGCAATACCATCTTTAGGAACGCCTCGTTCCCTTCCTGCTGAAGTACGTCCTTTATCAAAATATATGCAGATGCCCAGTATCTTAAGAGCACCCGCCTTACCCTATATCACCGTCCCCCACTCTTTGCGACGGATTACTGGCTTTTTTGGGATGCCCAGCACGATCTATTTACCAAAATCCGCAATGGGATGGTTGATTCCTGTGTTCATCGGCGGGTTTATGTTGGTAATAATTCTGGGAGGATGTGCAGGGCTCCTTTATCTGGCGTGGCGCTTTGGTCTCCCGCTGTTAACTTCCTAATAACGCCACTTCAAAAAACCGTCGTAAACACGATATATATGAACGCCTTGATTGACCGCTATCAAATATTGTCCGAAATTGGCCGTGGGGGAATGGCTGTGGTCTATCGCGCGTTCGATCCCCAATCCCAACGGCAAGTGGCCCTAAAAATGCTCCCGCGGGAGTACCTGCATGAACCCCAATTTCGGGCACGGTTCCAACGGGAAATTGAAATTCTCACCAAATTTCGCCATCCGGGGATCGTCCACATTTATGGGTTCGGCCAATTTCAGGGTCAACCCTACCTTGTTATGCAATATATGCCGGGAGGTTCTCTCGAAGATCGTCTCAAACGAAAAGGGTCTTTCACCCTTGCGGAAACAACTGCCCTCTTAGAACGCCTAGCCCCCGCCCTGGAAGCCGCCCATCAGCAGAATATTGTCCATCGCGATCTTAAACCCAACAACATTCTCTTTGACGAACACAAACAACCCTATATTGCCGACTTTGGGATTGCGCGATTGGCTGAACATGGTGGCCAAACCAAATTAACGGGCAGTTTATTGATTGGAACCCCGGCCTATATGAGTCCCGAACAGGCCAAGAGCGGAGAAGTAGATGCGCGGAGTGATGTGTACGCCCTGGGGGTGCTTACCTATGAACTTCTCACCGGCAAGCTTCCTTACAATACAGATACCCCCATGAAACTGGCTTTAAAACACATCATGGACCCCATTCCGGATATCCTCTCTGCCAATCCATCCCTGCCCAACCGCCTCAAAAAAATTATCCCAAAGGCTCTCGCCAAGACCCCCAAAGATCGGTACGCCACCCCAACAGAGTTCGTTAACGCTCTAAAGGAAGCAACCCAGCAAAAAACAACTCCGGCCTACTTGACCCCTCCACCAGGGTTATTGAAAAAACCAGCTTTTCTGACCTGGTTAAAGCCCAGGCGTGCGGTAGGCATGGGCGGGGCTTTGGTCATCCTTCTCGCACTATTTACACTCTTTCGGATGAATTCTGCCGCATTGCCTGACCCCGCCCTCACTCAATCTTCGCCTTCCCCGGAATCTGGTTTTCTCTCCGAGACACCCTCCCCCCCTCCCCTCAGCACGCTGACCCCTGAGACCACCATTGTAAACACTGAACAAGCAGGAATTACCCTCCATGACAACCAACCCTTTCGGAAAAATGAGGAGCTTTCCGCAAGCACCGAAGACCTGGAAATGTTGATTTATGACCGGGGAAACATGGAACCAGGATACTTGTACGCCGCACCAGGAAGTTTATTACGGTTTGATTCAATTGATGAAAGAGGTTTCCAACTATCTATCACAGCAGGGAGTCAGATTTTCGTTGAAACGGGTGCATATCCATATGCTGAAATTCAACCCGCACATATTCCTGGTCTATTACTTCGTGTTCAAGGATCATGCATGGCTGTGGATGC
>WBZL01000671.1_pt1 | contig 38308 bp, 47 predicted proteins | sample 5204291 | NCBI WGS metagenome assembly WBZL01 (sample SAMN12344345, study PRJNA552823) | activated sludge metagenome | biome: Activated sludge suspended growth; feature: Nitrification reactor; material: Wastewater; isolation source: activated sludge from nitrification reactor of wastewater... | reverse complement strand
ATGAGATGCCGTCGACGAACGAGATCGCCGAGTTGTCGGACCGTTTCCAGGGCACCGTCACGATTCCCGCGCCGCCCATCGATGTGGGCAACCTCGCCCTCGTGCTGGGGGCGCTCCGGTGGGCATCTCTGCTCGCCTCGATCGCAACGGTACTGACCATGGCCCATTGGCTCGCGGTCGTCAACGACACGAACCGGCGTGCCTTCGCAACCCTCACGGCGCTGGGTTTCGAGCGCAACCAGCTCCGCGTCTGCATCGGGTCGCAGGGCATCGTCCCGACGTGCTGCGCATGCGTTCTCGGCCTGCCCCTCGGCCTCGTCGTCGCTCGATGGATCACGACGTCGATCCTGCGCCGCATCGGCGTCGTCGTGAGTCCGCCCACGAACGTCGTCGCCGTCGTCGGCGTGGTCGTCGCCATCATCGTCGCCACCGCGATCACCCTCACGTGGCCGGCGATCCGTGCTGCCCGATCGCCGCGACGATTCATCCATGTGGAGTGACCGATCAGCGCAGCGACGACTCGACGATCAACACGCCCCCGATGCCGCGCCGCTCGCATCGCCGAAACCGTCGCCGGCACCGCGCTCCCACAACCGTCGGAGCACCCGGGTGCCGAAGTCGTCCTTGTTGATGTAGGCGATCGCGCCCGAAGTGCGTGCGTTCGGCGGAAGGTCTGCAAGGTCGTACGTGGACAACAGCACGACGCGCATGGAGGGATGGGCCGACACGATGCGACGAGTGGCCTCGATGCCATCGATGCCACCCATGTTGATGTCCATCAGCACGAGGTCGGGCAGCAGCTCGTCGGCGAGCTCGACCGCCTGCTCGCCCGACGACGCATCGGCAACCACCTCGAACTCGGCGATGCGCGCCAGCACCGACCGAGCCGCCGCCCGAAACGGTGGCTGATCGTCGACCACCAACACCCTCACCTGCCCCAGGCTCACCGATCGGTCCGCTCTTCCGCCAGGTAGAGCAGCACGGCCTTCACCCGCCGGTTGACATCCGGCTCCTCCGAGAGCCCGAGCTTGGAGAAGATCGAGTTCGAGTGCTTCTCGACCGCCCGCTCGGACAGGAAGAGGCTGTTCGCGATCGCCATGTTCGACTTGCCGGTCGCGAGCTCGGAGAGGATCTCTCGCTCGCGGCTCGTGAGGTGCTCGAGCGGCGAGCGCGGCCGGCGCGACCGGGCGGACACGAGCTCGTCGACGATCTTCGGATCGACGACCGAACCGCCGCGGGCCACGGCGTCGATCGCGTAGACGACCTCGTCGACATCGGCAACTCGGTCCTTCAGCAGATACGCACGGCCGTCGGAACCGTGCTCGAACAGCGCATGCGCGTACGCAGGCGTCGCGTACTGCGACAGCACGACGATGCCCACGTTCGGGTGGTGCTCACGACAATGGGTGGCGGCCCTGATCCCTTCATCGGTGTGGGTCGGCGGCATCCGGATGTCGGTCAGGACCACATCGGGCGGATCGGCGTCGATCACCTCGATCAGCTCAGCCAGCGTGCCGACCGCGGCAACGATGCTCAGGTGGTCCGTCTGTTCGAACAGCCGCACCAACCCTTGTCGTAGCAGCACGTTGTCTTCGGCGAGCACCACCCGAATCCCCACGTGCCGATGGTACTGAGGCCGACGAACCGGCACAGTGTGGGTAGCCACACTGTGTATCGGCAGTGTTCGCACGAGTGGTGCCAGCCACACCGACACGATGGACGCCTCCACCCTGCCGCGGTGTTCCGATGTCACTCACGCTGCATCCATGCGCAACCACCGTTCGATCACACCGTTCCTCGTGGCGATCACCGTCGCCGCCGGATGCAGCAGCACCGAGAGCCCTGCCGCCACCGACGCACCGAGAGCCGCCGAACCAACTCCGAGCACGATGCTGGCCACGTCGAGCCCGTCGAACGACGTTGCTGAGCCGAACGGCCTCGACCGCGTGCTGCTGTCCGACGACTTCGACAGCGACGCCAGCGGATGGGGCGGGAGGTTCCAGAGTTTCGAGGCGGGTGCGTATGCGTGGAGCCTCCCCCCGGGGCAGACGGATGTGCGTGCCGCCGACGCACTCATCGCGATCGAGGATCGCATCACCCAGCACAGCACGACGATCGAGTTCACCGCACCCAACGCGGCGGCGGTCGCCATCGAATGTGCATGGGAGGAGATCGAGGCGAGCAGCCGCTGGTACAGCCTCGAACTCAGCGTGGATGGCGCGGCCATCCGGAAGCGGCCGCCCGGCAACGACCCGAGTGTCGACCTCGCCGCCACCGACGAAGTCACCCTGACCGACCGACCGACGACGCTCGAAGCGATCTGCGTCCGGACCGCAGACAACTACCGACTCAGCCTCGTCGTCGACGGACGAACCGTGCTCGACACCGTCGACACCGACCCATACGGACCTGGGGCCCCGAACATCGCTGTCCGAGCAGCCACCGACGGATCCGCCGACGACATCACCGCGACCTTCGACCGCTTCGAGATCCGGGTGCCGGCCGACGGTCCCACCTTGCCGACCGCGGCGACACCGACGCCGACTACCACCTCCTGACAGTGCGCTCATCGATCCTGCGGGTTTCGACGGTGGTGTCAGCCACACCAGGACGATGCACGCCTGCACCCTGGCCCCCGGTCACGACGTCCCGCACGATGCCGTCATGCGCCACGAGGGTTCGATCACCACACTGTCATGGATCCCCCCGGAGGCCGTCGAGGGGCTGGCCAAGCTTCCGTTCGGTGCCGGTGTCGCCCATTGGGACCAACGACCGCCCGAGGCGATCTTCGGCCCTGGCACGAGCCTCGACGAGCTCCGCGCCGGCGACCGGTTCAGGTTCGCCAATCGACTCGCCGCGTGGCTCGAGGTCGACGATGACGGTCACGTCGTCGGCGCGGGCTACAGCGGCGGTGGTTCGATCGGCTCGACGACGCTCGCCCTCGGTGGCCGGCTGACCGTGGCAGCGGTGGCGCTGCCAGACAAACAGGCGGAGCCGGAGTTCGGCGATGGCTGGGTGCGGTTCCTGCAGACGGCCGGCGGTCGCACGGGCGTACCGGCTCCACGGACCGTCCGGCGCCCACCCTTCGTCCAGTACCACGCGCCGATCGCATGGTCGACCTTGTCGCTGACCATTCACGCCGACGGCCGCCTCGACGCGGCGCTCGTGGGAGCGAGTCCGTTCCCCCGCCACTGGGTCTACGACCATGCAGGCACTCTGGTGGCGAAGTCAGGCGTGATCGACTTCACCAGCTGGTACAAGGAGGCGTTCGGCGACCACACACCCTGGGGCGACCTCGACTCGCCGGCGTTCGTGATGGCGGTCGAGTCGGCCGTGGAGCAGCAACTCGTCGCCGAGGTGATGAGGTCGGGAAGGCAGACGACCACCATGACCGCCGAGGCCGGCGAGGTGATCATCCGTCAGGGTGACGTGGGCGACGATGTGATGATGCTGCTCGACGGCGTGCTCGGCATCACTGTCGACGGCGTCGAGCTCGGCCACCTCGGTCCCGGCGTCGTGCTCGGCGAACGCGCCGCGCTCGAAGGTGGGCTGCGGACGTCCACGCTCACCGCGGTGACACGCTGTCGGCTGGCGATCGCCAGGGCAGCCGACCTCGATCGGATCGCGCTGCACCGGATCTCACTCGGTCACCGCCGCGAGGACGCTCGTCCGTGAAGATCACGATCCTGGGCGGTCGCGGCTCGACACCGGCGCCGGGCGACGCATTCCGCCGGTTCGGCGGACACACCAGTTGCATCGCGGTCTCACTCGATGATGGTGGTCCGACGCTGTTGCTCGACGCAGGAACGGGGATCCGCAACGTCGCCGCCGTCCTCGGTGAACAGCCGTTTCGAGGAACCGTGCTGCTCGGCCACCTGCACTGGGATCACACCGCCGGCCTGCCGTTCTTCACCGCCGGTGACCGTGACGACGCGCGCGTGCGGGTGTTCGTTCCCCGGCAACCGGGCGCCGACGAGGCGATGTCGCTCATCGTGACGACGATGTCGCCTCCGCACTTCCCGATCACACCCGACGGACTTCGGGGCGAATGGTCGTTCGAATGGCTCGACGAGGGCGAACACGACATCGAGGTGTTCACGGTGACAGCTCGCGAGATCCCGCACCCGGGTGGTCGCACCTTCGGCTTCCGGGTGTCCGACGCGGCCGGCGCGTCGCTCGCCTACCTGTCCGACCACGCCCCGCAGGCCATCGGTCCGGGCCGATCAGGTGTCGGGGCGATACATCCGGCAGCACTGGAGCTTGCGAACGAGGTGGACGTGCTCGTGCACGATGCGCACTTCACCCGCTGTGAGTTCGAGGCGTTCAGCCACTACGGCCACAGTTGCGCCGACTATGCGGCCGAACTCGCCGCTGCTGCGGGTGCTCGCCGCCTGCTGCTGTTCCACCACCACCCGGACCGAACCGACGACGAGGCAGACGCGATCGTCGCGGCGACACGAGCGTGGGCCGGTGTCGCGGTGGATGCCGCCGAAGAAGGGATGGTGATCGACCTGTGACCGACACGACGAGACCCGACGCCATGAAGATCAGCGTCTTCCTGGCCGATGACAACATCATCGTCCGCGAGGGCGTGCGAGCGTTGTTGTCGCGGGCCCCGGACATCGAGGTGGTCGGGGTCGGCGACGATCTCGACACCTTGGTGCACGGAGCCATCGAGCTCGCCCCCGACGTCGTGGTGTCCGACATCCGGATGCCGCCCAACTTCCAGTCCGAAGGCATCGACGGCTGCAAGGAGGTCCGCAAGCGGCTCCCCGGAACCGGCGTAGTGATCCTGTCGCAGTTCGACGACCCCGACTACGCCATCGCGTTGCTCAGTGAGGGCGCCGCAGGGTACGCCTATCTGCTCAAGGACCGCATCGCCGAAGGCGACCAACTCCTGGCCGCGATCCGTTCGGTCGCCACCGGAGGTTCGATGCTCGACCCGTCGATCGTCGACGCGATGGTGCGACCCGCCGCCCGGAGTGGCGGCCTCGATCCCGACGAGGAACGGCTGCTCGAGGCGTTGGCGGCGGGTCGGACACTGAAGGCGATCGCGCTGTCGCGACGGACCACCGCTGCTGCAGTGTCGTCCGACGTCGAGCACCTGTTCTCGAAGCTTGCCGACAGCGCATCCACCGGCGCGCAGGGCGCGCTCCGCCGGCTGAGGATGCTGCATGGTGCGATCGTCAGCCGCGAGGAGCAGGGTGAGTCGTTGTCTCGTCTCCTCCCCGGTGGCATCGCCGAACAGCTGATCGCCGGTGGCAAGGCGCTCGGTGAGAGCGAACGCCTCGACGTGACCGTGGTGATGAGCGACATCCGCGGGTACACCACGATCGCCGAGCACGCCGATCCCTCCACGCTCGTCCGCCAGCTCAACGGCCATCGTGCAGAGATGAACCGCGCGATCCTCGGGCACGGTGGCACGGTGATGCAGTACGTCGGCGATGCAGTGATCGCTGTCTTCGGCGCGCCGCAGGCCAGCGTCGACCACGCCGATCGAGCACTCGACGCAGCGGTTGCGATGCACGTCGGTCAGCGGCGGGTCAACGCCCAGTGGGCGATCGACGGACTGGTGCCGTTCGACCTCGGCATCGGGATCTCGTCCGGCGAGGTCGCCGCGGCATTCCTCGGCTCGGAGGAGCGGGCCGAATACACGGTGGTCGGCGATGCCGTCAACCTCTGCCAGCGGCTGCAGCAGTTCGCCTCGCACGGGCAGATCGTGCTCAGCGAGGCAACATGGGACAGGCTCACGACACCGCCGACCGATCCATCCGCACTGCTCGAACGCCTGCCCCAGTCGTTGGTGAAAGGCCGCGACACGCCGGTCGCGCCATACCGGATCACGGTCCCGCAGGCCCTGCCCACCCCGCGGAGGTGACCACGTGACACGACTCGCCGACCGTCGCGCCGTAGCGTCTCGAAGACACCGCCGGATCTGCGTTGTCTCGAGCGCCCTCGCGACCGTCGTCTTCGCCGGAGCCTCATGCGGGAGGGACTCGTCGTCCAGCGCGTCGTCCATCGAACGGCAGCCCACCTCCAACTTCCCGACCAGCACGGCCCCGATCAGCACCATCGCGGCGAGCACCACCGGGCCGAGCACCACAGCGCCGAGCACCACTGCGGCAACTTCGATGCCGACGGACGTCGACACCACGTTCGGAAAGGTCAGCCTGGTCTGCTCGGGTCACGGATCGATCCCCGTGGTGCTGATGGCAGGCGGCAACGACCCGCCATCGGTGTGGGACGAGCTCGTCGACACGCTGGGCGATTCGGTGCTCGCGTGTCGTTTCGACCCGACGGCGATGACGACCGGCACCACAGCAAGTCGTCGGGCCGAGGCACTGAGCGACGCACTGCTGTCCTCGGCACTCACCGGACCCGTCGTCCTGGTCGGTCATTCACTCGGGGGTCTCACTGTCCGCCAATTCGGCGTCCTCCATCCGGAACAACTCGCCGGTGCGGTGATGCTCGATGCCACCACGCCGCTCGCCTTGCTGTCATTGGAGACCGACCTCGCGAATCTCGGGTGGGACGTCCCGGCCACACAGGCCGACGCCAACGCGGAGGCGCCCTGGCCGGCGGTACCTCTGCGAGTGCTTGCACACGACCCCGCGCTGCTCACCCTCGGGTCCGACACCATCGAGGAGCTGTGGACCGCAGGCCAGCAGCACTACGCCGCAATGTCACCACTTGGTGAGTACGAATCGGTCGCCGGAAGTGGGCACTACGTGTACGTCGATGTTGTTGAACGGGTCGCTGCGGCGATCAACGAGGTGCTTGCGCTGGCCTGAGGCCCGCCGGACATGTGGTGCCAGCTACACCACGAGCATGCACGCCTCCACCCTGGTCCGGCGCCGCACCGAACGGCACGATGCGCACATGCGGCATGAACGTCCGATCACCCCACTTGTCATCGCTGTCAGGGCTGGATCGAGACGCGCCGCGAGGCGGCGCGTCGCAGCGATCGGCATGGCGATGACCATCGCCGTCGGATGCAGCCACACCAACGGGCCGGCCGCACCCGCCGCACCGACAACTGGAGCGACGACAACCGTCGCGACGACAACCGTCGCGACCACAACCGTCGCGGCCACAACTGTCGAGCCGACGCTGCCGGCGACGACCCTGTCTCCAGACAGCACGTTCACCGGGGTGCTGTCACCATGGGCGTGTCCCGAGCCGGCGCCGGTCGGAGCGCGTTGCCACCGGCTCGAGGTGCCCGCGAACTGGAGCGACCCGGCCGGCGAGACCGTGTCGCTGCCGATCATGGTGATCCCACCGACCGGCCCGGACCGCCGACCGGATGCGATCGTCGTGCCGGCCGGCGGCCCAGGGGGATCCGGACTCGAAGCCGCCGAGTACTGGTGGGATCCGTCTCGCGACATCGTGCTCTACGACCAGCGGGGCACCGGCAGGGCGGAACCGTCCCTCGACTGCCCCGAGTTCCAATCGGCGTGGCTCGCGAACCTGCAGCGAGCAGATTCGTTCGACGTCGAACGCACCGCGATCGTCGATGCGTACACCGCCTGTCGTGTCAGACTCGAAGCAGCCGGCGTCGACTTCGACGACTACGACACCGAGGCGAACGTCCGCGATCTCGACGCGATCCGCGCCGCACTGGGCTACGAGCAGTGGAACATCTGGGGCTTCAGCTATGGCGCGCGACTCACGCTGGCAGCGATGCGGTCGACCCCCGACTCGATCCGCTCCGTCATCCTCGACTCGGTCTACGACGTCACGCGGGGCATCCTGGCCGCCAGCCGCGACGGCGGCGAACGGGCGTTCGCAGAACTCGCGGTCGGATGCTCGGAACAACCGGGTTGCGCGGCGAAGCACCCAGACCTCGCGGCCGAGATCGCCGCGGTCGACCGCCGATACAACGACGACCCAGCGACGGTCGAGGTCGACCTCGGAGATGGCAACGGCCCACGAACGTTCCTCGTCACCGGTGACGACATCATGTCGGGCCTGCTCCTCGCGCTCTACGACGCAACGATCATCCCGCTGCTTCCCGACCTCATCGGTGGTCTCGCCGACGGCGACACCTCCATCCTCGGTGAATTCGTCCGCCGGGGCGTGGCGATGCAGGCGATGTTCGCAGCAGGCATGCGGTTGAGCGTGAACTGCGCGGACAACGCTGGTCTCGACCCACGAATCGACGAGGATGCCATCGACGACCCGGGCCGGCTCGCACTCCTCCTGACCGAACCTCTGTGCTCGGAGTGGCCGGTCGAGCCGACCTCACCGGACTTCAACGTGCCGATCGAGTCCGACATCCCCGCCCTCGTCATGGCCGGCCGCTACGACCCCGTCACGCCTCCGGCTGGCACCGAAGCCGTCGCGGATCGGTTGTCGAACGCGACCTTCGGTCTCTGGCCCGACCGAGGCCACGGAGTGAGCGGCGAGCCCTGCTCGAACGACATCTCCACCGCCTTCCTGGAGGACCCAACAGCCTCGGTCGACCTCGAATGCCTGGCCGCGATCGACGGGCCGGCGTTCGGCTGACCGGTGGCCGCCTCGGGACGCCGCTTCGGGCTACGGCGCCGGCGTATGTTCACCGTTCCACGGTCGTCGGCAGTCGGGGCGTGACGGGGCCGATGGCCTCCCAGAAGGCGATGATGGCATCGCGGTCGCGGTCGTAGGTCTGGATGTGGGTGGCCCTGCCGTCGGGGCCGAGGGTGAAGTGGTACAGGGTGTGGTTGTCGAAGTGGTGACTGCGGGCGAAGCCGTGTTCGCGCATCACGAGCACGACGCTGTGCTCGCTGCCGCAGGCGTCGAGGACATCGTAGGTCCAGGTGAAGTCGAAGAGCTCCTGCCAGGCGAGCGCGAACTCGCCGCAGGCCTGGAGGCCGTCGAGCCGACGCCACGGGCCGGCCCCGATGTCGTTGATCCAGACGACGTCATCGGTCGCGAGTTCGCCGGCGGCGACGGGGTCGCCGCTCATGGCAGCGAGCCAGCTCGTGCGGATACGGGTTGCGTTGGGGTGTTCCATCGTGGTCCTCGGTCGTGGAGTTCGGATGGGACGACCGTAGGAGTGCGATGCGTTCCGCGCATCTGCCGGTCGGCAGATGCGCCACCCACTCGACGTGTCATGCTCGGCGTGTGGCTGCCGGGTCTGGGCTCGCATCGTTCATGACGTCGTTCGTTCCCCGGGCCGAGCAGGAACGGGTGATCGACCTGATGGACACGGGTCGCCTGGTGACGATCGTCGGGCCCGGTGGCGCGGGCAAGACGAGGTTGGCCGTCGAGTGCCTGACGGTTGTCGAGGCCCGGTTCGACCAGTGCGTGTGCGTCGACGTGCAGGGCGTCGCCGGTGGTGCTCTGGCCGGCGTGGTCGCCGAGCAACTGGGTTCCCAGGTGCGCGCCGGTGAACCGGTGGCGACCGTGGCGTCGGCGCTCGGTGACCGACGGTCGTTGTTGGTGCTCGACTCGTGCGAGCCGGTGGTCGAGGAGTGTGCGCAGCTGGTGCACGAACTCCTCGCGATCGTCTCGGGGCTGACGGTGCTCTGCACGAGCCGACAACCGCTCGGGCTGGACGGTGAGGCGTTGGTGCGCATCGGCCCACTCCGGGACGGAGCCGCGAGCTTGCTCATCGACCGCGCCCGTCTGGTCGACCCGACGTTCGGCTCGACCGACGCTGCCTTGATCGACCGGATCTGCGAGTCGGTCGGTGCGCTCCCGCTCGCGATCGAGTTGGCCGCAGCGCAGCTCGATCACCTCTCGCTCGGCGAACTGACCGAGGCGCTCGACCGGGGTTCGCACCGGCTGGTCCGCGAGTCGACGACGATCGCGCGCCGGCACCGGTCGATGGAGGCCTGCGTCGCATGGTCGCTCGACCTGCTCACCGCGCCCGACCGCGCCGCGCTGCGCCGGCTGTCGGTGCTCCGTTCCGGGTTCGATCTCGCCACCGCCGCAGTGATGCTCGCCACCGACGAGACCGGCGCCTCGCCGATCGTCGCCCGGCTCGTGGCGCGCTCGCTCATCGTCGCCGAGCGCGGCTCACCGACCCGGTTCCGCCTGTTCGACGTTGTTCGTGAAGTCGCTGCCGATGAACGCCGCTCCACTGACGACGCGGAGGTCACGTCCCGCTACATCGACTGGGCGGTACGCCGCTGCGAGCACGCCCGGACGGCGCTGGAGACGCGTCACCTCGACGACGTGGTGCGCCAACTGTTGGTCGACGATGCGGACCTCGTCGCGGCCTTCGCCGCGGCGGCCGGCCGAGCCGACCTCGCGGCGATCGAGCAGATGTACGGCGCGCTTGCGCTGCACTGGATCACCGCCGGCAGATTCGCGCAGGCCGACGCCTGGCTCGCCACGTGCCGCTCTGTGGCTGACGGTCGTCCGCTGGGCGCGAGGACTCTGTGGACTGCTGCGCTCGTCGCGGTCTACAGCGGACGCAACGCCGAAGCGATCGAGCTGGCGGGCTCGGCCCTTCAGGCGGCCCGCGACGACGGGGACCAGTCGATCGCCGCCCGCGCGTTGGACGTCCTCGGCTTCGCGACGATGACGACGGATCCGCGAACGGCCGAGCGGATGCTCAACGATGCAGTCGACCTCGCGACACGTGTCGATGATCAGTGGTGTCGGGCCGACGCCGGGCAGATCGCCGGATATGCCGCGCTCACCGACGGGCGTCCCGACGATGCCCGCCGCCACCTGCTCGCCGCCCGGCCCATCACCGAGTCACTCGCCCACCCGCAACTGCTCGCGTGGGATCGCGCCGGCCTCGCCGCGGTGGATGCGCTGTCCGGTCGATTCGAAGGCGCCGTCGACGGACTCCGTGACGCGGCCGTCCATGCCTCGGCGACGGGCGATCCGAACATCACCGCGACCGTGCTCGCCCTTCGCGCCCGCGTCGCCATCCAACTCGGCGACACCGAGGCGTGGGTGCAAGTGGTCGTCGAGCAACTCGACGAGTGCACCCGGCGAGGCGCCGGACAAGGCGCAGCAGCGCTTGCTGCCGTCCTGCTCGAACTCACCGTCGCCACCGGCGATCTGGCCGCTGCCGAGCACACGTGGGCGCAGATCGACGCGGCCTTCGGTGAGGCCACGTCACCGGATCGAGCGATGTGCCACGCCTCGGCAGCTGCCGCGCTGCTCGCCGGACGGCCCGACGATGCACGACAGCGACTCGGACGAACCCGCACACCTGAACAGCACCACGAACTGCTCCGCCACGATTCCGTCTGGGGAGCGGCGGTGGCGCTCCACGCCTCTGAGCTCGCAGCGGCACGCCGGATCCTGCGCCTCGGCAGCGACGACCGGTCACTCCCGCAGGCAGCGATCGCTCGTCATGACCTGGCCCTCGCGTGGAGCGCGCTCCTGCGGGCCGAGGGCGACCCCGAGCGGTCGGAGGCCGTGCTGCGACTCGCCGGAGGGCCGCTGGCCGGCGATGCCCGGGCTCCGTCCCTCCTCGCCCGAGTCCTTGCGCGCTGGTTGGGCGTTGCGGACGCTGCCATCGGGGTCACCCCTGCCCGTGTCGACGACGCGATCGATCAGGCCCGCCGACGCTCCAGCCAACGGACCCCGCAGTTCGGATGGACGGCCCTGACGCGCACCGAACACCGAGTGATCGCGCTCGCCGCCGAAGGCCACACCAATCGGGTCATCGCAGCGCGACTCGGCGTCGCCCCCGGCACCGTCAAGAGCCACCTCGAGCACATCTACGCCAAGACCGGCATCACGAACCGCACCGAACTCGCCGCCGAGTACCACCGGACCGCCGACTCCCATCACGACGGGCCGACGGATACCTCAGGTCGGTCAGGCAGATCGCCTGCCGCACCTGGAACGTGATGATCCCGTCGGGTCCGCTCGTGTTCCGGCAACGTGCAGGGGTGCGCCTCAGCGTCTTGCGTGTGCACACGGTGTGCACAGAAATCGACGGCACTCGGCGAGACGAGGCCGTACGGGACGGACTGGACGGACGACCGTCCCAGATCAGAGGGCATCAGGCGGACGAGACCGCACGAGCTGGACGCGTTCCGGGCGTCTTAAACCCCCCTTCCCGCAAGGGAGTGTGGGTTCGAACCCCACCCCGGGCACCGCCTCTGAGCTGGGATTATCTGGATTTCGAGGGCCGACGTGCCCTGTGGAAAACCCGCTCGACGGGCGATTCCTGCACAGATCCTGCACAGAGTTTCGATAACGTGCCGGCATGGCGAGGGGCTCGGTGCGGCGGCACGACAACGGATGGGGCTATCGGGTCGACCTCGGTCCCGACCCTGCGACGGGCAAGCGACGGCAGGTGTCGAAGCAGGGTTTCCGCACCAAGCGCGAGGCCGAGCAGGCGGCCCAGGCGGTTCTGAAGGCCGCCGCCGAGGGAGCGGTCACCAACCGAACCCATCGCACGGTGGGGGAGTACCTCGATGAGTGGTTGCAGATGCAACAGCCGCGACTTCGCGCGACGACGCACCACAGCTATGCGATGGCGGTCAACCGGATCAAGAGCGGTCTCGGCTCCGCGAAGCTCCAGTCGCTCACACCACTACAAGTCGAGCGCTTCTACCGCGAGCTGACGTCGGCCCGCTTGGGCCGTGACTACTCGCCAAAGACGATCCGCAACACGCACACCGTGCTCCGCAAGGCGCTCGCCGACGCCGAGCGGCTCGAGCTCGTGATCCGGAACGCCGCGGCCGCAGCTCGTCCGCCCGCCGTCGATCACGTTGATCGAGTGACGTGGAGCAGCGAGGAACTTGCGGAGTTCCTCGAGTCGGTGCGTGACGATCGGCTGTATCCGGTGTTCGTGGTGTTGGCCACCACCGGCATGCGTCGAGGCGAGGTGCTCGGGCTGCGGTGGCGCGACGTCGACTTCGATGCCGGCGACCTGGCGATCGCCAACACGCGCACCCCCGTCAAGTCCGAGATCGTGACGGGGCCGCCCAAGACCGCCCGGAGTCGCCGACAGGTGTTCCTCGACGAGTGGACACTCGATGTACTCCGCTCGCAGCGACGGCGGCAGGCCGCCGACCGGCTCGCAGCGGGGCCGGCGTGGAACGCCGACGAGGACTACGTGTTCACCGACGAGGTCGGCGTGCCGGTGAACCCCAACAGCATGAGCAAGCGGTTCGACACGATCGTGCGGAAGTCGGACCTGCCCCGCATCCGGCTGCACGACTTGCGCCACACCTACGCAACGGTGGCGCTGAAGGCGGGAGTCCATCCGAAGGTCGTGAGCGAGCGACTCGGCCACGCCACCGTCGGCATCACACTCGACCTGTACTCGCACGTGACCCCGTCGATCGCACGAGATGCGGCCGATGTGGTCGCCTCGAAGATCCGCCGCTGAGGGCTGCGGTCACGGGGCGAGCATCGCCTCGAGCGCCGCCGCCGGCACGACCAGACGACCCCGCAACTTGAGCACGGGCAGCACCCCTGACTTCGCGCACTCGTAGGCCGTCGTCCGTGAGATCCCGAGGATCTCCGCCGTCTCCGTGATCGTGTACGTGCACCGCACCGCCGGCGCCGTCTCGTGCTGCATCGCTCGCTCCTCTCGGTTCTCGTGTTCGTCAGCCGATCGGGTCACCACTCCCGATCGCCTGTCACTGCCGATCGGCACTCACGCGCCGTCGCCACGGACGCGATTGCACCGACGTACAACTGGACACCGAGAACGCGGCGCGGTGAAAAGTACTGAGCCGTGCGTGGCCGTGCACTCGTCTGTGGGAACTTCTCGGGCTCGCTTCTCGGGCCGAGTGACCGAGGCCGACGACGGCGCGTACAGCCAGCTCGCAGGCTCGCGACGGTCGGTACACCGGCACGGTGATCTTCTGTGCAGGAATCCATGCCCTCGAGCCACTGCTCGGTGTGAGGTTCGGGTCGATCGGCCGAAGGTCGATCGAAGGCCTCGAGACACGCGTTCGTGACGGCTGCGAGGATGTGCCGATGCAGACAGAGTCGATGCGTGCTGCCGTGTTGCTGTACGAGGGCTGCACGATCACCGAGGTGGCCGAGATCGCGACGCGGCTCGTCGCCTGGGACGTGCAGGTCGATTTCGTCGCCCGAGCGGCGGGCGAGCTGCGCGATCAGTCGGGCCTGCGGATGTTGCCCGACCGCACGCTCGCAGACGTCGACCCAGCGGGGTCGACGGTGGTGCTGGTGCCCGGTGGTGACCCGGCGACGGTGCTCGACGACGAGGCGGTGCTGGCGTGGCTGCGCCGGGCGAGCGAGGCGGGTGCGTTGGTGGCGGCGATCTGCGCCGGCGTGACGGTCGTGGCGTCGGCAGGCCTCGTGGCGGGCCGTCGGATCACGCACAACTACCGGTCACCATGGGCAACGCCCGAGCACGCGAGCACGGTCGAGCACCTGTGGGCCGGCGCTGAGGTCGAGCAGGACCGGACCGTCGGCGTGGTGCGTGATGGAAACCTGATCACGGCGCTGCCGAACTTCCCGGTCGACTTCGCAATGGAGATCCTCGTTGCGATCGGCCTGTACGACCGCCGACGAGCCGAGCTGATGGGCGAGCACCTGAAGGGCGGCTACGTCGAGGAGCTCTACCTCGAGGGCTGAGGCAAGGGTGTGAACTTCACACCCTTGCCGATGAGGTGGACCAGCGCTCGCGAAGTTCACACCGATGCTCATCGCGAAGCTCACACCTGAACTTCACAGGATGCTCTGACCGTGGCATCCGGCCTGCATGGAACGGCTCGCGCAAGATCGTGAGCGCCTTGCGCATGTGCGCCAGAACGGGCACTCGGCGCTACCGGACGGGCTTCGTCACACCCGTCGTTCACACTCGCTGAGTGAGCTCGACAGATCCGTTCGACGACCCGGTGCCGGGCACCGTCGTCCTCTCGCTCGACGACGCGTTCCGCGTCCTCGAGGCCATCGAAGACGCTCGCCTCGAGTTGCGGGACCGGGTTCTGCACCCGGCCTGCAGGACGAGCTCGCGACGGTCATCCGAATGCTCCACGGTAGGTTGGGCCTCGACGAAGGAGGTGCGCTGTGACCGACGACGACGTGCTGCTGCCCGCTGAGGCCGCCCGACGTCTGGGTGTGCCGACCAGAGTTGTCGTGCAGGCGATGTACGAGCAGCGCCTCCCTCGCGTCAAGCTCGAAGACGGCACGCTCGGCATCCCCGCCGATGCGCTCGACGCCTTCCAGGCCTACAGCGCCTGATCCGAGGGGAGCTGCCGCTCGGGGCGGTCTTGCCGCTTGCACATTCCTCGCGCCGCCAGGCAACCTGCTCCCGGTGAGTGGTTCCGACCCAACACTCGACCTCCGTGTGAGGCGGTCCCGCGTTCTCTCGGTTGTGGTCGCGACCCTCGCCGTCATCAATGCAGCCGCGTTCGTCCTGGCCTGGAGGTTCGGCCCCCTGAGCTTTCTCCTCCTGGTCGTCGCCTTGGGGCCGACGTTGCTGGCGTGCGACGCAATTCTCATCGCGCTCACGATCAGCTCGCTGCGCCTCTACGCCCACAGGCAGTCAAGCTCACGCACCCCGCTCCCGTGATGCTCGCTGTTGTCTCGCTCTGCCGAGACCGTGTTCCCAGTGCACGTCGTGCCGGATCTCGGCCTCGGGAGTCGTCGGTGGGTGCTCGGTTGGCATGGCATCGTTGCTCGATGACCGCCGGGCCCCGCCAGATCCCACAGCTTCGAGCAGGCGTGCTTGAGCGCCTCGCGGGAATCGAGCGCGAGCTGATGATCGCTCATCTCAATCGGCAGCTGTATCAGGAGATGCGTGACGAGATCCTGAAGCGCCATCCGATTGCCGACGCGACGTTCCTTAACAGCTACGCAGGGATGTACTGGCGCAGCCAGGCCATGCTCGTTCGCCGTCTTGCCGATGCCACTGACGGCCCCGACTCACTCTGGAATCTCATCGGGCGCATTCGTTCGAACCCCGCCATCGCGAGCCGCAACACTCTCGTCGACGAAGTCCGATCGCGATCGCTACCCGAGATCGCCGAAGACGCGTACGCCGATCGTTCGACAGAGTACGGCGGCGCCGATGTTCCACCCGACCGATTGCTGGCTGAGATGCAGCAATCTCTGACGGTCGAGCTGCAAGCGGTCACTACATGGGTGACACGGAATGTCGCCCATCGCGACCCTCGGGGGCCGTTGCAGCCGCTCACGTACGGAGAGATCGACGCCGCTCTTGATCATGTGACGCAACTGACGAACGAGGTCAGCAGCATGCTGCGATACCAGAGGACGGATTACTCCTTGATCACCATTCAAGGCGACTGGCAACAGTGCTTTCGCCCCGCACTGTTCGCCGTTCCAGCCGATGTGTACGCATGGCCCGATCCATCGGGCTACTCGTGACAGCAATTCTCCGCGGTGCCCGACCGTGCTGCTCACTCGGAGGCATCGGTCGACACTGCCGTGTGGACCACGGGTCGGCGAGCACCGATCTGCCGTACTGAGCGGGGTAAGGGCTGGACAGGTAGGCCGATCCGCGGGAAGCCTGCGAGGAATGAGGTTCACGTACGAACTGGTCGGCGTTGGTTGGGCACGCGTGACGATCGCTGATGAGGGCAACAACGCCGAGGTCGTCGCCTCGTACCTCACCGATGCCTTGTCCGTCTTGCTCGCCGCGGTCCTGGAGATGCAACAGGGTGCTTTGTCGGCGGTGGCCTCGTGGGAGCAGGAGCCCGGCGAGGTCCGTTGGCGATTCGAGCGGCACGACCAACAGGTCGAGCTGGCGGTCGACGACTGGCGCGGAACATCTGATGGCGGTAGCGGTTGGGTGACGCTGTTCGCGACCGTCGACACGATGACGAGCCTGGCCCAGGCGATCGCCTCCGGCGCTCGCTCGGTGCTCGATGAATGGGGCCCGGACGGCTATCTGGAGAAGTGGGCGGGCCATCCGTTCCCGGCCTCGCTGCTGCACCAACTTGAGTCGACCTTGAGGTAGCTCCGAACTGCCGCTCCGCGCTGTTGACGACTCACATCGGGCTCATGCAGAGTTCGCTCATGAGGGCGTCTGGAGCGAGAGCCCGCAAGTGCGTCGCCGCTTCAATCGTGGGCCTCGCGTTCGTCGGGGCCGGCTGCAGTAGAGCTGGCACATCCTCGACATCCGGATCACATGGTCGCGACGCGGACGAGTGTGTTGATGAGGATGTCGATGTGGCATCGGAGCCGCCCCTGTGGCGTCAGGACACATTTCGAGAGTGGTTTCGCGACGGTTGCCTCGTGCGGATCGACGTCATCACCGACCGGCCTGGACCCGATCACTGCGGCTGGGACGGCACTCGGGTGATTGCAGTCGGCAATCCAGTCGGAGAGAGGTTCACCAGCGAAGCCGACACGGTGCAGTTCGTTCGGGATCCGGTCAACGCGTATCGAGCGGGTCTCGATCAAGGTTTCGAGGCAAGGACGACACTTCCAGCGACCGCACGGTTCAGCGGATACCGGAGCGCCTCGGAGGAGCTCTGGCTCGTGCCCGGGGATACGCAGTTCATCTGGATCGTGAGTGGGCAGAAGGTGGAGCGATGGCCCGCCGGTGCACCGCCGCTGTGTGCATGACTCGCCCCGAGCAGAGCTGCCGATCGGAATGCCCTGACGCTGGTTACGTCAGTTGACATGATCGTTCGATGAACAGCCACTCCTCGAGGCCATCGCTGGGGCGTCGCGTACTCACCATCGGGGTGGCAATTGCCGCCCTCGCTGGAGCATTCCTTCTCGGGAACTCCTTCGGCGAGAGCGGCAAGGCCGACGTCCGGAAGGCGTGCTTGGTGACCGAAGCCTCCGCGAAGGACCGAGCCGGAACATCGCCGGGCGACTTCGTTGATGGCGACTCTGGATGCATAGGAGACGAGCTACTGATCTGCTACTCGTTCGACGAGGTGGAGCCGTGGAGTTGCTCCGCGGGACGCCCATAGCTGTTGCGACTCTCGGCCAGAGGGCTTGCAGCTGTTGCGGGGCCCGAGCACCATGCGCAGATGAGCGACAGCCGACAGGTGTGGAAGTTCTCAGTGATCATCGAGGCATCACGTGCTGATGCCGAGCGAGTGAGTGAAGCGATCTTTCATGCACTGTGTCCCGAACCTCACCCGGACCTGCCCCGTGCCGTGGACGCTGATTCAGAGCAGATTTGAGACCCTCGATGATGTCGAGCGTCGCGAGTGGGAAGAGGACTTCGAGGATGAACGCCAGCAATGGCGAGATCACCTCGACAACTAGATCCGAACTGCCGCTCTGCGCTCGTCGATCGCATCTCTGGCGACGGTCGGTCGACCTGTGAGAAGTTGAACTCGATGCAGCAGTCACAGGGCGACGCCCTCAAGGCCACCCGGTTCTTTGGGATGTGGTCAGCGTTGCTGTCGGTGCATGGGCCCCCGCTGGCTTCGGTCGAAGTTCGAGCCGACGGTCTCACACTTCGCTCGCCGGTGCGACGCCGGTACCACTTGCCCGCCGGCGAACGAGCCATTCGGTATCGCCAGCGTTCGCTGTGGCTGGGCGGAAGGCTGCAGCTCATCCTCCCGCTTCCTGATGACGCGCCACTTGCCTACCGATCGTTTCTGCCCGTGTCTCGCACGCGAATCCTGGACGCGTTGATCGCCGCAGGTTGGAAGGTCACCAAGCTCGGCCCAGAGGATGCCGCTGGCCTCTAGCGACCGGCAGCAGACCGATCCGAACTGCCGATCGACGCTACTTCGCCCGACTCATCGGGGAGCGCAGAGTGACGGACGTCAGGAGCCGGCCACTCCCCTCAGCATCGATCTGCACGCGTCACCGGCGTCCGATGCCCAGTGTCGCGCAACGCATGATGCGATCCAGCTCGTCACCGGGCCTTTACGGTGAGCAGGGCACCTCTCGGCAGGTCATGCTCGAGAGAAGCACACGCGCGCTGGGCGTCGGCACCGTCATGAGGGTGGCATGCAACCTCTCGACGCGCGACGCGAAAGGTAAGGCTGTTCAGCGTGCGAAGCGACTGCTTGGTGGTGATCGTCGCTGGCCGCCTTGGCTCCTTCGAGAAGCAGACAAGGACGCGGCGGCTGATCGGAGCCATGATGACGTCGGCGTCACCGACTGCAAGGCCATCACGAAAGCCGAACTTCTTGAGCGCAAGGTTGGCGTGGACCACTGGCACGTCGCCAAGAACAAAGCCGGGTAGGGAGTCGGGGCACGCAACGACCTGAAGCTGCCACTTCCGCAGGACGTTGACGATCGTGTCGATGCTGTGGTCGAGGCTCTCGAACACCACGCCGCCAGACCGTTGAGCAGCGAACCACTGCATCACAAGTGCCTCGACCTCTCCGGGATAGGGCAGGCGACCCAAGTGGAGTTGGTACTTCTCGAGAAGCTTCGGGTTCTTTGGCCAGTCGCGGACGAAGTCGGGTTCGGCCTTGTTGAGCACTGCGAACTGCGAGTCGCGAAACGCTTGGCTGCGCACCAGGTGGATCGTGAACAACTGCACGACAGCCTCCCGGTGATCGTCAGTGACGCGAGATCGCACTCCGACCTCCCGGACCTTGTTCAGCACGCGACGCTCAATCTGTTGGAACGCCTTGTCGGCGTCGCGCAGAACCTCACCGCTCGGACTCACGTAGGTCATGAATCCTCGTTCGGCGAAGTTGTTCTTGATCGGCCGGTCCCGCTGCACCACGCGGCGTGCGAGGATGTCAAGCACTGCCACTTGATGAAGCTCGTTGGCAAAGTTCTTCTGCCACCCTCTCGACACGATGTGGTCGTTGGGTTGTTCGTCCAGGTCCTCGACGGAACTCGAGCCCATCATCTAGGTGAGCATCCCAGATGAGTCACCCCCAGGACGACGAGTTCGCCCAGTCGTTTCCGTCGACGACGGGGATCCTTGGTGTTCCACTTCACTCCGATGCAAGTAGCAGCCACCGATAGGGCTGGTGTCGGATGGCCAGACGAGAGCGCCTGGTTGAAGGCGGGCAGCCCGAAGATGCCGGCAGGCGGCGGGCCACACTGACCGGGGGTGTTGCGGCTGGTGGCAACGCAACGCCTCGTGGCCGGGGATGGACCGGCTCTTGTGTTGACCCGGGTCGTACGCTGTGGCCATGGCTGCTGGCCCCGATCTGAGCTCGATCGTCGAGCGGAACCGCAGCGAGATCCTCGGTCTCGTGCGTCGGCATCGTGGCCGCTCGATCTCTGTCTTCGGCTCGGTCGCTCGGGGCGAGGCCAGGCCGGGGAGCGACATCGACTTCCTCGTCGAGTTCGAGCCGTTCAGCTCGCTGCTCGACCTGGTGCACCTCGAAGAGGCACTCGCCGAACTGCTCGGTGTCGACGTTGACGTGGTGTCGGCGGGGGCACTGCTGGAGCGCGACGCCGAGATCCGCAAGGACGCGATCAAGCTGTGAGCCGAGTCGACGCGCATCGTGTGGCCGACATGGTGATGGCGGCCGACGAGATCGCGGCGATCGTCGCTCGTGGTCGCGTGGCCTTCGACGATGACGTCGTGCTCCGCCGGGCTATCGAGCGTTGCCTGGAGATCATGGGCGAAGCGTCGAAGGCCGTGTCGAGCGAGTTCGCTGCAGCGCACGACGAGATCCCGTGGTCGGACATGGCCAAGGTGCGCGACCGGTTGAGCCACCACTACCACCGTGTCGATCCCGACCAGCTCTGGACGATGGCCTCGCTCGACGTTCCAGCGGTCGCGGAGAGCCTTCGCGCGATCGAGTTCAAGAGCTGACGCCCTTCGTCATGCGGGACGCAGACGCCAGCTCATTTCCTGCACAAATCCTGCACGGGATCTTCCGGCACCACCCGAAATCGGCCCCACTCGCCGGACTTGACGGACCACCGCACCGCACCTGAGCTGGGCAAAACGGAATCCACAGGACCAGCCGGACGGCTCCTGGGCGGCTTAAACCCCCCTTCCCGCAAGGGAGTGTGGGTTCGAACCCCACCCCGGGCACCCAGTCGACCCGCTTCCAGTCCCATCCGACCGAGGCGCGCTGCTCGGCTCTCGCGGGACGTGCCACGCCATGTGCACGGATCGCTGTCGATTCCCGGCCTGTACGAGGGCATCGACGAGGTGCGCAGCGATGTGCAGCTTCCTGACGGGTCCGGCGGCCCGACTCGTCGGCGTTGACTCCGGGCTACTCGCTGGGGAAGCGTGCGGAGCATGAGCGAATCCACGTGGAGGTCGGAGTTCCCGTCGACGGCGCGGGCGGTGCACTTCGACCACGCGTCGGTGGGCCCCGTGTCGCAACGGGTGGCGTCGGTGGTGCGGGCTGCTGCGGAGGTCTACGCCGTCGACGGTTTCCAGCTGGGGTGGCGTGACGACATCGAAGCCGCTCGCGCCCGCCTCGCTGCACTCGTGGGGTCGACATCGGGGAACATCGCGTTCACGCAGAACACCTCGACCGGTCTGTCGATCGCGGCGAACGGTCTCGACTGGCGGCCCGGCGACAACGTGGTGCTGCCCGAGCGAGAGTTCCCGTCGAACTACTACCCCTGGATGAACCTCGCCGCTCGCGGTGTGGAGTTGAAGACGGTGTCGGCCCCCGATGGGCACGCGAGCATCGAGTCGATCGACGCGGCGATCGACGCCCGCACCCGGATCGTGGCGCTGAGCGCGGTGCAGTTCTCGAACGGCCACCGCTACGACCTCGATGCGATCGGCGCGATCTGCCGGCGCCGCGGTGTGTTGTTCGTGGTCGACGGCACCCAGTGTGTCGGTGCGTTGACGATCGACTGCCATCGGTCGAACATCGACGTGCTCGCCGTGAGCGCGCACAAGTGGATGCTCGCCCCGGCGGGCATCGGGTTCGTCCAGGTCTCCGATCGGGCGATGGAGCAGATCCGTCCCGACATCGTCGGCTGGCTGTCGGTGTCGCAGCCGTTCGCGTTCGACTATCGACTCGACCTCCCGACCACCGCCGATCGTTACGAGCCCGGGACCGAGAACATCCTCGGGATCCTCGGCCTCGATGCCGCCGTGTCGCTGTTCCTCGATGTCGGACCTCGGGCGGTCGAGGACCGGATACTCGCCTTCACCGACGAACTGTGCGCACGACTCGTCTCCGCAGGAAACGAGATCGTCAGCCCCCGAGGCTCGTCGGAGCGGTCGGGCATCGTGATCTTCCGAACCCCAGGTGCCGACCACGGCGTCCAGCACGAACGACTGCTGGCCGCTGGCATCCGGTGCGCGCCACGAGGCGGGGGCATCCGTTTCTCGCCCCACTTCTACAACGACGACACCGACCTCGACCGAGCCCTCACAGCGCTCTGACACCTCGGCGAGTGTGAGGCGAGCGGGCTGGGCCCTGCACCCGCCGCTCTCGGCCACCGAGACCTCGGGTTCGTGCGCACACGGCGCGCACCGAAAGCGGCGGCCTCGCTGCCGGACTCCTAGCCGTTTCCTTTGGGGCGGTGTCCGTATCATGAGCGAGATGCACGACCCAGTGATGGGTGCCACGACGGGGGCCGCCGGTTCGAATCGGACCGGGATCATCCGGTGCTCGATCGCCGCGGCGTTGTTCGGCATCTCTGCGCCGCTCGCGTCACGCCTCACCGACGACATGGGTGCGTTCACGCTCGCCGGGCTGCTCTATCTCGGCGCCGCCGTCGCGGTGCTCCCTGCGGTCGTGCGCAACCCGCCGTCGGCGAGTGCGATGCGGTCGTCGGCCGCCAACCTCGCAGGCGCAGTCGTGCTCGGTGGCGCCATCGGCCCGGTGCTCCTCGCTGCGGGCCTCGGCGCTGTCCCACCCGCCACGTCGTCGTTGCTGCTGAACCTCGAGTTGGTGTTCACCACGATCGTTGCCGGGTTGATCTTCCGTGAGCACATCGGCCGCCACGTCGTGACCGGCACGATGCTCGTGGTGTCGGGCGGGGTCGTGCTCGGGTGGTCGGGCAGCCCGGAGTTCCGGTGGGGTGCCGTGCTGATCGCCGGCGCGTGTCTGTGCTGGGCGTTCGACAACAGCATCACTGCGGCGCTCGACCATCTGGCACCGGCACACATCACGTTCGTGAAAGGCGTCATCGCCGGCGGCGTGAACATCACGATCGGGCTGTTGAGCACCGACGCACCTGCGCTCGCGCCGACGTGGTGGGCGCTCGTCATCGGGGCGTTCGGCTACGGCGCCTCGATCACCCTGTGGGTCACCGGCGCCCGCGATCTCGGAGCGGCCCGCGGCCAACTGGTGTTCGCGACGGCGCCGTTCATCGGCGCGATCGTCGCGTGGGTGGTGCTCACCGATCCCGTCACCGTCCGTGAGGTGATCGCGTTCACCGTCGGTGTACTCGGTGTCGGCTTCGTGCTGCGCAGCGGCCACGAGCACGAGCACGAACACCTCGCGATGGAACACGAACACGAGCACGAACACGACGAGCACCATCGCCATCACGGCGACGCCGACCCGGCTCGCCACACCCACGTGCACGCCCACGAGCCCCTCGTGCACAGCCATCCCCACGTCCCCGACCTCCACCACCGCCACACCCACGGCTGAGCGAAGCCATCGCAAGGTTGCCGCCACGACGGTCGAGCGGCGATCGGCAGGCGTGGTGGTGAATGCGGGAAGAGATGGGTGACGACGTCCCGGCGGTCGGAGGCGCCCGAAACACCATCGGTCTCGGGATCGCCTCGGCTGCTATTCGACGGCAGCTTCGGCCCAACGCTCCAGGATGACATCCACCGTCTCGTCGACGCTCTGATCCGACGAGTCGACCCACAATCCGATTCGTGGCGTCGCGTCGAGCCATTCGTCGAATCGCTCGATCGCGTCGAGCAGCGTGCCTCCGGGAGGAATCCACCCTCTGTACGCATTCGTTCCGCGCCGCCGTTCGCGTTCCTCGATCACCTCAGCCCGGGGTCGCAGAACGACGAGGGACCGGGCGCAGCGCAGCGCGCGCACGTGTCGCTCCACCTCTGGGCCGTACATGTTCTCGGCGTGAACGGCGACGAACCCTTCACGGACGAATGACTCGCACAGCATCGCCCCGTGGCGATACCGCAGGGCGAGTTGCCGGTCAGCCTCGGCGTTGGGGTCGCTCGACATGTCGACAGCACCGGCGACGATCATCTTCCAGAGCACGTCCCCCTCGATGAACGCTCCACGGCCGACCCGTTCGGCGAGCGCTCGGCCGACGGAGGACTTTCCTGATGCTTGAGCCCCCACGACAAGAACCGCCCGCGCCGTCACGTCCACCTCCGCAGCCTCGCGCAGCGGCTGGGTGGCGAGTCCCAAGATTGTTTCGTTCCGCCTGGCTGCTGACATCCGCGGCACGTCCTCCGCCTCTCCACCACCGACCGGCGGCCCGTCGCGCGAGGTTCGGTCCGTTCCGTGGCCCTGGCTCGGGTGCACCTTCGGGGCGGCGGACGTACCGTGCCGGGTCGGAACCGATCCGATGGCATGGGAACCTCCCGAAGGTCGTGGAACCTCCACGGGACACCGACTGTCAACCGGCGATGGGGCGAGTCGTTACGCGGTGTCGGTGGACAAGTGGGCGTAGAGCGCCATGTCGTGCCATCCGTCGACAAGGCGAGCAGCGCCGCGCTGGATCCCTTCGAACGCGAACCCGGCGGCGAGAGCGACACGCTGCGATCCATCGTTCCTCACCGAATGCTGGAGCTCGACACGATGAATGCCAACGCCGTGCGCCCACGCTGTGACGGCTCGGCACGCGCGAGTCGCGACCTGACGTCGGCGCGCCGTCGGAAGCACCCAGTACGACACCTCGCCATGTCCTTCGGCCAATCGCAGATACACCGTCACTCGGCCGAGCACCTGACCGTTCGAGAGCTGCCGGATCGCCCAGGTGGCGGAACGCTCGTCGCGCCATGCCTGGTGAGTCTGCTCGATCCACTGCGATGCCTCGGCCGGATCGAGCTGGCGGAAGTGGAAGTACTGGATGTCGGGGACCGAGAAGGCTTCGACCACCGCATCGACGTCTCGGTCGTCGAAGGATGAGAGTACGAGCTCGTCGTCGACGGTGAGCGTCGGCTGCAGCCCGGCGGCGATCGTTCCAGCTTCGACGACATCGGCGATCAGCTTCGGCACAGCCTGAGTCTTGCCGACCCTCGCATCAACGCTGAGTGTCGCCGTTTCGGCGCTCGGGGGCACTCGCGGCTGAGTGCCCTCGCTCCGCGTCGTGGCCGTGTGCGAGAAGGGTGTGCCAGAGGTACTTCAGCTGCTGGGGTGTCGACTCGGTTGGATCGCCCATCGGACCGGGGTCCTTGTAGGGGTGTGTCGCTGCGGCGACGCCGAACTCGCGCTCGAACCGATGTCGCTCTCCTCCGGGTAGTGCCGATCGGCTGCCGGCCGAGATGCCGGTCGCCCATGGGCTTCGGTACGAGTCGATGGCACCGTCGAGATTCGAATGGCCTCGTCGCTTACCCCACACGAGCACCGCGAGTCGGAAGATCGGTCCGCCATGCGTGCGGCCCGGCGGTAGGGGGTAGATGTGCTCTCAGCTCAGCTCGAGGCGCTCTGTTGGTTGGCCGGTGAGTTCGGCGATGAGTTCGTAGTCCTTGTCGAGGTGCAGGACGGTGAGGTCAGCGAGCTCGGCGGTGGCAGCGATCAACAGGTCGGGGAGGGAGGGCGCCCGATGGTGTCCTCGTTCTGCGAGCGCGAGTTGCAGTTCGACGGCGCGGTCTTCGATCTTCGGGGTCAGATACTCGACGGGCATCGATGAGATCGGTGGCTCGGTGAGCAACGTGCGGTGATCGGTCGCAGTGCGTGCGGAGTACCCGACCTCGAGTCGGGTGACCGTGGAGATCCGGACGAGCCCGCGATCGATGCGGCTGACCCATTCATCTGCATCTTTGGCGCTGCTCAGGCGAACGAGCGCGGACTTGTCGATGAGCCAGGCGGTCATGACCACGCGTTCGCCATCACCTCAGGGTCGTCGAGATCGGCCGCGAGCGAGGCGACCCGTTGGAAGTGAACGAGCGTGAGCGGGCCGGCGCTGCCGGCTCGTTCACGTTCGAGCGTTCTGCGGAGGTACTCGGTACGGGAGAGCCCGACGCGCCTGGCACGCGCATCGATCGCTGCGATCACCTCGTCTGGAATGTCGCGGATGAGGATGTCAGCCATGGGTTCCACCTCCTGATATCTGACGATATCAGAGATGCGTGTCCGCACAACCGGTGTCAGGTCACGAACCGGCGACGAAGGCGACGAACACGTACGCGGCGGGACGGTCGAAGTAGGTCGTGGAGGCCTTCACGGGACACCGCATGTCAACCGGCGTTCGAGGGCAGTTGCGGCTCTCGGCGCACTGGTTGTGTCGCCTGATTCATAGGCGTACGGTTAGGCGTATGCCTCGCCTCCAGGTGTACCTGCCCGACGATCTTCACGATGAGTTGAAGCGGCGAGGGCTGCCGGCGTCGGAGCTGCTCCAGATCGCACTCCGTGCCGAACTCGAGCGGCAGGACGCGCTCGACGAGACGGCCGCCTATCTTGAGGAGCTTGCCGCCGAGGTCGGCGAACCGTCCGGCCGCCAACGGACGCACGCGGACACCATCGCCCGACGCATTCGTGAGCGAGGCCTCGGTCAGGCGGGCTGACGTGTTGATCCTCGACAGCGGCGGCTTCACCCGGTTGTCGTCGCGCACCAAGCAAGCGCTCGCCCTCATTCGGTCCCTCGTCGACGAAGGGCTGTGGCCGCCGATCGTCCCGACGATGGTCCTGGTCGAATCGCTGCACGGTGATCCGGCACGAGATGCCAACACGAACCGGTTCCGGAAGACGTGCATCGTGCAGACCGAGGTCACGTCCGTCGTCGCGCTGCGAGCTGCTGAGCTCAGGCGCTGCGCTCGCACCGGGTCGGCCGTCGATGCCCTCGTCGTCGCGCTCGCCGAGCCTGGTGGAACCGTGCTCACGGGAGACAAGACCGACATCGAAGCGCTGGCCGCACACGCACGCGGCGTATCGGTCGAACTCGTCTGAGTGGACACTTCGCCGGAGCGCTCGCGGCCGGGAGTCCCATTCCCCTGGGCGGATCACCCGCGAAGAGCCGACGATCGGGGGTAGTACTGCCGCGACCGTCGACGAGGTGATCGATCTGATCGAGCGGCGCGCTCGTCTGACCTCTCGTCGAGCAGAGCTCAGCTCATGCTCCGGCGACGAAGGTGACGACGACGTGGGTGGCAGTCGGACGTATGCTCCCGCGGTGGTCGCCTCCCCGCAGACCCTCAGCCTCGAGGCTCGGCGTGTGCTGGCAGCGTGGGCGGCAGACTGCGCTGAGCACGTGCTCCCGATCTACGAGACGGCGGTGCCGAGTGACACCAGAGTCCGAGCTGCGATCGAACAGACGCGTTCGTTTGCAGCCGGAGCGTTGGACGTCGCCGAGGCGGTGCGGCGCCGAGGTGGTGACGCGGGGGCGGCCGCTCGCAATGCACCCACTCCGGCAGCGAAGGCCGCTGCCTATTCCGCAGAACAGGCTGCCGCCGTCGCTCACATGGGTGCACACGCGCTCGGCGCCGCCGGGTACGCAGCCAAGGCCTCGACGCTCGAGGCCGGCAGCAAAGACGACGAGTTGGCTCGATCGGAGGCCCACCGCTACGTCGACGCGATGACGGCCGCCGTCGCCCTTGCGGTCTCCTCACTTCCTGCACTCGGACAAGACCGCAGCGGTCCACTCGGACCTGGCCGCCTGAGCATCGGACATGTCGGCGCGGCCATCCGGGAGATCCAACGGCTCCTTGCCGAGCGCACGTGACCTCTCAGTACCTCCACGCCCGCCCATGACCGGTCCCGCCATCCGGCGATAGGTGGCACGCGGAGGGCGACCGATCGGCGGTGCAGAACACGCGCTCACGCTCACGCACCGGATCGTGCGGGGCTGGGAGCGTCGAACGGCGCATCGGGCGCGCCCAAGGAGTCGGTGTGGAAGTCTCGCGACGTGAGCGGTGATTTTCGGACCGAACGGCTCGCTGTGCGCGAGGTCGAGCGCGGCGACCTGGATCTGCTCGTCGAATTGAACAGCGACGTCGCAGTCATGGAGTTCCTCACAGGGCAAGCCAGCTCCGTGGAGGAGACGGCGGCCGAGCTGGAGGCATCCATGGGCACTCGGTGGTTGGCCTTCGCCAGAACGGACGGACAGTTCTTCGGCTGGGTGAGTGCCGTCCCAGACCGTGAGCGGCAAGAGTTCGAGGTCGGTTGGCGCTTCAAGCGGTCAGCGTGGGGCCAGGGATACGCGACCGAGGCCGGTCGAGCAATCGTCGACGTGGCCTTCACCCGTGGGGCACGGCGTGTCTACGCCCAGACGATGGCTGTCAACATCCGCTCGCGAGCAGTCATGGAGCGGCTGGGCCTACGACACCACAGGACCTTCCATCTCTCCTTCGACGACCCACTGCCCGGAACCGAGCACGGAGAGGTCGAGTACGAGATCCTGCGCGACGACTGGATGAAGCGACGCCGGTCGACATGAGCGCCCGAACACCGGAGCTCCCAGCCGGCAGCACGACGAGGAGCACCCGGTTGGTCGCGTCGTCGAGCCGGCGATATGGGACGTCCTGGCGACGTGGAACCTGGCATGGTGCCTGAGTGAGCGTTTCCGATCTCCACCTACGCCCGGTTCGTCTGTCGGACGAAGACGTCGTCAGGGATGCGCATCGAGAGCTCGAGATCGAGGCATTCGACTTCGCCATCGGTCTGCGGCCGGACAGCTCATGGCCGGAGTACGTCGAGCAGCTGGAACTCGTACGACGAGCTGCTCGGCTTCCTGCGCCGTGGGTGCCGGCCACGTTCCTGCTTGCCGTTGTCGGGGACGACGTGGTCGGGAGGACCTCGATCCGTCATGGGCTGAACGACTACCTGCTCGCGGCAGGGGGCCACATCGGCTACGCCGTGCTGCCACAGTTCCGTCGGCGAGGTTTCGCCACCGAGATCCTGAAGCAGAGTCTGATCGTCGCTCGCTCGTATGACGTCGGACGTGTCCTCGTGACGTGTGACGAGGACAACGAGGCGTCGGCGAGCGTCATCACCCGATGCGGTGGCGTTCTGGAGAACATCGTCGACGACCCGGAGGGTGGTCCACGCAAACGGCGCTACTGGATCGACTGATCGATCGTTGACGACGAGCCATGACCGCCAGCCGGGGTTTGGTGGCATGTCGCGGCGGGCGCGTCACCCCGCTGCGGCCTACGGTGGCGCGATCGCGTGGAGGCGAAGGAGGCGTCGTGAGGGTCTGGTTCGTGACGGGAGCGGCACGCGGGATGGGTGCGTCGATCGTCCGTGCTGCCGTCGCTGTCGGCGATGCCGTCGTGGCCACGGCACGCCGCCCGGCGGAGCTGGCGACGGTCTTCGGCAGCGACGAGCGGGTTCATCCGGTTCGGCTGGACGTCACGAGCAACGACGAAGCAGCCTCGGCCGCCGCCGAGGCAGTCGAGAGGTTCGGGCGGATCGACGTGTTGGTGAACAACGCCGGTGTGTCGTTCAAGGGATTCTTCGAGGAGATGTCGCCACGGCAGGTCGAGCAGCAACTCGCGACGAACTTGATCGGGCCGATGAACGTGACGCGTGCGGTGCTTCCGGTCATGCGCCGGCAGCGGTCGGGGCATCTGATCGCGATCTCCTCCGGTGCGGGCCTGGTCGGCTTTCCGTACTCGTCGGTGTATGCGGCGTCGAAGTTCGGGCTCGAAGGGTGGATGGGCGCGCTCGCCCAGGAGGTCGAGCCGTTCGGGATCCGCTCGACGATCGTCAACCCCGGGTTCTTCCGGACCGGTCTGGCGAGCCCGGAGTCGATGATCTGGCCGGACATCACCGTTGCCGACTACGCCGAGCGCAGCGCCGAGCAACGTCGCTGGTGGCAAGCGCAAGACGGACAGCAGCCTGGTGATCCCGACAAGCTCGCCGCCGCACTGGTGTCGCTCGCCCGTGCGGACTCGCCCCCGCAACGGCTCATCGGTGGCGCCGACGTCATCACCCTCGCCGAACGGAAGGTGGCCGAGCTGCAACACCAGATCGACGAACAACGCAGCCAGGCAACCACCTTCGACTACCACCCTTGACCACCGGCACCCGGCGGTAGGTGGCACGGTGGCAACGGCAGTTGTGCCATTGTCCGGGTGATGAGCGGTCCGTTCGTGAGAGGGACGACGCGGGTCTTCGTGCATGTGGGCACTCCGATCACTCATGCCAAGGCGCCGGGTCTGTTCAATGCAGAGTTCGAGCGACGGGGCTTGGATGCGGTGCTGGTTCCGATGGAGGTGAGGCCCGCCCATCTGAGCGCGATGCTGTCGGTGCTGGCCGAGACGTCGAACGTGGGCGGAGCGCTGGTGACGATGCCGCACAAGGCAGCGATCGTCGATCTCTGTGATGGAGTGGGTCGGGAAGCTCGTTTCGTCGGCGCGGCCAATGCGATCCGGTTCGAGGCTGGCCGTGGATCGACGTGCGAGATGTTCGACGGGGTGGGACTCGTCGGTGCGTTGGAACGAGTCGGCGTCGCGCTCAGTGGCGTCGACGTGTTGCTCGTGGGGTGTGGTGGTGCAGGGTCGGCGATCGCTGCGGCATTGGTGGATTGCCCGATCCGGTCGCTGTCGCTCCACAACCGCACGCTTGATGTCGCGACCGCGCTGGCGGATCGGCTGTCCGTGCGGCGCAGTGAGGTTCGTGTCCTGTCTGATCTCCCATCGGCCCGCGGTTTCGGGCTGGTGGTCAACGCCACGCGTGTGGGGATGGCGGACGAGGATCCTGAATCCATCGACCTGGCGGGTGCTGCCGACTGTGTGGTCGCCGACATCGTCACCGGGCCACAACGCTCGCGCCTTCTGCGGCAAGCGGACGCGCTCGGCCTCCGCACGGTCGACGGGGCCGACATGTTGGGAGCGCAGATGTCCTCGATCATCGACTTCTGGTTCGACGCTGAGTGAGGGCCCTCGGCCACGGTGCACGACACGAACGCTGACCTGGTGCCGGCGGTATGGGACAGGGGCAGTTGCTACGTGGCGACGAGTTGTAGGACCTGTGCAGCGAGCTCGCCGGGGTCGGGGCCGCGCGTCGTGTCGAACTCGAGTTCGTAGGTCCAGCCGTCGTGCACGCCGAGCGATCGGGCAGCGATGCCGGCCCATCGGCCCGTGCGCTGTTCGCGTTCCACGAGCACGCTGATGTCGCAGTGCATCCCGATCCGGATGATCGGTAGACCCTTGAACGCTGCGGAGATCTCGTCGTGAGGGTGGCCTGCGGCCGACAGGGCGACGTGGTTGCCGGTGCTTGCGAGCGTTCGGATCGCTGCCAGATAGCCCCGGTGCAGCGCTGGTGCTGTGTCCCGCCAGATCAGGTAGCCGGGTTGCACAGTTCCGATGTGTTCCGGTTCGTCGAGCACCACGAGCGGGAACGAGGCGTGGGACTGCAGCGCGGTCATCAGTGTCGACTTCCCTGCTCCGGATGGTCCGTTGACGACGATGAGTCGCCCGTCCTCTACCCCGGCGAAGGAGGGCGGCTTCACGTAGGCGTGCAGCCAGGTGAGAAGGCCGTTGCTGTCGCGGGAGAACACGATCCGTGCCACGACAGCATCGGCGACGACGACGGCGTCGGTTCGGAGTTCGTTGCCTTCAAGTGACTCGATCTCGACAGCGCTGTCGCCGAGCTGTTGGAGCTGCGCCCGGATCGACTCGAGGTCCGCGATCGGGGCGAGCAGGTGCGACAACGACGTCTGGTCTCGGAAGCAGTCGATCAGATTGCGCAGGAAACGCCGGTTTCCCTCGTTGCCGCCGTCGTCTTGTGACACAGCCGCGACAGTACGCGGCACGACCACAGCCGCTGACCCGGCGGTGAGGGCAGCGCAGATCAGGCGATCTGTACTCATTGGTGCCTGGACTTTGGGCGCCAGAGCGAATCCTCTTTGTGTCAAGCGCGGTGTTCGAAGACGTCCGAGGGCGCGTCGAAGAAGGCCTTGGGCGGGCGCGGTTAGCGTGGTTGTCGGGTTCGGGAGTGACTGTTCCGAAGAGCCGGGTCGTGTGAGGTGAGATGCCGGCCACGCTGGATTCAGCGTCGTCCTCGCGTTGTCCTCCCGGACCCACCTGTGCGAGTTGATAGGCGCCTATCAACTCGTGGTCGGGTCAGCTGCGCGTGTCGGCGATGAGGCGTTGGTAGACGGCGTCGCTGATGTGTCGCTTGAGTGCGCGCATCGCTTCTTTGCGGCTCTTCCCTTCGGCTTGCTTGCGGAGGTAGTAGGCGCGGCCGGGGGTGTCGTTGCGGATCTGGGTCAACGCGGCGGTGTGGATCGCGTGGTTCAACTGGCGGTCGCCGCGAGGGTTCAACCGGTGACGTGCCTTCGGGCCTGATGACGCCTCGATCGGTGCTGTGCCGTTGTGTCGGGCGAAGTGGCCCGAGCTCGGAAAGCGTCGAACATCACCGACCCTGCCGACGATCACGGCGGCCATGAGCGATCCGATGCCGAACACCTCGGTCACGGTCGTTCCTGACGCGATCACCGCCGCTGCGGTGCGTTCACGGACATCGTCACGGGCGCGGTCGAGGGTGTGGATCTCGTCGATCAGCTGATGGCAGGTCGCCAACCGTTGCGCGATGACCGGACTCGTGATCGTCACGTTTCCCAGGAGTTCTGCGGCTTTCGTGGCCGTCAACAAACGCGTGGTGCCGCCCTCGATGAGCACACATATCAGCGCGTGGAGCCGGCACACGGTGCGGGTGCGATGCGCGGTGATCTGATGATCCCGGTCCGCGAGCAGCCGCAACACGACGCGGTGTTCATCGAGGCCGGCGACGACGTTGAGCGCTGGTGTGCGCCACGCGACGATCGCCGCGGAGCGGGCATCGTTCGGGTCGGTCTTGTCGATCTTGCAGCGCTCGAGCAGCCGCACACGCGACGACAACTTCGGTGGAACATCGACCACATGCTCGCCCGCGGCGACGAGCTGCTGGGCGAGCATCGCGCCCATCCCGGATGCGCCTTCGACAGCCCAGGTGCGCGGTTCGAACCGTGCCGCCCATGCCAGGAGTCGGTCGCGTTGATCTCGATCAGCGGTGACACGAATCGTGTCGAGCACCGCTTCGCTGCGGTCGACAACGACCGCCGTGTGCGACCCCTTGTGCGGGTCGATCCCGATCATGAACATCGATGTGGTCCTTTCGTCGTGGAGTGAATTCGCCACGGCGGGCACACCTGATGCGTGGTTGATGCCGTTCCTCTTTCGAGCCACACCGCGACAGGATCCGGCCAGGCGGTCGCTTCGCTCGAAAGCCAACCTCACGGCGACAGGGCATTCATGAGACACACCCGACCAGACCCCCGACGCTACGGAAACCCGTCAACGCCTTGCATGAAATCCTCTATCAGGGCAATCTGCTCGGGTGTCGGCGGACGTTACCGGTGCCCTCGCTTCAGCTTCATCGACGGGTGGCTGAATGCTGGGAGTGCTCGTTGCGGCCGCATTCTCGGCGTACCTGTTCGCGCATGGCATGAGGCAAGACCCGAGGCAGGGAGCGAGTGTCGTTTCCGGATTTCTTGGGCTAGTTGTTTCGCTGGTCGCCTTCGTGATGATGCTTGCCTGAGAAGAGCCGAGCGGCGAGTTCAGGCCAACCGTCCGCTCCGAGCGGCCGCTCTGCTCGGCGTGATGCCTTGCGTTGAACGAGCGGTGTGGGCAGCATGCATAGATGGCGGAACGACCGGCGGACGCAATCAGTGGCGATGATGTGTAGGTGAGACGCGCATTCGGCCAGAAGGTGGAGGGGCACCGAGCAACGGTCAGCCAGGTCAGCCGAAGCCGCGACTTGTGGGCAGTGGTGTGCACCTGCGGCTGGTCCATCGAGACGGCCGGGCGCACGGATGCCATCGGACTTCGTGAAGGCCATCTGGATGAAGGCGTGTCGAAGGGTGCCCCACTCCGTGGTGGCGGACGGGAGGCCCCGAGCGGGCCGTGGAAGAACCCGCCACAACCGCGTCGGGACGACCCGGGCGCCAGCACGTAGCTGCCGATCGGACCGGTCTGTTCACTTGCAGGCAGCGTGCTTGCGGGGCAACGCTGCGGTCATGTCGAATGCCGACGAGATCTCCGAGTTTGCGCTGCGCCTTTCGCGCGACGCGGCCAAGCAGATGACCGCTTTCCTCCGGAACGAATCCACGTCGCGCGAGTCGTCGGACGATGCCTTCATGCTCCTGATCAGGCAGTTCATGGAGGGCGACGAGACCGACGCGGCTGCACAGTTTCCAAAGCTCGCCGCAGACCTGTTGGACATTGCGAAGTCGGCGGTGTTTCCGATCGAGCCCGACCCAGCCGACCTCATCGACTCTCGCGACGTCTACCGGCTCGTCGCTGACCATCGGTACGCAGAGGCCCTCGCCCTTGCAGATCGGCTCGTACAAGTCGCTGCAACTGCTGGTAGCGACGGCGAGCTGTCGGAGGACGACTGGGTCCACCACGCGAACATCATCCGAGGGAAAGCACACCTCGCACTGGGCGACGCTGCGGCGAGCCAGGCTGCGCTGCTCGCCGCCGGTGACGTGCAAGGGTCGCCTGCTCTCAAGTCGTTCGGGCCTGACCTGTCGTTGGCATGGGATCTGATGCGAGCTGGGCATGACGATGCAGTCATCGGCTACCTGCGTCGGATCTCCCGCTTCTGGTCTCCGCGTGACGCAATCGGTGTTCGCTCAGACGAGCCGACTGAGTAGCGCAGAGCTGCCGCTCGGCGCTACCTCGCCGGTCTCGCCGGAGAGCGCATAACAACGGCGCCACGAGCCGGCGGTATGGGAGGCCCTGTCGTTGCGATGTACAGCTATCGCCGTTACCTTTACGTTCATGGAGAATGTAAAGGTACGTCGACGCGGGGCAACGACGATCAGCACCAAGCATCAGGTGACCATCCCGGTTGCGGAACTACGCGCAGCCGGGCTCGAAGCCGGTGAACGCCTCGTGGCTCGCGCCGACGGACCAGGCCGCGTCATCCTGGAGCGCGAACACGATGTGCTGTCCGAGTTCGCCGGTGCCCTCACCGGCGCCTACTCCGACGCCGGCCTCGACACGCTCAGAGACGAATGGGACTGATCCACCTCGACGCTGGCGTCATCATCGGGCTACTGGACGCCGCCGACGCCCACCATGAATCGGCCACCGAAGCCCTCGCTGGGGCCATCCGCTCGGGAAATCGGGTGGCCATGGCCGCGTCGGCGTTCGCCGAGTGCCTCGTGGGCCCTTCGCGTCGTGGCCGAGGCGCCGTCGAAACCGTGAACGAGCTCTTTGCCCGCCTTCCGATCGAGGTCGTGGACCTCGACGCGGACATCGCCCGAGTCGCTGCGAGCATCCGCGCCAAGCACACCTCAGTTCGGCTCCCCGACGCGCTCGTCATCGCGACCGCCGCTCATGCCGAGGCCGATCAACTCCTCACCACCGACCGTCGATGGCCGACCGCTCGAAAGCTCGGCCTTGTCATCACCATCACGACCCTGTGACTCCGGCACCATCACGCGCTCGTCACGGTGACGGCGGCCTGTTGCAGCAGGCCTCGGATATCCCGCGGGAAACGGTCGTGCGACCCTCCCGGCGATATGTGGCGCTACCGACGCGTCGTCGTCCGGACCGTTGGATCGCCGAGGGCATGCATGTAAAGTGCATGCATGCCGAACGTTCAGATTCGCGAGGTTCCTGAAGATGTGCACGAGGCGTTGGTTCGGAAGGCACAGTTGGCGGGCCAGTCGCTTCAGCAGTACCTGTCGGCACAGCTCGTCGTCATCGCGTCGACTCCGACCGTCGACGAGGTGATCGATCTGATCGAGCGGCGCGAGAAGGGCAGCGTCTCTCGATCCAGCACCATCGCAGCGCTTCGGGACGAGCGTGCTCGTCGTTGATGCGTCGGTGGTCGCCCCGTTGATCGCCGATGGCGGCCCTGACGGTGAGCTGTTCCGGGCGGCAGCGAGAGGGCAGACGTTGGCGGCGCCGGAGCTGCTCCGCGTCGAGGTGCTGTCCGTCATCCGCCGCCACGTCGCTTCCGGCGCTCTGAACGCCCGACAGGCGAACGACGCCGTGGACGACCTGCTCGCTCTGCCGATCAGGCTGTATCCGACGACGCCTCTGCTGCGCCGGTGCTGGGAGCTCCGATCGAACGTGACTGCCTACGACGCGTGCTACGTCGCGCTGGCAGAGACGCTCGACGTCGCGCTGCTCACCGCGGATGCGAAGTTGGCCAACGCGCCCGGAGCCCGCTGCACATTCCTGCTCGTCTGACTTCTCGTCGAGCAGAGCTCAGCTCATGCTCCGGCGACGAATGCGACGACGACGTAGGCGGCATGGCGGTCGAAGTTCTCGCGTCGGCGGTCGTAGATCGTGGTCGTGCGTGGGTCCGCATGTCGCGCTGCGAGTTGGACGTCTCGGAGCGGCACTCCTGCGTCGAGTGCAGCCATGATGAACGCGCCTCGGAGCATGTGCGGGTGCACGTGGCCGAGTCCGGCTCGCTTTCCGATCGACTTCACCCACCGATGGGCGGTGCGACGGTCGAGGCGTTGGCCGTCGTGACGAATCAAGATCGGGCCCTCACGCCGTTCACCGACAGCGAGATCGACGGTGCGGGCGGTGCGTGGCACCAATGGGATCACCGCTGGCTTGTGGCCTTTGCCGACGATGCGGAGGGTGCGGTGTCCGCGGTCGAAGCCGAGGTCGCCGATGTCGGTCTCGCAGGCTTCGCTGACTCGAAGCCCGTTGAGCCCGAGCAGCACGGCGAGCGCAGCGCGCTGGTGACCGAGTTGTTCGGCGGTGAACAGGAAGCGGCCGAGTTCGGTGCGGTCCATTCCGTGGCCCTGGCTCGGATGCACCTTCGGACGTCGCACATACTGCGCAGGGTTCGAGCCGATCCGCCCGTCGACGTGCGCGAACCGGTACAGCCCGCACACCGTCGCCAACCGTCGGTCGATCGTCGATGCGGCGAGCCCGCGCTGTTCCATGTGATGCCGGAACAGCTCGATGTGCGGTCGCGTAGCTGCAAGGACCTCCAGCCCGACGGACGCGGTCCAGCCGAAGAAGAAGCGGAGATCCTGCCGATTCGCCTCCAACGTGCGACCGCTGTAGCGGGCGAGGAACGCGACTGCTGCGAGTTCGGCTTCGTCCACCTCCCGCTGAACGAGTACCTGATCGAGCCCGATCCGATCCCTGGACATGAGAACCTCCCGAAGGTCATGGAAACCCTCACGGGACACCGACTGTTAACCGGCGTTTGGGGGCGCGTGGCGAGCGCTTCGTCTCGGGGTTCGAATGGTGCCGCTGTCAGCCTCAGATCGGTGAGACCTTGGGTACGAACACAATGGCGTCGACCTGCTCGCTGAAGCAGCATCGCAGGGCTTGGTTGTGCATGGCTGTGACGGTCCTCGGTTGGTGGTCGTCAGAGACCGGCACGAGGCACGGTCGCCGAACTCGTTCGAGCAGTTCGGCGTCGAAGGTTCCAGCAACGGGCTCGAGCCGCCCAGGTGGTGGAAGCCACGGGTTGGCGGACGTCCCGCTGCCGTGCAGGAACCAGAAGGACAGCACCGGCACGTCCGGTGACAACTCGTTCGCGACGTAGTGGCCGATCGAACGTACTGAGCCGCCACCGGGGCCGGCGCCCACACCGGTGTTGGACACCGTTGTTTCGTCTTTCAGGAGGTGCTGCGCGGCGCCCAGCAGCGCGACCTTCTCGCCCGGGTTGTCGTCGACAACGCGGGCCACCTTCTTGTGCATGATCTGCTCGCGTCGTGCCATCGCTGGGCGCAGCTCCTCATACGTCGTCGCGGCCTCCGCGAGCTCGATGTAGTCGGTGTCTCGCCCATCCGCGTCGAAGCTGAACCACTGCGCTCCGGGCACAGCTCGGAAGAGGGCCTCGTGGAAGCGCGCCTGGTCGAGATCGAGCGCGGTGGTCGGTTGGCGTTCGTTGGCGAGAACGCCGCGTCGGAATGGGCGCTGGTGCTCGGTCTCGGGCCACTCTTCTCCGAAGATCGACCATCCTCGTGATGCGAGGTAGCGGCACACGAGGAGCCGCACAGACAGTTTCTCGGCGACGAAGTGATCCATCTCTCCGATGTAGGCGAAACGGCAGCGATCGGCCAGCTCGTCGAGGACTGCGAAAGGCCCGATGCTGCCGTGCTCGCCGTCGAGCTCGAGCGGGATCGCACGATCGCTCAGCACGCCACCAACCTATGCGGCCAGCGCCACTCAAGATGCGCCGAAGGGCCCTGATGAACCGGCGATAGGGGGTAGGCGGATCAGGAGGCGGGGCCAGGGACCGTCGTTGTCGGTGAAGCGGGGCTGGTCGCGATCAGCATCGCACCTGGAACGTCGTCGTCGGGGCGCATCACCAGCTCGGCTGCGATCGCGAAGCCCGCGTCACGGAGCCACTGGGCAACCCGGGACGGTGGGCGCCGGTAGCTGGTGCTGTCGATCGGGCGTCCCGAGTATCCCTGTGTGCGATGGCGGGTCTCGTCGCCGACATGGAACCCGATGAGGAGCGGACACGTCGGC
>WBZL01000670.1_pt1 | contig 38312 bp, 22 predicted proteins | sample 5204291 | NCBI WGS metagenome assembly WBZL01 (sample SAMN12344345, study PRJNA552823) | activated sludge metagenome | biome: Activated sludge suspended growth; feature: Nitrification reactor; material: Wastewater; isolation source: activated sludge from nitrification reactor of wastewater... | reverse complement strand
ACGCAGCAGGTTGAGGATCTGAATATCGGAGAGCAAGCGGAGATCGCGCAGGGATTTTTCGTCCGCTCCGTTAAGATTTAAAGGATTTTTCTTATATTGGTCCAATTCTTCCAAGATCGTGTTGAAATCAAAATCTCCTTCACGCTCCGAATTCTGAAGGAAATCTTCCGCTAATTGTACCGGGCCGATGGGTGATGGGTCCGTCAAGGTATCGGATTGGCCGGGCAGGCAATTCAACAACGACAACTGCAAAAGGAAGAAGAAGCTTATGGTTCTCATACAGCCCGGTTTTGAGTGGGAGTCGTGAAGGTAAAATATTTTCCGCCTTCGTGCAAAGACCGTTTTTGAAAAATCATTCTGCAACAATAATGCTAAAAACATGAGTATTTCCAGATTCAACGCCATTGAAACCGTTTTGAACCGTACGGATAACGGGGTCAGCATTGAAGCGCCCGACAAAAGAATCTCGTCCTTCTACGGCAGCCACGTTTTCAACGAACAGAAAATGAAGGCTTTTCTCCCGGAACGGGTTTTCAACAGTGTGAAATCGGCGATCCAATCCGGTAAAAAACTGGGCCGCGAAGAGGCCGATGTGATCGCCGAAGCCATGAAAAAATGGGCCATTGAACACGGCGCCACCCATTATTCTCACTGGTTCCAGCCCCTGACCGGCAGGACGGCCGAAAAACACGATTCCTTCTTTACGCTTCGTCCCGACGGCAGCATTGTCGAAGAATTCAACGGCGATACCCTGGTCCAGCAGGAACCCGACGGTTCAAGTTTTCCGGGCGGCGGCCTCCGTTCCACGTTTGAGGCCCGGGGATATACAGCCTGGGACCCTTCGTCGCCCGCCTTCATCCTGGAAACGGCCGCCGGCAAAACCCTTTGCATACCCACCATCTTTGTGACTTATTCCGGCCAATCGCTGGACTATAAGCTGCCGTTGCTCAAGTCGCAGGCCTACCTGGAATCCTCCGCCGTTGAGGTTTGTCATTATTTCGACAAGGCGGTCAAAAGGGTCATGACCACGCTTGGGTGGGAACAGGAATACTTTCTGGTGGATGAGGCCCTCTTCAACGCCCGCCCTGACCTGATGCTGACCGGCCGCACCCTGATGGGTAAACATTCGCCGAAAGGCCAGCAACTGGACGACCACTATTTCGGCTCGATCCCGGAACGCGTATACGCTTTTATGCGCGACCTTGAGATCGAATGCCACAAACTGGGAATCCCCGTCAGGACCCGCCACAATGAAGTGGGCCCCGGGCAGTACGAACTGGCGCCGATGTACGAGGAGGTCAACGTTGCGGTCGATCACAACCAGCTGCTGATGGACCTGATGGACCGGGTCGCAAGCCGCCATTCCCTGCGGGTCTTGCTCCATGAAAAGCCCTTTTCCGGGGTCAACGGTTCGGGTAAGCACAACAACTGGTCGATGGGAACGGATACGGGCAAAAACCTGCTTTCTCCGGGTAAAACACCGGGAAAGAACCTGCAATTCCTGGCCTTCTTTACCGCCACGATCCGCGCGGTATATGAATATGCCGACCTGCTGCGGGCAAGTGTGGCTTCTGCCGCCAACGACCACCGCCTCGGCGCCAATGAAGCGCCGCCGGCCATCGTCTCGGTATTCGTCGGGGAAACCCTCTCAACGGTCATGGGGGATATCGCCGATGGCGTGCATTCCGATAAGGAAGGCGTCAAAGAGGTCCTGGATCTGTTGAGCAAAATCCCGGACCTGGAAAAAGACAATACGGACCGGAACAGGACCTCCCCGTTTGCGTTCACCGGCAATAAGTTTGAGATCCGGATGGTCGGCTCCTCCATGAATTGCGCCGGCCCGATGACGGTCATGAACACCATTGTGGGCCGACAGTTAAGGGATTTTAAAAAAGAAGTGGACGGATTGGTCCAAAAGGGCAAGGACCAGAATGCGGCCATCCTGGAGGTCATCAAGCGGTACATCGTCGAATCCAGGCCCATCCTCTTCGAGGGCGACGGATACAGCGATTCCTGGAAGGAGGAAGCCGCCGGACGCGGGCTCAGCAACACGCCGAATACGCCCGAGGCGCTGGAGGCCCTGCTGGATAAAAAGTCGGTTGAATTGTATACCGGGGCCGGGGTGTTTACCTCGCAGGAATTGCACGCCCATTTCGATGTGATGTGCGAAAATTATGTCCTGAAATTGCAGATCGAATCCAGGACGCTGGGGGAGATGGTGATCAACCACGTGTTGCCGGCGGCATTCAATTATCAGACCATGCTGGCGGATAACGTGACCGCCCTCCACCAACTGGACCTGCCCAAAGGAGCCTACGGGCCGCAACTGGATATCATCGCCCGCATTTCCGAAAACACGGGCAAGATCAAGGAATTAGTCGATAAGATGTCGGAAGCCAGAAAAGCCGCCAACCAGCAGGAGGAAGTCATAGACCGGGCAAAAGCCTACTGTCAGGACGTGAAGCCTTTGATGGAATCCATCCGGCTGCATGCCGACCGGCTGGAGTACCTGATCGACGACCGGGAATGGCCGTTGGTGAAATACCGGGAACTGTTGTTTGTCCGGTAACAAGGAAGATCCCCTCGGATCATAGTGAAATGTGCAGGTAAAACAGCTCTTCTTTGCTTGATCCGAGGGTGCTCTCCGGTTTTCAACTCCCTTGCGGGATTATTTTTTGATCAGCGCCGAAACAGCGTCCGCGGGCTGAATGAGCTTGCCGGTCAGTTGGTTCTGATGGGTCTTTTTCCCTGATTTGGACAGAATGGCGTAGGCCGTTTCCGTATCCAGGTTGGGCCGTATGCTTTTCATCAGGCCCACCAGGCCCGCCACGTAGGGCGTCGCCATGGAAGTCCCGCTGTAAGCGCCGTAGCGGTTGTTGGGGATCGTGGAATAAATGTCGACGCCGGGTGCAGCAATGCCCATTGGAATATCCTGTACGGTATTGGAGAAAACAGCCTTGTTGAGGTTGGGGTCGATTGCGCTGACGCCGATGACGCCTTTAGCGCCGACGGGCGCGAATTCTTTGGCGTTCCGGCTGTTGTTGCCGGCTGCGGCCACGACGATGGCGCCTGCTTTATTGGCGTATTTCACGGCCTTTTCGTAGGCGCGCTGCTTGGTCTGGTTGGAATACCCGCCCAGGGACATGGAGATCACATCCGCTCCGCTGTCGGCGGCTTCGATTATGCCCTTGATGATCGATTGCTGGGTGCCCATTCCGCTGGCATTCAGTACTTTGATGCTGGTGATCTGGACAAATTCATTGTTCCTGGAATAGGAGGCAACGCCCACTCCATTGTTGGATACAGCGCCGGCAATGCCCGCGCAGTGGGAGCCGTGCCCTTTGGGGTCGTCGTCGTATTGGGTTTTGATGGACTTGTAATTTCCGGCCAGGTCCTCGTGTTTTGAATCGACGCCGGTATCGAGGATCGCGACCAGGGCCTTTTTCTGCGGCTGAATGTTTTTGTCTTCCAGCAGGGTGTAGAGTTTATCCATACCCATCGCTTCGAAGCTCCACAACTGCCCCAGGCCGGGGTCATTGATGCCGTATTTTTTGTTGATTTCAGGGACCTTCCTGCCGGGTTCGGGCGCCACGGTGACCATTTCATTGGGCTCGGCCCATTCCACGCCTTTCACCCGCTCCAGGGATCGTTCTATTTTTTGCCATTCGGCAGATTTTCCGTCGGGGATATTAACGACATAGTAGGCATCCAGTTCGGTCCATTCCGGATGCTCGGGCTGGAAGGCTGGTGAAATTTCCAATCCGTTCTTATCGGCAAAGGCCTGCAATGCGTCGAGGCCGGCCTGGTTTTCGGTGATCTCGACCAGCAGTTCGCCGTCCGCGCTGAGCTCGATCCCGGATAGGGCGGGGGAGGAGAAGGAGGCGGACAGGAACCGGTTGTTGTACCAAAGGCTTACGCCCAGGACCGCGACGAGCGCCACCCATTTGCCGTATGATTTATGCGTCAAGGCGGAGATGATAATGCCGAAAATGCTCAAGGCAAGGAGGTCGCGGCAGGCGACAGCCATTTTAACGCCCCAGGCTGCATGGCTGAACGCGACGCCGGCAGCATAGGCTACCAGGCCGCCGATCAGGAGATACCGGAAGATCCGGGCATCCTGTTTATCCTTTCTGAAAAACCACACGGTGAGCGCGACAAGGCTGACAATAAAGCTCAATGCATACATAGGGCTGCAATTTTCAGGGAAAATAAGGAATTTTTGCCAAAAAGACAAATATTTCCGATAGGCGGACGCGTTCGGTGGGTCAACCGGGCCAAAGGGCCGATCACCGTAAAATCAGGACAGGATTTAAAAAGCGTTTAATCCCGGAGTATTTCCCGGGAAATGACCAGTTTCTGGATCTCGGAAGTCCCCTCGCCGATGGTACAGAGTTTGGCGTCCCGGTAGAATTTCTCCACGGGGAATTCCTTGATATAACCATATCCGCCGTAGATCTGGACCGCTTCATTGGCGATGGAAACCGCGGCTTCTGAAGCGTAATACTTCGCCATGGCCGACAACTTGGTCGATTTTTCGTCGTGATCCTTGAGCTCTCCGGCCTTGAAGGTCAGGAGTTCAGCCGCTTCGATCTGTGTGGCCATATCGGCCAGTTTGAAACCGATGGCCTGGAAGGAGGCGATGGGCTTGCCGAATTGTTCGCGTTCCTTGGCGTAGTTGCGGGCGGCTTCATAGGCGCCTTTGGCGATGCCGAGCGAGAGAGCGGCGATGGAGATCCGGCCGCCGTCGAGGACTTTCATGGCCTGGATGAACCCTTCGCCTTCTTCGCCGAGGATCTGGCTTTTGTGGATCCGGCAATTCTCGAAGATCATCTCGGCGGTTTCGGAGGCCCGCATGCCGAGTTTGTTCTCTTTCTTACCCGATTTGAAGCCGGAATGGCCGCGTTCGATCACAAAAGCCGTCATGCCGTGGCTGTCGAGCAGATCGCCGGTACGGGCGATGACGACTGCAATGCCGCCGGATTTGCCGTGCGTGATGAAATTCTTGGTGCCATTGAGGACGTAATAATCACCGTCTTTGACGGCTGTGCATTGCATCCTTCCGGCATCGCTGCCGGTGTTGGGTTCGGTAAGGCCCCAGGCGCCGAGTTGTTGACCGGAGGCCAGTTTCGGCAGGTATTTCAACTTCTGCTCCTCGTTGGCGAAAAGCAGGATATGATTGGTGCAAAGGGAGTTGTGCGCAGCAACCGACAGGCCGATACTGCCGCAAACCTTCGAAATTTCGGATATAATGGTGATGTATGCCTGATAATTCAGGCCTGCGCCGCCGTAGATCTCCGGGACCAGAACGCCCAGAAAACCATATTCTCCCATTTTGTGGAAGAGGTCGACCGGGAAATGTTGGCTTTCATCCCACTCCATGACGTGGGGCCGGATATAGGTTTCAGCAAAGTCGCGGGCGCTTTCCTGTATCAGTTGGAGATTTTCCTGGATTTCAACGTTCATAGGCGCGAAGATTGAGACAATACACTTCTTTTGTGCAGTTTGTATTTGGTTTGGAATAATTGTGATTACAACTGGTGTTTGGTGTATAATTCCTGATACGCAAAAAAGTTTAATCCTTGCCTGTTTTTTTATTCCGGCAGCCGGCGCCCGGCTTCAGGGTTCGGGGGTCATTCACCCTTTATCGAGGTGGATTCCCGACCGGCCCCGAGGTTCAGTGCAGCTTTCATTTTGTGATAAATGGCCGTATTCTCGTAAATGCCCGAAAAGGATTCCGAGTCGGGGCCGTAAGCGTATACGGGCACCAGACTGGCCGTATGGCCGTTGGTGGTGAACTTCATGTCCAGCCGGTTGATCTTCGAACCGTCCACGATGGAAGCGCCGCCGGTCTCGTGGTCTGCCGTGACGATTACCAGGGTATCCCCGCGTTTTCGGGCAAAGTCCAGGATCATGCCGACCGCCCGGTCAAAATCCAGGGTTTCCTTGATCATGTCCCGTTCGTTGTTGGAGTGGGCGGCCCAATCGATCTGGGAGCCTTCGATCATGAGAAAAAAACCTTTATCTGACTTTTTGCTCAAAAATTCGGCGGCAAACAGGCTGGCATAGGGCAGGTAATCCCGTCCCTGATTGACATGTGGCGGCTGGTCCTCGGCAGTAAAGACGGCCAGTCGCCTGGAAGCGTCAATTTTCGATCTGGGGGACGGGACGTTATCCAGGATCAGGAAGCCCCTGTCTGACATTTCTGCCAGCAGGTTGCGCCTGTCCATTCTCCTGTTGTAGAAATAGGTTTTGCCGCCGCCGATGATCAGGTCGATATTGGATTCGGCGATGTCAACGGCTATATTTTCATACAGGATCCGCAGCGGTTGGTGGGCCACGAATGCGGCAGGCGTAGCGTGCGTAACGGTTGAGGTGACCACGATGCCGGTGGCCAGCCCTTGCAAAGACGCTTCTTCGAGGATGGTAACGCAAGGCAGGGTATCGGGGCCCAGGCCGATGGCATTGTTGTAGGTTTTTACACCGCAGGCAAACGCGGTCGCTCCGGCTGCTGAATCGGTGATCAAATCGGAACCTGAGTAGGATTTATGAAAACCGACGACCGGAAACCGCTCCAGGTTCAACCGGTTGTTGTTGCTGTACAGCGCGGCGGAAACCTGCGCAAGCCCCATGCCGTCACCGATCATCAAAATAACGTTCCTGGGTGATGCTGCCTGCTTCGCCGGGGCTTCAATTTCCACCTCTTTCGCCGGTTGGCAAGCCGCCAGGAGCAAAATCATACTTAGTCCTGCAATGCGCTTCATTTCGGAATTTTTCCTTGATAGCAGAAAATTGTTGGTCTTCTCACTGCTGGGGAAAACAAAATTTCAACTTCCAGGAATTTGGTCAATAATTCTATCAATTCTACTATTTCGGAATTTAATTTTGATCGAAAATAATAATTGGCTGTAAAATGGAATTATGTTTGGATTTCAATTATCTTTGCGGTACTAAAGCCCGGCGCCTGAAAGGTTAAAATATTCCGAACAGGCAACCCTTTTATTCCTGAACCGTCAATTAAAGTGGTAAAGCTACTAAAACCAATTGGCAATCCGGAATTCGGAATGCCCATTAAACCAAATTTTATGATCACCCGACTGTTAAAACCGTTCGCCTTATTGGCGTCCATGGCCTTGTTATGGCCTCCATCCAGCTTTTCCCGCACCCCGGCTGATGCTTTTCCGCGGCAGCAAAGTTTCTTTGATTTCTTATCAGGCGTTCCCGTCAGGGAAATAACGATCGAAGCGGATTTCAGCCAGTTTCTGGAAAACAAGAATACCGACAATTATCAGCCGGCCGTCGTTACTTTTGACGACAACGGCGGGGCCGAGGTCACTTTTGATGCCAAAATCAGATCGCGGGGCAAGTACCGGCGCAGGGTCTGCGACTTGCCGCCCATCAAGCTGAATCTGCCGAAGGGCAGGCTCAAAGACCTGGGCTTGCGGGATGATTTTGACAAATACAAGATCGTCACCCACTGCCTGGACGAAAGGGATCCCGGTCAGGACAATGTGGTCAAGGAGTTGATGGCCTATCAGTTGTACAACCAATTGACGCCTTACAGCTTCCGGACCCAGTTGCTGCGGGTGCAGTACATCGATACCAGCGGGAAAATGGGGCGTTTCAAGCGGCTCGCCATCCTGATCGAGGACAATGACGAACTGGCCGACCGGATGAACCTGACCAAGTGCGAAGACTGCCTGAATCCGGATCCTCTCCGGGTAAACCCGCAGCTGGAGATGACCCATGCCCTCTTCCAGTTTATGATCGGGAATGCGGACTTCAGCATGAAAATGGCCCGGAATATCGAGATGTTCCTCAATGAAAAAGGGGAGATCGTTCCCGTACCATTCGACTTTGACTTTGCAGGCCTGGTCAATGCCGGGTATGCGATAGCCAACACGGACTACGGGCTGACCAGCGTGCGCGACCGGATCTACCTGGGTATCGACCGGCCCAATTCGGAATTGCTGCCGGTTATCCGGCAATTTAAAACCAAGGAACCGGAGTTTCTGGCCATTGTCATGCAGAATAAAAACCTGGACCGGGAAAGCCGTGTCGATGTGGCAGACTTCCTGGATACCTTCTACACGGAGATTGACGGGCTGCTGAGCCGGCCGCAAGGCGATTGGGCGGCCATCCTTACCAGAAAGCAAATGCCGCAGGTAAGGGATTCCACGATCAATTCCGGCAAATAAACTTATTTGAGCAATCCGGATGCTTTTAGGTCAGCGCGCAATTGGTCGGGGTCCCGGAAGCGGATCCCTTTCATGCCGAGCGTTTCGGCGGCGCGGACGTTGTCCGGATTGTCATCAATGAATAAAGCGGATCCGGCGGAGAGGTTGAATCGGGAGAAAAGCCGCTGATAGATCGCCGGGTCCGGTTTTTTCAACTTCTCTTCCCCGGACACCAGAATGCCTTCAAACCGGTTGAGAAAGGCGAACCGCTCTTCCGCAAAATGCCAGGTTTCGGCCGACCAATTGGTCAGGGCCAGCAGTCTGTAATCGTAATTTTGCGCCAGATCTTCCAGGATTTCCACCGTACCTGAAATCGGACCGCCCAGCATTCTGGGCCATTCCTGCCAATAAGCCTCGATTTCCCGGCTGTAACCGGGGTATTTGCCGGTCAGTTCATCCACGGCTTCCGACCAGGGCCTGCCGGCATCCTGTTGGATATTCCATTCGTGGTTGCAAATTTCGGACAGGAAATAAGCGCGTTCGCGGTCGTCGGGAATAAGGTCGCGGTACAGGTATTCCGGGCTCCAGTCGATGAGGACGGCGCCCAGGTCAAATACAATGGAATCGATCATTTTATGGTTATTTATCCATTCGTGCGTCGTAGATCGATTGGTGCAACCGCTGGCGGATATCGTGTTGGTACAACCCCCTGCGATCGCGCGACGGATACACCCTGTTGGACAGGAAAACGATCAGAATGCCCGATTCGGGGTCGCCCCAGATATAGGTGCCCGTAAAGCCGGAATGGCCGAAGCTGGCCGGGCTTGCGTCTTTCGCGGAATAGCTCCTGGCGGGATCAAAAACGGGCAACGGCTTATCAAAACCCAGGCCGCGGTGGTTGCCTTCGTCACAATACTGGCAGCGGGTGAATTCGCGCAGGGCTTTTGCGGCGATCAACTGCTCGCCGCCGTATGCGCCTTCATTCATATACATCTGCACCAGCTTGGCCAGGTCGTCGGCATTTCCGAACAGCCCGGCGTTTCCGGATACGCCGCCCAGCATGGCGGCCGCTTCGTCGTGCACATACCCTTGCACGAGGAGGTGCCGGAATGACGTGTCGATCTCGGTGGGCGCCATCCGGGAAACCGGGAACCGCCTGGCGGGGTTGAACCCGAGGGTATAGGCCCCGAGCGGTTTGTAGAATTGGTCAGCTACGTACCGGTCGAACGGCACGCCTTCCATTTCTTCGATCATGTCCGGTATGACCAGAAAGAGCAGACCTGAATACAGGTAGCCCGGTTTTTCATTCAAGGGCGACTTCCGGATGGCCTTATAGATCTTTTTCTTGTAATCAGCGTATTCCCAGATATCGTCGGTGATCCGGATATTGTACCGGTCGCTGGAATCGGCGGCAAAGGTCCGGGAACGGTAGTTGCCGTTGTTAACCGGGTTGGCGGCCCAGCCTTTCTTCCAGGGGTAGCGGGCGCTGCTCCTGAGGGCGCCTACCCAATACGGGATATAGGCGCGCAAACGGGCGTTGTGGGCCAGCATTTCCCGGAAGGTCAGATCCTTTTTGTTCGAGTGTTTGAAATAGGGCACGTATTGCCTGAAGGGGGCATCGAGGTTGAAACGGTCTTCTCCGTACAGTTTCATGACGGCCGGCAATGCGCTGGTCACTTTGGTTACCGAAGCGAAATCGTAGAGGTCGTCCAGGGTTACCGGCCGTGTGGAGTCGTAGGTATAGTACCCGAAAGCCTCCCGGAAGACGACTTTCCCGTTTCGGGCCACCAGCAATTCCGCTCCCGGATAAGCGCCGGAGCGAATGCCTTCGTTGACGATCCTGCGCAGGGAATCCCTGAGGCTCAGGCCGTTCAGTCCGACCAGTTCAGGCGGGCCGTACCCCAGGCGCAGTCCGCCCGGTGCATCAAAGCCGGCGCCTGAGGGAAATTGACCGCTCAGGTCTTCTTTCAAACGGGCGTGTAAGGCCGTTGCGCCATAGACGGCTTGCGCTGCAACGGATTGCCTGGTCTCGCTCATTTCGGGTACATAGATCACAGCGTCGGCATAGGCCCGGATATTGAGCACCCGCCACAGTTCGCCCTTGCCGAAAATAACCAGGACGACCTTCATTTTCGGATTCAGGGCGGTGAATAATTTTTCCATTACGGCCCCGGGTTTCCAGATAGCGTCTTTAACGGCCTCCGCATTTACCCCGGCAATGAGCAGGTTGTATCCGGCAGCCTGAATCCGGCGGGCTGTTTCTTCAATATCCTCCTCATCGGGCTGAATGACGGCGGTATGCTGGTAGAGGGTCAGCATGGATTCAAAGAGAGGATGATCGCCCATCCACAGGGTCAGCGCTGCGGGGCGGAGGGTATCCAGTTTTTTCAAAGGAAGGAGATCTCCGCTGTTTTGCAAAAGCACCTGTTCGGCTTCGGCAAGCCTCCAGGGCGTTGCGGCATCCTGGCCTTGCAGAAACGGCGCCAAAAATAAAATCACAAGGAAAAGGCTGAACCTTGCCGTGCGGACAACCGGACATCGCTTATTCATTGACGAGAATTGAGGATATGATTAACGGTAAATGATTCCTCCTCCGACCACCTGGTCGCCTTCATAAAAAACAGCGGATTGCCCCGGTGCGATGCCTTTGACATTGGCCAGGAACTCAATGCTGACCTGATCGCCCACGGGAGCGGTCAGCACGCTGAGGGTACCCTGGTCGCGGTATCTCACTTTGGTGGTCACTTCCAGACCTTCGGGAAGCTCCGGATATTTCATCGAATTGACCTGTCCGACGTTCATTTTGTTGCGGACCAGTTCATCGACCTTGCCCAGTACGACCGTATTGGTTTCCGGCCGGATCTCGGTGACGAACATGGGCTCACCCAGGGCGATACCCAGGCCTTTTCGTTGGCCGATGGTATAGAACGGGTATCCCTGGTGCTTGCCGAGCACGTGCCCGGCCGCATCTACAAAATCGCCGCCGTCGACCCGGGTTTCGAGGTCGGGCACCCTGCGCTTGAGAAAACCCCGGTAGTCGTTGTCGGGCACAAAGCAGATCTCATAGCTTTCCGCCTTTTTGGACAGCTCTTCGTAGCCCAGTTCGTAGGCGATCCGGCGGACCTCCGGTTTGGTCATGCCGCCGAGCGGAAACCGGCTCCGGTGGAGGCAATCCTGGCTCAGGCCCCACAGCACATAGGACTGATCCTTATTCAGGTCGGCGGATTTATAGATGAATTTCCGGCCTTCGTGTTCGCCGATGCGGGCGTAATGCCCGGTAGCGATGAATTCGCAATCGAGGGAATCGGCGCGTTTCAGCAGGGCGTTCCACTTGATATGGGTATTGCAGAGCACGCACGGATTGGGGGTGCGTCCGGCCAGGTATTCATCCACAAAATTGTCGATCACATAATCGCCGAACTCATCGCGGATGTCCACGATGAAATGGTGGAAGCCCATGGTAACGGCTACCTGGCGGGCATCGTTGATGGAATCCAGGCTGCAGCAACCGGTCTCCTTTTTGGATCCGCCTGAATTGGCATAATCCCAGGTTTTCATGGTGATGCCGACCACTTCATAACCTTCCTCATGCAATAACATTGCGGTTACGGTGCTGTCAATACCGCCGCTCATGGCCACCAGTGCTCTTCCTCGCTTGCTCATCCTGATAAAAATTGACGCGAAATTAAATCTAAATGTGAGTAAAATACAAAATGACCGGGGCAAAAGTTCAAAAATTGTAAACGCAATGAATTTAAAACAGCAATCGTTGTAATAGTTGAAAAATGAGCCTATCTTTGAAAACGCGACAAATTGATTCACTAAAATACCTTATGATGAAGAAGTACTTCCACTTGTTGCTGATCCCCTTGTATCTTTCATCAGCCTTTGTCCTCCGTGCTCAGGAAGAAGAATACGGCATCGCTTCCTACTACGGGGATGAATTTCAGGGCCGCCGGACCGCCTACGGCGACACCTACGATAAAAACCAACTGACAGCCGCCCACAAAAAACACCCCTATGGAACGTATTTGAAGGTAACCCGCCTGGACAATAAGAAGTCGGTTACCGTCCGGGTGAATGATAAAGGCCCGTTCGTGAAAGGCCGCGTAGTCGAGCTCAGCCGGAAAGCTGCGGAGCTCATCGGGCTGGACAGGGACGGCGTTACCCAGGTCAAGGTTGAGGTGGTCAAGAACCCGGGAACCCAGGCGGAGTCCGCCCTGGCAACCAGTTCGACATCGCCGCCCAGGGAAACTGCGCCCGCCACAAAACCGGCCAGCTACGAGGAAACGGATAAACCCAAAATTGCCGAGTCATCTGTAAAAGAGAAAAGCGCATCCCAACCGGAACCGGCCCCTAAGAAGGCGGAAGCCATGGTAAAGGATGCGAAGGCAAAAACAGCAGGTTCATCCGCGCCCGCAAAATTTGAGGTCGTACGGACCGATTTTCAAACCTACGGCCTGTACAAAATCACCCTCGAAAAACCTGACAAGAAAGGATACGGCGTCCAGGTGGCCAGCCTCAGCAGCTACGAGAACGTGCTCAAGCAAGTAGCCGACCTGCAGGGCAAGTGGTTTGATAATATTCTGGTGAGCATTGAGCCGGCAACCGGCAACAAATCCATTTATAAAGTGATCCTCGGCCCTTTCGACACCGAAGATGCGGCTAATAAGTACCAGGATAGCCTGAAGAAAAAGTACAAGATCAACGGGTTTACCATTAACCTGGGCGATCTGAAGTTCTGATGCCAGGTTCTCGGCTGACCTAGTGGCGCGAAATTTAAGTAGCACCATAGTTTCGGGAGGCTATTTTTTCGACCGGCAAGGCGTCCCGCTGTTGGCGGGAGGAGCATAGCGGGACCACGCAAAGCGTGGCAAGCTTATATGACCGACCTGTCCGCCGTACTTAGGTACTAAGGCAGGCGTGGCGAGCAACGCAGCATGTCGGAAAAAGAGGCCGCGAAACTTGTGTGGTATCTAGATTTCGCGCCACTACTTGGCAGTTCGCCGGTTCACAGCATTCAAGCAGCAATACTGCCAACTGCGGACCGGCGAACTGCCAACTTCTGAATTAGTTGTTTGAAAACCCTGGGATGACTTATCGGTATCAATCTACCTTCATCACAAAGGGCATTCTTGCCTGCGCGCCGTTGGACGCTTTGATCTCTTCCATGAAGCTGTACAGCGGATAAAGCTCGCCCAGGGCTTCTTTCATGACCATTCTTTGTTTGGCCTCCTCATTTCCGCCCGTGAGTTGTTCGATCAGCAGAACGATGGGTTCTTTCATTTTGGGATACTCCACCACGTGGTAATCATCGGCGATGTCGGCCATATGCGCAGCGGCGGCAACCGCGTCTTCTATGTCCCCGATCCGGTCTACCAGGCCGATCTCAACGGCTTTGCCGCCGACCCAGACCCGGCCTTGTGCAATTTCTTCCACCTGGTCCATCGTCAGTTTCCGGCCGTCGGACACATGCTGTTTGAAGTAGTTGTACATTTCGTTGGTTCGGCTTTGCAACAGGTTCCTTTCGGCGTCCGTCATTTTGAAGTACACCGAGGGGAAGGTGGCAAAAGGCGCCGTTTTGACCGTATCGACGTGGAGGCCGAGCTTGTCGTTCATCAGGTTCTGGGCATTGGGCAACACGCTGAATACGCCGATGGAGCCGGTCAGGGTATTGTCTTCCGCAAAGATGGAATCGGCCAGGCAGGCGATGTAATATCCCCCGGAGGCCGCGTAATCCCCCATGGATACAACAAGCGGTTTGCCGGCTTCCTTGACCAGGCTGAGCGCCCGCCAGATGCTTTCCGACGCCATTGCGCTGCCGCCCGGCGAGTTCACCCTGAGGACGACGGCTTTGACCTGGTCATCATTCCGCAGTCGGTCGATCACCTTAACGTAGGCTTCATCGCCTACGGAGCCGGGTTCGCCCTTGCCGTCCACGATTACGCCTTCCGCATAGATGACGGCGACCTTGTTCTTGGCGGAAAAATTGGATTTGCGGGGTTTGGTCGTCAGGTAATCGGCCGGTGAAATGAGCCTGAATTTCTTATCCTTTTCGAGGCCCATTTTCTGCCGCATATTATCCAGCACCTCATCCCGCTGGCTGATCCCGTCGATGATTCCTGCTTTCAGTGCGGCTTCGAGGCTTACCGCTTCATAATTATTGACAAACCGGCGGAGCGCACTCGTATCGATCTGTCTGGAGGCGGCAATATCCTCCAGGAAAGTCCGGTAAATGGGGTCAAGGAATGCGCGGGTTTGCAACCGGCTTTCCGGCGACATATCATTGCGGCGGTAGGGTTCGGTAGCGCTTTTGAACTTGCCGGCGTAAACAGCTTGCATTTCAACGCCGATTTTGTCCAGGAAATCTTTCATGAAAATGATCTGGGCGCCGAATCCGCGGAGGTCGAGCATACCCAGCGGGTGCATGTAGATCTCGTCGCCTGCGGTGGCAAGGTAGTAAGCGCCCTGGGTGAAGAACTTATCGTAGGCAACGACGAACTTGCCGCTTTCCCTGAATTTGACCAGCTCCTCGCGCAGATCCCGGAGGTTGGCCAGTCCCAGGGGAACGGATTGGGTTTCGATAAAGATGCCCTTGATATGGTCATCGGCGGCAGCGGTTTCGAGGAGGTATTTGTAGTCGCTCAATCCCAATACCTTTGTTTGGTAAATGTCGTAGGGATTGATGGCTGTATTGTTCGTGAGCTCCGGCAGCGACTGATCGAATTTCAGGTGAAGCACCGAATTGTCCGTTACCGGTTGCGCTTGTTGACCACTGCCGGCCAGAGCGGCAATGAAAACAAAGAACAGGAAGATGAGGGCGATAAATGCAACCAAAACGCCCAGGCAAGAAGCGAAGAAGAATTTGATAAACTGTCTCATTGTGCAAATGAAAAATTCGTGTAAATTTCCATCTATATCCACAAAAAAAGAGAAGTATTAGACAAAAGGCATCGAATAACGGACGGGAGGAATGTTTTGTTGACGCTTATCCGTTGATCCTGCCCGAATTCCTCCAAAAGCCGACCAAACCGGATAATTTTCAATCCATCCGTTGTTCATGCCTGCTTTTTTGCCTTATTTTGAGATTTTTATAACCTAACGGGTACAAAACAGCAGTATCGGGTGATCTACAATCAGTCAATTACTGTTAATCTGCACAATTATGGAGGTCAAAAAAACGGCAATGAAACGCTTTAAGTTCATTTGCATGCCGGTGTTGCTCTTTCTGGTGAACGGCCTGAGCGCTCAAATCCTTGAAGTCACCGACGCCCCGCCGATCACGCCGCAGAACCTGATCACAAATGTGTTTTTGGGTGACGGGGTAGAGGTGGTCAGCGTGGTATATCAGGGAGCGGACGAAGCGGTCGGCTATTTCAAGAACGGCGATAATGCCGTCGGTTTGAACAGAGGGATCGTAATGACCACCGGCAGGGCCGTTTCGCAAGGGGTAAACGTGGGCGTGGACGCGCCGGGCGGAAGTTTCGCCAGCTACTCCAACGGAAGCAACGCTTCGGACGTCGACCTCCTGTCCATCGCAAACGGCGCTTCCATCAACAACGTCAGCAAGTACATCATCACATTTATCCCGATTTCGGATACCCTGCGCTTCAGATACGCTTTCGCCTCGGAGGAATATCCTGAATGGGTTTGCAGCAATTTCAATGATATTTTCGGTTTTTTCATTTCCGGGCCGGGCATTACCGGACCCTATGAGAACAACGGCAAGAATATTGCACTGATCCCGGGGACCAACCTTCCGGTCCGGATCAATAACGTCAATCCCGGGGTAGTTGGCTCCAACGGCAGCATCGGCAACTGTTCGGGCGCCAACGGTTCACTGGCCTATTCCCAGTTTTATAATGACAACAACGGCTCGGCCAAATTCCCGGTTTACGACGGGATTACCGATGTATTTACGGCAGAAGCCGTCGTCCAGCCCTGCCAGGTGTATACCATCAAGCTGGTCATTGCCGATGTGTCGGACAGCGCTTTCGATTCCGGCGTATTCCTGGAAGCCAAGAGTTTCGGGACCGGATCGCTACAGGTGGAAACCGCCACCCTCAGCCTCGACGGCAGCATTGCGGAAGGTTGCGCAAGCGGATCCATAACTTTCTCCCTTCCCAACCCGACGGAAGCCGATTTTCCGATCGATTTCAATCTGTCCGGAACGGCTCAAAACGGGATTGACTATGAAACGATCCCTACCAATTTATTCATTCCGGCCGGTTCCAACTCGATCACCATTTCCCTTACCGGGATTGAGGACGGCATCGATGAAGGGGATGAAACGATCATTTTTGATGTGCAAAGGGATATCTGCCACAGGGATACCTTCACCATTCTGCTGCGCGAAAACCCCTTGATCGACCCGGATCTAGGCCCGGATCAGACCATTTGCCAGGGGGATTCGGTTCAACTGGACGGCACCATCCCGATCGTATTGCCGGATCCGCCGTCCTTCACCAATTCCACACCGGTGAACATTACCCCATTTGGTACGGCGATTTATTCCGATATCCAGGTCAACGGCGTAGCGCCTACGATACTGGGGCCGGATGTGATCCAGTCCATCTGCATTGACAGCCTGGCGCACCGTTGGATCGACGACCTGGATATTTACCTGATCGGCCCCGACGGCCAGTTTCTGGAGTTGACCACCGACAACGGCGGCAACGGCGGCAACGGTGCGCAACTCGATTATTACCTTCATACCTGTTTCACACCGACCGCCACCGTACCGATCAATTTTCCGGGCCCTCTTGCGCCGCCCACAGCCGTTCCTTTTACCGGTGAGTTTTTGCCGGAAGGCGTTTTTTCGGACCTTTGGGACGGCGTAAAACAGACCAACGGGACCTGGCGTTTGTTGCTGTACGATGATGCCAACGGTTTTGAAGGGACCCTCTACCAGTGGACGATCACCTTCAATTCGATTTATGAGATAAAATATGACTGGTCGCCTGCGGCGGGGTTGAGCTGTACGGACTGCCCCGACCCGGTTGCCAAACCAGACCAGACCACCACCTATACGGTTACCGCTACAGACTCCTATGGATGCAGCGTTTCGCAGTCGGTGACCATCGAAGTGGAACCTGTTTACCCGGCCCCCGTTGTCACTTGCGGAACCCCCTCCAACAGCACGGTACAGGTGATCTGGGATCCGATTCCGGGCGCTGCCGGGTTTGAGGTCCAGGTCAACGGCGGCCCTTGGGAAGCACCAACAAGCCCGTTGTCCCACCAGGTCAACGGGGTGGCGATGGGCGAATCCGTGGAGATCAGCGTTCGCGCGGTCGGCGGTTGCGGCGGCCCGGCAACGACCGTTCAGTGCGTTGCTCAGGATTGCTCGCCGCCGGATGCTGCCGTAGAAAAAACGGATATCACCTGCGCCGGGGCAGGCGACGGGACCGTTACGGTGCTGCCGGCTACCGGCACTGCGCCGTTCAGTTTTCAGCTCGCCGGGCAAACCAACGATACAGGCCTCTTCACGGGATTGGACAAAGGCGCTTATACGGGCGTATTGCGGGATGCCATCGGTTGCGCCCTGATCTTTAACGTGGTGATCAATGAACCCGAACCGCTCAATGCGGCGGCGATCATTGCCGAACCGGTTGATTGCAACGGAGCGGCTACCGGCGCCGCTGCGGCAGTCGCAACAGGCGGGACAGGGCCCTACGCCTTCGCCTGGTCGGACCTTTCCCCCGACTCCCTGAATACGAACCTGGCTGCGGGTGTTTTTGAGGTCACGATCACGGATGCCAACGGTTGCGAAGCTACGGCGTCGATCGGATTGGACGACCCGCCCGCGATCGCGGTGGACGCCGTGGTTGCGGATGCATCGTGTTTCGGATTGGACAACGGTTCGGCTGAACTCGCCATTTCAGGCGGAGTGAGCCCTTATGCCGTGGCTTGGGACGCCGCCGCCCAAAATCAGGCGACTGAAACGGCAGTCGGGTTGCCGGCGGGGCAATATTCGGCCATCATCAGGGACGCCAACGGCTGCGAAGTATCCAAAGTCGTGGACATCGGTGAACCGGAGGCCATCGATCTTGCCGTTTCAGGGACGAATGCCCTGTGCAGCGATTCAAATGACGGCGCCGTATCGGCGATAGTTTCAGGCGGAACCGGAAACCTGACCCTGACCTGGACAACGGACACGGGAACCAATATAGGCGACACGCCTGATGTTTCCGGCCTGCAACCGGGGCGTTATATCGCCGGCGTACTGGACGAAAACCAATGTGAAGCCAGGGATTCGGTGGAGATCACCGCGCCGGCCCTCCTGGCGGTCGTCCTGGCGACAGCGGATCCGGCCTGTGCAGGCGCCGCAAGCGGTACCGCCGAGGTTCAGATTACCGGCGGCACGGCGCCTTATGAGGTCGATTGGGGCAATGGTTTCGTCAGCGACCTGACCCGGAATGATCTGTCCGCCGGAGCGTATAACCTCCAGATCAGGGATGCCAACGGATGTACCGCATCCAATGCATTCTCGCTGACCGATCCCGGCGTATTGACCGCGGATGCCCAGGTACAACCGGTATCCTGCCAGGGCGCCGGCGACGGGGCCATAACCCTGACCGCTGCAGGCGGCGACGGAAACTATTCCTTTGAATGGGAAGGCGGCGCTACAGGCCCGTCAATCGCCGGGCTGAACCCGGGCCCGACCGGTGTAACGGTATCGGACGGCATGGGTTGTCAGGTGGAATTGGTATTCGTAGTGGACGAACCCGATCCCCTCGCGGTTACCATCGACCTGACCAATCCGGATTGCAACGGCGCCTCGAACGGTTCGGCGGCAGCTACGGTAACGGGCGGCAACGGCGCCTATACCTACCAGTGGGACAATAATCAGACCGGCCCGGCGGCAAACGGCCTTCCGGCGGGCGCCCACCAGGTTACGATCACAGATAACGGAGGGTGTACCGAAATACGGGATTTCACCCTGCAGGAACCTGCGGCGCTCTCAGCGACAATATCCACCACCATGGCCAGTTGCCGGCCTTCACCGGACGGCACCGCCTCGGTGGTTCCGGCAGGCGGGACACCGTCCTATAATTACCATTGGGAAGACGGTCAAACGGCCGCGCTGGCTTCCGCACTTCTTGCGGGGCCCCATTCGGTAACCGTTTCCGATGCGCATGGCTGCGCAATCACCCTGACAGGCATCGTGGATGCCGCTCCGCCTGTTGACCTGTCGTTGTCCGCAGCGCCGGTGCTGTGTTACGGCATGAACCAGGGCGCCATTATGAGTTCGGCTTCCGGCGGCACCGGTGTTTTGTCATATGCGTGGAGCCAGGCGGGCCTGCCGGCGGTTCCCAACCTGACCAACCTCTCTGCGGGGACCTACACCCTCACGGTAACCGACGAGCAGGGGTGCATGGCCACAGCCGGCATTACCATCACCCAGCCGGAGGCGCTTTCGGCTACCCCTCAGGCCACACAGGTCATCTGTGAAGGGGACCAGACCGGGTCCATCGATGTAGCTGTCTCAGGCGGCACGGAGCCCTACCAGTATGCCTGGAGCAACGGCGCTACCACAGAAGATATTTCCGGACTTCAGGTCGGCCAGTACGTATTGACGGTTACGGATGCCAATCAATGTCAGACAACGACCAACTCGACCATCCTTCAGCCTGATCCGCTGAAAATAAATATTGTGGCCAAACCGGCGGATTGCTTCGGGGCCACAACCGGCGCGGTACAGGTGCAGACCTCCGGCGGAGCTGCCCCTTATTCCTTCAGCTGGAACAACGGGACGACCACGGAAGACCTCACCGGTATTCCTGCGGGGAACTATACCCTCGAGGTGACCGACAACGCGGGGTGTTCCGCAGTCCGGGAAGTTTCGGTTACGCAACCGGCAGCTCCGGTGGAGGCCCAGGTGGAAACCCTTGACGTCTCCTGCGCCGGCGGCCGGGACGGGCGGATTGACCTGGACGCAACGGGCGGGACCGGGCCTTATGCCTACAGCTTCAACGGGATCGATTTCAACGGCAACAGCGGCAGGATCGGACTGGTCGCGGGCGTTTATCCGGTCATTATCAAGGATGCCCACGGCTGCATCTGGCAAGGCGGCCCGGTAGAGGTCAAGGAGCCTCAACCGCTGGTGCTCGACCTCGGCCCCGACCAAACCATTGCTTACGGCGAAGTGCTTAATTTGCCTGCCCCGGCCGTTTCCGGCGGTACCGGCCCGGGTTTCCAATACGCCTGGACGCCCCGGGATACCAGCCTGCTCAGCTGTTTCGACTGCCCGTCGCCGGTCATTACCATCGATTATCAAACTTCTTTTATCCTGGTGGTCACCGATGAGGCCGGATGTGAGACGGAGGATGTCCTGACGGTATTTGTTCAGAAAAACAACCGCGTATTTGTGCCGACCGGTTTTACGCCCAACAACGACGGCACAAACGACCGGTTGCTGGTCCACGCCAGGGCCGATAACCCGGTAGAAGTCGTGACTTTCCGGGTGTTTGACCGCTGGGGAGAGCTGGTCTACGAGGACGGCGGCTTTATGGCCAACGACCCCGACCGGGGATGGGACGGCGCCTTCCGGCAGCAACCCATGAATTCCGGCGTGTTCCTCTGGAGCCTGGAAGTGCAATACCAGGATGGGAACCGGGAAAGCTTTAAGGGCAGTACGACCTTGATTCGTTGACGGGGTAAGGTGTTGCGCACGCTAGATTCAGGAAAATTTGGAATAACCGGCAGTTGTTTTATATTCGCATTGGATCCAATTCAATGCCATGAGCAGCACCGCCAAAGAAAAAGCAAAAAAAACCGGAAGCCGTAAAAAATCCAAAAAACAGAAGGTCTCATACCACAAAAGGCCGGACGCTCTGCAACTCGATGTCTGGCAATTTGCCTTGCGGAAGCAATTCGGAGAAGAGAGCCGTTTTGTCATTTCCAATATCGGGGAAGAACCGGTCTTTTCCACCTTCCGGGTATTCAACCCCGAAACGAAGAATGATTACGAAGTGTGGATCCGCAACGGAGAAACCCGATTCGGCCATATTCCCGGACCATCCCTTTTCCAGACCGGCAATCTTTGCACCTGCCATGATTTCAGGACCAACAGGTTGGGCATGTGCAAACATATCAGCGCGGTGCTGAGCCACCTAAGAAAAAAAAGGGGGAACAAGAAAATCCTGAAACAATCTTTCCGCCCGCCCGATACGGCGATTTATCTCGATTACCTGTCCGGAAGAGAGGTCCGGATTGCCATTGGAACCGAGAAAACTGAGGAATTCGAGGAGTGGTCTGAGGCATATTTCGATGAAGAAGGTCGGATCAGGCCGGATACTTTCAGCGGATTCAACAAAATCATCCTGGAAGGAAGGAAGATCCACCCGGGATTCTTCTGTACACCCGATGCCTTTGAGTTCATTCTGCAGAAAAGAGAGGAGATTGGACGCAGGAAAAAGATCAGGGCTGAGATTCCGGGTGGCGCGGAGGATCCCTTTTTTGACGGGCTGATGGCCAACATCAAACTTTACCCGTATCAGCGTCAGGGAATCCTTTTCGGGGCGAATGCAGGGCGGTGCCTGATCGCCGATGAAATGGGGCTCGGCAAGACCATCCAGGCTATCGGAACAGCGGAATTATTGAAACGGGTTACCGGTATTCAAAAGGTGATCATTATATGCCCGACTTCGTTGAAATACCAGTGGAAATCAGAGATCAGAAAATTTACAGGGCAGGAAGCTGTTGTTGTGGAAGGCATGCAAACCAAACGGATAAAAATCTACGAGGAATCGGAATCCTTTTACCACATCATGAGCTATAATGTCGGAACGAATGACGTGGAAGCCATTAACCGGATGGATGCGGACCTGATCATTCTGGACGAGGCGCAGCGGATCAAAAATTTCAGGACGAAGGCAGCTACGCAGCTCAAGAAAATCTATACGCCGTATTGTCTGGTCCTGACGGGGACCCCGCTTGAGAATAAACTCGAAGAATTATATTCCATTGTCCAATTTGTCGATCAATTCAAATTGCCTCCGCTGTATCGCTTCCTGGACCGTTACCAGGTGATGGAAGAAGGCCGGGTAATCGGTTACAGGAACCTGAAAGAAATTTCAGAAATACTGGGATCCTGCATGATCAGGCGGCTCAAAAAGGAGGTGATCAAGCAATTGCCCAAACGGGTTGACAAACACCTGTTCGTCCCGATGACGAGCCAGCAGGCAACCATCCACAAAGAGCTGGAAGATAATGTTGCCCGTTTGGTCGCCAAATGGAAACGATATAATTTTTTGAATGAAACGGACAGGAGAAGGCTGATCCTGAGCCTGAGCCAGATGCGGATGGTTTGCGACAGCACCTTTATCCTGGATCAGGAAACCCGGTTTGATACCAAAATTGACGAGTTGATGTACATTTTGGAAGAGGCGCTCGGCGACCCCGACCAAAAGGTTGTAATTTTCAGTCAATGGGAAAGGATGACCAGATTGGTGGCACAACAACTGGAAGCCATTGAAGTCGGCTTTGCCTGGCTGCACGGCGGGGTGGAAAGCCGCTCACGCGGAGACCTGCTCGAAAAATTCAGGGAAGATGCCGACTGCCGGATCTTCCTGTCCACGGATGCCGGCGGAGTAGGTTTGAACCTGCAAAACGCGAGCCTTGTCATCAATCTGGATCTGCCGTGGAATCCTGCCGTCCTTGAACAGCGCATTGCCCGGGTTTTTCGCATCGGTCAAAAATCCAAGGTTACGGTCATCAACATGGTTGCGACAAACACCATAGAGCATCGCATGCTCAGCGTTCTGGCCTTCAAGGCAGAAATGGCTAAAGGCGTACTGGACCCGGAGGGTGAAGACGCGATCTTTATGAGCGCATCCCGGTTCAAAAAACTCATGGAGAATATTGAACAGCTGTCAACCTCGTCAGAAACGGAGACCAATCTGTTTGGCGAGCCGGATATCGGAAATGAGGAAGAAAACCTCGAATCGCCCGATCAGGCCAAGCCCGGCGAAGCAGGTGCAGGTGCGGAGCATGCAGGGGTGGATACATTCATCGGGGATGATGACATAAAGGAATCAGGGAAACAGACCGAAGAACGTGAAAAATCCGGTAAGGAACCGCCGTCAGGCGAAAAAGCCGGGCCGGAGCAGATCGGCGAGGTCGTACAATCCGGCATTTCGTTTTTCTCCGGTCTGGCCAATATTTTGAATAACCGGGAAAAGACCGCTGAATTGGTTGAAAGCCTCGTTCAGAAGGATGAAAGTTCCGGGGAAACCTTTCTGAAAATCCCCATCGAAAACAAAGAGGTGGTCAGCAATGCCCTGGAGGCATTCCGGAAGCTGGTTTCGGCATTGGGCAATTGAACAATTTGATTAATTAAATTACACCAAATTAATGACATTCAGGAAAATAAGTCAAGTTTGTTCAATTCCGGCCCCAATCGCAGTCTTCCTGGCGATCTTCCTCACCGGATGCCAGGCCGGAAAAAAAATCACAGATGGGGACGCGGAAAAAATCCCGTTCACCACCGCCGACCTGAAGGCCGCCCAAAAGGTGATCGGCCTGTCCTTTACAGATAACGAAATCGATACCTTGTACGGAACGGTGGCCCGCAACCTGGATGGATACCAGGGCCTCCGGCAAACGCCGCTTGAAAATGCCGTGGCCCCGGCCCTGGTTTTTGACCCCAGGCCTGCCGGATTCAATATGGCCGAGGTCCCCGCAGCCGGTATTGCTGAATGGGGCCTGCCGGAAGAAGTGACCTTGCCGGACAACAAGGAAGAGCTGGCCTTTTATTCCGTTGCCGAACTGTCGGTGCTGATCCGGACCCGGAAAATCACCTCCGTTGAATTGACCGGCATTTACCTGGAGCGCATCAGGCGGTACGATGCCCGGCTTGAAGCCGTCATAACGCTGACCGATTCGCTGGCCCTTGTCCAGGCCCGCCGCGCGGACGCGGAGATCGCCGCCGGAAAATACCGGGGCCCGCTCCATGGGATTCCGTACGGGGTCAAGGACCTGGCATCTGTGAAAGGTTATCCCACAACCTGGGGCGCTCAGCCATTCAAAAACCAGCAATTCGACTTTACGGCTACCGTAGTGGAAAAGCTGGAGGCCGCCGGCGCCGTACTGGTCGCCAAACTGGTTTCGGGCGAGCTGGCCACCGGCGATATCTGGTTTGCGGGCCAGACCAAAAATCCGTGGGACCTCCAGCAGGGGGCGAGCGGTTCCTCCGCAGGTTCGGGCTCGGCGACGGCTGCCGGCCTCGTGGCTTTTTCCATCGGTACGGAAACCTGGGGATCCATCCTCTCTCCTTCTTCCCAATGCGGGGCTACGGGACTGCGGCCCACCTTCGGCCGTGTGAGCCGGTATGGTGTCATGACGCTGGCCTGGTCGCTGGACAAAGTAGGCCCGATCTGCAGGACCGCTCAGGATTGCGCGCTGGTGCTCAACGCCATAAAAGGCCGGGATGAGAAAGACCGGTCGACGATCGATGCGGGTTTCGTCTATGACGCCAACCTGGACCTGAAAACCCTCAGGGTCGGTTTTCTGGAGGAAGAATTCAGCAAGGAAACCGGCAAATGGGGCGAAAACGCAAACCAGGCGCTGGCAACCTTCCGGTCGATGGGCATAGAACCGGAACCCATGACTTTGCCGGGGGGCGCGTCGGTCTACGCCCTGATGTCCACCATCATCCGGGCAGAGGCGGGCGCGGCTTTTGACGACCTGGTGCTCTCCAATCAGGATGACGATCTGGCCAGACAGACAAGGTGGTCAAGGGCGAACTCGTTGCGCCAGGCCCGGTTCATTCCGGCCGTTGAATACATCCAGGCCAACCGGTATCGCGACCAGCTGATCAATGAGATGAAGGCCGTCTTCGACCGGTACGACGCCGTCATTGTGCCGACGAACACCGGCAACCAGTCGGCCCTCAGCAACCTGACCGGTCATCCGGCCATTTGTCTCCCCAACGGGTGGGATGACAAGGGACGTCCGACCAGCATCAGCCTGTTGGGCGGCCTGTACAAGGAAAATATTTTGCTGGCGATCGGGGCCAGGTTCCAGGCGCTGACCGATTTTGAGAGCCGGCATCCCGCGGGATTCTGACCTATTCCAGCCATGAGCAATTTCCGGTTCAAACAATTTGAGATCGGGCAGGACCGATGCGCGATGAAGGTGGGAACCGACGGCGTATTGCTGGGCGCCTGGGTGGATGCTGCCGGTGCGGAGCGGATACTGGATATCGGCACGGGTACGGGCCTGATCGCGTTGATGCTGGCCCAGAAATCAGCGACCGCGCGGATCACCGGCATCGATATCGATCCTTCGGCCACGGTACAGGCATTGGAAAATGTGCGGGCATCTCCCTGGAGCGACCGGATAGCGGTCATTCAGGTTTCCGCCCAGGAATTCGGCAGGGCACAGGGCCGGGAATTCGACCTTATCGTCAGCAATCCGCCCTATTTCGACAAGGCCTTGCTGTCGGCGGATCAGGGCCGGAACCGGGTTCGGCATACCATTGATCTGAGCTACGGCGACCTGGTGAAGGCGGTTGACGGGCTGCTGGCCGACGAGGGCCGGTTTTATGCCATATTGCCTGCCCGGGCTGCGGAAGGATTTTGCAGGATCGGGCGATATTTCGGGTTGTACTGTACCGGGATGCTGAAAATAGCCACAAAAAGCGGCAAGCCGGTCTCCAGGGTCATATTGGAATTCAGGCGGCAGGAATCGATCGCCTGGGAGGAAGAACTGACCATACAGGGCGACCACGACAGCCGATGGTCGGAAGCTTACCGGAAATTGACGGCTCCGTTTTATCTGAATCTGGAATAGAGGAGCGTCTGCCCATTAATTGAAAACGGGAAGCTGCATTTGTTGCGGCTTCCCGTTTTTCAGGGGTTTCATTTTAGTTGGACCTCAATTTGATTTTCTTCCAGAATTTTGAGCGCGGCCTTCAGGATAGCCGTATCTTCCAGGTTGACAATCCCGCCGTCGGGTCCTGGTTCCAAATGTTTACCGGCGTAGTCGCCATCTTCGAATTTGTTGGCGCCGAAATAATTCCGCACCGTTTGCTCCTTTATCTTCAATTCGTTGGCTATCCGAGCGACACTGCCGGTGGGGAGCTTGTGTTTGATGTCCCTCAGTTCATTGAATGTGATAATCATAAAGCTGTAATTTTGGTGAGAAATAAGTCTGCAATCTTCAGGTCTAAAGTACCCCCTTTTTCAGTTTTTTCAAAATTTATTTGGAAAAAAAGGACGAAAAAAATAGAAAAACCTGAATTGTGAAATGATGGTTGAAGCGGGGCTTCTTTTGCGGGCACAGGACCCCTTGCGGGAGGTTGTTTGAGGCTGGTCAGGCCTGAAACGACGCATCCCGGACTTCGGGGCGGAAATCCGGGATGCGATGGCCATATCTTCGTTTGCTTAAAAACGGGCGGAAATCCCGATCAGGGCGTTCAACCCGAATGTGGGATAGTACTCCCACCGCTGGCGTTTGTTGTTGGCCAGGTTGTTGATCATGATGAACCCGCCGAAGTTTTCGGAGAAGAAATACTCCAAACCTGCGCTGATGTCAAACAAGGCGTTCAGGTTTTTCACTTCGCCTTTCAGGTCGCGGTACGGAACGCCGTTTTCGAGGAAGAACTCGCCGGTTACGCGGGCTTTCTGATCGGGCGTTGTGTACTTGGCCGCTACGTTGACCGAGAAGCTGGGCAGGTGCCAGGCCTTTTCTTCCCGTTTGGGGTTGAAAACGTTCTGGCTGAGGGTGCCGACGAGTTCGAAGCCCTTGAACAGCGGCGCTGAAAGCGATCCCTTGATGTAGAAAACGCTGACCGTATCGTAGATCGGATCAAACCGGACGACCGGGCTCAAGGTATCGCTGATCAGGAACAAGGCCAGGTCATCCGTGTTTTTATAGCCGATCTGGGCGTTGTAGTCAATCCCCTGGATATTCCCCTTGATGCCGCCGAAGAAATCGTTGTAGTGGGTGTTTTTGACCGGCACCCTCGATTCGAGGTAGGGGTTGTAATCCGTCAGGTTGCGGAACGTGTTTTTCTGCAGACTGCCTTCAGCGCCGATAAAGGCGCCGAGGATGCCTTCCACGATATTGGCGGAGAGTTCGATATCCGGGAAGAAGGAGAACTCATCGTTGTGGGAAGCGATATTGACGCCGATTTTTGCCTTGAAACGGTCGCCGTGATAAGCGTAGGAGGGGTTCAGGAAAAAGTTGTTTAGGGTCTGCTTGCCGTCCGTTTTGAAGGAAGTGAAATCGGTGGTCAGGTTGACGCGCAGGGCATGCTGCCCCTGGAACCACTTGGTGCCGCTGATCTTGAGCACAAATCCGTTCTCGCGGGCTTCGTAGTTATCGTTGAGGATATAGTAGTCGAAGCCGGCCGAGTAGTTGAAATCCGCTTCGGTCCGGACGCCGTTGAAAATGGAGGCGCCGATATCAAAAATGGAAAACCGCTGCCGAACCTCTTCGGGTACGAAGGTGTAGGAGGAGTCGAATTCCTCATTGATGGTATTGTAACCGTAAAAATGGTGGGTATTCCGGGTATAGCCCAGCCGGCCGTTGACGGCAAACCCCTGGTCAAAATAATAGGTGCCCGTTGCGCCGAAATGGTTGCGGTTGAACCGCTGGTTTTCGACCTTTTTGGTGTTATTGGCGGAGTGATGTTTGAAATCGATGCCGAAATCGAGGTTTTTCACCGAATTCAGGTAGTAGGAAGCCTCCCCGTAAAGGGACGCCGGAAGGCCAGGCCCCAGCTTGAGGTAGCCCTGATAGACTTTCTGGTTGTCGTCGCCGCGCATGGCCAACGGGCGGATGCTGGGCGGAAGGTAATCAACATCCGTCGTTTTGGTGATGACATTGTAGGTCTGCTTCCTGGTCACCGTATCGAGGGGCGGCAATCCGGGAGAGACGTCTATCTTGGCGGTCTCCAGCAAGTGTGCATCAAAGCTCTTTACGACATCGACCTGTTCGGAAGGCAATTCCTTCTGGGCGAAGGCGGCCAGTGCCAATAAAGAGAAAGTGAACGGCAAAACAATATATTTCAGAGAACGATTCATTGTTCGATTGATTTTAAGGTGATCACTTGGAGGAATCAATTGTTGTTGCTGTTGTCAAGCTCCAGGCGATTGGGATCGGGCGCTGCCCGCAGCTTGCTGTTTTGGTTGAGTTGCTGATTGATTCGCTCCAGCTTGGTCCGGGCGGTTTGCACCAGCTCCTGGTCCTCGTTATAGTTTTCGAGCAGCGCTTCCAGGGCTGCCCGGGCGTTGTACAGATCGCCCTTTTCCGACAGGATATCGGACAGGAGGATAATGCTTTTGGCCACCCAGAAAGGATACGCCGAACTTTCTTTGTTGGAGTTCAGGCAAAGGGTCTGGGCGGTGTTCAGGTCGCGTTTCAGGTAGTAGATATAGGCTTTCAGGTACCTGGCCTCGGCCGTTTGTTCGTTATCGCTCATCTGGATCACTTTATTCAGGGAGGTCAGGGCGCCGTCGTAATCCTTGCGATCGTAATTGATCTTGCCGATATAAAAATGGGCGGTTGCGGCCTGTTCCTGGGAAGCGCTCGGGTTATTGGCCACTTTATTGGCCAGGGTATATACCGCTTGGGTATTGTTCAGGCGGTAAGCGCTTCGCAACGCTCCCAGCTGCGCTTCAAACCGCTCCTCATCGGTGGATGCCACAGCCTCCAGCTGTGAATAGTAGGTGTAGGATTTATTGAAATCCAGGCTGTGGTTATAGGCGATGATAGCGGCTTTTTCCAGCGATTTTGCATAGAATTTGCTGTTGCCTTTGCCGATGACGGTTTCATAGTCCTGAAGCGCTTCCGTGTATTGGCGCAGCACCGCATTGGATTCTGCGCGGTGATAAAAGGCGGTCAGGGTGTACAACCCGTTGGGGAATTTGCGGAGGTAGTCCGTATAGGCGGTGATGGCCCGGGAATAATTCCCGTTCTCAAACTGGGATTCAGCGGCTTTGAAATTGATGGAATCCTTTGAGAGGTTGTCTACCTTATAACCCGGAATGGTTTCCAGGAAGGCAAAATACTCGTCAGCCCGGCCCATGTCGTCCACATAGATCTCTTCCAGTGCGGCCAGCGCAAGGCTGGCATCCGACGGCTCCGGATTGTTGCTGAAAACCTGCTTGTAGTAATTGATGGCTGTTTCGAGGCTGCCCTGGTTATAGCTGATGAGGCCCAATTGGATCAGGCCTTTGGTAATCAGGTTGGACGAATTCTTGTAATCGGTGACCAGGGTCTTCAGCGGCGGAACGGCCTTGTTCAGCTGTCCGATCTCCTGGTAGGTGATGCCGAGCTGAAGGAGGGCTTCATCCGCGTAGTCCGATTTGGGGAATTCCCGGGCAATCCGTTCCAGCGCCAGGATCTTGTCGGTCACCCGGCCCCTGAGGCCTTCAATAATGGCTTTCTGGTAGATGGCGTAAACGAACCCGGAATACCGCTGATCGATCGCCTGATCGTAGTATTTAATGGCCTGGTCGTAGTTGTTCCGTTTGAAGTTGCAGTCGCCGGCGCGCAGGATGGCGTCGCCGAGTACGCGGTCTTTGACGTCGTTATTGCCGATGAAGGCCTTATTCCTGGTTATGCCGTTGGCGGCTTCCTGGAAGAAGCCCAGGGCTGCCGTGTAATTATTCTGTTTGAGGTAGTTATACCCTTGCAGGTAATTGCCGGTAAACATGGAAGCTTCGTCCGGCAGATTGCTCATGGTTTTTGCCATGGTCAGGAATTCGTTGGTCTGGCGGATGCTCTGGTCGTAATTTTCCTGCCTGTGGGAAATATCGGCCAGCCAGTAAGTGGCCAGCGCTTTGGTTTTCAGGTCGGTCGGGAACTGAAGGGATTTATTGAAATGGAGTTTTGCGCCTTCCAGATCGTTTTCCTGCATCAGCTGGAGTGCCCGGAGGTAGGTGACCTGCTGGTAGCTTTTCTGGAGCTGGGGCGATTTATTGGGCATGTTTTCCAGTACTTCCAGCGCCTGTTTGTAGTCGCGGTAGGAAAGGAAGATCTCGCTCATCAGGGTTTGGGCTTCCACGTAATACCTGGAGCCGGGGCCGAAGGTCTGCAGCGCCCCGATCGCTTCGCGCGGATCTTTCAGCTCGTAGGACAATTTACCGTAGTTGAACAGGGCCTCTTCCTGGATCTGGGTGTCGTAGTTCATCCGTTTGGCGGAGGCCAGGGCGGTGCGGGCCGAGGTTTTCCGGCCGAGTTTGAGGTTGGCGTCGGCCAGGTAATACATAGCCGATTGCCCCATGGGGGAGTCTACGCTGGAAAGCTCGCTCAGGCTCCGAACGGCTTTCTGGTAATCCCCGGCCTGGTATTGGGCAAAACCGAGCTGGTACCATTCTTCTTCGCGCATTTTCCCGCTGCGTTCGGCGTAGTATTCCAGGTAGGGCAGGGCCTTTTTGTAGTCGCCTTTTTCAAAGTAGGCCTGACCGACGAGCTGGTTGATCTCCGTTGTGTTGCGTAAACCGGCTTCCTGCAATCTCGGTTCCGCGTAGGCGATGAGTTCATCGAACCGCCTTTCGGCAAAGTAGATCTGGGTCAGGTAATAAGGGATGTAGGGTTTGTATTTTTTGGACTTTTCCACCACCCTGAACTGGCTGATGGCCTGGTCGTAGTTGCTTTCATAGAAATAGCACAACCCCAGGTAATAATTGGTCGGATAGTAATATTCGTTGTCAAAATCCTTGATCTCCGCAAAATTGGCTTTGGCTTGCGGAAACCGTTTCTGGACAAAGAAGGAATACCCCATTTTGAACCGGACTTCCGAGCGCTGTTCGCGGGTCATCCCGCCGGTCGGCACCTGGGAATAATATTCAACGGCTTTTTCGTATTTGCCGTCGTTGTAGTAGTAATTGGCGATCTCGACCAGTGCGTCATTGGCAATGGGGTCCGGGCGATGGCTCCTGATAAAATCCAGGATGAGCTTTTCGCCATCCGGGTCGTTGAGCTGAACGGCACACTTGGCGTAGTTGAACTCCGCCTTGGTCAGCAGCAATTCCGCTTCCGGTTCGTTCACCGGTTTCAGCTTGGCAATGGTCTGTTGGAATTCTTGTTGCGCCTGATCCAGTAACCCCTTTTCCATAAATGCTTCACCGCGTTTGTAAGCCTCATTGGCATCAGTGAATACGGTGGAGGATTGGGCATGGAGGATAAAGGAGGCAAACCAGGCAGTCAAAAAGGTTAAGATAAGTCGAGATTTCATGGATGTTTCAGTTAAGGTTTGCTTCGGACAACGGAACAGCCGTTTTTCCGGGTTGTATAACAGAAAAAACCTTTCGGTTAATTGCGATATTGTGACCGATTAAAGAAATTTTAACATTTTTCGGTTTTCCGGCTGCTGATTGGCCCGGAAAGCCGAAAAAGCGTGCGTTATTCAAACTCAAGGACCGTATTTGCGATGATATCGCAGCATTCCAGCAACTGCTCTTCCGTAATGACCAGCGGCGGCGCAAACCGGATGATATTCCCGTGGGTCGGTTTGGCCAATAACCCCTTTTCGGCCATCTTCAGGCAAATGTTCCAGGCGGTCTGGCCGGTCTCTTCCTCATCGATCACAATGGCGTTCAGCAGGCCCTTGCCGCGCACCAGGCGAACCAGCGGCGTTTTGACGACCAGCGTTTCGTGCATCTTCCGCCTGAATAATTCGCCCAGCCGGGCGGCATTATCGGCCAGGTTTTCATCTTCCACCACCTGGAGGGCTTCCATGGCTACGGCGCAGGCCAGCGGGTTTCCGCCGTAGGTTGAGCCGTGTTCCCCGGGTTTGAGCGTGAGTATGACCTCATCGTCGGCCAATACGGCTGAGACCGGCATGACGCCGCCCGATAAGGCCTTGCCCAAAATGAGGATGTCGGGTTTGAATCCGTGGTGGTCGCAACAAAGGCGTTTGCCCGTGCGGGCGATACCGGTCTGGACTTCATCGGCGATGAACAGGACATTCCTGGCTTTGCACAGCGCATAGGCGCCGGCCAGGTATCCGGGGTCGGGAACCACCACACCGGCCTCTCCCTGGATGGGTTCCACCATGAAACCGGCCACGTCCGGGTCTTCCAGCGCCCTTTCCAGCGCCTCCGGATCATTGTATGGAATGACCACAAACCCAGGCATGTACGGGCCGAAATTGCGCACGCTGGCGGGCTCGGTGGAAGTGGATATCGCCGAGAGGGTCCGGCCCCAGAAATTGCCGGTCACGAAAATGATCTTGGCCCGGTTGGCGGGAACCCCTTTGACCTGATAGGCCCATTTCCGGCACAGCTTTACCGCCGTTTCGCCGCCTTCCACCCCGGTATTCATCGGCAGGACGCGGTCGTAGCCGAAAAGATCCGTGATGTATTCTTCAAACCTCCCGAGCACATCATTGTGGAATGCCCGGCTGGTCAGCGTCAGTTTTTGCGCCTGCTCCACCAAGGCATTCAAGATCCTGGGGTGGCAATGGCCTTGGTTCACGGCTGAATAGGCGGACAGGAAATCGTAGTATTTTTTTCCTTCCACGTCCCACAGGAACACGCCTTTTCCTTTGGCCAGCACAACGGGGATGGGGTGGTAATTATGAGCGCCGTACTTGTCCTCCAGTTCGATCAGATCGTGGGAGGAAAGTTGAATATCGTGGATCATGTTATATTTATTTTAATTTAATATATTGATAACTCCTGACAAGTTAATAAAATTGCGTTGTAATCCATAAAGATATCACGCCGGGGGCAAATCGCCGGACCGGATGATCCGGGCGCCTTTCTTTTCCATTTCCGCTACGGCGTTTTCCGCATCTCCGGGGTTGAGGTTGACGCCCCTGCAACCATCCTCGATGAGCCAGGCATTGAACCCCAGGTCAAGCGCGTCCAGGACTGAGGATTTAACGCAATAGTCGGTAGCGAGCCCGAGGAAATACAGGTCCGTCACCTGTTGGTCCTTCAGCCAGTCGCCCATGCCGGTGGATTTCCGGTGGCCGTTGTCAAAAAAACAGCTGTAGCTGTCGATCCCGGGGTCGGTGCCTTTCCGGAAAACCCTGTCGATCCGGGAGGTATCCAGGCCGGAGTGGAAACTGGCGCCGAAGGTTTCCTGTACGCAGTGGATCGGCCAGAGCACCTGTGGCAGGCCGTTCAGGTCGATCACCTGCCCGGGTTTGCGCCACCAATGGTTGGCTGCGAAACTGCCGTGGTTGGCCGGATGCCAGTCCTGGCTGGCCACGATCAGCCCGAAATGATCCATTGCCCGGTTGGCAACGGGTAAAACCTGCTCAGCTTCGGGCACAGGAAGTGCGCCTTCATTAAAAAAGTCAAATTGGAGATCAATCAGGATAAGGGCATTCATATCAATAACCGATAAGCGCCAGCGTGTCGAGGTTTGTTCGTTCCAGCAGAAAAGATTTGAGACTGGTCTCGTCCTGGCGACGTTGTTTTTCGGGTTTGCGGGTGTCCCAGTGAACAAGGAACAAAGGTAAGGAACTTGGCGGATTTTTGCCGTCAGATTGTTGGGATAATGCGTAGCCCATTTCCAGCAATTGGCTGTAAACGGTCCGCGCCTCCCGGGTGATCTGGCCGATGGGAATGCTGTCCTGCCGGAGGCTGTCGAGGTGATGGTAAAACAATTTGCGTTCTTCGGCTTCCTTCCGCTGGGAATCCGCCAGGTTTTTCAGTTGTTCCGACAGGGTTCCGAGGGAGGCCACTTCGTATTGGACCTTGTCGAGCCGTTCAAGCTCCACCCCGTAATCGGGTATCGGGCGCAGGTAGGTACCGGCAAGGGCATATTTCTCGTGCAGGAGTTCGTTAATGATGGGAATGGAATCCTCCGGGATGGTCCGGCCCATGAGTTGCACCACCAGCAGGGTGGAATCTTCGGCGATCGGAAAGGTCTTGTAATTCAGGCAAACGTTCCGGAGGTTATCCTCCACAAAGGCCTTGACGTTTTGTTTGTAGCGCAGATCGGCGATCACCTTGCGGAGGATGTACAGCCCGGGAATGGTGATCAGCAAGCTGAAAATCAGTACGATATAGCGATTTCGCCGGTTTTCGGCCGGATCAACCAGCCGGCTTCTGTACGGAAATCTCAGCAACCGGATGATGAGGTAGGTGGTTAGGGCAATGAAAAATGAGTTGAGGAAAAAGAGGTAAAAGGAATTGAGCATGACATCAAAATTCCCTTTGGCGATGCCGTAACCAGTAACGCAAAGCGGCGGCATCAATGCAGTGGCAATGGCAACACCCGGAATGGCATTGGACTTGTCTTTGCGGGATACGGAGATGATGCCGGCCACACCGCCGAAAACAGCTACCAGGCCATCCAGAAAAGTGGGGGCCGTACGGGCCTGGATCTCATTGGTCAGGGTGCCCAGCGGCGTAACCAGGAAATAGGCCGTACTGGTAAACAGGGCGATCAGGATGGCAATGGAGAAATTCCGGAGGGAAATGAGCAAGGTTTCCTGGTCATTGGTGCCGACCGCGAGACCAACGCCCAGGATCGGGTTCATCAGCGGGGATATCAGCATGGCTCCGATGATCACAGCGGGTGAATTGAGGTCAAGACCGAGCGATGCGATCATGATGGAGCACATGAGCATCCAGGCGTTGGAGCCGCGCATCCGGTTGCCGCTTTTGATGGCGGCCACCGTTCCGGCCCGGTCCTGACCTTCCCTCAGGTCCATAAGGTCCCTGAACCAATCCCTGGTGGCATAGACCAGTTGGTTAAACAGGTCCCCTATGGTCTGTTTTTGGCGTTTATCCGGCATTTTCCATTGATAAACGGAGCATGAAAATTACCGGCTGGTGACGACAAGCGTTCCGGCCATCATATCGTGCAGCGCCTGCTTCCGCTCGGTGAAACCGGCCATGATGAAGCCGATATAGATGATCACTCCGGAAATGATTTTTCCGAAGAACCTGCCGCTGGCCTTGCCGAAGGAGATCCTTTCTCCGGCCTCATCGACCACCTTTATGCCGACGGCCATTTTACCCAGTGTAGCTTGCTTGGCTGAGCTTTCCATCAGGGCAAAATACAACCACATGCCGGCAATGATGATAACGTACATCAGGGCCATTCCGCCCATGAGCCCGGTTTCGTTGATCGAACCGCCGCTCATTGCTCCGGCCCACAAGGCGCCTAAAATGGCAAACATCACCACGTAGGTTACGATAGTGACGATAAAGCCGTCAATGATATACGCGGCGAACCGCAACCAAAATCCGGCATAATCCCTGAAATAGGGCCTGGCATCCGGTGCATCCAAAATTTCGTTCATAAAAATTCCAGGTTTTAGAAATATGGGGCCTACATTCTCGCATTTCGGCATTGCGCCCTACTTTAGGATTTTAGAGGTTTTTCGGGTTTTTCCTCCGGACTGTTCCATATTAATACCCTGGCAAATTAACATATTACCTGGAAATTTTCAAAACAGAATTCAAGGCATTACCCGGAGGATGCCCCGCATGGAGAGGTAATGCCCGGGAAATGAGCAGACGTACATATAATCACCCGGCTTATCGGGCGCAATGAAATAGAGGGTCTCCGAGGACCCGGGGAGCATCAGTTTGCTGTGGTGCAGGACTTTGGGCGTATTGGGCACATAGTTCATGGACGGCCCTTTCAACCCGAGATCCAGCGCCATTTTCCCGACCAAATCGGCGGCGCCGGGGTCGACAAAAACGATGTTGTGGGGCATGTCATCGTTGTTGTTGAACGTAAATTTCACCTTGCTGCCCGCCTTGACCATCACCAGGGTCTGGTCGTATTTCAACCCCGGCAGGGTACTCATGCTCAGGGTGATATCCGGTTTGCCCCAACCGGCCGGCATTTTGGTGACCCGTTTGGCCGACGAGGAAGCGGAGGCGGCCGGCGTTGGGTTATTGGCTTTTTTTGGGTTGTCCGCTTCGCCGGCGGCCGGCACAACGGGCATTTTGTGATTGCTGTGGTCCATCGCGGGCGCTTCCTCCACCGGTTCGGGCTCAGGTTCGGGCTCAGGCACCACCAGTTTTTCCCCGTCCGGGATCTCGTTGAGGGTGTAGTAGCCTGTGCCGTGGAGCAAGGGCAGGTCGCCGGCATAAGACGTGATGCCCGGCGTTTTGATCTCGTGTACGTATTTTTTCCGGAGGTTGTCCACAACCAGGCGGGCTTTCAATCCGTCAGCGGAAACTTCGACGTAGCGGACCGGGCACTTCTCGTCGTTGACGATGGGGCTGCCGTAAACCGGGTGGTATTTGTAAATAAACCCGGTAATGTCGTAGGAGGCCGGATCGGCGGCCCTGGCCTTGTTGACCGGCTGCGTGAATTCGATCTCGAATCCGTCGGGCATGGCCCGGATGGCCCTCATCTCGAAGGGCATTTGGCCGGACCAGATCACCCGCTCCAGCGCAAAGGGCTGGTTGCCGGTGGACCCCCATCCGCGGTTGGTCTGCCCGACAAACAAAGACCCGTCCTTGCCCCACGCCATTCTCAGCACCCCGGACCGGAACCCTTCGCGGAAGGCAAAGGCGGCACCCTGGTACACGCCCTTGACCTGCTCGAGGAACACCCGGTCGATCTTGCTTTGCCCCTGATCGCCGACAAAGATCTGGCCGGCGAACGGGCCGAAGCTTCCGTTGGTTTCGTCGGTGATGATCTCCGAGGTGGAAATTCCGAGGATGCCGTGCGGCAACCAGACGGCCGGCGTTTTTACCGAAGGGACCTCTTCGGCCACCTTGAACAGGGGCGTCGGGATCTCATCCTCTATGTTTTCGGGTTTGACGGGATCTTTTCCTTTGGGCGTAAGGCGCGGGTTCACCCGGTAGTAAATATCGTTGTAAGTGACCTTGACGGGCGATTCGGGCCGGCCGGTCCAGCTCAATCCGGCGGGGTGACCGGTGAAGTCGCCTTTATTGACCGGCATGATGAAACCGGATCCCATCCAATCGCCCTGGTTGTCGCCGTAAAAGAACTGGCCGTTGACCCAGCCGATGCCGCAAGGCGACCGCATGCCCGTTGCCCAGGGCTCCATTTCGCCTTCCGGGGTGATGCGCATGGTCCAGCCGCGCCAGGGGACCCGGCTTTCGCCGCGCCACCACTCCTGATTGCCGAAAGCGACGTTGCCGGTGACAAAAAAGCTGCCGTCCGGGGCAATTTTAGGGCCGTAGGAGTATTCGTGATAATGGCCTGACAGCGGCCATTGATAAACAGTTTCGAATACATCCGCGCGGCCGTCGCCGTCGGTATCTTCGAGCCGGGTGAGCTCGCCGCGTTGCGCCATGTACAAGGAGCCGTCCTTGTAGGCCAGGCCCAGGATTTCGTGCAGCCCGGATGCGAATTTCCGGAAGTTGGGATATTGCCCGTTCTTCATGTACGGATTCTCGATAATCCAGACTTCTCCGCGGCGGGTTGAAACGGCAATGTCGCCGTCGGGCAGGGTAACCACGCCGCCGCCTTCCAGCACTATGTCTTCGGGAATGGGGATGGAGACCAGTTTGAAATAGTCGCTTTCAGTGGGCAGCAGGGCCGGTTTGTCCAGTTGCCCGGCGGCACAGGTCAGCGCCAGGCAAAATAAAAGGGTTGAAATATATGGATAGGCGGTTTTCATCTTGCATGCATTGATAGAATTACCAAATCAGTTCGTATTCTACGGCGTTTCCGCTGAACGGAATAAGGAGTTCCTCGCCGCCGCCGGAAGCCCTGACCATGGGTTTGGCGGCTGATTTTTCAGGCGTGCGCACATAATAGCGCCCGTCGACGCGGAACAGGTTCTTTTCCAGGGGTTCGATGGTTGTTCCTTTCCCCGCGCGGGCGTACAGGGCGCCCTGCGGCTGACCGGAAACCAGTATCCTGCGCGTGAACCGGCCGTCTGCGGGGCTGACCTGGTCATCGAAAGAAGCCCCGTAGGCCTGAAAGGTGAAGGTCGGCTCACCGGCCGGATTCAGTCGGTATCCTTTCGGCCGGAAGCCTTCGGTTTGGCCCAGCGTGTCCGGCCAGGCCTGGTTCTCATTGGCAAGAACGGCAACCGCCGGAGCGTCCAGAAGGTGCAATACGCTGCCGCGGGCGCGGGAGCTGCCGTCGCCGCGATCATTCCACATCGGCGTTGCATCCAGGAAACCGCCGCGCCATACCTGGAAAACCGTTCCGTACGACAGGTCGTAACCGAAGCAGGAACCGTTGGGAAAACCCACATTGGCGGCGTGGGTGATCCGGTGGGCCTTC
>WBZL01000669.1_pt1 | contig 38317 bp, 45 predicted proteins | sample 5204291 | NCBI WGS metagenome assembly WBZL01 (sample SAMN12344345, study PRJNA552823) | activated sludge metagenome | biome: Activated sludge suspended growth; feature: Nitrification reactor; material: Wastewater; isolation source: activated sludge from nitrification reactor of wastewater... | reverse complement strand
CGCCTGCGACATCACCCAGAGCATTTCCCAATCGGCGCTGGCTCTTGCTGACAACATGTCTCGCGTGGGAGCGCAAAGTGCATTGTCAACGGTGCAGATTCGGGAATCCGATGTGAACGACAGCTTCATCGGGCTGATTCGGCAGACGGGCACTCTCAATCTCACGTCGCGTGGACGAGTGATCCTGTCCAGCCTTGAGCAAAACGCGAGCGGCGGCCAGTGGATCCACTGGCAGCGATGCATTGGAACCAAGAATGTTGCATCGTCCTATGGTCCGCAAGGAACCGGGGCAACGGGAACATCATTTGCCGGCATGGGTTCCGCATCGGCCCGGATTACGGCGCCTCCTGGCGCCGCAGTCATGTTCGTGGAGATCGTCTACGACTATCCGGCGCTGTTCGGGACCATGTTCATTCCGGCGAGGACCATTCGCTACGAGGCGTCATTTGTGGTTCGCGATGATCGCGATCTGGCAGGGCCTACGGGCGGTGATGGCGTCTACAACCCAAATCCCGCCGCCACTTCCTATACCTGCAACCGGTTTACGGCCACCTGATCACCGGTTGCAGGTCCGTTTCACGGCTGCGACGATTCTCGGTACGTCCACAATCGCAAGCTTTTCGAGATTTGCCGCATAGGGCAAAGGCACATCCTCGTTGCAGACACGCGCAATCGGGGCGTCCAGATCATCAAAGCCGTCTTCCATGCATATGGCGATAATCTCGCTTGCAATGGAGCAGGCGGGCCAGCCTTCCTCAACAACAACCATGCGGTTGGTCCGAGACAAGCTTTCAAGCACAGCCTGCCTGTCAAGCGGACGCAAGGTGCGAAGGTCAATCACTTCCGCATCAATGCCCTCTCTCTCAAGCAGCTCCGCCGCCTCAAGGGCAAGCCCGACACCGATCGAATAGCTCACAAGTGTAACATCGGTTCCCTTGCGCACCGTTCGGGCCTTACCGATTGGAAGCACAATATCTCCCACCGGCACATCGAAGCTGCGCCCATAGACAAGCTCATTTTCGAGAAAGACAACGGGATCGGGAGACTGGATGGCAGCGCGAAGCAGGCCCTTGGCATCGGCCGCATCATAGGGCGCAATGACAACCAGTCCCGGCACGCTGGCATACCAGGGCGCATAATTCTGGCTGTGCTGGGCGGCCACGCGCGAAGCGGCGCCATTGGGCCCTCGAAACACGATCGGGCAACGCATCTGGCCGCCGGACATATAGTTTGTCTTTGCGGCTGAATTTACAATATGATCAATGGCTTGCATCGCAAAGTTGAACGTCATGAACTCGACGATTGGGCGAAGCCCGCCCATCGCGGCACCCGTTCCTATGCCGGCGAAACCATATTCCGTGATCGGCGTATCGATGACACGCCTTGGCCCGAACTCCTCGAGCAGCCCCTGCGTGACCTTGTAGGCCCCCTGGTATTCAGCGACTTCCTCACCCATGATGAACACGCGATCATCAGCGCGCATCTCTTCGGCCATCGCATCGCGCAGGGCCTCACGCACCGTCATCTTGACGGTCGCACGCTCTGCAGTACTGTCTTCAGGGGCCGGGGCAGCCTTTGGCGGAGGCGGCGTAGAAGGCTTTGGCGATTCTGCCTGCGGCGCAGGCACCGGAGCCGGCTCCCGAGCTTTGGGCGAGTCTGCTGTTTCATCGCCAGCGATCGTCGCGATCACTGTCCCCACCTTGACGCCTTCAGAGCCGGCAGGAACTATGATTTCGGCAATTGTGCCCTCATCAATCGCCTCGAACTCCATCGTGGCCTTATCGGTCTCGATTTCAGCAAGAATATCGCCAGACCTGACGGTATCTCCAGCCTTCACAAGCCATTTGGCAAGGGTTCCTTCCTCCATCGTCGGAGACAGGGCAGGCATTTTCAGTTCGATTGCCATCAATAACGCCCCACAAGCACATCTGTGTATAATTCGTGCGGTTCCGGTTCGGGCGAGCTTTCGGCAAAGTCCGCCGCTTCCGTGACAATCTGGCGGATTTCCTTGTCGATTGCAGCCATGGCCTCATCAGCGATTCCAGCCGATGCCAGATCCCGCTTCACGGCTTCGATCGCATCGGATTTTTCGCGAACGCCCTGCACTTCTTCCCGGCTCCGGTATTTCGCCGGATCGGACATTGAATGCCCCCGATACCGATAGGTCTTGAGCTCCATCAGGAGCGGGCCGTGGCCAGCCCGGACATAGTCAAGCGCAACATCCGCAGCCCCCCGCACTTCCAGCACATCCATGCCGTTTACCTGCATGCCCGGAATACGGAACGATGTCCCGCGCAAGTGAAAATCGGTTTCGGCGCTCGACCGGTCAACCTTGGTTCCCATGGCGTACCCATTGTTCTCGATCACGAAGATAATGGGCAGTTTCCAAAGCGCCGCCATGTTGAACGCTTCATATACCTGGCCTTGGTTGGCCGCACCATCGCCGAAATAGGCAATGCAAACGCCTCCGTCTCCAGAATATTTGTGCCCGAAAGCCAGCCCCGTCCCGAGCGGCACTTGCGCACCGACGATCCCGTGGCCGCCGTAGAATTTATGCTCTGTGGAGAACATGTGCATCGAGCCGCCCTTGCCGAGCGAAATTCCGGCAGCGCGCCCCGTCAGCTCCGCCATGATCACTTTGGGGTCAATGCCATAGGCCAGCATGTGCCCATGATCCCGGTATCCCGTGATGACGCTGTCCTTACCCGGGGTCAGAGCCGATTGGAGGCCAACAGCAACGGCTTCCTGACCAATGTAAAGATGGCAGAAACCGCCAATGAAGCCCAGCCCGTAAAGCTGCCCTGCACGTTCCTCGAAACGGCGGATCAGAAGCATCTCCCGGTAGAACCGGAGCAGTTCCTCAGCGCTTGCCTTGTATCGCGATGGTTTGCCAGGCGATGGCAGTGCGGACACTTTTGCTTGAGCCTTGGCCAAGAGGGGTCCTTTCGGCGTTTGGAAGGAGAAAACGTTACGTCAAGGCCGCCTAATGACAAGTGAATGAAAAAAGGGCAATCACCAGAACGGTGAAAATGATGGCCTTCCTCTCGTCAATCGAGCGGAATGATCACTTCATCTGGCTGAGCAAGACCCAATTCCTTGCGGACAAGCTCATCCACAAGGTCCGGATTGGCATGGCGGGGATCAAGCAGAGCGACGCGGTGAGCGAGCTCGTTCCGCCGCTTGCTGATCGCTGCAAGTTCGGCGGCCCGCATGTCGTACTTCTGCTTGTAGTCACCCCAAGCCAAAACCCCGTTCGAACCGAACAGGGCATAGCCGCCGAAAAAGGCAATGATCGTTAGCGCCATGGCCGGCCAGATGGCCGTCCGCAGCAACTGGAGAAGACGTTTCGCCTGTTTCATTCAGCCCCTTGAATCACAAGAGATTCGTTGAATCAACCCCTTATCTCGCAAAAACCGCACGTCCTGCATATCGGGCAACGCTTCCCAGTTCTTCCTCGATCCGGATCAGCTGGTTGTACTTTGCCAACCGGTCAGAACGGGCCAGGCTGCCAGTCTTTATTTGCCCGCAATTGGTTGCGACCGCGAGGTCAGCAATCGTCGAATCTTCCGTTTCGCCAGAACGGTGCGACATGACCGCGGTATAGCGTGCGCGATGGGCCATATCGACCGCTGCCAGTGTTTCTGTCAGGGTTCCGATCTGGTTCACCTTGACGAGAAGCGAGTTGGCGAGACCTCTCCGGATCCCATCTGCAAGGCGTTTGGGATTGGTCACGAACAAGTCGTCACCAACCAGCTGGACTGACGGGCCGATCTTGTCAGTCAGTGCTTTCCAGCCTTCGAAATCGTCCTCGCTCATCCCATCCTCAATCGAAACGATCGGAAATCGGCTTGCGAGGTCTGCGAGATAGTCTGCCATCTCGCCGGGAGAGAGTACCCGCCCCTCCCCGTCCAGATGGTAGGCGCCATCCTTGAAAAATTCAGTCGCAGCGCAATCAAGCGCCAGGACGACATCATCTCCGGGCCGATACCCGGCTGCTTCAATCGACGACATGATGAAATCCAGTGCTTCCGCCGGAGAGGCCAGGTTCGGCGCAAACCCGCCTTCATCACCGACCGCCGTGGCAAGCCCCTTCTCATGCAGTTTGCCCTTCAACGTGTGAAAGATTTCCGACCCGATCCGCACGGCATCAAACATCGTGTCCGCGCCGACCGGCATGATCATGAACTCCTGAAAATCGATCGGATTGTCGGCATGCGCGCCACCGTTGATGATGTTCATCATCGGCACGGGAAGGACATGCGCCGAAACGCCGCCCACATAGCGATAAAGCGGCAATCCGCGCGAATCGGCTGCAGCCTTGGCCACTGCAAGCGAAACACCCAGCAGCGCATTCGCGCCGAGCCTCGACTTGTTTTCAGTTCCGTCCAGCGCGATCAGCTTCTCATCAATTTCAGCCTGATCTTCGGCGTCATAGCCTAGCAGCGCCTCGCAAATTTCGCCGTTCACGCCTTCGACAGCCTGCTTGACCCCCTTGCCCAGAAAGCGCGACTTGTCGCCATCGCGCTTTTCAACCGCTTCATAGGCACCCGTTGACGCCCCCGACGGGACTGCTGCGCGCCCGAAGGCGCCATCTTCGAGCGAGACATCGACCTCAATGGTCGGATTGCCCCTGCTATCAATAATCTGGCGGGCATGGATATCGAGGATGGCAGTCATTATATTCGCCTCAGACGGTTGATCGGTGATGGGCGAGCCCCATATCGGTGTTCACTGTTGGAGGCAAATGGCGGGCGCTCGCCCGTGCACGTTGAAGGGATCTCGCATCATGGCCAAAGCACCATCGTCCTCTGCGCCCGCAAAAGCAGGCGCCAAAAAGCCAGTTGGCAAACCGAAGGCTCCAGTCAGACCCAAGGCAACGCCAAAGGCGGCTGCATCCACACCCAAAGCTGTCAAGCCTGCCCGGCTCAAGGAAGAACAGACCGCTGAGTCCTTCAAGGATCAGGCCTCTGTTCTTGTCGGCAAGGCGGGTGACAAGGCGCGCGAATATGCAAGCGCAGGCAAGGACAAGGCCACAGACGGACTTTTCAGCATTTCTGACTTTGTTGATGATATCGCCAAGACAGTCGATGCGCGGGTCGGGAAGCAATATGGTGACTATGCGCGTCGTGCAGCAACTGCAGTGTCAGGCGTTGCCGAGTCCCTGAAGGGCAAGGAGATTGATGATCTGGTCGCCGATACACGCAAGTTTGTGCGTGAAAAGCCGGCAGTGGCCATCGGTGCTGCCGCAGCGGTCGGATTCGTTCTGACGCGGCTGTTCCGTTCCGGCTCAAGCGACGGCGATGACGCCTGAATGTCTGGCGACGCCTCTCCCCAACGAGACGAAGGCCCTGAGGATCAAGGACTGAAGGCACTGGCAGTCCAGCTTGCCGATGATGCCACTGCGTTCGTCGTTGCGGAAACGTCGTACCTGAAGGCAGAACTGGGCGAACGGGCGGAATATGCGCAGCCGGCCCTTTACGCTGTTGGCTTTGGCTGGGCTGTCATGCTTGGCACGATGCTCACGCTTCCGTTTGCCCTTATCCTGATACTGGAACCTCTGATCGGAATTGTCTGGGCCGTTGTTGCAGTGAGCGGCGGATCGCTCGTTCTCGGGCGACTGCTGGTCTTGTTTGGAATGCGCAGACTCAAGGCTTCACTCAAGCCGCGGGGTGAACGATGAAAGACCTCGAACAAAGCCGCAAGGAGGCCGATCAGGCAAGAGCGAAGCTGGAGGCCACGCTTGCAGCAGTCCAGCGAAGAACGAGGCCCGAAGCCCTGGCGGGATCTGCGACCGAAGTTGCAAAAAAACAGGCGCTGAAAATTGGTGCTGCTGCGCTGGCCAATGGCAAGTTTCGTCCTGTCCTCGCGCTCGGGATAGCGGCCACATCGATTGCCTACCTGTTTCGTAACCCCCTGTTGAAGGCCCTGAACAAGCGTCTGGGCGAAGGAGAAAAACATGACTGATGACCTGCGCAGGAAGGCGGAAGAGCGTTACGCGGAGGCCAGAGAAAAGGCTGGTCAGGCGCTCGCGTCAGGCAAGGCAAAAGCTGAAGAGGCGGCCAAGGCCGTTCAGGCGAAGGCCAGCGCGGCGGCCTCTTCGACACGCAAGAATGCCCGGCAGGCAGCACGCACAACAGCTTCAAGCATCGAGAAGAACCCGTTTGCAGCCATTGCTGGCGGCCTTGCCGTTGGCGTTGTCCTTGCGGCCTTGATGCCGCGAACACGCAAGGAAGACGAATTGCTGGGCAAAACTGGCAAATCCATCCGCGATCAAGCTGGCAAGGCTGCCAAGGCTGCTCGGGAGGCAGGTCAGGAACAGCTCGAAGCCCTGGGAGTCAATGCCGATGCAGCCAGAGCTCAGGTCAAGGATCTCGTTCGCAAGGTTGGACAGGCGGCAAGTTCTGCCGGTTCGGCTGCGGCCGACGCGGTACGACGCAAAGCGAAGTAATCACCCGGCACGCGGGATGGAACAGCCCAACTATATCACGCCTGAGGGGCTGGCTGCGCTCCGGGCACGCTATGACCAGCTCTTCGCAGATGAGCGACCGCAGCTCGTCGAGGTCGTCAGCTGGGCGGCCGGAAATGGAGACCGGTCCGAAAATGGCGACTATCTCTATGGCAAAAAACGGCTGCGCGAGATTGACCGGGAGCTGGGCTGGCTCTCTCGCCGCATGAAATCAGCGCGGCCGATCAACCCCGCCGATCAGCCGGACAAGAGCCGTGTCTGGTTTGGGGCGACAGTCACAATTGCGGATGAGGACGATCGACAGCGCACGCTGACGCTGGTCGGTGATGACGAACAGGATGCGTCTGCGGGAAGGATTGGATGGAATTCGCCCATGGCACGGGCACTGCGCGGCGCCATGCAAGGTGATCTGCGGCGCGTCACTGTGCCAAGCGGAGAGATCGAATATGAAGTGGTTCGGATCACCTATCCTTCCGAGTGACAGCCGATCCGGGCGCGCTATTCCGGAAAATTGCTGACGACCACATCCCAATGCTCTTCAAGCAGCGCAAATCGCTGCGCTTCTTCCTGCTGCAGCTTGTTCAGGTCCTTGTAGAGACGCTCCCTCGCTTTTGACCATTTCTCTTCCCAGGCGGGATCATTCAAGGCAGCCGCTGCATCGCGATACATGATCGTGACGCGCATGTCCCAGCGGGGTCCGGCGGCCATATGCAGGAACGCAAATTCCGATTTCATGTCGAGAATGAAACCCTCCTTGCGCATCTCTTCAAGCAGCGGCTGGTGATTTCGCTCATAGAGCGCGACAAAATCCTTCAGCGATCCCCATTTCACCCGGTAATAGGACTCGACCTTGGTCGGAACATCCTTGGTTCTCGTAGGGTTGCCCGCTGTAGCCTCGGCCAATGTCGGCGGAGCCATGAGAAACGTTGCTGCGATCGCAGCGACAAGTCCAATCCGGTTCATTGCACCCCCTTTGCGGCAAACCTGCTCTCGCCCAACTTCAGACGTCAGGAGAATAGCGCGTCCTTGGAGAAGGGCCATAGCATTTCCGCTGCCCGATCAATCGGGCATGCTGCCTTCCGTCTGCTGCTTGATCGGATGGCCCAGGGCAGCTTCGGCAAGCGCCACGAGCTCAGGATCGGCCGGCGGTGGCCGGGTATCAACATTGCGTTCAAGGGCATTCGCAATGGCTTTCAGAGCGGCAATGCGCCCTGACTTCTTGTTGTTCCCGTCAATCACGGTCCAGGGAGCCCAGCGCGTGTCCGTCCGCGCGAACATATCGTGATAGGCGCTCAAATAGTCTGCGCGACGAGCCCGATTCCGATAGTCATCCGCGCCTGTCTTCCATCGCTTCCATGGATTTTCGAGTCGCTCCTGCAGGCGCTTGTCCTGTTCGTCCTGGGTGACATGCAGGAAAAGCTTCACAACAGTGACGCCATTGTCCTTTTGCTGCGCTTCGAATTCATTGATCTCGTCATAGGCGCGTTTCCAGTCGGACTCGGAACAAAACCCTTCCACCCGTTCGACCAGAACCCGGCCATACCAGGTGCGGTCAAAGATATTGATTTCCCCTTTGCCTGGAAGCCGCTTCCAGAACCGCCAGAGAAAATGGCGAACGCGCTCTTCTTCCGTAGGGGCCCCGATCGGCCAAACCTGGAACCACCGCGGATCCCAGGGCGAAACCAGCCGCGAAATCGCCCCGCCCTTGCCTGATGCATCCCAGCCTTCAAACGCGATGATCGCGGATCGGCCGTGAACGATATGCGCTACCTGAATGCGCGCCAGACGCTGCTGGAGCGCAGCCAGATCCGCCTCATAGTCGCCATCATATTTGCCGCCGGATTCGAAATCGGAAAGATCAACCGTCATTGGATCAGGCCCCTTTGAATGGCCATTCACTATCAGTTTCCAACCCGGTTTGCGATGCGGTTAACCCTGTTGACCAGCCAATTGTTCGCCGATGAGGGCCGCCAGCCTGTCTGGAGCCTCCATAGGAATGAAATGGGTCAGATCTGCCCATTGCAAATCCCGCCCATAGCGGAACTGCTCAGACAGGGCCGGCCAGGTTGGGCTGATCGAGAAATCCATGGCGGAGGTCCGTTCGCCAGTTTGGGCCCGAAGCACGGTCACCGGGCAAGAGACTGCGCCGATTTCGGGGTAGATGTCACATCCGGCATTGCCGAGATAGGCCGAGGCCTCAATCTCGGGCGGACAGGCCAACTCAAAGCTTCCGTCCGCCTTCTGGAGCAGGCCATAGTCGCAATAGTCCCGCAGGACCTCCGGAACCCAGCTTGCATAGGGCGCACGATCCGCAAACCTCGCAAACATCTCTTGCGCACTGGCCCATTGGTTGCGCCGCTTCGATACGGGGTGATCCGCCGGGTCCTGGCCCCCTAGTGCCGCCCGATCCAGATACCATTCAGGGGGAAGCAGGACTGGATCCACAAGCAGCAGGCCGCAAACTGAATCTGGCACCCGCGCCGCTAAGAGCGCCCCCACGAAGCCGCCCATGCTGTGACCTACGACAAAGAAAGGCCCGTGCCCAATGGCATCAATCAGGGCGGCAATATCATCCGCTATGAGCCCCCAGTTGAAGAGCGCATCGGGCCGAAAACTCCGGCCGTGGCCACGCAGATCCGGCGCGATGACATGCATGTTCTGCGGCAATGCAGCCACCACTCGGTCCCAGCAGCGCGCATGGAATCCGGTTGCATGGAGCAAAAGGACCGAAGGCCCATGCCCGGGCTTGCCCCATTCGAACCAGCAGATTTCGCCTGCCGGTGCATTGAAGCGGTGTTCGACCGGCTCGGCTCTGGTCATCCTGCTTTGGGCTGGTCCACAATGCGAATATTCAATTCGCGCAGCTGTTTGGCCGTCACCGGTCCCGGCGCGCCCATCATCAGGTCTTCGGCTTTCTGATTCATGGGAAAAACAATGACTTCGCGGATATTGGGTTCATCCGCCAGCAGCATGACCATGCGGTCAATGCCAGGCGCTGATCCTCCATGCGGGGGCGCTCCGAATTTGAACGCGTTGATCATGCCCGAAAAATTGGAATCGACGTCTTCGCGTGAATAACCGGCGATTTCGAACGCCTTGTACATGATCTCCGGCCTGTGATTCCGGATCGCTCCGGACGACAGTTCCACACCATTGCACACAATATCATATTGATAGGCAAGGATATCCAGCGGGTCCTTGGTCTCAAGCGCTTCAAGCTCGCCTTGCGGCATGGAAAAGGGATTGTGGCTGAAATCGATCTTCTTTGCGTCCTCATCATATTCGAACATCGGGAAATCGACGATCCAGCAGAACTTGAAACAGCCCTTTTCGATCAGATCCAGCTCTTCGCCGATGCGCGTGCGCGCTGCGCCCGCGAGCTTGGCAGCCTGCAATTCCTTGCCAGCGGCAAAGAAGCAGCCGTCATCCGGACCAAGCCCCATCGCATCATAGATGGCCCGCATGCCATCTTCTCCGTGGTTCTTGGCAATCGGACCGCCAAATTCGCCGTTCTTGCGCGTGACATAGCCCAATCCGGCATGCCCCTCCGACCGCGCCCATTCGTTCATGTCGTCGAAAAACTTCCGGCTCTTCTCTGCCGTTCCGGGTGCCGGAATGGCGCGAACGACGCCGCCTTCGCCTACGATCCGCTCGAAAAGCCCAAAGCCCGATTTCGAGAAATGCGCCGTCACGTCGGCAATCAGTAGCGGATTGCGCAGGTCCGGCTTGTCCGATCCATACTTCAGCATCGATTCGCGAAACGGAATACGCGGAAAAGGCGCAGGGCTGACGGTCCGACCATTTGCGAACTCTTCAAACACGCCGTGAAGGACTGGCTCAATCGCTGCAAAGACATCGTCCTGAGTGACAAAGCTCATTTCGAAATCGAGCTGATAGAATTCGCCCGGCGAACGGTCTGCCCGCGCATCCTCATCCCGAAAGCAGGGCGCGATCTGGAAATACCGATCGAACCCGGCGACCATGAGCAGCTGCTTGAACATCTGCGGAGCCTGCGGCAGCGCATAGAATTTGCCCGGATGCACACGGCTGGGGACAAGATAATCACGAGCGCCTTCAGGACTTGAGGCCGTCAGGATGGGAGTCTGGAATTCCGTGAACCCCTGATTGATCATCCTCTGGCGAACCGAGGAAATGACATGCGAGCGCAGCACGATATTGGCGTGCAGGCGTTCCCGCCGTAGGTCAAGGAAGCGATACCTCAGCCGGATATCCTCGGGATACTCGGCATCGCCAAACACCGGCATCGGCAATTCCTGTGCAGCAGACTGGACCCTGACGTCGCGGGCACGAACCTCGATTTCCCCCGTCGGCAGGTTGGCGTTCACTGTTGTGGCCTCGCGTGCCACCACGTCGCCAGTGATGGTGACAACGGATTCGGCGCGGGCCCGGTCAAGGATCTTGAAGGCTTCGGACTCAGTGTCGGTTACGATCTGGGTCAGCCCATAGTGATCTCGCAGATCGACGAACAACAGTCCGCCATGATCGCGCTTGCGGTGAATCCATCCGGACAGCCTGACGGACTGTCCAACGTCGGCGGCGCGCAACTGGGCGCAATGATGAGTGCGATATGCGTGCATGAAGCATCAATTCTAAAGGAAAAATGGTTGATGCGCCTAACAGCCATGCACGCGGTGTTTGTCAAGCGGAACGGACACGCTAAGGGGCATCATGCAGATTCACCCGCTGATCGAGGACTCAGAGTCCCTTGCCCAATTGTGCGCAAGATTGGCCAAGTCCCCTTTTATCGCCGTTGATACGGAGTTCATGCGCGAAAACACCTATTGGCCGGAACTTTGCCTCATCCAAATTGCCGATTCCAATGAAGCCGCAGCGATTGACCCGATGCGGGAAGGCCTGGACCTTTCCCCTCTGCTTGAATTGCTCGTCGAGAATGAGGACGTTCTCAAGGTCTTTCATGCTGGCGCACAAGATATTGAAATTGTTTATAATCTGACCGGAAAGACGCCCCACCCCCTGTTCGATACGCAGATTGCGGCAATGGCCCTGGGACAAGGGGAGCAGATCGGCTACTCCAATCTGGTGGACAGTTGGCTCGGCATCGCACTGGACAAGGGCGCCCGGTTCACTGACTGGGCGCGTCGTCCACTCGACCGGCGGCAGATCGACTATGCGATCGGGGATGTCACGCATTTGTCGAACCTGTTCCCGCGAATGCTTGAACGGCTTCGCAAGACTGGCCGGGGTGGCTGGCTCGACCAGGAGATGGAACGGCTGGCCGATCCGGCAAATTATCTGAACGATCCGGAATTGGCTTGGAAACGAATCCGCGTCGTTGGGCGAAAGCCGGAAGTGCTTGGCAGGCTGAAATCGCTTGCGGCCTGGCGCGAGCGCGAGGCCCAGAACAAGAATCTTCCGCGTGGGCGCATCATCAAGGATGAAACCATGGCGGACATTGCCGCTCATCCCCCCCGTGGGCAGGCGGACCTCGCAAAAGTCCGGGGCCTCTCGCCGGCTTGGGCCAGCAACGATATCGGCGGCCGCCTGATGGCGATCCTGGCTGCAGCCGAGCCGCTCCGGCCGGATGAAATGCCGCCACGAGATGACAAGAAGCCCGGACTTGGCAAGGAAGGCGCACTGGTGGCCGACCTCTTGAAACTGCTGCTCAAGATTCGGGCGCGTGAAATCAGTGTCGCGGCACGCCTTCTGGCTCGTTCAGAGGAACTGGAACTCCTTGCGGCTGGCCAGCGAACCGGCCTCCCGATGCTGGAGGACTGGCGCTTCGATCAGTTTGGGCGGGATGCGTTGGCTCTTGTCGAGGGCAAACTGGCCTTCGCGGTCGTTGATGGAAAACTCTCCATGACACGCACCGGAGACGCATGAGCCGCGCGCCCAGCAGCTTTGGAAATAATCAAGGCTTTTGAATCTCTGCGCTTTTGCCCAAGGAGGCGGCAAGCTGGCGGAGGCGTCGTTCAACGGCGTCGCCCAAAAGGAGTTCGACATCTCCCTTGATTGTCAGCACCAACTTCGCATCGCCAAGTGATACGCTGGATTGCTTCAAGGGAGCCGCAACGCCACCGCTCAGCCGCTGCGCCAGACGAATCGCAAGCCCCCACTGTTGCGCGCGTTTCAGATCATCTTCGGACGCGAGCTTTTGCAAGATGGCCGGCCGTTCCTGCCCGCCCCCAAAGGCAGAAAAAAGCGTCTGTCCAATCATCGCCCGGCCCCGCGCGTCGATCCCAAGCCAATTCCCGTGAAGCGCCACTTCAAGCCCCCGCTCGGCCCGAAAATCGGGATTCGCCGCCCAACCTATGTCACCCAGCAGGCAAGCAGCCAGCCTCAACCTTCGGTCGGCTGGCGGGTCCTGCGTGAAGAGGGGCGCAATCCAGCAATTGAGCAAATCGCCATGTTCGGGAAAACGTCCATGCAAATCGCCTTCCCAACGCGCAGCTTCCAGCAAGGGATCAAGTGCCTTTTCTTCATCTGGCAGCTGACGAAAATGCAGGCCTTCACGCAGCCCGGTCGTGGACACAACATAGGCACTTGGCTGAAGGAGTCGCCCGATTTCCCGAAGCAGGGCTGCAGCGTCAACCATCGAAGGGTATCGCGCACCCGTAACAATATTTTTTTCTTTCAAAAGGTTACGATCGAGTCTTGCCACCGCCCGAACAAGGGTCGCCGGCGCAGTCGACGGCATAGAATATTGATGAAGGATCGGCAGCGGATAGCGCGTAAGATACATATGGATCCTGCCGAGCGAGCGCCAGGACCCCCCAACCAGGTAGAATGGCAATCCCTTGCCAAAATCCATCCAGCCACCCGGTTTCAGAAGGCGCTTCACCTGCTTGCGCAACTCCCCCTGCCCGCGCTCGCGGATCGCAGAAAGCCGCAACACCCCAAGGGGAAAGGACTCGCGTTCAAGCACCCTGCCACCTTCAACACGGGCCAGTTCGAGACTCCCGCCCCCCAGATCGCCGACAATGCCATGTGCATCGCCTGTCCCTGCAATCACGCCGTATCCAGCCGCTTCGGCTTCTTCATCGCCAGACAGGAGGCGGACAGACAGCCCAAGCGCACGGATCGAGTCCAGAAAGCCGGGGCCGTTGCTGGCCTGCCGCACCGCAGCCGTGGCAACCGTTGTCGGCTCGGGAACCCCCATGAGCGAGGCGAGGTAGCGGAATCTTGCCAGCGAATGGAGCGTTGTCTCCATCGCCCCTTCATCAAGCAGGCCTGTGGCCACGACCTCACGCCCCAGGCCGGCCATGACCTTTTCATTGAAGAGCACAGACGGCGCACGGGGTACGCCACTGAACACCACAAGCCGAACTGAATTGGAGCCGATATCGATGACGGCGTGCCGGCCCGCTCCGCCTACTTTTTCCTGTAGAAGCGCAATTTCGGCACCGCCGCTGCCTTGTCGAGCGCGGCCCCCCGCCCCGAAAGCGACGGGTTCGTCATGAAATACCGGTGGAGATTGAATGGCTTTTCTCCATGCGCAATGCGAACATATCGGCCGTCGGGCTGCAGTTCCCAGCTTTGCTCATTATCGAGCAGGTTGGCAACCATGACCTGATCCAGAACCTGATCATGCACCGTCGAATTCTCGATCGGCAACATATATTCGACCCGGCGATCGAAGTTGCGCTGCATCCAGTCCGCAGAAGAGATATAGACCTTGGCCTTGTCGTTTGGCAGGGCTGCCCCGTTGCCGAACGCCCAGATGCGGCTGTGCTCGAGAAAACGTCCGACAACCGATTTGACGCGAATATTTTCGGAAAGCCCGGGCACACCCGGTCTGAGGCAGCAAATTCCCCGCACGATCAGGTCGATGGGAACTCCGGCCGCGCTTGCTTCGTAGAGCTTTTCGATCATCGCCGGATCAACCAGCGAATTGAACTTCGCCCATATGCCGGATTTCTTTCCAGCGCGTTCGTTCGCGATTTCCCTGTCGATCAGCTCAAATAGCGAAGACCTGAGGTTTCTCGGGCTCATGCTGAGCATTTCGAGCCTGGATGGCTCTACATAGCCGGTGATGTAGTTGAAAATCTGCGCGGCATCGCGTCCTGCGCGAGGATCAGCGGTGAAGAAGCTCAGGTCGGTATAGATTCTGGCCGTTACAGGATGGTAGTTGCCCGTTCCAAAGTGGCAGTACGTCCTGTATTTCCCGTTTTCGCGCCGGACGACCATCGAAATCTTGGCATGGGTCTTCCAGTCAATGAAGCCATAGACGACCTGAACCCCGGCCCGTTCAAGCTGATTGGCCCAAAGCAGGTTCTGTTCTTCATCGAACCGCGCCTTCAGCTCCACAACCGCCGTAACCGATTTTCCTGCCTCTGCCGCATCAATCAGGGCCCGAATGACCGCAGACTGCTTGCCGGCGCGATAGAGCGTCTGCTTGATGGCAACGACATCCGGATCAGCGGCAGCCTGACTGAGGAATGCAAGCACCACATCAAAAGCTTCATAGGGGTGATGGACGAGAATATCCTTCGCCGAAATCGCAGCAAAGCAATCGCCGTCATGCTCCCGAATGCGCTCCGGGAAACGGGGCGTATAGGGCGTGAACTTCAGGTCCGGGCGATCTTCATCGACCAGCTGCGCAAGGTCTCCTATGCCAAGAAAACCGCCGGTTTCCGAAATAATGGCGTCGTTCCCGCCGAATTCGTTCTTCACGACCGCTTCCAGTTGATCCGGCATGCCGGTTTCAACTTCCAGCCTGATCACCCTCCCCCTTCGACGACGCTTGATGGCGCTGCGGAAATAGCGCACCAGGTCTTCCGCTTCCTCCTCGATTTCGATGTCGCTGTCCCGAATGATGCGGAAAGCCCCGGCACCAAGCACTTCATATCCGGGAAAGAGAAGACCGGTGAAGCGCCGCAACAGGGTTTCCATCGTCACATACCGCGCCTTGCGGCCGGGAATGCGGACGAATCGCGGCAGCGATGCCGGAATCATGACAAGCTCGCGAATCGGCTCACCATCGGACAGGCGCTTGAGGTCCAGCAGCAGGCTCAGGCCCTGATTGGGTATGAATGGAAAAGGATGCGCCGGATCGAGGGCCTGCGGCGTAAGCACTGGAAAAATCTGATCGCGGAAATGGCGTTCCAACGCCGCAGCCACGTCACCCTGAATGGCGTCTTCTTCCAGCACGCTGATCCCGGACTCATTAAGTTCGGACGCGAGCCGGGCCCATTGGGCCTGCTGAGCTGCCATCAATGCATCGGCATCGCGCGCAATGGCATCAAGCTGCTGGCTTGGTGTCATGCCATCTACGCTACGTTCCTCAATATGCTGTAATTGCTGGCCTTTCAGTCCCGCGACCCTGACCATGAAGAACTCATCGAGATTGGTTCCGGATATCGAGAGAAAGCGAAGCCGTTCAAGCAGCGGGTGCGCCTGGTTCAGCGATTCCTCGAGAACTCTCTGGTTGAAGGCAAGCCAGCTCAATTCCCTGTTGAAATACCGCCCGGCGGAGTCGACGGCCGCAGGTGCGGCTGTTTTTTCCCTTTCGCGCTTGTCCACATCGTTTAGCATGGTCGACCTAGTCTGCCTCATCCATAAGGTGCTGTTCTTCTAGAACGGCACGTGCCAACCGCGTTGTAACAGCACGATGTTGCGAAAGTGCGACAGTATCAATCGCATCGACAATCCGCATCAGCGCAATGTAACTGCGCTCGATCCGGCTGGCGATGTACGTGGTCGTTTCGGGCGTGATCTGCAAACCTCGCCGCGCGAACTGCTTTTCAAGCAGCATCCTTGCCAGAGTATCGTCCGGCTCGCCGATCGTGAAAACCGGCGTAGCAGCCAATCGCGATGCGAGATCGGGAAGTCGGACCTTCCAGACGGGTGGCGGCGAAAGCGCAACGAGCAAAAGTGGCTTGCGTTCTTCCTGAGCCAGGTTCCAGCGATGAAAAAGGTCTGCTTCCCTGTGTTGTTCGGCATCATCAATGAATGTTCCGCCGGTCTTTGCCGCGAAGATGCGACCGAGGAGCGACCGTCCCGACTTTCTTGGCCCGGTCAGTATGGCCGATCGAACCGGCCAGCTTCCAGGCCGGTCAATCCCGTCAACGGCAGCGCGATTGGCAGCGGTGACGATAAAGCTTTCCGCGTCTTCGGGCGCTGGCCAATCGAACGGCAGGGCAATCTGCGACATGCAGCTACCGACTTATGCGGAGCGCGCCGCCACCTTCCTGCACGCGGAAGCCCCTCGCAGCCAGCGCCGCCTTGAGGGATGCAATATCGCCGGCATAGGCGACGCGCATGATGGAAATGCCGCCCAGCGCAAGGCTGCCTGTAGATGCAGAGCGGACACCCGCGATTCCCCGAATTGCAGCCTCCATGCTGCCGACCGATGCAACATCTGGCGTCTCATACTGGACGCTGAATGTCGATGTTCCGGCCGCAGCGGCGCCAGCATCGTCCGTCGCCGTCATATCCGTTCCGTCCAGTCCCGGTGCTTCTTCGGGCAACAACGCATCTTCCTCGACCGGTTGTTCGATCACGAGCGATGAATCGGGCCGAAGGCGCCCATCGGCCAGAGCCTGAGCGAACATCTGGTCCATCCTGCGGACGCCTTCATCCATCATCTGAGGAATCCCGGCGCTTGAACCCACGCGCAGCACAAATGTCGACAATGGCCTGTTGTCCGGGCCAAATCTGGCCGAGAAATGACCGATCACAGGCCCGCCGGGCCACATGCGTTCAAGCCGGACCTGCGGCACAAGCACATCGGCGGCGCCATATTGGTCAAGCAGCATGCGCCACCAACGCCGACCTGGTCGTCCGGTCTGCCCATAGTTGAGGAGGAGCGGGTCAGCCCCGGTTCCACTCGGCCTTACATAGTCAATGGAACTCCCGCCCGTCCGGAAGCGGGCCCAGGCTTTCTGCCACTCGGTGCGGGTTTCGAAGCTTTGCGGCGTCCCGCCTGACCACTGCACCGGAATGACCAGCAGAGGAGCAGACCGAATCGTGGTTCCACTCACGCCGAGAATCTGGCCGGCGCGAACGCGGTCGAACAGGACCCCCAAAGTTGCGATATATCGGTTTGGACTGACCTGTTCCTTGTCAACCACGATACCGGCCACGATCGAATCGAGCGCCGAATCGCTCAGCCCCGGTGCCGGCCCACCATGGACATTGTTCCACAGCAGGCGCCAACCCTGTCGCTGGGCCTCTCGCCAGCCACCGTAGCGCGCGGCGTCCGCTGTCTTTGCGGCTACATCGACCTTTATGCCGGAGACTTCAAAGTCCGAAGAGCTGTCAATCGGCGCAACGCCGCGCTCTCCGCCGTCAATCTGGGCAATGACGGCGGCACCAAGCCCTGCCAGCCCCAACGCCAGAGCGATTGGAACCGGTCGCAAAAAGCGGGAAAAATCATTCACAGCCCCCTTTTGGCGATGGAATCGTGGAATTCCAAGCACGTTGTCGATACGGGGGGCGTGATGACTCAGAGACATAATCAGGACGAGCCCTATACCTATGCCCAAGCGGGGGTTTCAATCTCTGCCGGAAATGCGCTTGTACGCGCCATCGCTCCGCTCGCGAGGTCTACACGGCGGGCGGGCGCAGACGCAGATCTTGGCGGATTTGGCGGCTTTTTCGATTTGAAGGCTGCGGGTTTTTCAGACCCGCTTCTCGTTGCCGCGAACGATGGCGTCGGGACGAAACTGAAACTTGCCATCGATTCGGGCCGCCATGACGGCGTTGGAATCGATCTTGTTGCCATGTGTGCAAACGACCTCATTGTTCAGGGTGCCGAGCCGCTGTTCTTCCTCGACTATTATGCGAGCGGGAAGCTCGACAATCATGTCGCGGAAAAAGTCGTCGCCAGCATTGCCCAAGGCTGCCTGCAGGCAGGATGCGCGCTGATCGGCGGGGAAACGGCAGAAATGCCAGGCATGTATGCCGACGGGGATTATGATCTGGCCGGATTCTGCGTCGGTGCTGTCGAACGTGACCAGGTCCTGACCGCAGACAAGGTATCCGCCGGGGACGTGATCCTTGGGCTGGCGTCGTCCGGCGTTCATTCGAACGGCTTCTCGCTTGTCCGCAGACTGGCTGCTGACAAGCACTGGAAACTGGATCGACCTGCGCTGTTCGATCAGGACGTCCTTCTCATCGACGCCCTGATGGCGCCAACACGAATCTATGTGAAGTCGCTGCTTCCCGAGGTCCGCAAGGGCCGCATCCATGCCATGGCGCACATCACGGGTGGCGGCTTGCTTGAAAACATTCCTCGGGTCTTGCCGGCCGGCCTTCATGCACATGTTGATGCAAGCCTTTGGCCCCAGCCCAGACTGATGGCATTCCTTCAAGCGCAGGGAAACATCGAGCCGGAGGAAATGGCCCGCACGTTCAACTGCGGCATTGGCATGGCCGTGGTGGTGGCGCATGCCGATGTCGCTTCTGTGACGCAGGCTCTTGAAGCAGCGGGCGAGCAGGTGTGGAAAATCGGCCATATTGCTGAAGGCAACAAGGGCTGCACCGTTATGGGCACGGCCGAAACCTGGTCCGCCCGAACGGCCTGGAAGGCCACACATCATGGCTAAGGCCCGGGTCGCGGTGTTGATTTCCGGCCGCGGCTCAAACATGGCAGCGCTCGTTTACGCAGCCAAGCGGCCTGAATGCCCGTATGAAATTGTTCTGGTTGCGGCCAACGATCCTGAAGCAAAGGGGCTGGCCCTTGCAAGGGCAGAGGGAATTCCGGTCTTTGCGCAGAGCCACAAGGGCATGAAGCGCGAGGAATTCGATGCGATCATTACAGCCCAGCTCAGACACGTGCGGACGGACTATGTCGCCCTTGCAGGGTATATGCGTTTGCTATCCCCTGCATTCGTCAGCCAGTGGCAAGGCCGCATTCTCAACATTCATCCGTCCTTACTCCCGAAGTACAAGGGACTTGATACCCACGAGCGGGCTATTGCCGCCGGGGACCGTGTTTCTGGGTGCAGCGTCCATGTCGTGACAGCCGCGCTTGATGACGGCCCAATCCTCGGTCAGACCAGCGTGGCCATCCTTCCCGAAGATACGGCAGACACGCTGGCCGATCGGGTTCTTATTGCCGAACACCAGCTCTATTCGCGCGCCCTCGCCGATTATGTGTCCCGCGAACGGCAACCTGCCTGGCTGCTGGAGCAGGTTCGCGCGCGCGCTATGGCGCTGCCGGAATCGGATGAAATCACCTCACATGGTATGCCGTGCTTCGGAATCGTGAAGGGCAAGAAGTTCGCCTATTTCAGCCATGACCATCATGGCGACGGCAGAACGGCGCTGCTTGTCAAGATCAGTGGCCCCGATGAACAGTCCATGCTGATCGATGCCGATGCAGATCGCTATTTCAGGCCGGCCTATTTTGGCGATGGTTGGATCGGCATCCGCCTCGACCTGGGTGACAATGACTGGGACCGCATCGCTGACTGGCTTTCGAAAAGCTGGTCCGCAATCGCTCCACCAAAATTGCGGGGAAAATTCGCAGTCGCGGATGAATTCTAGACGCGTCCTGCGGCTCAGGCCTGCATTCGGGCAAGAATCTGGGACAGCAGGCCTGCATCCCCGCATGCAATCACATGGCCCTCGCTTTCGCGCGTCAGTGGCTTGCCCTGCCAGTCCCTCATGATTCCGCCTGCCCCTTCGACGACAGGTACAAGTGCCGCAAAGTCATGGAGTTTGAGCCCGGATTCAACCACAAGGTCAATCTGGCCAATCGCGACCAGGCCGTAGTTATAGCAATCTCCGCCATAGAGCGTATCGCGCGTCGCAGGGATCAGGCGTTCGAATGCCTTCCAATGTTCAGTGGAAAATGCCGCAGGCGAAGTCGTCGCCTGCACAGCCTGAGCCAGCTTTGGGCATTTGCGGGTGCGCGCCGGTTGGCCGTTGAAAAGCGTGCTCTGGCCTGCAGCCCCAATCCAGCGCTCTCCGATGATGGGCTGATCAATCACGCCGAGTACAGGGACACCATCCTCGACAAGCGAAATCAATGTCCCGAAAATTGGCCGCCCGCCGACAAAGCTGCGCGTCCCGTCGATGGGATCGAGCACCCACACCCGTGATGCCCCTTCGCGGGTGGCACCATATTCCTCCCCGATGATCCCGTCGTCAGGGCGCTCGGCCTCGAGGATTCTTCGGATGGCAGCCTCAGCCGCACGGTCAGCCAGCGTGACAGGCGTGGCATCTGGCTTGATTTCCAGCCCGAATGAAGACCGGAAATAGGGCCGGATCGCCGCCCCTGCCGCATCGGCAAGGCGGCTCGCCAGGGCCAGATCAGCCGACAATTTCTTCCGGCTTGAAGAAAAAGGCGATTTCGATCGCAGCATTTTCATCGCTGTCCGAACCATGGACAGAATTGGCTTCGATCGATTCTGCATGGGTCTTGCGGATCGTGCCCTCGGCAGCATTTTCCGGGTTGGTCGCGCCCATGATGTCGCGGTTACGCTGAACGGCATTTTCGCCTTCGAGCACCTGCACAACAACCGGACCTGACGTCATGAAGGCCACGAGATCGTTGAAAAATGGCCGTTCCTTGTGAACTGCATAGAAACCTTCGGCCTGATCACGCGTCATGTGAATGCGCTTCGATGCAACGACGCGAAGGCCGGCATCTTCCAGCATCTTGGTCACGGCACCCGTCAGGTTGCGGCGCGTCGCGTCGGGCTTGATGATCGAAAAAGTACGATTGGCGGCCATGTCTGGTCGTCTCCATAGGACTTGAAGGGTTGGAATTGGCCGCGCCTCTATAGGCTGCAAGGGTCAAGGGCAAGGGGTTCGACTTGAACCGCTTGGCCTCTGAAGACTAAAGCCGCCGTCATGACTCAGGTTCAACCACCCGAATGGGCTCACCACGACAGCGTCTGGATCGGCTTTCCAAGCGACGGCAATCTCTGGCTCGACAACCTTGAAGGCGCTCAGGCAGAAGTCGCCGCGTTCGCCCGGGCGGTTCATGCCGGTGGAAAAGGCGAAAGGGTTCAATTGGTCTGCGCCAACGGCCTGGCCGAAGAAGCAGCCCGTGCACTCGCGGGAGACTGCGCCCAGATTGTCTCTGCACCCTTTTTCGACATCTGGCTGCGCGATACCGGCCCGATCATCGTGAGAAACGCGCACGGCCACCTTGCGTTGGATTACAAGGGGAACGGATGGGGCGGGAAATACCCCTCCCCCCTTGATGACGGACTGGCCGCAGTCCTTTGCGCGCAGTCCGGGATCATGCGCGACCCGAAGAGCTGGATCCTGGAGGGTGGCGCCATCGACGTCGATGGGGCCGGGCTCTGCGTTACAACGGGCCAATGCCTCCTGAATCCGAACCGCAACCCGGAGCTGGCACGCCGTGACATCGAAGACCGTCTGTGTGTCGATCTTGGCGTCGAACAGGTGCTCTGGCTGGGCGTGGGGCTGCTGAACGACCATACTGATGGCCATGTGGACAATATTGCGCGGTTTGTGGGGCCTGGACGACTTGCCCTGCCCGAAGCGTTCGGTCGTGACGATCCCAACGCGGCCATTTTTGCGGATGCCCTAGATCGCGCCAGGGAATGGCCCGTCGAAATTGTGACGATACCGTCTGCCGGGCGTCATGAAGCAGAGGGCGAGATCATTCCAGCCAGCCACATGAATTTCTACATCGGCAATGCAGCCGTCGTGGTCCCGACTTACGGAGGCCCCAGCGACGACGCCGCGGTGGCTGCCATTGCCCGCCTCTTTCCTGATCGCGAAACCATCGGCCTGCCGTCGGGGCATATCCTGACCGGGGGTGGTTCATTCCATTGCATAAGTCAGCAAGTGCCTTCACTATGAGCATCATGCATGTCGCAGCCCTTCAGCTCACGCTCACAGACGATCTCGAGCAGAATATTGCGTCTGTTTCTGCACATGTGCGCGAAGCGGCGGGACGTGGCGCAAAGATCATCCTGCCTCCCGAGTTGTTCGAGGGGCATTATTTCTGCAAAACGGAAGAGGATCGGTTTTTTGCTCGTGCCAGGTCCGTAGGCGAGCACCGGGCCGTGCGCGCCATGCAATCGCTTGCCGCTGAACTCGGTGTCTACATCCCGACCAGCTTTTTTGAAGCGGATGGCCCCCATTTCTACAATAGCCTTGCAATGATTGACGATCAGGGGGCGGTGATGGGCGTCTATCGCAAGACGCACATTCCTGACGGTCCAGGCTATGAGGAGAAATTCTATTTTCGCCCCGGCAATACCGGTTTCAAGGTCTGGCCCACGCGATATGGAACGATCGGAGTCGGGATCTGCTGGGACCAATGGTACCCGGAAACCGCCCGGGCGATGATGCTGATGGGTGCTGAGCTGCTCTTCTTTCCAACTGCCATTGGCGAGGAACCGGAGGCAGAGGACCTGGACACGTCCCGCCTTTGGCGCCGCGCGATGGTTGGGCATTCGGTCTCGAACGTCGTGCCGGTCGTCGCCGCCAACCGAACAGGCGATGAAGGCGGCATGAATTTTTACGGCCATAGTTTCATCACGGATGAACGGGGAGACATGGTTGCCGAAATGGGCGATGGTGACCAAGGCGTGCTTGATGCCCGGTTCGACCTTGAACGGATCACACGCCACAGGGCGACATTCGGATTTTTCCGGGACCGTCGTCCAGACCTCTACGGCCGGCTTGTTTCGGATGTTTGAAAGCACAGAAGGACGAAAGACATGACAGTTGCCCGACACTATATCATGACCGCAAAGCCGGGTGGCAGTGCACAGCTGGAGACCGCACTGTCGAATCTCGCCGACGCAGTCCGGAAGGCTCCTGGAAGTGTTGGCGTCGAGCTGCTGCGCGATGCAGGCGACGAGCATCGTTTTGTTTTCATCGAGAAATGGGACTCGATTGCCTCTCACAAGGGGGCAGGAGACCATATTGCCAAGGAAGCTCTGGCTCCACTGCGCGACGCAATCGATGGTCCTCCAGAAGGTTGTTATCTGGACTATCTGAAAACGGTCTGACCGGTGCGCCATCGCTATGCGATCGCATTGGGCTCGAATCGGTATCACGGACGCATCGGTGCGCCCGGTTCGGTGCTGAAAGCGGCCTTGCGGCGGATTGACCGGAAGAACGTTCATGTCGTCGCGGCTTCCAGAACGGTCTGGAGTCGCCCGATCGGGCCATCGCGCCGCACCTATGCCAATGCCGCCGCGATTCTGGAATCACGGCTTGGGCCCAAAAAGCTGCTCCATCGCCTGAAGAAGATCGAACGGGAATTTGGCCTTCGGCGAGGCGGGCTAAGCTGGTCAGCACGAACTCTCGACCTCGACATTATCCTCTGGTCGGGCGGGTGCCGGGCGACTCCAGACCTCGTGATTCCCCATCGTGAATTCCGGAGTCGACATTTTGTGCTTGACCCGCTTGCGACCATTGCCGGCCGCTGGCGCGATCCCATATCACGCCTGACTGTGCGCCAGCTCAAAGCCCGCCTTGACCGCAAGCGCCCCGCCGCATAGGGGAGCCCGCTTGGTAGGGCCCTTAGCTCAGTCGGTAGAGCAACTGACTTTTAATCAGTAGGTCGCTGGTTCGAATCCAGCAGGGCTCACCAAAGTCGCTTGCCTGGACAAGGCCGCCTGATTTCAGGCCTTCACCAGCACGACAACAACGATAACGACGAAAATTGCAAGGAGCAGGGCAAACCCCCTGCGAATCTTGCGTGCGGTTTCCGCAGGGCTGGGTTCGGATGAAACAGGGACAACGCGAACGCCACAGGACGGGCAGCGTGTCGCCGTATCCTCAATAGGTTCCACACACCGCCAGCACGCTCTTGTCATCACAGCCCCTTTCGGCCGGACTCACTAATTGCGTTGATCGCCGCTGGTCAACGTGTCTGATTGATGATCTTCGCGAAAACGGCTGGCCGCAACGCCACTTCGAACTTGCAGCCAATCATCAGATCCAGTTCCCAGGCAACTGTTGCAGGGAGTTCATCCACGCCGGGCAGCTTCAGCCAGACCTTGTCTCCGGGCAGGAGTTTTTCCGGCCAGTCGGTCCGAAATCCCCGAGATGAAACATCATGCAATTTCACGGAACCGATCATGCCATCTGATTGCCGCAGCGTCGGTCCGTCAAGGTTGACCCGCGCCCGTTCTTCCTGTCGTTTCTGGGGAATGTCCGCCGGGCTGATCGTCATGTTGTCTACTTCTTTCTTTGGCATGGCGGCTCGAACCGCTACGCATTCCAAGTCCGTTAATGTGAAATTGAGCCGACCTTGTCCAGTCGGTTCCGATCCAACTACATGTCAATCCTTATCAAGGCATTACGCAATCCGCCCTATGCCCGTCTTGTGACCTGGCCTGCCCGCTTCTCTGCGCCGGTTGATCCGCACCCCCTTGTGCTGATCCGTTACCACTGGTAAGCGCGCGCCCTCTGGCCGCCTTAGCTCAGCTGGTAGAGCATCGCATTCGTAATGCGAGGGTCACAGGTTCGAGTCCTGTAGGCGGCACCAGCGGTTCATTTGCCTGAGGCAATGCGTGTGGCGATTTTCCTTTCGGCCATTGCCATGACCCTGATCGTCGGCATCCGATACCTGATTGCAAGCGGCGCCTTTGCGCTGGCAACACGGATACGGCATCCGGGCCTTTATGCCCGGCTCGTCCCCCAGATTCGGCGCGAAATCGGCTGGTCTCTGGCCAGTGCAGCGATTTACGGGATACCGGCTGGGATTGTCGCCTGGGGTTGGGATGTTCGCGGCTGGACACTTATCTATCGTAACCTTGATGCCTATCCGATCTGGTATTTCCCGGCCTCAATCCTCCTTTACCTCGGCATCCATGACACCTGGTTCTATTGGACGCACAGACTGATGCATCGCCCATGGCTCTTCGCACGCGCGCACGCCGTGCACCATGCGAGCAGACCACCAACCGCCTGGGCCGCGATGAGCTTCCATCCATGGGAAGCCGTGACGGGCGCCGTCGTCATCCCTGCGCTGGTTTTTGCCATTCCAATCCACGTAGGCGCTCTTGCGGTTGTTCTTTCCGTCATGACGCTTATGGGTGTGACCAATCATATGGGTTGGGAACTCTTTCCGCGCATCATTGTCAGGGGCGTCATGGGAAACTGGTTGATCACGGCAACGCATCACCAGCGGCACCATGATGAATATCGGGGAAATTATGGCCTGTATTTCAGGGTGTGGGACAAGCTTTGCGGCACGGATCGCGGCCTTGGCGATTTCAATGGCGCCAGCCGTAGCAGCAGCGGAGGGGCCGGCAGGCCTTGACCTGAAAGTCATTGGCTTGCGGAGCCTGAAGGGCAATGTGCTCATCTGCCTGACAACCAATGGCAAGGCTTTCCCCAATTGCGCGAAGGATGGTCAGGCTCGCAAGATGATTGTCCCCGCGGCAAAGGCCGCAAACGTCCGTTTCACCGAACTCGCACCCGGCACTTACGCCGTTGCGCTCATCCACGATGAAAACGCCAACGGCAAGCTCGATACCGCGCTGCTGATCCCGCGCGAAGGCTTCGGCTTTTCAAACAATCCCGCAATCGCCTTTGGTCCGCCCAAATTTGGCTCAGCCAGCTTTCCGATCGGAAACGGTGAGGCAACCCAATCGATCAAGGTCAAATACATGTTCTGAGCGGACCTGCGGCCCAATCAGCCGGGAACGACAGGATCAGGACGGAAACCGGGCGTCCCGCACCCGTGCGCGCATCGCATCAATGAACGCCCGCGTTGCCGATGCTGAAGCGCGTCTCCCTTCAAAAAGCAGATGAATGGGCAACGCTTCTGGCTCAACCGGTCGTAGAACTTCAACGAGCCGGCCGGCACGGAGCCCATCCTCGGCCTGATAGCTCAGGAGATTGGCAATGCCGACACCGGCTTCGGCTGCTGCAACCGCTGAATCGACTGTGTTGACGACAAGCCTTGGACGAACAGGCACCGCTTCCCGCCGCGGCCCAAAGCGCCATTCGTTCACTGCCCGTGGCCCAGTCGTGCCAATCAGGCGGTGGTTGGCCAGCGCGCCCACTGCACCGGGAGCGCCTTGGCGAGCGAGATAGGCCGGACTTGCGACCAGCATCTGGCGAACAGCGCCAATCCTAACCGCCTTGAGGGTTGAATCAGGCAAGGATCCGATCCGAACGGCGACATCGATCCCCTCCTCGACAATCCGGACGTTGCGATCGATCAGCAGCATTTCGATGTTGAGATCGGCGTGCCGGTCCAGCAGGTCCGCGACCACCGGAAGGACGTGGAGACGACCAAAGGCAACAGGAGCCGTAACCAGCAGCTGGCCTCGGGGCTCCGATCTGTCTCCGACGAGTTGCCGCTCCGCATCATCCAGTTCGCTGATGATAAGGCGAGCCTTTTCAAGAAAGCCGGCACCTTCATGCGTAAGGCTGACAGCCCGCGTAGAGCGATGCAGCAGGACCACGCCCAGCCGCGCCTCCAGCTCTGCAATCCCGCGCGTGACGGCCGGAGGAGAGACGCGCAACTGCCGCGCAGCTGCTGCAAATCCGCCTCGATCCGCAACGGCAACGAACATTTCGAGCGTCTGCAACCGGTCCAACCATTATTCCATATATTGAAATAGACTTGTTCAAAAATGCCAGATTATCACATAGAACGCAACATCCTATTGCTCTTCCGTCGCGGTCGGACGGGCACCTGCCTGTCAAGGATTCAACCACCGATCGCGCACTTGGAGGAACTCAGGCGTGGCCCGGAACTATGTCCATACGCTCTTCACTCAGGCTGCTCGGGATCTGCAGGAAGCAGATGGATCGCGTGCATCATACGCTCGGATGGAAGCCGGTGCGACTGGCCTACCAGACCAATTGTCGGACAAGGAAGCTGAATTCATCGCGGCCAGGGACAGTTTTTACCTGGCAAGCGTGACGAGCGAAGGCTGGCCCTATGTCCAGCACCGCGGAGGCCCCGCCGGTTTTCTGAGACTACTGCCCGGCAACAGGCTGGCCTTTGCCGATTATCGTGGAAATCGCCAGCATGTCAGCACCGCTAATCTGATGAATGAACCACGCATTTCACTCTTCCTGATGGATTACCCAAACCGCCGCAGGCTGAAGATCCTGGGCCGCGCGAAGATTGTTAAGGCCGCAGATGACTCTGCCTTGCTCGCTTCACTGATGCCCGATGGCTATCATGCCATTCCCGAGAGAGCCTATGTGATCGATGTGATCGGCTTTGACTGGAATTGCCCCCAGCACATCACGCCGCGATTTACCGAAGCTGAAATTTCGCAGGCCATTCGCCCGCTGACCGCAGAACTTACCCAGCTGCGCGCTGAAGTCGAACGGCTTCGTGCGTCGGTGAAGACCAACCCCGAAGGAGACATGCAATGACAGATTCACTTACCCGCGGCGCGCACCATATCGGCCTGTCCGTCCTAGACCTCGATGGTGCCAGCGCCTTTTTCTGCGAGGCGCTTGGATTCAGGGTTGCCGGTGAACGGCCCGACTATCCGGCACGCTTTGTATCGGACGGGACCATCCTGCTGACGTTGTGGCAGGTGGCAGACCCGTCCAGCGCGGCCCGTTTCGACCGACGGGCCAATGTTGGCCTGCACCACTTGGCCCTGGTCGTGGATGACAATGCCGCCCTCGACAGGGTGTACGCTGCCGTTTCGGCCCATCCCGGCGTCACAGTCGAATTTGCGCCTGAGCCTATTCGCGCCGGATCGGCAACGCGCCACTTTATCTGCGCGATGCCGGGCGGCATACGACTTGAATTCGCAACCCCATTTGCATGATCGGCACAAAGATGACCGAAACAAGACCCCCTGTTCCACCCTTCACAGCAGACACGGCTGCACAAAAGGTCCGCGCAGCGGAAGATGGCTGGAACAGTCGTGATCCCGCGCGCGTGGCCCTCGCCTATACACTTGGATCCGTCTGGCGGAATCGCAGCGAATTCCTTGTCGGCCGCACCGAAATCCAGGCCTTCCTTCAGCGGAAATGGGAGAAGGAGCTTGACTATCGGCTGATCAAGGAGCTTTGGACCCATGGTTCCAACCGCATTGCAGTCCGTTTTGCCTATGAATGGCACGATACCAGCGGTCAGTGGTATCGCAGCTATGGCAACGAGAATTGGGAATTCGATGAAAACGGGCTCATGTGCCGCCGCATCGCAAGCATCAATGACCTGAATATTGCCGAAGCAGACCGCAAGTTCCGCTGGCATTCCGGTCGTCGGCCCGATGACCATCCCGGCCTTTCCGATCTCGGCCTTTGAATTTGCACCGGAACACGAGGCTGGGTTAAGACGCTGCTCAAGTGTTCCTCTTGCGAAAGGCAGCAAGACGTGCGGTTCATTGGGGTGGCTCCGGCGCTTGCGCTTTGCGCTTCGCCCGCATTGGCCGAAGACCGGCCGCGGCCGCGCGACTATGTATCCGTGGCGGTCGGCGCGGGCACCATCCCGAGCTATGCCGGGTCAGACAAGAATGTCTTCGTACCAGCCCTTGTTCTGCGTGGGCGATTGGGCGGGTTTGCCTTTGCCTCGCGTGGCGTGAACCTGTCGGTCGACCTGATGAGGGAACGGGCGGGAGATCATGTCGATCTCAAGCTGGGGCCCTTGATCAACCTGCGCACCGAACGCAGTTCCCGTATCCATGATCCCCAGGTTGCTGCACTCGGCACGCGCCCCCGCACGCTGGAAGCTGGGTTATTTGCGGGCATTTCAAAGACCGGTGTCCTGACGGGCGACCATGACCAGTTCGGCGTTCGCGTCTCCTATCTGCATGATGTTCTTGGCAAGCACGCAAGCCATGTGATGACGACATCCGTCGAATATGGGACTCCCCTTTCCCGGTCCACATTCCTTGGCGCGCAGGCAACCGTCACATTCCTTGGAAAAGGGTATGGTCGCACGTATTTCGATATTGATGCGGCCGGAAGCGCAGCCAGCGGCCTGGCCACCTACGGCGCGGCTGGTCGCAAGTCAGGCGCATCGAAACTGGCCTTCACACTTGCAGGCGCGAAATCGCTGTCAGGAGACCTGAGAAAAGGCTGGGCCATCGTGTTTGCGGGACAATATGGCCGGATGCTCGGCCGTTATGCCCGTTCGCCGATTGTGGCTGATGCGGGCGATGCGGACCAGTGGCTGGGCGGGCTTGGTCTGGCCTACACATTCTGACTTGCAGTTCTGCCATGCGCTGATCGCGGCCGCTGCGTTTTGACTTTGCCTGCATGCACCTGCACATTGCGTTCGCCAAAACGACCGGGCCAGCAAGGTCAGGCAGGAATCTGGAGGAAGAGGAGCACGCCATGCTGAGTGACAAGCGACGCGCATTGCTGATACTCAACGGGGTGGGTCTGCTGGTCACTGCCCTGATCATTGGCTGGTTCTACATGTTCTTTCTGCTGGGCGCGATTGACCTCTGGCCTTTTGTTCGGGACGTGCCTGTCGACATCGCGGGTGATCGGAGGGCCTGGAACATGGCGCATCTGGAGGCCATCACCAACGGGGTCCTCCTGATCTCCATCGGTGCAGCCGGTCGCTATATCCGGCTCGGGGAGCGAGCGCAGTCTTGGTTGTTCTGGTGCTCGCTTGCCTTTGCCTGGCTGTTCACGCTTCCGGCTTTTGCAAATGCGGTCTTTGGAACCCGAGGGCTGGAATTTGGCGGCGGCCCCTTCCCCGGCGATGTCACCATCAACAATATCATCTTCCTCTTCGGCTGGCCGGCAATGATCGGTGTCCATATTGCCTTTCCCCTGCTGTTCTGGGGGGTATGGCAGCACGTGCGGCAAATGCGGGGTGCCCAATGAGCGGGTCGTCCATTCTGGTCCGCAGGATTCCGTTTGCCTTTGATGAGGCCATTGATCCGGCCTGGCATCCGCATCGCCGCGAATGGAGCCATATGGTCAATGGTGCGTCGCTGGCGATGCCCTATCTGGAGCCCTTCCTGATCCGCACAGTCACAGAGGCACTGAAACTTGTCCGCGATCCTGATCTCAAGGCCGATGTCCAGGCCTTTATCGGTCAGGAAGGTGTGCATTTCCAGAACCACCGCCGGTACAATGAGATCCTGAAACTGAGCTATCCCGAGCTCGCCGAAGTCGAAGACGCGCTTGAGGCCGACTATCGCCGTTTCCAGCATCGAAGCCTCCGCTGGCGTTTGGCCTATACTGCCGGCTTCGAGACGATGACGATGGGGATCACCGAATGGCTGATCCAGCAGCGATGGATGCTGTTCGGCCATGCGGACCGTTCGGTTTCTTCGCTGGTATTGTGGCACATGGTGGAAGAGACCGAGCACAAGAATGTCGCGTTCGATCTCTATCAGGCCGTGTGCGGAGACTATTGGCCCCGTGTCTGGGGAACCCTTTTCGGGGCCTGGCATGTCGCCATGTCCTCGCGCAAGGGATACAGGCGCATGCTTGAGCGAGATGGCCTCTGGCGCAACTGGCGGTCCCGCCTGCGCGTTTATGCCATGGTCGGGCGCTTTGCCTGGCATGCCTCACCCGCCATTTTCCGTTCCCTCCTGCCGACCTATCACCCGGCTGGCGTGAAGGATCCGGACTGGGTCATGCGCTGGGCCGATGCCTATAGCGGCCTGAAGCAAGGCGACATTCCGCTGCTCGATACCTCTGATCCCGAAATTCCGGCACGCTTTGCTGCTTGAACTGGACCCGCAGTGCAAATCCTCGTAGCATCACGTCTTCCCCGGGGAGTCGCATGACTGAGAGGTGGGCGTAGCGCCCCACGACCCGCTGAACCTGATCCCGTTTGCACGGGCGGAGGGAGGGAGCGGAGATCATCCCCGCACTCTTGCTCCGCGACACGAAGGAGCAAGACAATGGCTGACCTGCACGCCCCGACCGAACTGAAAGTGACCACCGGAGCCATCCGGGGCAGCAAGAAAATCCAGGTCCCGGCAGCAGCTGACCCCGCCATAAAGGTGGCGATGCGCGAAATTGCGCTGGAACCGTCCAGCGGCGAAGCACCGGTGCGGGTCTATGACACATCGGGCCCGTACACGGATGCAGCAGCCACGATCAACATCATGGCCGGGCTACCGCAATTCAGGCGGGACTGGATCCTGGCTCGGGGTGATGTGGAAAGCTATGATGCCCGCCCGATCCGGCCGGAAGACAATGGCCAACTTGGACCGGACCGCAGCGGCGGCGTTGCACGCTTTCCCAAGATCGTCGATCGGCCGCTGCGCGCCAGGGCCGGAGCCAATGTGTCCCAGATGCATTATGCCCGCAAAGGGATCATCACGCCCGAAATGATCTATGTTGCGGAACGCGAAAACCTCGGCCGTGAACGATTGGCGGACTATGTCCGCGATGGAGAGAGTTTCGGCGCGGCTATCCCGGATTATGTCACACCCGAATTCGTCCGCGACGAAGTGGCCCGCGGCCGTGCGATCATCCCCTCCAATATCAACCACCCGGAAAGCGAGCCGATGGCGATCGGCCGCAACTTCCTTGTGAAGATCAACGCCAATATCGGCAATTCGGCTGTCGCATCCGATGTGGCGAGCGAAGTGGACAAGATGGTCTGGGCGATCCGCTGGGGCGCGGATACGGTGATGGACCTGTCCACGGGCCGCAACATCCACGACACGCGCGAATGGATCATCCGCAACAGCCCCGTCCCCATTGGCACGGTGCCCATCTATCAGGCGCTCGAAAAGGTCGGCGGCATTGCCGAAGAGCTGACGTGGGACATCTTCCGCGATACGCTGATCGAACAGGCCGAGCAGGGCGTCGATTATTTCACCATCCATGCCGGCGTCCGCCTGCCTTATGTTCCGCTGGCGGCCAAGCGTGTGACGGGCATTGTTTCGCGCGGCGGCTCGATCATGGCGAAATGGTGCCTCGCGCATCACAAGGAGAGCTTCCTGTACGAGCATTTCGACGAAATAACCGAGATCATGAAGGCCTATGATATTGCCTATTCACTGGGCGATGGGCTGCGCCCCGGCAGCATTGCCGATGCGAATGACGAAGCGCAGTTCGCCGAACTCTATACGCTGGGCGAGCTCACCAAGCGCGCCTGGGCGCAGGATGTTCAGGTGATGATCGAAGGCCCCGGCCATGTGCCGATGCACAAGATCAAGGAAAATATGGACAAGCAGCTCGAAGCGTGCGGGGAAGCGCCCTTCTATACGCTCGGGCCGCTGACGACAGACATTGCGCCGGGCTATGACCATATCACGAGCGGCATCGGCGCGGCGATGATCGGATGGTATGGCACGGCGATGCTGTGTTACGTGACGCCGAAGGAACATCTGGGCCTGCCAGACCGGGATGATGTGAAAACGGGCGTCGTCACCTACAAGCTCGCCGCCCATGCAGCAGACCTGGCGAAGGGCCACCCGGCGGCCCAAGTGCGCGACAATGCGCTCTCCCGCGCCCGCTTCGAATTCCGCTGGCGCGACCAGTTCAACCTGAGCCTCGATCCCGATACGGCGGAGCAATATCATGACCAGACCCTGCCAGCCGAAGGCGCGAAGACAGCCCATTTCTGCTCAATGTGCGGCCCGAAATTCTGCTCGATGAAGATCAGCCAGGAGGTCCGCGAATTTGCCCGGCTGCAAAACCAGCCCGCCGACGGCTTCGTCGCGGCAGAAGAGGCCGAAGCCGGCATGGCGGCGATGAGCAAGGTCTATGACGAAACCGGGCGCGAGCTGTACATGGGGGCGGGTGACAGGGAGCATGATTGAGGAGGAGACAAGGTGAAGTCTTGCCGAGCTGATGCGGTACGCTGTGTCGCGGTGTCTTTTGCGCTTGCAGTCGCTGCTCCTTGTGCTGCCCGCGGCGCCCCTGCGGACTCGCCGCCTCACCCGGTCTGTGAAGTCGCAGTTTGGCAAAGCCGGGATTTCACCACAGACGCACCTTCGATCTATGTCGCGAACAAATATGTTGATGGCTCGACCGAACAGTTGATGGACAGGGAATTGCGCGCCGAAATGTTCGAGCCAATCATCAAGGCCCAACCATGGAGTGCGGTCGCGCGGGCGAGCCAGTATCGCTTCGTCTTTGTCAGTCAGGCGATCGCGCGCGACGCGATCAAGGCGCTGCGCACAAGCAAGATACGCAACGGGCCATCGGCCGAGGCCTGCTATCTTGAACTCTATGTCGACCGTCAGACGTTTCTGGGTGGGGCGGTACAGTCCAACCTGATGAGCGAGTTTACGCTCCGCGCCTTTGACGGCTCTGTCTATCGCGTGGCGAATGGCAAAACCTTCAAGAAAACCAAGGGCTTCCCGGCGAAGGACGCCTCCGGAGCGGACGCGGCCAACGCATCCTTCCGTGCGGCCTTTGCCGATAATCTGAACGATTTCATCGTGAAGAAATTTCCGCCGAAATCACAGTGAGGGAGAGGCAGGGATGAGCAGGATTTATTGTGAAACCGGCCGCGAGCTCTACATGGGCGCCGGCGCGCGGGAGCATGATTGATGATCAGTATCCTTATGGCAGTGGCAATCGTGCAGTCTGCCGCCAGGGAAGAGTTAACTGCAGATCATCAGGATATGCTTGCTGACGTTTCTGGCGACTGGAAGGTGTTCGACGATGAAACCGGTAAGGTCGCACAAGACTGTGACCATGCGCAGAGCTTTCAGGTATCTCCTGATCAGACTGAAATTGTGCTGACAGAGCCGTGGTCAAATTTCACTGCGCATTATCGGATTATATATCGGGAGCCCCTTCGAATTCTGGCTTTCATCGATGGAGAAAAACGACAAACCGAAAGTGGTGACCCGGTGCTTTGGTGGTTCTACAGGGAATCTGCGGATAGCTTCCGTTTCCGCCGCTATGACTGGCCCAAGCAAGCAGCGACGACTGTGCAATGGCAAAGATGCAAGCCAAAATGAACCAACCCAAACCCACCTATCGCGTGGAATTCGTGGAGCGCACTGGCCTCAAGCGGCTTGAGGTCGGTCGTGGCTATGCCAAGTTGCTCATGCCGCTCAAAGGCAATGAGAACCATGTCGATGTGCTCTATATGGGCGCTTATACCGTGCTGGCCGAAGCGGTGGCGGCCATCCCCGGCATCTCGATCCTCGATACGGAGCGTTTCTTCCCGATCCTGAAGGACATTTACGTCCACTTCAAAAAGTCCGCCGCCAGCGACGTGACGGCTGAATTCCGGCTCAGCGAAGCCGAACTCGAAGCCCTGCTCGCCGATCTGGAGCGCAAGGGCTCCGCCACCTATATCGCCGAATTCCCGATGCTGGATGCGGGCGGGGTGGAGGTCGCGACCGGGCGTGTGACAGTCAAGCTGCTGTCACACGGATGGAGCGGGAAGCCTGCCGGCTGAGCGCAGCCCCGCCGAGCCTTGCTAGCACGGGTCCTAGTGTGAGGCTTTTGCCAGTTCGCGCAAGGCGAGCGCAAAAAGGATGCCGAACAGAAGGTCTCCCACCGCAATGCCGAATGCCATGCTCGTGACAAATCCCGCATTCCACGCCTGCGCAAAGAGCAGGAAAACCGAAACCTTTCCAGCCACTGCCAGCTTGATGAACGGCCGGTGTTGCGACGGCGCGGGCGCAATGATCCAGTAAACGACCCCGAAAATGGCAATAAGGAGAGCTGCAAGCCTATGCCAGGTCAGGTCTTCCGGCGCCGCCAACCCGATTATCGCCAGCATGGGGGCCGTCGCAATGAGGAGCGGAATCCCGACCAGCCAGTTATAGAATGCCGCAATACGAAACAGATTGGATATGCGTGCCATCAGTTTGCCCTCCATCACCTGATGTACCGGAGCGCCGACTTGCCTTCGCTCCTTGAGGTGCGATTGTGACCATCTCCCCCGGATTTTCAAGTCAGGCGCAGAACACGGATCTTGTTGCCCCCTCCATCCCGCACCGCCGCATGATGCTTCGCTAAATTACACCGTGTGGCGACGCGGGCGCCCGGGGGCTTTGCGGGGAGGGGCGTAAAAATGATGGCTGCGTATCCTCCCCGGAAAGGCCGTTTGCACTGCGCTGGCTCAGCCCCGCCGAGCCTTTGACATCCATTGCCAAACCCCGAGTCCAGAATTGGGACACTCGTTGCCGGGGGGTTGCGTCTGGCCCAATCTGACTTCAGGCTGACAGACTTGGGGCAACAAAAAGCGATTCTCTTTTCGATCGCAATAGAGGGGGCAACATGACTCTGATGACGGGTTTCAAGTCTGTAGCGGCTGCGGCCGTGCTGTGTGCAACGGTGGGTGCGGCAAATGCCGCTGTCGTGGTGGACCAATCGAATATCGCGGTCGCGCCCAGCGGCGGTTCGATCATTTATCAGCTCTTCGGTTCGCCGATCAACCTCAACCCCATCGGCACGGTTCCCAACCTGATCGAGGCGCAGGGTGTCCAGTATGTGACTGCGGGCATTTCCGGCGTTCTGGCGGCTGTTGACCTGCAATTGTCACGGTTCGCCCCGCAAAACGTGAACGGCGCGCTGGAAGTGGTGATCGCCAACAATGTAACATTTGACAGCAACGGCATTTTCCAGTCCGGCAACCTGCTTGGAACGGCATTCGCCAATATTTCTTCGCTGCCTGCGGGACAGGGCGGAATCGTCAATTTTGACCTGAGCGGGCAGAACATCTCGTTCAACGCGGGCGACCAGTTCGTCATTGCGGTCCGCAATCCGGGCGGATTTCAGGGCGTCTTCGGCTGGGCCGCGGGCACGTCCACGGATGCCCCCGGAGTGCCCTTCAATGTGGCCAATTTTACAGGGATCAATTATGCAGGCGGCGATGCCCTTCGCGGCACGGCGCCATTGAACTCGGGGAACCTCGTATTCAGGTCGCATGTGGACTTGGGCTTCCGCACCTACGTCAATTCGGTGCCTGAGCCTGCAACCTGGGCCATGATGATCATTGGCTTTGGCCTTGTCGGCGGATCAATGCGCCGCCGTGCGCGGCTGACGGTTCGGTTCGCCTGAACCCCAAATTCTGTTCTGAAGGACAGGAAAGGCCCTGCCGGCATGCCGGTGGGGCCTTTTTGGCGATCAGGCATGCGGGCGGGTCCCCCGTCGGGTCAGCGCTCTGGATGAAGCCGGTCTGAAATCGTCTTGATCAGCAGGTCCGCATTATGGGCATGGGGATCGACGCGCGCTTCGGCGCCATCGGAAAAGACGATCCGTACTGGCCCCATCATGGCCTTGCGCAGCACGACGGCATCGCCGATCCTGCGGCTGACCTCCACGCCACCCCTACCCCGCCATTTGAGCACATCCCCGCGCCAGCGCATCGCCGCCCGGCGCGCCTGCGCATACTGGACAAACGTGATCAGCGTGCCCGCGCCAAAAGCCAGGATCAGCCAGAAGAGGATGCGCATCTGCTGCGCGCCATCGGGTCTGCTCGATCCGACGAAGAGCCAGACATAGGCGAACAGCAGCGTAAGGGCCGTCCCCAACCCAAGCCCGACGGCATACATGCCACCGGGCCGCACGGCGCGCCACCCGGCCTGATCCGGTGGGCTCTTTCCGCCCCAGACCCCAAGTGCAAAGACGGCCAGCGCACTCACCAGCCCGATCACGATATGCCTGCCCCAATCCTGATCCATGGCGCACTCCTTCGCGCCGGATCATAACAGCACAGGCACCAACCGCGGGTTAACGCGCCCCTGTGGCGATCAAGCGCCGGGTGAGGAGCGCAACGGCTCCATCGGCTGCACCACATAGCGCGCCCAGACGTAACGCCAGGGCACGATGAAATAGGCAATGATGATGCCGATGCAATCGATGAACAGGCTCTCGATATCCGCGTTCCATTTGCCCGCCATCCACGCGCGGCCCGCAATCAGGGTGAGCCAGACCGTCTTCCACGCGATTTCATAGAGCATGAGGGGGAGCATCTGCAGCGGATAGCGCACCCCAATGAGGCTCATCAGCGCAAGGGCAGCAAGCATGGATTTCGCAAGGCCGCGCATCACTGGCCAATCTGCCGATTCAAAGAGCAGCTGATTCCACACGACGCTGCCCATCACAAACGCCATCAACAGGAACAGGAACCGCATGGCATTGATCCGCCACTGGGCCACCGGCGGGCTCGGGCTATCCTGACGGGCATTCATGGCATATCTCCTCCGGGGTCTCCCTGTGTATTGGTGATACAATACACTAAGACTGTCAAGCGAGAAGAGAGACACGGGCGGGCGCGCAAATGCTTGCCCCCAGACGGGCCTTGCCCGCCGCACCCGGGTGACGCGCATGCTGCCATCCGCCTGCACGGGCCCCGTGGCCTCGATCCTGCCCATGCGCCCGACATGGATGCGCCAGCCCGCGATGAGGCGGGAGATCAGGCCCCTGCGTTCAAAGACGAGCGGCTGGGTTGAATCATCATCCAGGATCAGTTCGAAATGTTGATAGGCGGCATTCCAGACAAGAAAGCCGTTTGCGCTGAACACCGGGCCATCGGTGCGCTCCATGCGGACCTCCCCTCCTCCAGAGGGGCCATCGCGGTGCGCCCCCGCGACGTCCTCCTCATGCGATCAATGATCGGGGAGTTTAGAAACCGCGAACACACGGCCCTTGTAGTCTTTAGGCCCGAAAGCCCTGGACATGCACCACAAGCTCCCCGACCGAATAAGCTCGGGGTTTGTGGTAAGTCACGGTCGTTACCAAACCGGTGTTCAAGGGGTTCTAACGCCCCAGCGCCGTGCGTCGCGGCACCGGGCGGGAAGATGTCTGGAAAGATGGCGGGATGCAAGTGGGGGGGTGTGTCTGGGTGTTGGATGGTTGTGGATATGCCTTTTTGCGAGCAGCGCGTATTTAAGGTCGGCACCGAAAACACGCAGAACGGCTTTGAGATAGGCTTTTGGACGTTAGCGGTAAGGTCGATGCAATGAGCAAGACGAACGAGCAAATCATGGATAAGAATTATTGCGCGCCCGCGCGGACGGTGGCCGATGTATGATCAGGTCTGTTTCGCCAGCTTTACCCACCGGTTTGAAATCTATATTTATCGAGAATTCTTCAATTTGGCAT